>Ga0183260_10003918_pt1 | contig 11935 bp, 8 predicted proteins | sample AntDrymUQ4972206_2_FD_129768 | JGI IMG/M metagenome (GOLD analysis project Ga0183260, IMG submission 129768) | Polar desert sand microbial communities from Dry Valleys, Antarctica - metaG UQ497 (22.06) (version 2) (version 2) | ecosystem: Environmental > Terrestrial > Soil > Desert | place...
GTTGTAGACAACTACGAGCCCGGTGACCTTCAGCGTGTAGATGAGGCTCACCCATCGCTCGCCGAGGAGGATCGCGAGCGCCGCATAGCCGATCTCCGCGATCGCCGAAGCGGCCGCGACCGCGGCCACTGGAGTCCACACCGACTCCTTGATCGAGTACTGCCGTATCACTCCCACGGTGTAGCCGATCAAGGTGTAGACGAGGGCGGTCAAACCCACGATTGACTCCGGCAACAGCAGATCCTGAACCAGGCCCCCGGTGAAGCCGGTCACGATTCCTACCCTGTCGCCTTCGAGGTAGGCGATGCTGACCACGACCACAAGCACAAGCTGGGGCACGATGCCGAGCAACGTTGCCTCGGACAGAAGCGTTGACTGCACGGCAATCGCAACGACGATCACGGCGGTAAGCGCAGCCGCGCGCTTGAGCCCGATCTCCCCGCCGGTGCGCGGCTTGACGTCCTTGGCCCTAACCGCCATCCGCTCGCCCCCCTCGGAAGGCAATGCGCGGGCCGGTCTCGAGCAGCACGTCTACATACTCGAGGTTCCTGAAGTTGACGGCAGCTTCGACCTCGACCTCCTTGTCGAGCGCTGCTCGTTCCTCCCCGACCGCTGTGACCTCCCCGATCGGAATGGTCGGGGGAAAGACCCCGTTGTTGAAGCTGGACGTCTCGACCGCGTCGCCGACGGAGACGTTGGCGTCGTTATCGACAAGCTTCATGGACAGGTTCTCGCTGCTGCCGGATCCCGTGACGATGCCGGTGATCTCTGCCTCAGTGATGCGCGCCGCCGCACCGAAGGAGGGATCGGTAAGCAACAACACCGTGGCCGAGGTGCGGGTGACGGGTGGGACGATCTTTCCGACCACGCCGTCGGGCTCGATGACCGCCATGTCGGGTCGGATTCCGGCGGCGCGGCCCTTGTCGATCTGCACCGCTTCCTTCCAGTTGGTCGAAGAGTTCCCGATGATCTGCGCCGTCACGGGCGTCATCGAGGCAAACGACTCCCGCAACCTGGCGTGCCGTCGCAAGGTGACGTTCTCCGCCTCGAAGACGTCGGACTGGTCGGCGGCCGCGTTGAGCCGCTCCACTTCCGCCTTCAGCCTCGTGTTCTCGCTCCGGAGGTTCGCAAGCTCGGCGAGCGACGTGAACAAGTTCCCCACCGGCCGCGTCACAACCGTGAAGCCCCGCTGAAGGGGGGTCACGACTGCGGCCGCAAACTCTTGGACTCGTTGAAGCGGGCCGGTTTGGGTCTGCCTGAAGTCAAGCGTGATGATTCCGACGCACAGCACGAGAAAGGCGAGTAACAGCACTCGCCCCCGTACCCTTCGGCGACTCATTCTATGACTGCCCTTACATCGCTGGAAAAAGATGGCTCAAGTTGGGAGGGGCGGGCCTACGCCTGCACGTAGAACCGCCTCCATGCGCTCCCCATCGTAACGGCATCAGGCCCTCTGCGGCCGATGGTCCCGTTTAGTGGCGAGTCGACGAGATCAGGACCCTCTTGAGGGCTTCAAACTCCTCGAGGCACTTGCCCGAGCCGATGGCGACGGCAAGCAAGGGATCCTCCGCTATGTGAATCGGCATCCCGGTCTCGTGCTTGAGCCGCTCGTCGAGGCCCCTGAGCAGCGATCCGCCGCCGGCGAGGACGATGCCCTTGTCCATGATGTCGGCGGCCAGCTCCGGAGGGGTCTTGTCAAGCGTGTTCTTGACCGCGTCGACGATCTGGTTGACGGGCTCCTCGATGGAGCGCCTTATCTCTTCTGCTGAGACGACGATGGTCTTTGGCAGCCCCGTGACCAGGTCGCGGCCCCTGATCTCGGCCTGTTGATCCTCGGGGGCCGGGAAAGCGGAGGCGATCGCCATCTTGATCTCCTCGGCGGTCCGCTCGCCAAGCATCAGGGAGTATTCCTTTTTCACGTAGGTGATCACGGCGTCGTCGAGCTCATCGCCTCCGATGCGGATCGATTGGCTCGTCACGATGCCGCCCAGCGACACGACGGCGACCTCGGTCGTCCCGCCGCCGATGTCGACGACCATGTTGCCGGTCGGCTCGTGCACGGGGAGGCCTGCCCCGATCGCAGCGGCCATGGGCTCCTCGATGATGAATGCGCTGCGGGCGCCGGCCGAGATCGTCGCCTCCTCGACCGCCCTCTGCTCGACGCCGGTGATGCCGGACGGTACGCACACGACCACGCGTGGCTTCGCGAGGAAGGAGCGCCGGTGCACCTTCTGGATGAAGTAACGAAGCATCTTTTCTGTGACGTCGAAGTCGGCGATGACCCCATCCTTCAGGGGGCGGATTGCGACGATGTGCGCTGGGGTGCGCCCAATCATCCGCTTGGCCTCGGAGCCGACCGCAAGGATCCCGCCGGTCTTGGTGTTGATGGCGACCACAGAGGGTTCGTTGAGGACGATGCCCCGCCCCCTCACGTAGACGAGGGTGTTGGCGGTGCCGAGGTCAACGGCCATATCGCGGCCGATGAATTGGAAGATATTGTTCATGAGGATCTCCTGATTGCGTGCTGAGGGCGTTGTCTCGGTAGTCGCGGCAACACTAGCCGAAAAAGAGATCGACCTCTCGGGCCGCAGATTGAGGCGAATCGGACCCGTGGACGATGTTTTCGGTGATGACCGTGGCGTAGTCGCCCCGGATCGAGCCCGGTCCGGCCTCGATTGGGTTCGTGGCCCCCATTATTTTCCTCATGCCTGCCACGGCGCCGGTCCCTTCAACGACCATGGCCACCACGGGACCCGAGGTGATGAAGGACACGAGCTCGGAGAAAAACGGCTTGTCGACGTGTTCTGCGTAGTGGCGTTCTGCGAGGTCGGTCCCGATGGTGAGCATCCTCATCTCGACGATGGCGTAGCCCTTGGCCTCGATCCTGCGAACGACCTCGCCAACGAGGCGGCGCGCCACCCCGTCGGGCTTGACCATCACAAAGGTTCGCTGTGTCTCGGGCACCTCTTCCTCCTCCTTGCCATGTCTTTGGTGAGTGCAGTCCCTTCCTAGTGATGCAGCAGGAAGCTGCGCGCCTCACCAACGACGTAATGCGATCCTGTGATGCAAACGAGATCGTCGGGCTCGGCTTCTGTTCGCGCCGCCGCTACGGCTTCCGCTACATCATCAACGACCATACACGGCAAACCGAAACGCTCACAGGCGTCCTGCAAGTCCGCCGCCGGCACCGAGCGCGCCGACCTGGCCTGGGTGGCGACGACGGAGCAGGGCACGCGCGTCACCTCACCGAGCATCCCGTTGTAGTCCTTGTCGGCAAGGACACCGACCACGAACACCACCCGCTGGAATGTGAACGCGCCGACAAGGCTCGAAACGAGGGCCGACATCCCGGAAGGATTGTGCGCGACATCGAGAACCACGGTTGCCGCCGCTTCGACACCTGTGGGTATGGTCTCGAGCCGGCCGGGAGCGGTCGTCTGTGCGAAACCGTCGGCCACGAGCTCGTGACCGAGCTCCCGTGCGGGCAGGAAGGACGTCACCGCTTGAAGCGCGACGGCTGCGTTGGTGCCCTGGTGGGTCCCATGCAGGGGCAGGTAGAGCTCGTCGTAGAGGGTGGAGGTGGTTTTGAGGGACAGGACGCGGCCCCCCACAGAGACCCGGTTGTCGACGACGTCGAAGTCACGCCCGAGGGTCAGGACTTCTGTCTGTTCCTCCTGCGCCCGCTCCTCAATAACGGCAAGCACGGCCGGAGCGCGCTCCCCAGTCACAACGGGGGCGTCCCGTTTGATGATGCCGGCCTTTTCACGCGCGATCGTGGGCGTGTCGGTGCCGAGCAGCGATGTGTGGTCGAGCCCGACGTTCGTGATCGCAGTCACCGTGGGGGTGACCACGTTGGTTGCATCCCACGTTCCCCCGAGCCCCACCTCGACCACAACCGCGTCGACCGCAGACTCGGCCGCCCACAGAAAGAACATCCCCGTAAGCAGCTCGAAATAAGTGATGCGTTCCTTGAGCCGATCTGACACCAGCTCGACATAGGGCAGCACATGGTCGAAGGCGTCACCGAAATCTTCCTCGGATAGAGCTTCACCATTCAAGGCGATGCGCTCCCTCACGGACTCGAGGTGGGGCGACGTGTAGGTGCCGACGGACAGTCCCGCTGCACTCAGAAGTCCCGTTGCGATGCGTGCGGCCGAGGACTTTCCGTTCGTACCCGAGATGTGAAGGGCCTGCGCGGCTCGTTCGGGATGGTCGAGGGCCTCGCACAGCGCGGCGATGCGATGCATGGACGGGGCCATCGACTTCATGGCGTCGATACCGAGGGCATCGAGGTGCTCGGTCGCCTCCCGCCAGCCCACCGCTTAGTGCCCCTGCCTAATGCCGCGTGAGGGCTTCTAGCTGGGCTTGGAGCTTGTCCCTTGCGGCGCGCGCCTCGGCCAGTTTCGCCCGCTCCTTGTCCACAACCGCAGCCGGCGCCTTGGCGGTGAACTGGCCGTTCGAGAGCTTGCGCTCGGCCAGCTCCATGTCTTCGCCCGCCGCCGCGATACGCCTGTGGAGGCGCTCGGATTCGGCGCCCACATCAACGACGTCCCCAAGGGCGACCGACGCTTCCATGCCTGCGCCGGTGATCGTCTGCGCGCGGTCCGGCGACGACGGGAACGCATCGACGACTTCCAGAGACTCGAGCTTCGCCAGCGCGACGAGCGCAGCTTTCATCCCGGCAAGCTCGTCACGGTAACGCCCCGGCGCGACCAGGACCGGCATCTTGGTCGCCGGTGGGATCCCGTGATCGGCGCGCAGCCGCCGCAGGGCGGTGACTAGGTCCATGAAGCGATCGATGCGCTGCTCCGCCCCAGCATCCCTGAGCCCGGGGGGGCCGGGCCACTTAGCCCGCATGATCGAGTGGTCCTCACCGTGCAATCGGCTGTAAAGCTCCTCCGTGATGAAGGGCATGGCAGGATGCAAGAGCCTGAGGATGTTATCCAAAACAAAGACCAACACACCCTTTGTGCCTTCAGACTTTGGACCCGTCAGTTTGAGCTTGGCGAGCTCGATGTACCAGTCGCAGTACTCGCTCCACACGAAGCTGTACAGCGAGCGCATGGCCTCTGCGAGGTTGTAGGAGTCGAGGTCGCGGCCAATCTCCTCAATGGTGTGGTCGAGGCGCGACAGGATCCACCCATCCTCGTCATCGAGCGCGGCGAGCTCCGGCAAACCGGGCCGCTCATCTCCGATTGAAAGGAACACAAAGCGCGAGGCATTCCACAGCTTGTTGGCGAAGTTCCGCGCGCCTTCGATGCGCTCCTCCGATATGTTGGTGTCGTTGCCCGGGACCGTCGCAAAGCCAAGGGAGAACCGCAACGCATCGGCGCCGTAGCGCTCGACCATGTCAAGGGGGTCCACGACGTTGCCGATTGACTTCGACATCTTCTTGCCTTCGAAGTCACGCACGATCCCGTGGAGGAAGACCTCCCTGAACGGTACGTCACCCATGAAGTACAGCCCGGCCGCAATCATGCGCGCCACCCAGAGATAGAGGATGTCGTAACCCGTGGCCATCAAGGTCGTGGGGTAGAAGTAGTCGAGGTCCTCCGTCTCCTCCGGCCAACCCAGGGTGGAGAAAGGCCACAGCTGAGAGGAAAACCAGGTATCGAGGACGTCTTCGTCTTGACGTATGCCTTCCGACGAACACTTGCGGCACTCAACCGGGTCCTCGAGCGCAGCGAAGACTTCGCCGCAATCGTCGCAGTACCACACCGGGATACGGTGACCCCACCACAGCTGCCGGGAAATGCACCAGTCTCTGATGTTCTCCATCCAGGAGATGTACGACTTGACAAAGCGTTCCGGGACCAAGGTGACGCGGCCGTCGCGCACGGCCTCTATCGCCGGCTCGGCAAGCGATTTCATCCTGACGAACCACTGTTCAGACAGCCACGGCTCGATCTCCGTGCCGCAACGGGAGCAATGCCCGACCGAGTGGACATAAGGACGCTCTATGGCGTCGACCAGCCCGCGCCCTCGCAACTCCTCGAGGACGGAGCGCCGAGCCTCGTAGCGGTCCTGGCCCCGCCAGCGTCCGGCCCGATCGTTCAGGTGCGCGCGCCCGTCGAGGATGTTGATCTGCTCGAGGCCATGGCGCTGACCGATCTCGAAGTCGAGGGGATCGTGAGCCGGCGTCGCCTTGACCGCCCCCGTCCCGAACTCTGGATCAACCGCGTCATCGGCAACTATGGGCATCACTCGCTCGGGAAAGAAAGGATGGACGACCGTCTTGCCGACCATGGTCTTGTAACGCTCATCGTCGGGATGGACGACGACCCCCGAGTCACCAAGCATCGTCTCGATGCGGGTCGTGGCCACCGCAATGTCGCCGGTTCCGGACTCTACGGCCGACTCATCCTCGGCGACCCCGGGGGCCGGAGCCAGCTTGTAGCGAAAGGTGACGAGCTCGCCGGCGATGTCTTCGTGGTCGACCTCAATGTCTGAGATCGCGGTCATACAGCGAGGGCACCAATTGATGATCCGGTTACCCCTGTAGATGAGCCCGTCATCGAACCATCTCACGAAGGCAGTTCTCACCGCGAGCGACAGGCCTTCGTCCATGGTGAAACGCTCGCGTTCCCAATCACAGGAGTCGCCCAGACGCCGCATCTGCTCGAGGATGCGGCCACCGTACCTGCGCTTCCATTCCCACACCCGTTCGACGAACGCCTCCCGGCCGAGGGAGCGGCGGTCGTTGCCCTCCTTGGCAAGCTCCTTTTCGACCAGCACCTGTGTGGCGATGCCGGCGTGGTCGGTGCCCGGCTGCCACAAGGTCTCGTAACCCATCATGCGAGCGCGCCGCGTGTAGAAGTCTTGAATCGTGTGGCCCAACCCATGGCCCATATGAAGGGCGCCGGTAACGTTGGGCAACGGGATCATGATCGTATAAGGCTGCCTCTCAGCGTTCGGCCGGGCCGCAAAATACCCGCGCTCCTCCCAAACCCGATACCACCGAGCCTCAATCTCACCAGGCAAATAAGAAGAAGAAATCTCCTGCACCACCCAACTCCCAACAACTCTTCTTTTGTCTGTCTTTTGGTTTTCCTCTAAAGAGAGGCGCCGAGTGAAGCGGAGGAAGCCGAGCTGAACCGCCGCAGAGCTCGCCTCCGCAGCAACATCCGCTTCAGCGGATGTTGCGAGGACAAGCGAGCGGAGCGAGGGTTAAGCGCAGCGACACCAAGCACCACTCACGCCGACCTCTGCCGTTCGACGCGCTCCTTGGTGCGGGGTACGAGGGTTGGGTTTACTCGCTCGAGCACAACCTCCCTGTTGATGACGCACTTGCCGACATCGCTGCGGCTCGGGAGGTCGTACATGACGTTCAGGAGCACCTCTTCAAGGATGGCGCGCAGCCCCCTAGCACCGGTGCCTCTGAGCATCGACTGTTCGGCGACGGCCTCGAGGGCGTCGTCGCTGAAGTCGAGCTCGACGCCGTCGAACTCGAAAAACTTCTTGTACTGGCGGATGAGCGCGTTCTTGGGCACGGTGAGGATCTCGACGAGCGCAGTCTTGTCGAGGTTGTGCACGTGGGTGAGAACGGGCAGGCGCCCGATGAACTCGGGGATGAGCCCGTACTTGAGGAGATCCTCGGGGAGCACGTGCCCCAGGATGCCGCCGAGGTCTTTCTCCTGCATCTTGCGGACGTCGGCGCCGAAGCCGATCCCCTTGCTGCCGATGCGGTTCTCGATGATCTTCTCGAGTCCGGCGAAAGCCCCGCCGCAGATGAACAAGACGTTCGTGGTGTCGATCTGGATGAACTCTTGATGAGGATGCTTGCGCCCGCCCTGCGGTGGAACACTCGCTGTGGTGCCTTCGAGGATCTTGAGCAGAGCTTGTTGCACGCCCTCGCCGGAGACGTCACGCGTAATCGAAGGGTTCTCGCTCTTGCGGGCGATCTTGTCGACCTCGTCGATATAGATGATGCCCGTTTCGGCGCGCTTGACATCGTAGTCGGCGGCTTGGATGAGTTTGAGCAAGATGTTCTCGACATCCTCGCCGACGTAGCCAGCTTCTGTGAGCGCGGTGGCGTCGGCTATCGCAAAGGGGACATTCAGCATCCGTGCCAGAGTTTGCGCCAGAAGCGTCTTGCCACATCCGGTCGGGCCAAGGAGCACGATGTTGGACTTGGCGAGCTCAACATCGCCTTCCTGATGGTTGCCGACCTGTATCCGCTTGTAGTGGTTGTAGACCGCGACGGAAAGAACCTTCTTGGCCGGCTCTTGACCGACGATGTAATCGTTTAAGAACTCATAGATCTCTTTGGGCTTGGGCAGGTCCTCGAGCTTGAAGTCGGGGGCCTCGGCTAGCTCCTCTTCGATGATCTCGTTGCACAGGTCGATGCACTCGTCACAGATGTAGACGCCCGGTCCCGCAATCAGCTTCTTGACCTGCTTCTGCGACTTGCCACAGAAAGAGCACTTGAGCAGGTCGCCACCGTCTCCGAACTTTGCCATAATCAGCCCCCCTTAGGCCTCTGTCTCTGTTGCCGAGGCCCGGTCCTCTTCTACCGCTCCGGCAATACGTGCGGGCTCCCCTTCAGGCAGGGCCCCCGGTCCTCCCTCGACTGCAACTCTGCTGCTGATCACGTCGTCGATGATCCCGTAGGTCGCCGCTTCTTCGGGATTCATGAAGCGGTCACGATCGATGTCTCTTTCGACTTGGTCAAAAGACTGACCGGTGTGGTGGGCGATGATCTCCGCCATTCTTTTCCTGAGAGAAAGCACTTCCTTGGCATGGATCTCGATGTCCGTCGGTGTGCCCGAAAATCCGGCCGAGCCCTGATGAATCATCACCTTGGCGTTCGGCAGCGAGTAGCGCTTTCCCTTGGCCCCGCCACAGAGAAGGATTGCGGCCATGGACATGGCCATCCCGACGCACATGGTCGACACATCCGGCTTGATGTACTGCATGGTGTCGTAGATTGCCATGCCCGAGTAGACCATCCCGCCCGGAGAGTTGATGTAGAGGCTGATGTCTTTATCGGGGTCCTCCGATTCGAGATGGAGGAGCTGCGCCACGATCAGGTTGGCGACGGCGTCGTCCACAGGAGTGCCCAGAAAAACGATCCGCTCCTTGAGCAGTCTTGAATAGATGTCAAAGGCACGCTCGCCGCGGCTCGTCTGCTCCACGACCATCGGGACAAGATGGCTACGGTAGAGTTCACCCCTGTTCATGTCAGATTTGCCTCCACTTGGCTTCCCGAATCATCTGCGGCTTCGACGCTCCGTCCGGTGTCTTCTGCCCCGGCAGTTCCGGACCCGGAGGGGTCCGCTACTTCAACGGTACTCCTCCGTGCGGGTCTTCCGATCACGTCCATGTTCTCGACGACGTATTCAAGCGCTCTCCGCCTCATGATATCGCCCGCCACCGCCATGAGCTGCCCCGACCTGGTCAGGCGCTCGGCCAGCTCCTTGGGATCGTTGTCCGACCGGGCGGCGGCGAACGTCACCTCGCGCGCAATGTCCTCTCGTGTCACCTCTATGCCCTGGTCCCTGGCGATCTGCTCGAGCAGCAGCTCGGCCTTCACCGAAGCGGTCGCTTGTGCCCGCAAATCCGAGCGTACCTCCAAGGCGCTGACCTGCATCTGCTGCGCGTACTGGTCAAGCGTAAGACCTGCTGTCTTGAGCTCGTCTTCGAAGTGCTCCCACCGATGCGCAACGTCAGAATCCACGAGCTTCTCTGGTGCTTCCAGATCACTCACGGCAACGAGCTCATTGAGGGCGCGCCGGCTGATCTCTTCCTCCACGAAACCCGCTCTTAGCTCTTGGAGGCGCGCGCGAAGATCGTCTTTCAGCTCGTCCAACGAGTCGAACTCGCCGACCGTCTTCGCGAACTCATCGTCAAGCGACGGCAGCTTTTTCATCTTGACTTCTTTGACGAGAACCGTAAAGGAGATCTCCTGACCTGCGACCTCGCCGGAGGCCTCGGGCATCGTGTCGGTAAATTTCAGGATGGCACCCGGCCGGGTGCCTTGTAGCTCGTCGTCCAGCTTTGGAGGACCGCTGCGGGATCCCACCTCGTAGAGAAGATCCGGCGCGCTCGCCCCCTCGACCGGCTGATCGTGCCTGTAGCCCCTGAGGTCGATCAGCACGTAGTCGCCGCGCTGCGCCTCTCTGAAGACCGTCTCGAGCTCGGCGACGCGGTCACGCAACCTCTGGAGTTGCTCATCCACGTCCTCGTCACTCACCTCAGAAGAGGGGGCCTCGATTTGAAGCGCAGCGATGTCGGGGACGACCACCTCAGGACGCACGTCCACGATCGCCTCGAAGATCAGCGGCGAGCCGGCCTCGAAATCGATGACGTCGATGTCGGGCGGCGCAAGGGCCTCGAGATCCTCGGCCTCGAGGGCACGGCTGTAGAAGTCGGGCAGGGCGTCGTTGAGCGCCTCTTCGCGCACAGCGTCGAGGCCGACACGGGCGTCGATAATGGGTTTGGGGATGCGGCCCTTACGGAAGCCCGGGACCTTTATCTCGTTTGCCCATTTCCTGTAGGCGGCGTCGATGGCCGGTCCGAGGGCGGCTTCCGGCACCTCGACACGGAGCTTGACCCTGTCCTTGCCAAGGCGCTCGGATGTCGTTAGGAGTGCGCTTTCCTGCATAGGTCGGCAATCCTAGGCGCGCCTCGGAGCCCGGATGGACCCGAGCGACTCGCGGCAGCACGGCGGCGCGGCCCAAACCCGGGCCCGGCGGAATGGCAGGAAATGGCCTGGCGGCGGACCGGCACGGCGCGAGGAGATTCGGCAGGGTCGGGCGAGCGAGCAAGGAGCCTAGTCGGGAGTCAGGAACCGCATTAGGCGGACGAAAGTGGGGATGACGATCCCTGGCTCCCGACCTGGCTCCCCACTGAGTGCGTATTCTACAGACTGAGCGCCCTCGAAACCACAACTTAGCGCACTTGTAGGCAGAAGTTTTCTTGAGCAACAAGGGGCGATCCTCTGTCGGTGCGCCGCAGCCGACCGAAGGAGCCGAAGAAAGGATCTCATCATGGTCGCCACCAGCGGGCTTGGGGCAAGGCACAAAGACATCATGCCGTCATGGGTGGCTCTCAACTACGAGGAGCCCATTGCTTTGGAGCGGGGTGAAGGCCGGCGGGTCTGGGACACAGAGGGCAACGTCTACCTCGACTTCTTCGGAGGCATATTGACGACGATGTCGGGCCACGGCGTCCCCGAGGTCGTCGACGCAATCAAAGATCAAGCATCGAGGATCCTGCACAGCTCGACCCTTTATCTCATCAAGCCCGCCATCGAGCTTGCGGAGAAGATCGCAGAGCTATCCCCGATCGAGGGCGCCAAGGTCTTCTTCGTGACCTCGGGGACCGAGGCGAACGAGGCGGCGCTGCTCCTCGCAGCTACCCGGCGACGTTCCAACCAGATCATCGCCCTGCGCAACAGTTACCACGGCCGCTCGTTCGCAGCGATGGGGGCCACCGGCATACGCGGGTGGTCGGCGTCGAGCCTGTCACCGTTTCACGTCAGCTACGTGCACGGCGGCTACCGCTACAGGAGCCCCTTCGGTCATCTCCCGGAACGCGAGTTCATAGCCGCATGCGCCGACGACCTCAGGGACATCATCGAGACCACTACGGCGGGGGACGTCGCCTGCATGATCGCCGAGCCGATCCAGGGGGTCGGCGGTTTCGCAATCCCGCCGGACGGCTTCTTTGCTGCGATGAAGGACGTACTCGACGAATACGGCATCCTGTTCGTCTCCGACGAGGTCCAGACCGGGTGGGGCCGAACAGGTGACCATTTTTGGGGCATCGATGCGCACGGTGTAACGCCTGACATCATGACCTTTGCCAAGGGAATAGGTAACGGGCTCTCGCTTGCCGGCGTAATAGCACCCGCCGAGATCATGGACGGCATCAAGGCCAACTCGATATCGACCTTCGGCGGCAATCCCCTTGCCGCCGCAGCGGGCCTCGCAAA
>Ga0183260_10003926_pt1 | contig 11926 bp, 9 predicted proteins | sample AntDrymUQ4972206_2_FD_129768 | JGI IMG/M metagenome (GOLD analysis project Ga0183260, IMG submission 129768) | Polar desert sand microbial communities from Dry Valleys, Antarctica - metaG UQ497 (22.06) (version 2) (version 2) | ecosystem: Environmental > Terrestrial > Soil > Desert | place...
GCGCGAACCGATCGCCAACCTCGGCGTGTCGAACACCGTGCGCGGCGCAGTTGCGAGCTGGGCCAAGACGCTATCGCGCGAACTCGCGCCACACGGCATCACGGTCAACAACGTGTTGCCGGGGTACACCCGCACGCAGCGGCTCGAGCAGATCCTCGCGGACCGAGCGCTTGCTTCGGGCGGCGACGAGTCGATCGTCGCTCGCCAAATGCTCGCAACAGTGCCCGCCGGACGCTTTGCCGAAGCTCACGAGATCGCCGCCGCGATCGCTTTCCTCGCCTCCCCCGCCGCTGCCTATATCAACGGCGTCTCGCTCGCCGTTGACGGCGGCCGCATGCAGTCGATCTGACCCTCACGGTACTGACGAAGACGACCCCCATGACCCGGCGCTTGACCAACATGATTTCGGGAGAATCGAGCGCGCCGGCCAGTGGCGAATGGCTGGACGTGTCCGAGCCGGCGACGGCATCGGTGTACGCGCAGTGTCCCGCGAGCAACGCGCGGGACGTCGAGCTTGCGGTTGCCGCGGCGGTGGCCGCGTTTCCCGCGTGGTCGGGGCTCGCCAATAGTTCTCGAGCTCGCTGGCTGGAACGCCTGGCCGACGCACTGGAGGCCCGCCTCGAGGATTTCGCGCTCGCGGAATCGCGGGATACAGGCAAGCCCATCGCGTTGACGCGCGAGGTCGAGATTCCGCGGGCCGTCGCGAACCTGCGGTTCTTCGCGCACGCAGCGACGCAGTTCGCGAGCGAATCGCATCATGGCGAGGCCGGACTCAACTACACCTTGCGACAGCCGTTGGGCGCCGTCGCGTGCATCTCGCCGTGGAACCTTCCGCTGTACCTGTTTACCTGGAAGATCGCGCCTGCCCTCGCCGCTGGTAACACCGTGGTCGGAAAACCCTCCGAGGTGACGCCGGTCACGTCCTGGATGCTGGGTGAGCTTGCGCGGGAAATCGGGTTTCCGGAAGGCGCGCTCAACGTCGTGCATGGGCTTGGCAGCGAAGTGGGCCCCGCTCTCGTCGGGCACCCGCAAATCAAGGCGGTGTCGTTCACCGGCAGCACGCGCGTCGGCCGCGAGATCGCGGCGATCTGCGCCGCCCAGCTCAAGAAATGTTCGCTCGAACTCGGCGGCAAGAACCCGACCGTGGTGTTTGCGGACGCACCGCGCGAACGCCTGTTTGATGTGGTCGTGCGCTCTGCCTTCCAGAACGCGGGGCAGATCTGTTTGTGCGGCTCGCGAATCCTCGTCGAGCGCATGTTCTATGAGCAATTTCGCAACGAATTCGTGGCGCGTGCGGAGGCGCTGCGTCCGGGTGATCCGCTCAACCCGCACACGACCTTCGGCCCGCTGACTTCGCAGGCGCACTTCGACAAGGTGCTCGCCTGCATCGAACGCGCTCGGTCGGAGGGCGGCCGTGTGCTGTGCGGCGGACACGCGCTCGACCGTAAGGGCTGGTTCGTGGCGCCCACCGTCATCGAAGGGCTCGGCCCTGGCTGCGCGACCAACACCGAAGAGATTTTCGGCCCCGTCGTCACGCTGCAACCGTTCGACACCGGGGACGAGGCGCTAGCGCTTGCCAACACTGGCGACTACGGGCTCGCCGCCTCGGTATGGACCCAGAACCTGGGCCGTGCGCATCGGATGGCTGCGGCTCTCGACGTCGGCATCGTGTGGATCAACACCTGGCTCGCGCGCGACCTGCGGACGCCGTTCGGCGGCACCCGCCACTCGGGACTGGGCCGCGAAGGCGGCGACGAGGCCATGCAGTTCTTTACCGAAACGCGGAACGTCTGCATCGATATCTCCGCGTAGTGAAGCTAGCGGGGATCGTCGTGGCAGAATCGGGCGCAACCAGAGAATTCGGCGGGATCGCGAATGAATCAGTCGATTGAAGCGAGTTCCGCGCCGCGCCCGATGGGGCACTATCCCCACGCGCGCCGGGTCGGCGATCTGCTGTTCCTGTCCGGCATCGGTCCGCGCGACGCAGGCGACAATTCAATCCCCGGCAACGAACATTCGTCGGACGGAAGCGTTGCCGCGTACGACATCGTGAAGCAGGCCCATTCCGTATTCGCGAACGTGCGAGCGGTACTGGCAGCCAGCGGCGCCAGCTTGAACGATCTCATAGACGTGACGGTGTACCTCACCGACATGACGCGAGACTTTCGCGCGTACAACGCCGTGTGGGCCGAGTACTTCCCCGACGCGACGCGCGCGCCCTGCCGCACCACGCTCGGAATCACCGCCCTGCCGACCCCCATCGCGATCGAATTGAAATGCGTGGCGCGAGTACCCGAACCCGGCTGACCCTCGCGCCGCTCCGGTAGGTGCGCTTCAATGCGCGATATCCTTGGCGCCGAATAAATCGATCGCGCCTCGCGGCGCTCCTACAGGGCCTCCTTCGCATGCTGCCGGCGCCGTTCAACCTGAAGGACTGGATAGACGAGCACCGCCATTTGCTCAGGCCACCAGTGGGCAACAAGTGCGTGTTCGACGGCGACTTCATTGTCATGGTGGTCGGCGGTCCCAACGCCCGAACCGATTACCACTTCGACGAAGGTCCGGAGTGGTTCCATCAGCTCGAGGGCGAGATGGTGCTGCGCATCCAGGAAAGTATCGATGGAGGGCCGTGCGCGGTGCGCGACATCCCCATCCGTGCCGGCGACACTTTCCTGTTGCCGCCACGCGTTCCGCATTCGCCGCAGCGCATGGAAAATTCCATCGGTCTGGTCATCGAACGCAAGCGTCTGGCGCAAGAAGACGACGGACTCATGTGGTTCTGCGAGCGGTGCAACGCGAAGCTCTACGAGGAATTCTTCCACCTCGAGAACATCGAACTGGACTTCCCGCCGGTGTTCGAACGTTTCTATCGCTCCACCGAGCACCGTACCTGCAAGACCTGCGCGCATGTGAACCAGGCACCGTCCCGCTACACGATGCCGGACACCTGAGCCAGTGCTCAAGATCGACATCCATGCGCACTACCTGCCGCGCGACTGGCCGGACCTCGCGCAGCGCTTCGGAGACGCGCGCTTTCCGGTGATCCATCACACGGACGACGGGCGCCATCGGGTCTACAAGGACGGCAAGTTCTTTCGCGAACTGTTCGACAACACCTGGGATTCGGAGCTGCGCATCGCCGAGTACAGGAAGTTCGGCGTCCAGGTTCAGGTCATCAGTACGGTTCCCGTGATGTTCTCGTACTGGGCGAAACCCAATCACGCGCTGGAACTGCACCGCGCCTTGAACGACCACATGGCCGAAACCTGCCGTGCATACCCGCGGCACTACGCGGGCATCGGGACCGTACCCCTGCAGGCGCCCCGGCTCGCAATCGAGGAACTCGAGCGCTGCGTCGAGCAACTGGGACTGCAGGGCGTCCAGATCGGTAGCCATGTCGGCGCGTGGAACCTCGACGCTCCAGAATTGTTCGAATTCTTTGCCGCGGCAGAGAGTCTCGGCGCGGCGATCCTCGTGCATCCCTGGGACATGATGGGCAGCGAGAGCATGCCCAAGTACTGGTTGCCGTGGCTGGTCGGCATGCCCGCGGAGCAATCGCGCGCGGCGTGCAGCCTCATCTTCGGCGGAGTGATCGAACGCCTGCCGGATTTGCGCGTGTGCCTCGCGCACGGAGGCGGTTCGTTTCCCTACACCATCGGTCGCATCGAACATGGCTTCAACATGCGACCCGATCTGGTCGCGACCGACAATCCGCACAATCCTCGCGAGTACCTGAAACGGCTGTATTTCGATTCCTGGGTCGCCGACGATCGCGCGTTGCGGTACCTGCTCGACACCTGCGGCGTGTCGCAGGTGATGCTCGGGACCGATTATCCGTTTCCGCTCGGCGAGCAGTCGCCGGGTGCGGGTATTGCGGCGCTCGGCCTGGATCCGGTTGAGCAAGCGCGGCTCTACAACGGCACCGCACTGGAATGGCTGGATCTGCCGGCTGCGCGGTTCGCATGAGTTTCGATGCCGTGGCGCTCTTGCGCGAAGCCGAAGCGCTCGACGAACGCGATCCGCTGCGCGAATTCCGCGACGAATTCCTGATTCCTCCGCACGGCGCGGTCGACCAGGCGTACTTCTGCGGCAACTCACTCGGACTGCAACCGCGTGGTGTGCGCCAGGCGCTGCTCGACGAACTGGACGATTGGCAGCAACTCGGGGTCGAGGCCCACTTCCGCGGTCGTCATCCCTGGATGCCGTACCACGAGTTCGTGCGCGAGGATCTTGCGCATGTAGTGGGCGCGGAACCTGTCGAAGTCGTCGCAATGAATTCGCTGACCGTCAACCTGCACCTGTTGATGGCGAGTTTTTATCGACCGGAGCGCGGGCGTGCCGCGATCGTGATCGAGGACGGTGCCTTCCCTTCCGATCGGCACGCGGTGGCATCGCAGATCGCGTGGCATGGCTTCGATCCCGTCCGCGAACTCATCGAACTTCCATCGGACGCGGAGGGACTCCTCGACGAAGAGGCGATCCTGCGTGCCTTGCACCAACATGGCGACCGTGTCGCCCTGGTGATGCTGCCCGGCGTGCAATACCGCAGCGGACAAGCTTTCGACCTGGCCGCGATCTCGCGCGCGGCGCGGGAACGCGGTGCGCGTGTGGGTTTCGATCTCGCGCACGCCGCAGGAAATCTGGACTTGCGCCTGCACGACAGCGCGTGCGATTTCGCGGTGTGGTGCAGCTACAAGTACCTCAACTCGGGCCCGGGCGCCGTTGCCGGCGCCTTTGTGCATGCGCGCCACGCGCGCTCGAATCTACCGCGGCTCGCAGGCTGGTGGGGCCACGATCCCACCACCCGGTTTCACATGGGCCCGGAGTTCGTGCCTGCTGCGGGGGCCGATGGCTGGCAGCTTTCGAATCCGCCGATCCTCGCGCTGGCACCCCTGCGCGTGTCGCTCGGGATCTTTCGTCGCGCCGGCATGCAGGGACTTCGCGCGAAGTCGAAAGACATGACGGGCTGGCTGGAAAAGAACCTGCGGGCGGAGCTTGCGGACGTGCTTGCCATCCGCACACCGCGCGCGGTCGAGCGCCGGGGTTGTCAGTTGAGCCTGCGCGTGCGCGGCGCCCGCGATGACGGGCGCGCCTTGTTCGATCACCTCAATGCGGATGGCGTCGTGGTCGACTGGCGCGAACCCGACATCATCCGCGTGGCCCCCGTGCCGCTCTACAACCGCTACGCCGATTGCGCCCGGCTTGTCGCGAGCGTGGTCGCATGGCGCGATGGGCGCGGCGGTCGATAGCGGGAGCGTGCGGCGCGTGCGGTCGTCCCTTTGTGGTCCCTCGAAGGAGAAGTGAGATGGGCTTGTTGAGTATGTTGTGGGGTCTGGTCTCGATGATCTGGATGGTCATTGCCTTCATTCCTCTCCTCGGTTGGGGGAACTGGTTCATGATCCCGTTCGCGGGACTGGGGGCCATCCTGGCCGGCATCGCATTCGCCATGACGGCTCCGGCCAATCGCGGGCGTGCCAAGGCGGGACTGATACTCAACGGCATTGCTCTGGTGGTCGGCGTGATCCGACTGCAGATGGGTGGCGGGATCATCTAGCTTGCAGACCCGAGCTTGCCCGGCTGCAGTGGCGGAAATCTAGTCGTCGTCGTCCCAGCGCGGCGTAGTCACCGCAGCGCGAGGCGATCTTGCAGGCGCGTGCTCGCGCAGCGCGGCCCAGATCGCCAGTGCGTCATGGGTCTCTGCCACATCGTGCACGCGCACGATGCTCGCGCCCCGCTGCACGGCGATGAGCGCCGCGGCCACCGAACCCGCGGTACGTTCCTGCACATCGGCACGTCCGGTCGAAGTGCCGATCATGCCCTTGCGCGAAAGTCCCACCAGCACGGGCACGCCCAATTCCGTGAACCGTCGCAGGCCGGCGAGCAACTGCCAGTTGTGCGCCGTGGACTTGCCGAAACCAAAACCAGGATCGACTAGCAGACGCTTGCGATCGATGCCCGCGAATTCGCAGCGGAGCAATCGATCGGTCAGGAACCGGTGAACATCGGCGACCACTTCGTCGTAGTGCGGATCGAGTTGCATGGTCCCGGGTTCGCCCTGCATGTGCATGAGGCACACCGGAACTCCGAGCTTCGCGGCGGCATCCAGCGCACCGTCCACACCCAATGCGCGCACGTCGTTGATGAGTCCTGCGCCCGCTTCAACGGCGGCGCGCATCACCTCGGGCTCCGAGGTGTCGATCGCAACGGGGACCCGCACCGCCGCAACCAGCGCGTCGACCACTGGAATCACGCGACGCAATTGCTCGGCGACGGTGACCGGCCCGGCTCCCGGCCGAGTCGATTCGCCGCCGACATCGAGGACGTCGGCGCCGGCCGCGACCATGTCGATGCCCCTGGCAACCGCCGCGGCGACGTCGTCGCGAAGACCATCACCGGAAAACGAATCCGGCGTCGCGTTGATGATGCCCATGATGCGCGGACGCTCGAGCGTCAACGTGCGTCCGTTGCAATCGAGCGAGGGAACCGGAAGCGCGAACGACACCTAGGGCCTGCTGACACTTATGGCGCAGGTCCTCGCTTCCCGCGCGCTGCGCAGCGTTCTCAAGGCCCGGCTTGACCGTTGCTGTCGAGCGGCACGCCGGCGGCTCGTCGCAGCCAGGCGAAGGGTTCCTCGTCCGAGCGGTACTGGGCGCAGGTGAAAACGACGCGGGGGCGGAGATTCTGCGTGAACTCGTGCTCGGCGATCGCGCGCTGCAGTTTTTCCGCCACGACGTTGGCGGCGTCGATGTCGGTGGCGGGAGTCAAAACCGCGAATGCGCCGGGCGCCAATCGTGCCACCGCATCCGGCGTGCGCACGTTCCGGTTGATGAGCGCAGCGAGATCGATCCAGAACGAATCGAAAAGTGTTTCTCCTGACGCGGTCAGCAACGCGTCGGAGTTGCTTATGGTTCCCGCCACGATGCTGACCGGCTGCGAATAACGTCGGGCGCGATCGGCCTCGATGTCGGCGAGCTTGCGCAGGTGTTTCGCGGACCAGAGTCCGGAAATCGGGTCGGTCGCCGCAACGTAATCGACCTTGCGCGTCGCGTGCTGCAACTTCTCGTGCGCCAGGTGCAATGCATTGCGCAACGCGTCGATGCTGTCTTCGAGACCACGTTCGGTGCTGGTGTCCCGAATGCCGACGTGGATCATGGCTTCGCCGTCCACTTCGACTTCCGACGCTGAAACATCTGCCCAGAACGTGCTGCCGTCGGCATGACGCAGCAGGCACGGTCCGTTGCCGCCTCCGTTGCGGGCACAGGCCAACAGTTTTTCGATGTACTGATCGGAATCCTCGCCATCGGGCTGCACCGGCGGAGCCAGGTCCGAGAGAAGGCATTGCCGCAGGAAGCGGCGGTCGCCGAATCCGAACAGCTTGAGCGCCGCGGAATTGGCATCGCGACAGCCGCTGGCATCGAACAACAGCACGGGTTCCGTCATCAGCCCGAACACCTTTTCAAACCAGGTATCAGCCAGCGGTCGCTCTTGCTCCCACTTCGTCGAACTCATTGCAACTGGTCAGCCATGAACCTCACACCAAGACCGCAGCTTCGACTTTAGCGCAGCGGAAGGTCGCCGGGCGAAGGCGCAACTTCACGAGTGCGCTTCAGGTCAGGCTCACTTGCCTGAATCGGCAACTCGCAGCCGGCCCCCGGCTTCCTGAAGACTCGCGGATCGACGCTTGCGGCGAATTCCGGAGCTGCCATGGGCCGACCAAAGAAGTAGCCCTGCGCTTCGTCGCAGCGCAGAACCCGCAGCCGCTGCGCGTCCTCCGCGCTCTCCACCCCTTCGGCCACGACCTGCATGCCGAGGGCGTGACCGAGCCCGATGATGCCGCGTACAACCTGCTCGGCCTTCGAATCCGTGTCGAATCGCTGCAGAAACTCCCGGTCGATCTTGAGTCGATGTACCGGGAATCGCGCCAGATAGCGCAGGTTCGAGAAACCCGTGCCGAAGTCGTCGATCGCCAGCGATACACGATGCGCGATGAGCAGCGCGAACGATTCGCGAACCGTCGAGTTTTCCTCCATCAGCACCGATTCGGTGATCTCAAGTTCGAGTCTCTCCGGTGGAAGTCCAGCCTGGTCGCACAGGGAAAGCACGCGCAACGCAAAGCCCGGTTCCCGAACCTGCACGGCCGACACGTTCACGGCGATGCGTCGCAGCACGATCCCGGCATCGGACCAGCGCCGCGCCTGGCGGCATGCCTCGACGAGCACCCACTCCCCGATCGGCAGTATGTGCCCGCTGTCTTCCGCGATCGGGACGAAGTCGAGCGGCTGGCGCCGCTGGCCGGTTTGGTCGCGCCAGCGCAACAGGGCCTCCGCGCCCGTCTGCCGCCCATCCGCCAAGGCAACCGTGGCCTGGTACACCAGCCGGAATTCGCTGCGCTCGAGAGCCCCGTGCAGCAGATTCTCGATGTGCATGCGCTGTTGCACGCGTTCGAGTTGCGCTGCGTCGTAAAAGGCGAAGCGATTTCGGCCCGTGTCCTTGGCGGCGTGCATGGCGTTGTCCGCTGCCCGCAGCAGATCGTCGATACTGTTCGTGGGCCGGTCCACGAGCACGATCCCGATGGACGCCGTCACGCGCAGGGCCACTCCGTCGAGCTCCATCGGCTCGCGCAAATGCTCGAGCAGGCGAGCTGCAAACGTCGCCACATCACCTGCATCGTCGACACGTCGGAGCAGCAGACTGAATTCGTCACCGCCCGTGCGGGCCACGATATCGTTCGCCCCGACCGCTGCGCAGAGGCGCGCCGAGCATTCGCGCAGGACGCCGTCGCCGAGCGAATGGCCGAACGTCTCGTTGACGTGGGTGAAACGATCCAGGTCCAGAAACAGCAAGGCACCGAACGACGCAGCGCCATTGGCAATCTCGGCGGCGGCACGCTCACGAAAAGCCACCCGGTTCGCGAGACCCGTCAGCAAATCCGTGTAGGCGAGTTCGGCTATGCGCTCGTGGGCATGCTTGTGCTCGGTGATGTCCTGTGCCAGGCCGGTCAACCGATACGGCTCTCCATTGCGCATTTCAATCGCGCCGGTCGACCGGATCCAGCGCCGGACTCCGGCGGGGGTTGTCAACGCCAGTTCGGCGGTGTCCGTTGACCGATCGCTTCCTGCGTGTCGTGCGAGTCGTGCGACCTGCCGTTCGATCCATGCCCGCGAGGCCGGGTCGTACAACTGGAGCACCGCCGGTAGCGAGATGGGCGAGCCGTCAGGCAGCCCGTGGATCGCATAGTTCTGTTCGGTCCAGAGCAAGCGGTTGTCGGCAAAGAAATACTCGTATCCACCAATGCGTCCCATGGACGCGATGCGGTCGAGCATTTCGCTCTTCCACCGCAGGGTGGCATTGGTCTCGACCGACTCGCTCACGTCGACCGTGTGGCCGAGCATGCTCGTCGGCGCTCCGTCGACATTCCAGCGAACGATGCGCGCCCGCGTCTGCACCCAGACGTACTGTCCGTCGTCGCGCCGCAAGCGATGCACGCAGTTCATCGCCAGCTCGCGGCCGCTGACATGTGCTTCGAATGAGCGTGCGAGCTGGCGGATATCGTCTGGATGGATGCGTTCGCGCCAGTTGCTTTCGAGTTCGTTGCCTGCGTACGCGTCCAGCCCGAGCAGCGCGCTCCAGCGGCTGGAAAAGAACACCGTGTCGCGCACGAGGTCCCAGTCCCACAGCGCGTCGTCGGTGTGTTCGAGCAGGTACTGCCAGCGCGTGCGTTCCATTTCGTCGACGCTGCCGGCCTGTGCATCGAGGACTGGCAGCAGGCAGACGGTGAACCCCACCACGCCATCCTGCACCCGTATCGCGGATCGAACCTGCGCGCTTACCAGGCCGTCGTCGGTGGCCACCTCGAGGCCTATGACCTGGTCGGGAATGCGCCTCAGCTGGGCGACCGCAGGGGCCAGCAGTTCGGCGAGGCTTGGCTCGTCGAACTGTGCGAGCAGTTCCACAGCACGCCGGCTGCGCTCGATGACGCGGCCATCCGCATCGAGAACCACGTAGCCACGGAACGCGGCGTGGGCGAGCAGACTGCGAACCAGCGCAGTGTCCATCCGACGCCTCCAGTCCAGGCGTCCGTCAGGGACGGATTAATCTACTCCGCGCCCACCAGCGGTCAAGGACCGTGGCGTGAAAGTATCGCGAGCAATCCGTCAGGTCGGCAAAGCCGACCTGACCGAAGCAGCTGTTGTAGGTCAGGTCGCGCTAGCGACCTGACGCCGCTCCGGGCGAAGACCGTCAGGTCTGCGCGGCGGGATCGTTGAGATCGGGCGCGCGCGGCTTCGGCGGGGTGTCGTTCTCGCTGCCCTGGCTGCGGCGGTCGATCTCTTCCCAGTCCTTGGGCGGCCCCGGCTTGCGACCTTCCATGATGATGGTGATCTGGTCCGAATCGATGGTCTCGTACGCCAGCAGCGCCTCGGCCATGAGGTGCAGCTTGGCGAGATTGTCCGTGACGATCTGGCGGCTGCGCGCGTAAGCATCGTCGAGGATGCCGCGTACGACTTGATCGATCTTGCGCGCGGTTTCGTCGGAGACATTCTTGTGCTGGGTGACCGAGCGACCCAGAAACACTTCGTCCTCGTTCTCGCTGTAGGTCATCGGGCCCATCTCATCGGACAACCCCCACTTCGTCACCATGTCGCGCGCAATCTGAGTGGCGCGCTGGATGTCGTTGGAAGCGCCGGTCGTGACCTTCTCTTCTCCGAAAATCAATTCCTCCGCGACGCGCCCGCCATACAACGAGCAGATCTTGGCTTCCAGGTTCTGTTTCGAATAGCTGTAGCGATCTTCCTCGGGCAGGAACATGGTGACGCCGAGCGCGCGTCCGCGCGGAATGATCGAGACCTTGTAGACCGGATCGTGGTCCGGAACCATGCGACCGACGATCGCGTGCCCCGCCTCGTGATACGCGGTGAGCTTCTTCTCCTGCTCATTCATCGCCATGGAACGCCGCTCGGCGCCCATCATGATCTTGTCCTTGGCGCGCTCGAAATGGCTCATGCGTACGTCGCGCGCGTTCTCGCGCGCGGCGATGAGCGCCGCCTCGTTGACCAGGTTGGCGAGGTCCGCGCCGGAAAACCCCGGGGTGCCCCGCGCGATCACCATGGGCTGCACGTTGTCTGACAACGGCACCTTGCCCATGTGCACCTTGAGAATCTGTTCGCGCCCCTTGACGTCGGGCAACCCGACGATCACCTGGCGGTCAAATCGACCGGGCCGGAGCAGCGCGGGGTCCAGCACGTCCGGGCGGTTGGTCGCGGCAATGACGATGACGCCCTCATTGCCCTCGAAACCGTCCATCTCGACCAGAAGTTGATTGAGCGTCTGTTCCCTCTCGTCGTGACCGCCACCGAGCCCTGCGCCCCGATGACGACCCACCGCATCGATCTCGTCGATGAAGATGATGCAGGGTGCGTGCTTCTTGGCCTGCTCGAACATGTCACGTACGCGGGACGCGCCCACGCCGACGAACATCTCGACGAAATCCGAACCGGAAATGGTGAAGAACGGCACCTTGGCCTCGCCCGCAATGGCCTTGGCGAGCAGCGTCTTGCCGGTGCCGGGCGGGCCGACCATCAGCACGCCCCGCGGAATCTTGCCGCCCAGCTTCTGGAATTTGCCGGGGTCGCGCAGGAAATCGACCAGCTCCTTGACGTCTTCCTTGGCTTCCTCGACACCGGCGACGTCCGCGAAGGTGACCTTGACCTGGTCCTCGCCCTGCAACCGGGCGCGGGACCGGCCAAAGCTCATCGCGCCGCGCCCGCCCGCGCCTTGCTGCATCTGGCGCATGAAATAGAACAGCACCGCGATGAAGATCACGAAAGGCAGGGAATTGATCAGGAGCGCCTTCCAGAGGCTGCCCGTTTCGGCCGGGGCCGCGACCACGGCAACGTCGTTCTTGTCGAGGATTCGCTGCAGATCCGGA
>Ga0183260_10003928_pt1 | contig 11917 bp, 15 predicted proteins | sample AntDrymUQ4972206_2_FD_129768 | JGI IMG/M metagenome (GOLD analysis project Ga0183260, IMG submission 129768) | Polar desert sand microbial communities from Dry Valleys, Antarctica - metaG UQ497 (22.06) (version 2) (version 2) | ecosystem: Environmental > Terrestrial > Soil > Desert | place...
CGGCCTCGCCCCGCCCCGCCGCGCCGCGCCGCGCCGCGCCGCGCCGACATACTGGGTCAGCGCGCGCTTGAGGTGCCTTCGGGCGGTGGCGAAAGCGGTCGACCTACCAGCCGGCCTCGGGTGACAGCCGCTGGGTGCGCCGCAGCGATGGGTCGGCCTGCCTCACCTCTGACGGGTGGGCGAGGTGTTGGCTCAGGCCGGGAGGAAGACCACGGTTCCGTTGTGCCCGCCGAAGGCGAAGGAGTTGGACAGCGCCGGCCCGGGCGTCCAGGCGCGCGGTTCGGCGACAAGGTCGATGTCGAACGCCGGGTCGACGTTCTGCGTGCCCGTCGTCGGCGGCAGTTCCCGGTGGTGGTAGCTCAATGCCAGGGCGACGGCCTCCACGGCTCCGGCGGCCCCCAGGGAGTGTCCGGTGACGCCCTTGATCGAGGTGACCGCGGGGCGGCCGGGCCCGAAGACCTCCGTGACGGCCGCGGCCTCGGTGGAGTCGTTGAGCTGGGTGGATGTCCCGTGCGCGTTGATGTGGGTGATCTCGTGGGGTAGGAGGCCGGCGTCGGCGAGCGCAGCACGCATGCAGGCTGTGGCCCCGCGGCCGTCGGGGGCCGGGGCGGTGAGGTGGTGGGCGTCGGCGGTGGACGCGCAGCCAGCGATCTCGGCGTAGACGTGGGCGCCTCGCGCCTGGGCCGCTGACGCTTCCTCCAGGACCAGGATCCCGGCGGCCTCCGCCGAGCAGAAACCGTCCCGGTCGACGTCGAATGGCCGGGAGATGCCGCTGTCCGACAGCGCCTTCATGTTGGTGAACCCGCCGCTCAGCATCCTGTTCTGGGAGGCTTCGCTACCGCCGACCAACACCGCGTCGCAGCGGCCGGAGGCGACGAGCTTGGCGCCGTTAGCGACGGCGTGCGTGCCGGCCGCGCAGGCGGTGCACACGGTCTCGACGGGACCCCGCCAGCTTGAGCGCATGGAGATCGCGGCGGCCCCGGCGTTGGGCATGACCATCGGGATGAGCAGGGGTGAGACGCGGGCGGCACCCTGGCGGAGCAGGACTTCGCCCTGCGCTTCCCGCGCGTAGGCCCCGCCGATGCCGGTACCCAGCACGACGCCGCAGCGTTCCTCGGCGTACGGCGAGGCCGTGTCCAGACTGGCGTCGGCTAGGGCTTGCGCGGCCGCCGCGACGGCGTACTGCGCGAAGGGGTCCATCCGCCTCGCCTGGACGTGCTTGATCCCCCACTGCGCCGCGTCGAAGCCGACGACCTTGCGCTCGACGCAGGGCTCCGGCGACCGGCGCAGCCCGGCCCAGAACTCCTCGGTCCCCGTCCCAGCGGGGCTGACCACCCCCAGCCCGGTGATGACTACCCGCCGGCCGTCGCGTGCCTCGATCATCGCGCTCCTTCCCCGATCCCCGACCCCTGTTCCCCGCAGGAGGAGATATCAGTCCTCCGTCGCCGCGGGGTCGCTGGCCGCGATACTTGCCGGCATGGCGACAGTGTGGACGCTCGGTTGCGACGCGGCCGACCCGCATCGGATCGCGGCGTTCTGGGCAACCGCGCTCGGGTACGTGGCTGAGCCGGGGTACGACGACCCAGACGGTGCTTCCATCATCGATCCGGACGGCGTGGGCCCGGCCATCGGCTTTCTCCGGGTGCCGGAGGGCAAGACAGCCAAGAACAAGATGCACATCGACATCCGGGTGGCAGGGGAGCCGCCCTGGGACATGGCCGAGCGCGAGCAGCTCATCCGCGCGACAGCAGCCGAGCTCGTCACCGCCGGGGCTACGACTGTCCGCGAGGAGTTCTACGGGGGGCACCTCGGTCATGTCGTGATGCTCGACCCCGAGGGCAACGAGTTCTGCGTCGCGTGACGGCTCCTCCGTGGCCCGGGCTGCCCGATCCGGCGAGATCTGGCCCGCCGACCCCGGTCTGGCTAATCTTCACGACGCGACATCGTCGAGAGCAGAGGAGCCTCCGGTGGCCTCACGACTGAACCCCTACGTCAACTTCGATGGCACCGCCCGCGACGCCATGGAGTTCTACGAGGGCGTCTTCGGCGGCACCCTCACGCTGAACACCTACGGCGAGTACGCCCCGCCGGACGCCCCCGGCGGGGACAAGATCATGCACGGGATGCTCGAGACAGCCAGCGGTTTCACGCTCATGGGAGCCGACGCGCCCCCCGGACAGAGCCTGACCCCCGGCGACAGCGTCTCGATCAGCCTCAGCGGCGACGACACCGACGAGCTGCGCGGCTACTGGGCGAAACTGTCCGACGGAGGCACCGTCACGGTCCCGCTGGAGAAGCAGATGTGGGGCGACGAGTTCGGGATGTGCATCGACCGGTACGGCGTCGCCTGGCTGGTCAACATCGCCGTTCCCGAGGGCTGACCGGCTCAGCGAGCGGCGAGCCGCTCGAGCTGCGGCACGACGGTCTACTTCGAGTCCCGCGCCGAGGCCATCCCGGCCTCGAAGATGCCGTACCGGAGCGCCGCGGCTCCGGCGTTCAACAGCGTTGCCGCGACCACGCCGGTCCGACGGGACCCGCCCTCGCACCCCGCGCGTGGTTCTCAGTCCACGATCATGCCCATCGCCGTGTCGAGGTCCAGGCCCTCCCACTCGGTTCCATGCGGCTGACCGCCCCGCGGGTACGCCGTGGAAACGGGTTCCGCCTCGGGGATCCGGCGCTCAGCTCGGCGGCAGGTACCGGGTGGCCTCCCGGCCCAGGTCGGGACCCGACGGTGGGACGGCCTGCTGCCGGTAGTACTGCCCGGCGTCCCGGGATCGCCGCGTCTCGTCCTCCTCGACCAGACGGTTGATCAGCTGCTGCACCTCGTCGGAGTGCGGGATGTTGGTCAGCACCTGAGCCGAGGACTCCCCCGCCGACTCGATGGTCAGCGTTCCCGAGTTGACGATCCGGTCCCACAGCGACTGGCTGTAGGCGACGTTCGTGATCCTGGGCAGCGCGATGTCCTTGCCGTCACGCTTGAGTACGCCGATGCGGAACATCACCCGGTGCGACGTGATCACGTAGTGCGTGGTGATCCAGCGCAGCAACGGCACGAGGAAGAACACGATCACCAGGAGCACGGCGACCACGAGGATGGCCAGGCGCAGCCAGCGCCGGGCATCGCCGTCCGGCACGAACGTGATCCCCAACCCGGCCAGCGCGCCCACCACGACGAGGGCGAAGATCGGTCCGGCCAGGGTGATCCAGTGCGGGTGCAGATGCTTGACGACCTGCTCGTCGGAAGCGAGAAGTCCTTCGGGGTAGGCCACGTGCGCTCCTCGTCGGCCGGGTATCGGCGGCAAGCATCTCGCAGGGCCAGCTCGACGTCACGCATCGGGGCGAACCGCTTGCTGGCCTGCCGGGTCCGGTGTCACGATGGCTATCGGGTGGCAGCGGAGCCGACGGTGCCCTGGCCGCCCCATGGGGAGCCCGACCGCAATGCGACACGGAGAACCGCGCAACTTCGTGCAACCGTGCCTTCTGCTGCTGCTCCTCGAGCATCCGGACCACGGGTATGCCTTGGTCGAGCGGTTGAAGTGCTTCCAGGTCGTCGAGGGCGATCCCGGCACGGTGTACCGCACCCTGCACGCCTTGGAGGTGGCCGGTACCGTGCGCTCGACCTGGGGCCTGTCCGAGGCCGGTCCGGCCCGTCGTACCTACCACCTCACCGATGTCGGACGAAGGCAACTGGAGGACTGGGCCAGTTCGATCAGCCAGACCCGCGAAGCCCTGGAGACATACCTGACGCGCTACGCCGACAGCGCCCCCGCGCCGAGCGCCCCGCGGGTCAACGGAACCGCACGGACCTCCGCGGCCAACGGGAAGCCCGCCGGGATCGCCCGGGCCCGGACCCGATGACCCGCCTGCTTGATCGCGACGCCGTACGCACCGCCTTCGTCGCCCGGGAGGCTCCCGGTCGGGCGCTGGCCGGCGACGCCGAGGCGGTGGCCGCCGCCTGCCACGCGATGGCGATGCGCTTCCACCGCGGCGGTCGGCTGCTGGCCTTCGGCAACGGCGGCGCCGCCACCGACGCGGCGCACCTGGCGGTGGAGTTCGTGCATCCGGTCATCGTCGGCAAGCGGGCGTTACCCGCGATCTCGCTGACCAACAACGCACCGGCGGTCAGCGGATACTCCGGTACCGACGCCTACGCCGCCCAGCTGCGGCTGTTCGGCCGGCCCGAGGACATCGCCCTCGGCGTCTCGTCGTCCGGGCGCTGCGCCAACGTCGACGCGGGGCTCAGCGCGGCCGCGGACGCCGGCCTGCTCACCGTGGCCCTGGTCGGTCGGGCCGACGGTGCGGGCCCGGACATCGCGGCAAACCAGGCAGTGGCGCACGTGCTGACCGCTCATGCCGAGGACCCGCGGGTCGTCAAGGAGGTGCACGTGACGATCTACCACGTGTTGTGGGAACTCGTTCACGTCTTCCTGGAGCACCCCGGCCTACTCGACGAGGCCTCATGAACGAGGTTCCGGCCTGCTACGGCGAGGTCTGCATCACCTGCTCCGACCAGGCCATCCCCGTCCGCATCGTCGAGCTGCTGCCCGACGACCTGGCCCTGGTCGACACCGGGCAGAGCCTGGAACACGTGAGCATCGCCCTGGTCACCGCGGAGGTGGGGGACACCGTGCTGGTGCACGCCAAGGAAGCGATCGCGGTGGTGCCTGGATGACCGGCGTCGAGGCGCTCTACCCGTTCCTGTACGCCGACCACGCCGACCTCGCCCCGGTTCTGCGCGCGGCCAGCGACTCGACCGCCGACAAGGCCCGCGAGATCGTGGGCCTACGGAGCGAGATGGGCGAGCAGTACGCCGACGTTCTGATCGAGTGCGCCCAGGCGATGGCCGAGCGGTTCGCCGCCGGCGGTCGACTGTTCACCTTCGGCAACGGCGGCAGCAGCAGTGATGCACAAGCTGTCGCGCAGCTGTTCCTCGACCCCGGCGGCAGCGCTCGGCCGCTGCCCGCGCTGAGCCTGACCAACGACGTCGCCGTCCTGACCGCGCTGTCCAACGACATCGGCTTCGAGGTCGTCTTCGCCCGCCAACTGGCCGCGCACACCGGTCCCGGTGACATCGCACTCGGCTTGTCCACCAGCGGCGGCTCGGCCAACGTGCTGGCCGCGTTCGAGCGGGCGCACCGCGACGGCCTGCTCACGGTCGGCTTCGCCGGCTACTCCGGTGGCCGGATGGCCGAGGCCGACACGATCGAGCACCTGTTCGTCGTACCGTCGGCGTCCGTGCACCGGATCCAGGAGGCGCAGACGACGACGTACAACGTGCTGTGGGAGCTGACCCAGCTGGCGCTGGAGTAGCAATGGTCCGCCTGCGGATCCACGTCGACGGGATCGTGCAGGGTGTCGGCTTCCGGCCGTTCGTGCACGGCCTGGCCCGCGAGTTCGCCGTCAGCGGCTGGGTCCGCAACACCGGCGAGGGCGTCGACATCGAGGCCGAAGCCGCCGACCTCGATGGTTTCGTGACCGCCTTGCGTGCGCGGGCACCCGTGCTGGCCCGGGTCGATGCCCTGACGTGGGCACCTCTCGAACCGGTGGGCGACAAGGGTTTCGCTATCGACCTGAGTTCGGCTGACGGCGGGCGGCGTACCCTCGTCTCCCCCGACACCGCCACCTGTGCGGACTGCCTCGAAGAACTCGCGGACCCGACCGACCGGCGCTACCGCTACCCGTTCCTCAACTGCACGAACTGCGGCCCGCGGTTCACCATCGTCACCGGTGTGCCGTACGACCGGGCGGCGACGACGATGGCCGGCTTCGCGATGTGCGCGGACTGCCGACGGGAGTACGACGACCCGGCCGACCGGCGGTTCCATGCCCAGCCGACCTGCTGCCCGGCCTGCGGGCCGCGGCTGTCCCTGCTCGACGCGGCCGGCGCTGCGCTGCCCGGTGACCCGTTGCCGGCCGCCGCGGCCCGGCTGCGGGACGGGGCGATCGTCGCGGTGAAGGGCCTCGGCGGCTACCACCTGGCCGTCGACGCGGTGGATGAGTCGGCGGTGGCCCGGCTGCGCGGGCGCAAGCACCGGGAGGACAAGCCGTTCGCCGTTCTCGTCCCGGACCTGGCCGCGGCCCGTGCGCTCTGCGCGGTGGACGAGGCCGAGGCCGCCCTGCTGTCAGGAGCGCAGCGACCGATCGTGCTGCTGGTCCGCCGGCCCGACTCGGCGCTGGCTCCCTCGGTGGCCCCCGGCAACCGGTACGTCGGGCTGCTGCTGCCCTACACCCCGCTGCACCACCTGCTGATCGCAGCGGTGGGGCGGCCGATCGTGCTCACCAGCGGCAACATGTCCGACGAGCCGATCGCCTACGTCGACGCCGAGGCCGGCGACCGGCTGGGCCGGATCGCCGACGCATTCCTGGTGCATGACCGGCCGATCCACATGCGCACCGACGATTCGGTGGCCCGCGCGGTACGCGGCCGGGCCCAGCCGGTGCGCCGGTCGCGCGGCTATGCCCCCGAGCCGCTGCGGCTACCGGTCGAGTGTCCGCGGCCGGTCCTCGCGGTCGGAGCCGAGCTGAAGAGCACGTTCTGCCTGGCCCGCGGGCGGCACGCCTTTGTGTCCCACCACATCGGGGACCTGGCGAACTACGAGACCTTCCGCTCGTTCACCGAGGGAATTGCGCACTTCGGGCGGCTGTTCGACGTCGTCCCCGAGGTGGTCGCCTACGACTTGCACCCGGAGTACCTGTCCACCAAGTACGCCCTGGAGCTGCCCGACGTCGACCTGGTCGGCGTTCAGCACCACCACGCGCACATCGCTTCCTGTCTGGCCGACAACGGCAACACCGGGCCGGTGGTCGGCGTCGCTTTCGACGGCACCGGGTTCGGGACCGACGGGACGCTCTGGGGCGGGGAGATCCTCGTGGCGGACCTGGCCTCCTTCCAGCGGGTGGGCCACCTGGCGCCGGTACCGCTGCCGGGCGGGGCGGCGGCGATCCGGGCGCCGTGGCGGATGGCGGCGGCGTACCTGCAGGCGGCGTACGGCGACGACCTCCCCGTCGGGCTGGCCGTCGAGGGCCGCAACGCCGCTACCTGGACCACCGTCCTGGCGATGGCCGCGCGCGCTGTCAACGCGCCCCTGACGACGAGCGCGGGGCGATTGTTCGACGCCGTGGCGGCGCTGGTCGGCGTCCGCGACGAGGTCAACTACGAGGGGCAGGCCGCGATCGAACTGGAGCAGCGTGCCGATCCGGCTGAGCGGGGGGCCTATCCGCTGTCGTCGTCCGGCGGGGCGCTGGCCGGCACGGATCTGATCCGCGCGGTGGTCGACGACCTGCGCGGCGCGGTGCCCGTTCCGGTGATCGCCGCCCGATTCCATCGCGGGCTGGCCGCAGCCACGGTCCGCGCGGCCGTCGATGCCGCATCGACCGCCGGCTTGGACACCGTCGCCCTGTCCGGCGGGGTGTTCCAGAACGTCACGCTGCTCACCCTCGTCATCGACGGGCTCCAGGCCGAGGGATTACGGGTGCTCACCCACGAGCAGGTGCCGTGCAACGACGGCGGGATCAGCCTCGGTCAAGCCGCCGTCGCGGCCGCCCTTCCAGCGTATGACTCGGGCACGGGCCGCTGACCGCTCTCAACGACTCACTATCTCTCCGACCGACCACGCGCACTCAGCCACGCACCCGCGATCGGGCGGCGCTATCCAGTCATTCATCGCTACCCACTCCAGCTGGCCAGCAGCTTCCCACAACGGTTCCGGCTGGCCACCCCGCACGTCACGGCCGGAGACTGTCCGCAGCGGGTCGACTACGAGCGGACTGTGCCGTGACGGCCACCGCCGGCTGACGCGCCTGGGTCCGGTCGGAACCGGACGCCGGCCGGAGGAGTCAGCGAGGCTGCGGCCGGTCAGCCGCCCTGGTCGCCGGGCGGCATGTCGGTGGTGCCGTCACTGCCCTGCGGGTCGACGGAGGTGGCCGAGCGCTCGTCGGAGGTACCGACCGGTCGCTCGTCCTTGTAGCCGATGGTCTCCTTGCCGGCCTCCTCGCCCTCCTCCTTGACGACGTCCTCACCATGGCGGTTGATCGACTCGCCGACGCCGAGAGGAGTCGCCCCGGTGGTGTCCGTTCCTTCCACCCCGGCTTCCTCTTCCGCGGAAATCTCGCGTCCAGGCCCGGGCGGCGGCGCGGAGTTCTCGGCGTCGTATGCCTTCTTGGTGCCTTCCCGCAACTCCGCGTCGAGATCCGGGTCGCTGTCCGGCGAGCCGTGGGTTCCATACCGCTGGGCCATCGGGACGTCCTGGGGGTCGGCCGGGCCGCCCTGGTTTTCAGTCATTCCGTGCTCCTTTCCCGTACTGGGAGTTCAGCAGATCCGCGGGAGCGGGTCTCCCACGAGCAGGTCGACGATCCGGGTGCCGCCGAAGGACGTCTTGAGCAGCACCAGGCCGGGTGGGTCGTCCTTGATCCGGCCGATGATCGCCGCGCCCGCGCCGAGCGGGTGCCCTCGCAGCGCCGCCAGCGCGGCCTCGGCCTGCTCGCTGTCCACCACCGTGACGAAGCGCCCCTCGCAGGCGACGTACAGCGGGTCGATGCCGAGCAGTTCGCAGGCGCCGGTGACGACGGGGAGCATGGGGACGGCGGACTCGTCGACGACCACGGACACCTGGGCGGCGACGGCGATCTCGTTGAGGATGGTGGCCACGCCCCCGCGGGTGGCGTCGCGCATCATCCGCACGCCGGGTACGGCATCGAGCAGGACGGCGGCCAGCTCGTTCAGCGGGGCGGTGTCGGAGTCCAGGTCGGCCTCGATGTCCAGCTCGCCGCGGGCGAGGAGGATCGTCACGCCGTGCTCGCCGATCGGTCCGGACACCAGCACCGCATCGCCGGGCCGTACGCCGGACGCCCGGAGGCTGACCTCGCGTTCCAGGACGCCCACGCCGGCGGTGTTGATGTAGCAGCCGTCGCCCTTGCCCCGCTGCACGACCTTTGTGTCCCCGGTGACCACCGTGACCCCGGCGGCGGCCGCGGCGGCGGCCATCGAGGCGACGATCCGGCGCAAATCCTCGACCGGGAAGCCTTCCTCCAGGATGAACCCGGCGGACAGGAACAGCGGGCGGGCGCCGGTCATGGCCAGATCGTTCACGGTTCCGTTGATGGCCAGGTCACCGATGTTGCCACCGGGGAAGAACAGCGGCGAGACCACGAACGAGTCGGTGCTGAACGCCAGCTGCGCGCCCCCGACCGTCAGGGACGCGGCGTCCTCCAGCTCCTCCAGCACCGGGTTGGAGAACGCATCCAGGAAGATCGCTTCGGTCAGCGTCCGGCTGGCCTTGCCGCCGGCGCCATGGCTCATCGTGATCCGCGGCTCCTTGACCCGCGCCTTGCGCCGCCGGGCCCGCTCGATCCGCTCCAGCACCAGCTCCTCGCGGGTCAGGTGCTCGGCTCCGGCGTGCTCGGCGACCGCGTCCTCGGCCCAGTTCGCCCGGGACTGCTCCGCGGCCGGCGCGGTCGGTGACTCGGCGGTGTCTCCTCTCACGACGGGGCCGGGCTCAGTTCGATGTCGACCGTGCGGGTCGCGCTCTTGACCCGCTCCCGGCTGAATCGTCCGAAGTTGTAGTACGCCGCGCAGGCGCCCTCGGAGGACACCATGCAGGTGCCGATCGGCGTCTCCGGCGTACAGGCGGTCCCGAACACCTTGCACTCCCACGGCTTGAGCACGCCCTTGAGCACCTCGCCGCACTGGCAGGCCTTGGGGTCCGCGACCCGCACGCCCGGCACGTCGAAGATCCGCTCGGCGTCGAACCGCGCGTACTCCGGGCGCATCTGAAGCGCCGAGTGCGAGATGAAGCCCAGCCCACGCCACTCGAAGTACGGGCGCAGCTGCATCGTCCGCGCGATCACCTCCAGCGCCTTGGGGTTGCCGTCCCACGGCACCACCCGGCTGTACTGGTTCTCCACCTCGCTGCGGCCCTCGTGCAGCTGCAGCATCAGCATGTAGACCGACTGCAGGATGTCCAGCGGCTCGAACCCGGCGCATACCAACGGCTTGCCGTGGTCGCGGGCGATGAACTCATAGGGTCGGCAACCGATCACCGTCGACACGTGACCCGGCCCGACGAACCCGTCCAGCCGCAGGTCCGGCGAGTCCAGGATCGCCTTGATCGCCGGAATGATCGTGACGTGGTTGCAGAACAGCGAGAAGTTCTCCAGCCCCATCGCCTCGGCCCGCAGCACCGTCATCGCCGTCGACGGCGCCGTGGTCTCGAACCCGATGGCCATGAACACCACGCGCTTGGCCGGGTTTGCCTGGGCGATCTTCAACGCGTCCAGCGGCGAGTAGACCATCCGGATGTCGGCGCCCGCGGCGTTGGAGTCGAAGAACGAGCCGCGCCCACCGGGCACCCGCATCATGTCGCCGAACGACGTCATGATCACGTCGGGCTCCTCGGCGATGGCGATCGCGTCGTCGACCCGGCCCATCGGGATCACGCAGACCGGGCAACCCGGGCCGTGCACCAGCTGCACGCTGTCGGGCAGGTAGTCCTCCAGCCCATGCTTGTAGATGGTGTGCGTGTGCCCCCCGCACACCTCCATGAACTTGTAGTGCCGGCCCGGCTCGCACAGTTCGCTGATCTTGGCCGACAGGGCCAGCGCCTTGTCCGCGTCCCGGAACTCGTCGACGAATCGCATGCTCACCCCCGGTGCGCTTCGGAATCGGCCAAAGCGGCCAGTTCTTCGGCGTACGCCTGACCGATCCCCTCGAGGAACTCCAACGCCGACGCCGCCTCCCGTTCGTCGATCTTCGACATGGCGAAGCCGACATGGATCAACACCCAGTCACCGGCGTTCAGCTCCTCACCCTCGAGCAGGCCTATGTTGATGTTCCGCTTGACGCCGCACACGTCGACCTTCGCGAGGTCCGGACGGTCGGTAAGGATCTCGATCACTTCACCGGGGATGCCAAGACACATGTCAGTTTCCTTCCTGTCGAAGCGACCTCATACGGGCAGGGTCACATCGAGCGAATCTTCAGGTACCGCTGGACGTCCGGCATGTTCTGGACGACCACGGCGGTCACTCCAGCCAATGCGGCCAACATGAACAGGCGCTTGACCATCCTCTGCCCTTCCTTCCTCTCGGTGGGACTGCCCGCGGCCGGCCGCCGCTCAGGTCAGCACCCGCAACTCGTTCTGCACGACATCGAGCACCATGTCGACCGCGGCGTCCACGGCACCGGACACGGGCTCGCTCAGCCCCATCCACTCCTCCACCGTGGCCGGTTCGCAGCCGACCACCAGCACCCGGCCCACCCGCTGCCCACCGGTCTCCCGGGCGAGCGCGGTGATCGAGCGCAGCACGGTCTCCGGATCCATGCTGTGCGCGTCGAGGAGCGCCTGGTCCTGCGCCGGCTGGTCGAACGCGTCGAGGTCCGGTTCGATCACGTAGAGCGCCCCGGGCTCGCCGCCGCGGGCCATCGCGTCGACGAGGACCAGCGCGCGGTAGCCGTCGAGCAACTGGTAGGCCAGGTGCAGGCCGCGGATGCCGACGTCGAGCACCTCCACGTCCGGTGGCAGGTCGCGCTCGGCCAGCCGACGCACGACCTCGACTCCGAATCCGTCGTCTCCGAGGAAGATGTTGCCGATACCCGCGACCAGGACCTTCTCAGTCATGGCGCGGCTCCGCCGCCTCGGCCCACGGCTCGACTGTGACCCCGCCCGTCTCCGGCGGCTCCGGTCCAGTGGTGTCCTCACCGTCGGAGACGGGCTCGATCTCGTCGGGCTGGAAGTAAAGGAACCGGCCGTGTGCCTGCTGCATCTCCGCGGCCGGGTCGTCGTCGACGGTGACGGCCAGGTGCGTCCCCTCGTCGACGTCGAAGAGCACCGCCTGGACCGTGGCCACCCGGCCGACGAGGAACGCATCCTGGGCGTCGGTACGCCGGTGCCGCCCCGGCATCAGGACCACCTTGGACCCG
>Ga0183260_10003929_pt1 | contig 11916 bp, 11 predicted proteins | sample AntDrymUQ4972206_2_FD_129768 | JGI IMG/M metagenome (GOLD analysis project Ga0183260, IMG submission 129768) | Polar desert sand microbial communities from Dry Valleys, Antarctica - metaG UQ497 (22.06) (version 2) (version 2) | ecosystem: Environmental > Terrestrial > Soil > Desert | place...
CCAGGGAACATCGACGGGAAGCGGCAAGATCTCCACGCAGTACCTGGCCGGCGGCACAGATGTGAGCGCGGCTATTTCGGCCGGCACGTACTCGCTCACGGGCGTGACTCCCGGCGAAACCGTGGAACTCGTCATCAGGATGGTCGTGATCAAAGCGCCGCTGAGCTCCAAGCGATCGGCAGTGCTCACCGTCGGGCTGAGCGGGGAGCCCATTGCTGTCGACGTACTGAAGGCGGTCGTTGTTCGGGCGTCCGAGCCGCCACCGCCTCCTCCTCCACCGCCGCCAACCAACCCGGTCGTAGACTTCAGTCCCGCGCCCTAGCCTAGAATTCGCCTCGCATCATCTGCGCCATCCGGGACCAGACCCCCGATCAGACAGACGCGCCGTGGAGACCACCCTTTGCCCCTGAAAACTCGCTGACGCGTGGTAGCGACGACCGAGCGAGCCGCCACCGAGCCACTGCCCGCGGTGCCCGCTCGCCTGCCGACCGAGCCCGCGGCCATATTCATCGTCGGCGTCCCGCGCAGCGGCACGACGCTTATGCGCTACCTGCTGGAGACGTCCGACCGTATCGCGATCGCCCGCGAGAACCACTTCATGGGCCACATCCTGGGTCGCCGCGGCGCACGACATTTCTTTCGTCGCGCCGGTGATCTCAGGGACGATGCGGCCGTTCGGAAGATCGTCGACATGATCTATTCGGGCGAGTACGAGAGGCTCGCCGGCTGGCGCAGGCCGAGCCCGTACTGGTATTGGCTGAGGGACGAGGTGCCGCGCGGGGACATCGAGCGCAGGCTGCTGGCCGCCGAGCGCACAGAGCGCGGAATGTTCGAGGCCTTCCTGCGTGTCTACGCCGACATGGCCGTCAAACCGGTGATGGGCGAGAAGACGCCGACGCACCTCAATTACGTCGATACGCTGCTCCAGTGGTTCCCCGACGCGCGTGTGATCCACATGCTCCGCGACCCACGTGCGGTGTACGTTTCCGACCGTTATCGGCGCCAGACGCGCGATCGCTTCCCGTACAACCTAATGCGCAGGGTCCCGCTGCTGCTCGAGTCGTACCTGTTGGTCCTATACAGCATTTCGTGGCGCCGGGCACTCGGAAAGCACGCGCAACTCCTGAAGAGGCACCCCGGCAGGTACATGCTCGTCCGGTTCGAAGACGTAGTGAAGAAGCCGAACGAAACACTGCCCGGGGTATTCAGCTTCCTCGGCGTAGCCATGCCGGCATCTGTCGAATCGGACGTCGAGGTACCGCAGAAACACGGCATGCGCTCGTCAGGCGAGGGCATCGATCCCCAGGCGGCCGACCGATGGCGCGAACGAATCAGGCGACCAGCGCGCCGCTTCCTGGAGCTGACCTTGCGCGGTCCAATGCGAAGGTACGGCTACACGGACTAGCGCCTCGACTCGGGCTGCGCCGACGGCGTCCTCGCTCTCGAACACGACCAGAACGGGCTGACCGACTTCCTGACGCTGAACGGATTAACAGGTCCCAGCCCCGTCAGGCTCACCGCGTTCTTCAGGGCTGGCGAATAGCCGTCAATCGATCGCCAAGCGTCTGCGACAGGATCCGCGTAAACGTGGCCGTGACGTGGGCCGAGTCGCGGTAGACGAGGTAGTCGCCGAACGCGAGTGGGCACAGGTCTCCCGGGCAGAGTTGGTCGTTCATCGAAATGTACGCAGCGCCGCTCTGGCCGGCGGCCCGGCTCTCGACCTGCAGGTACTGGTCGTCGATCGCGTAGTCGGTGACCAGCTCGCAGTCCTCGAATGTCGCGCGCAATGAGAGGCAGTCGATCGGGCTCGCGTCGTTTCGCGGCGTATCGGCGAGCAGGACAACGGCCGGGGTTATCTGTCGCAGGCGTGCGAGCGTAGCCGCCAGCGCCTCGTGCCATTGCTCCTGGTGCTGCGCGAACCGATAGCGCCCGCCTTCGTCCACGAGTGCGTAGTGACGCGCCCCGGCGACGACGATCAGGTCAGGCGGGTCTGCCGCCATCTGATTTATCGCCCGATCAAGCCAAACAGCGCATTCGTCGTATGTCCGATGGAGTGCCTCGCTCCAGACCGACGTGGCCAATGGAGGACAGGCTGACTTGAGGTGCGACACCAGCCGCCAGCCGCGTTCGGACACAACGTCGGTCATCGCAGACAGCCACTGCCCGGCGTGGGAGTCGCCCAGCAGGACGACAGTGGTGTCGGAAGTCTCGGACCCATAGAGGCACGGAATCGGCTCAGTGCCGAGGCGGTCGACCTGACAGTCATCACGCCGGCTCGGAGGCACATCTTTCGCCGCCCAGGCAAGCCCGTTGCGGAGCTCCGGCGGAATGGGCCCACTGACGCGCGGACTCGCCAGAACCGGCTCGGGATTCTGCACGTCTGCGGCGACCTGCTCGAGAGTCACCGGCGGTTGAGAACGAGGACGAAGGACCATTCCGGCACCGAATGCCGCGGCCGCCAGAAGGACTGAGGCGACGCCCGTGGCGACCAGCGGAACGATCGGACTGCGCTTGGACTCGCCGTGAAGTCGGAAGGGCTGCTCGATCCAACGTGTGCTGAGATGGGCAACGGCTACGGCCGCGAGGGCCAGTGGAATTCGAACTGCCAGGCCGTCCATGCCGATGGCGATCGGAATCAGGATCAGGATCGGCCAGTGCCACAGGTAAAGCGAGTACGAGATCCGACCCAGCCAACGCGGGATCGGCGTATCCAGCCATCGCGCCGCCCCGCCTCCCACGACCCCGGCTCCGATCACCAGCGCCGCGCCGAGCGTTGGGACCGCGGCGACAAGGTCCGGGTAGCCGAGCTCCGGATCGACCATCACGGCGCTGACGACGATCAGGCCGAGGCCCACCCAGCCGGCGGCTCGGTATGCCCATTGGGGCACACGGCGCGACAGCGGCTCCGGCGCGACCGCGAGGAGCGCGCCGAGGGCAAGTTCCCATGCCCGAGTGGGGAGCGAGTAGAACGCCAGGGGTGCGGCCACGTGGGTCAACGCGACTGACAGCACAAATGAAGCAATCCCGATTCCCGCGATTACCCAGCCGATTCGGCGCATGGTCAGGAGCTTCGCGCTGAGCAGGATGAGGACCGGCCAGAACAGGTAGAACTGCTCCTCGACGGCCAGCGACCAGTAGTGCAGCAGGGGCGAGATCGTGGTGTCGGTGAGATAGTCGAGTCCTTCGAGGGCGAACCTGTAGTTGGCGACGTAGAGGGCGGCTGCGGCGCCGTCCGTGGCCACCTCGGCAAAGCGAATTCGCGACAGGACCAGCGCCGATACGGCAACTGTCACCGCAATGACGACGAGCGCCGCCGGCAGCAGGCGCCGCGCGCGGCGCGAGTAGAACCTGACGAGGTCGATGCTGCCCGTCCGGAGCAGCTCGCGCCGGAGCAGGCCGGTGATCAGGAAGCCCGAGATGACGTAGAAGACGTCGACGCCGATGAACCCGCCGCGGAACCCGGGCACGCCGGTATGGAAGAGCAGGACGGCGATGACGGCGACGGCCCGCAAGCCCTCGATGTCCGGCCGGAAGTGTCCGCGCTCGGTGGGCGTGCCGGCCCAACCGGAAACCGGCTCGGCGTCGCCGTCGTCCGCCTGGGTCACGCCCGGGCCCGGGCCCGGATCTCCTGAAGCCACCCCGCTAACTGGTCCGAAAACGGACCGCTACATCATCACCAGGCCGCCGTCGACGGCGAGTACCTGGCCCGTGATATAGGCCGCCTCTTCGGAGGCGAGGAATGCGACGGCGCAGGCGATTTCCTCGGTCGTGCCAAAGCGGCCGAGCGGAGTTCGGTCGGTGATCTGCTGTTGGAGCTCGGCCGGGAGATCCTGCGTCAGCTCGGTCAGCACAAAGCCGGGCGCGACAGCGTTGACGGTGATCCCGCGGGAGCCGAGCTCGCGCGCCGCGGCCTTGGTCAGACCGATCAGGCCGGCCTTGGCGGCCGAGTAGTTGGCCTGGCCCATCTGGCCGGCCTGGCCGGAGACGGAGGTGATGTTGATGATCCGACCGGCCTTGGCTCGGAGCATCGGCCGCGTGACCGCCTTCAGCGTGTAGAAGGCGCCGAACAGGTTCGTCTCCAGCACGTCCCGCCACGCGTCGGGGCTCATGCGCATGATCAGATCGTCGCGCGTGATGCCGGCGTTGTTGACCAGGACGTCGACCTTGCCGAACGCCTCGAGGGCGGCCTTGATTAGCTCGTCGGCCGCTTCTGGCTTGGTGACGTCAGACTGCATGGATAACGCCTTCCGCCCGAGGGCCTCGATCTCGGCGACAGTGGCTGCTGCTGCCTCGGCGTTACCGCGATACGAGAAGCAGATCTCTGCGCCCTGTTGCGCGAGGCGCAGCGCAATGGCCTTGCCGATGCCACGCGAGCCGCCCGTCACCACCGCGGATTTACCGGCTAGGTCGATCAAATCAGTTCCCTCCGCCGAGGTGGCTGCGCCACGCGCTGCGCGCGATGCACGGCGCCGGACATAAAGTCCGGCCTGGCCCTCGATTGCTCATGGCAGCACTCCCGCATGCGCGTGCTCGGGCTCTCCGGGCACGACGTCGTCGAGCGGGACGGGCGGCCCGTCGCCTTCAAGCACTCGCTTGAGTCGCTCGGGAATAGCGTCGACCGAGGACCAATCCTGGGGCTCGCGCACGCTGGCCTCCGGCTTGACTGACGCCGCGCGTCGTCCGCACGTCGGATCGGCTGTCCACTCCATGGCGATGCCTCCGCTGGTCAGCCCGGCGCCAAAGGCCACGAGGACGACCTTGTCGCCGATCCGGATGCGGCCCGCATCGACCGCCTCCGCCAATGCGAGGGGAACTGACGCCGCCGACGTATTCCCGTAGCGGTCGAGGTTGACGAACATCTTCCTCATCGGCAGCCCGAGACCCTTCGCGACCGACTCGATTATGCGCACGTTGGCCTGGTGCGGGATAAACAGATCGATCTCGTCCGGCTGCCAACCGGCGCGCTCGATCGCCTTCAGGGCTGTCGTGGCCATCGTCTTGGTCGCGAAGCGGTAGGTTTCCTTGCCCTCCATACGGACGAAATGCTCGCCGCGGGCCAGCGTCTGTCCGGAGACCGGCGAACGAGATCCGCCTGAGGGCAGCCAAATCATGTACGCGCCATCCGGGTCGGTCGTCATCTCGAGGCCCTGGAGACCGCCACCCTCTTGGTCGGAAGCCGACAGCACGACCGCGCCTGCGCCGTCGCCGAACAGGATGCATGTTCCGCGGTCCGAGTAATCGAGGAAGCGCGAGAGCGTCTCGGCGCCGATGACCAACGCGTTCTTGAAGACGCCGGAACGGATGTACGCGTCGGCCACAGAGTAGGCGTAGACGAAGCCCGAGCACGCGGCCATGACATCCATCGCCGCGGCGGTGGTGTTGCCGATCGCCTCCTTCACCAGGGCGCCGGTCGAGGGCATCCAGTAGTCCGGCGTGAGCGTGGCGACGAGGATGATGTCGATGTCATCCGGCGCAAGCCCGGCCACGGCGATAGCACGCTTGCCGGCGATCGCCGACAACGTCGCGGTCGTCTCGTGCGGCGCCGCGATTCGTCGCTCGCGGATGCCGGTGCGCGACTGGATCCATTCGTCGGACGTGTCAACCACCCGCTCGAGGTCGGCATTGGTCAGCACGCGCTCGGGCGCGTACATGCCCCAGCCGGTGATGCGCACGCTCTTTGGCATTCCGTTACTGGGCATTGACTCTCTCCGTCATATCGGCTCGATCTCGATCAGCGCCTGCCTCGCCTTGACCAATGCTCCCGGCTCCGCGTGAATTCGGACCACGCGCCCGGCGACGTCGCTCTTGATCTCGTTGAACAACTTCATCGCCTCTATCAGGCCGATGACCTGGCCCACGCTCACCTGGCCGCCCTCGCGCACGTACGGCTCGGCGCCCGGCGAGGGCGACGAGTAGAACAGGCCGGTGAGTGGCGCCGCGACGACGTGGCCCTTGAATACCGGCGCATCCGATTGAGTTGGCGATGACTCGGCGGCCTGCGCAGCGGTCGCCGCGCTCGACGAAAGAGCCTGCGATTGGGCAGCCCCCGAGGAATCGGAGAATGCGGATGGCTTGCGCAGGATCAGCCCCGTCTGGCCGGCTTCGATCTCGATCTCGGAGAGCTCCGATTCGTTCAGAAGCGTCTCCAGCCGATCGATCAACTCGAGCAGCTCCAACGGTTTCGCGCCGGTCATGCGGCGTCATCCCACCGCCGAAAGATGAGGGCCGAGTTCTGGCCGCCGAATCCGAATGCGTTGACGAGCGCAGCGCGCACGTCTCGGGTACGTGACTCGAGCGGCGTGCAATCGAGATCGCCGACCTCGGGCGCGGGATTGACGAGGTTCAGCGTCGGCGGGACGCAGCCCTCGTTGATGGCCCTGATCGCAGCGACGGCGGCGATGCCGCCGGCGGCGCCGAGCGTGTGGCCGATCGCGCCCTTGATCGCGCTGATGCTCACCCTCGGCGCGTGGTTGCCGAAGATCGTTCGGAATCCGGCCAGCTCGGCCGGGTCGCCCTCGGGCGTCGATGTTGCGTGGGCACTGATGTGGTCGATCTCGGTCCGGTCCATGCCCGCCTTGGCCAGCGCCCGACGCGCCGCCCGGACTCCACCTTCCCCGCCCGGGGCCGGCAGTGTGATGTGCATGGCGTCCGCGGTCGCCCCATACCCACTCAGCTCGGCGAGGATGCAGGCGCCGCGGCGACGCGCGTGATCGAGCTCCTCGAGAACCAGCACCGCGGCGCCCTCGGCGATGATGAAACCGTCGCGGCCCTGATCGAACGGACGGCTGGCGCCCTCTGGGTCGTCGTTCCGCGTCGACAGTGCCCGCATCGCGGCGAACGCCCCGACGAGCACCTCGTACACGGACGCCTCCGAGCCACCGGCGAGCATCATGTCGGCATCGCCGCGCAGGATGGTCTCGGCCGCCTCGCCGAGGGCGTGCCCGGCCGTCGCGCAGGCGCTGACAGTGGCGTAGTTGGGTCCCCGCGCGCCGAAGCTGATCGCCGCCTGACCCGACGCGAGATTGGCGATGGCCATCGGGATGAAGAACGGCGACAGGCGATCTGGCCCGCGCGTCACGTTGATCGTCATCTGCTCGATGAGCGTGCCCGAGCCACCAAGGCCGGAGCCAATGATCGCGCCGGTTCGGTCGGCCATCTCGCCGTCGAGCCGCTCGGGCAGCCCGGCATCGTTCATCGCCTCGCGGCCGGCGACCAGTGCGAGCTGCGTGTAGCGGTCGTTGCGCCGGATCTCCTTGCGATCGAGCACGTTGGAAGGGTCGAAGTCGACCACCTCGCCGGCGATTTTGCTGGTCACGCGCCCGGGATCGAAGTTCTGGATCGCGCGCACGCCAGACTCGCCACGGACGAGGCGCGACCAGAAGGTCGGGACATCGCTGCCGAGTGGCGTCACGGCGCCCATCCCGGTCACCACCACGCGCCGGCTCACGTCACCCGCCTCCCCGTGCGGATGGTGGCGGCGCGATAAACGTCCCCGGAGAGACCGCGAACCGAAACCTCCTCGGCCACCATGGCAGCGTCGTACGTGGGACGGAACAATTCAACGGTCGGATTGGCCATGTCGACGACGTTGTCGTCATCCTCGTCGTCGCCGCCTGCGCCATCGGACGCGGCAGATTGATCGGGGATCGTGAGCAACGCCCAGCACGCCGCGGGATCGCCGTCGAACGCGACGCCGCACGATCCCGGATTGCAGATCAGCTTCCGGCCAAGCTCGCGCACGTCGGCGACATGTGTATGGCCGCAGGCGATCACGCGGGCGTCGGTTCGCGTCACCCGCTCCATCGTCACGGTTGGATCGAGTTCGGTGCCCAGACCGGCCGTCTGGCTCCCGGGCGAGCCGTGGCAGTTCAGGACCAGGACACCGTCGGCCCACACCCGTCGCTCGGACGGCAACCGGCGCAGCCAATCCACCTGATCATCTGAGAGCTGGTCGTGCGCCCACTCGGCAGCGGCGCGATGACCGGCCGGGACCTCGTCGAACCAAGGGAACGCGGCCGCGTAGTCGAAGTCGGCCACGGCGACATCTGTGTTGCCCTGGATCACGATCGCGCCGTCGCCCTCCAGCGCCCGAAGGCGCTCAACGACCTCTGCTGGCCGCGGGCCGAAGAAGACGAGGTCACCGGTGACCAACAGCTGGTCGGGCTTGTGCCGCTTGATGTCGGCCAGGGCCGACTCGAGCGCGGCCACGTTGCCGTGTATGTCGCCGAGCATGGCGAGTCGAATGGCCATCAGGGGTAGCTCCGCATCAGCCGAGCGCCCCGGCGTTGGGGATGATGAATGAGATCGTCGCCTCGCAGCACACCTCGCCGTCGACGCTGGCCACCGCGCACCCACGGCCGAAACGTTTGCCGAGCTTGTCCATCGTGACTTCGAGCGTCAGCCGGTCGCCGGGCTGGACCACCCGCTTGAAACGGCATTCGTCGATGCCCGCGAACAGGCCGATTCGATCACCGAAACCCTCCTGCTGGGCCACGTAGACAGCCATCGTCTGAGCCAATGCCTCCACCTGGAGCACGCCGGGCATCACCGGCAGGCCCGGGAAATGGCCCTGGAAGAACCACTCGCTCGAGGTAACGCCTTTCTCGCCCCGGATGTAGGAGCGCGCAGGGTCGTACTCGACTATCCGGTCGACCATCAGGACCGGCCAGCGATGCGGTATGAGCTTCTGGATCTGCGCCGAATTCAGAACGACACCTTCGCGGCGAAGTACGTCGGAAACGGCTTCCGTGGCGGCGTCAGTCAATCAGTAGATCCCCTCTCCGTAGCTCAGGCGGCCCGCGCCGCGGCAAGAAATGCACCGCTACCCACGCGGTCCAGGAGGTTTGTTGTGAACTCACCGTCGAGGAACGTGCTGTGCGACAGCAGCGCCCGATGGAGCGGGATGTTGGTCACGATCCCGTCTACGACTAGCTCGTCAAGTGCGACACGCGCACGTGCGATCGCCGCGGCTCGGTCGGGGCCCCAGACGACAAGCTTGCCGAGCAGCGAGTCGTAATACGGCGGGACCTCGTAGCCGCTGTACAGGTGGCTGTCCATGCGCACGCCGGGACCACCGGGCGGCAGGTAGGTCTCGACCACGCCGGCCTGCGGCTGGAAATCCTGCTCCGTGTCCTCGGCATTGATTCGGAATTCGATCGCGTGACCGCGCATCACGACATCCTGCTGGCCGTAGCCCAGCGGCTCGCCGTACGCGATCCGTATCTGCTCGGCGACCAGATCCAGCCCGGCCAGCATCTCGGTCACCGGATGCTCGACCTGGATGCGGCAATTGATCTCGATGAAGTAGTAGTTGCCTTCGCGGTCGAGGAGGAACTCGAGAGTGCCCAGGTTCTCGTAGCCGGCGGCGACCACCGCGCGGATGGCGCTTTCGGCGAGCGCCTCGCGCTGGCCGACATCGAGCGCCGGGCTGGGCGCCTCCTCGACGATCTTCTGGTGGCGCCGCTGGACCGAGCAGTCGCGCTCGCCGACGTGAACGCCGTTGCCGTAGCGGTCGACGATCACCTGGACCTCGACATGGCGGTTCTCCTCGAGCCACTGCTCGAGATAGAGCGAGTCGTCGCCGAAGGCGGCCAGCGCCTCAGACCGGCAGACCGTGATCGCCTGCTGGAGCTCGCGCGGCGATCGGACCATGCGCATGCCCTTGCCGCCACCACCGGCCGAGGGCTTGATCAGCACCGGGTAGCCGATTCGCTCGGCCTCGGCCAGGGCCTGCGCGTCGTCGCGGAGCATGCCCGAGCCGGGGATGGTCGGCAGTCCATGGCGGCCCAGCAGCGTTCGCGTCCCGGCCTTCGAGGCGAAGCGCTCGAGCACCTCGGGTGGCGGCCCGATGAAGGCAAGGCCGTGCGCACGCGTCATTTCGGCGAAGGTGTCGTCCTCGGACAGGAAGCCATAGCCTGGATGGATTGCCTCGCATCCGGTGACCAGCGCAGCGGATAGCAGCGAGGGCGCCGACAGGTAGCTGCGGCGCGACTCGGGCGGGCCAACGCAGATCGCTTCGTCTGCGAGATGAACTGCGCGTGTATCTCGGTCCGCCTCGCTGTAGGCGACCACGGCGCCGATGCCCAGCCGCCGGCACGTGCGAACGATCCGTAGGGCGATCTCGCCTCGGTTGGCGATCAGGACCTTACTGAACATTGACATCGATGAGCGCGATGCGCTGCCCGTACTCGATTGCCTGGCCCGACTCGACCTCCAGTCCGCCGACAACTCCGTCGATAGGTGCCACGACCTCCTGGCGGACGCCAAGCACGTCGACGTGGCCGAGCAGGTCGCCGCTGGCGATCTTGGTGCCGTTCGAGACCCCGTCACGGGACGTGAAGTAGCCGACCGCCGGCGACGTAACCGTGCTGCGCGTCGTATCCAGTCTCGTCGACTGACCGGCGCGCGCGGTCGACGAGATACGCTCAGCATGCGCACTGGTTGCTGAGCCTGCGCTGGTCGGGCGCGGGCGTTCCGCCGCGGGACGACTCTTGGTGTCGCCCGCACCGGCGGTCAGGGCCACCGGTCGGCGAAGTCGAATCCGCCAGCCGTCCTCGCGTACCTCGAGCTCGCCAAGCTCGCTCTTGGTCATTCGCTCGATCAGCCGCGGCAGCGTGTCTGTGGCCAACCGGGCGATCGTGCGACGCTCGTCGTCATCGGTGGGCGTTCGCTCCTCGTCAGCCAACGTCAGACGTCCTCACGGAGCGGCAGGTCGGACTCGTCGTCGACGGTGGGCAGAGGCCCGGCACCGTCGCGACCGCCTCCCACCAGGGCCGCGCGGCCGCTCTCAAGGAATTGTCTGATCCGCTCGGCCCACCCGCCGCGCTCGTGCTTGATATCCCCGGCCTGCGTGACCGTGACGAACTCGCCCATGCGCCGGTACCGGGCGTAGCGCGCTTCGAGCAGGACGCGACGGTCGCGGCCCGCGAGTGCATCGAGGTGGTAACAGATGCGCGCGCTCAGGTTGCGAGCGGTCTCCTGTGGGTGCTGGTGGGCGCCGCCGGCCGGTTCGGGCACGACTTCGTCGATGACGCCCAGCGCAAGCTGCTCTACCGCTGTGATGCGCATGGCGACCGCCGCCTGCTGGGAGTAGTCGGGGGAGCGCCACAGAATGCTCGCTGCGCCTTCGGGGCTGATCACCGAGTAGATCGAGTTCTCCAGTGCGATCACGACATCGCCCACCGCGAGCGCCAGCGCCCCGCCCGATCCGCCCTCGCCGGTGATGACGGACACGATCGGCGTACGCAGCCCTGCCATCACCTGTATCGCCCGCGCGATTGCCTCGGCCACTCCGCGTTCCTCGGATGCAGGGCCCGGGAAGGCACCAGGCGTGTCGATGAACGTGACCACGGGCAGTTGTAGCCGCTCCGCGAGTCGATAGAGACGGATCGCCTTGCGGTAGCCCTCCGGATGGGGCATTCCGAAGTTGCGACGGACGTTCTCGTTGACCTCGCTGCCCTTCTGGTGGCCGACGAAGACAGCCCGGCGGCCGTCGAACACGCAGAAGCCGCCAGCGACCGCCTGGTCGTCGCGGAACAGGCGGTCGCCACTCAGCTCGATCACGTCGGTAGCCATCGCATGGACCAGCTCGAGCGTGTGTGGCCGATTGACGTTGCGCGCCATCTGAACACGCGCCCACACGGCATCGCGAAGCTCGTCCTGATCGACGGGAACCAGCGATTGGTCACCCACCAAAGTGGACTGCTCGACGGCCGCAGCGAGTTGGCCGCCCACGGGGACGGCAACGAGCGGCTCGGCCACCTGCTCGGCCGCGGTGTCAGCCACGGACTGTCTCAGGCGCGGTGCTTGGCTCACGCGAATCACGAGCATCGCGTCCGGTGAGCGTCTCCAGGTAGCCAAGTGAGCGCCCAATCGGGGAGCTGCCGTTGCCGCCGCTGTTGTCAGGAGCGGGCGCCG
>Ga0183260_10003930_pt1 | contig 11915 bp, 10 predicted proteins | sample AntDrymUQ4972206_2_FD_129768 | JGI IMG/M metagenome (GOLD analysis project Ga0183260, IMG submission 129768) | Polar desert sand microbial communities from Dry Valleys, Antarctica - metaG UQ497 (22.06) (version 2) (version 2) | ecosystem: Environmental > Terrestrial > Soil > Desert | place...
ACGCAACACCGACGAAATTCTGTTCTTCATCACGCCGCGCATTTACCGCTCCGACTACCACGGACGCCCGATGGCGGGCACTGTCGGGACGAGCACGCGCATCGTCACGATTCCGCAGCCGGTGCCGCTCGGCAACCCCGAAACCAACACCCCGACGCCGACCCCGCAGTCCAGCGTCCAGCCGCTGTCGCCGCAGTTGCAAAGCGTGCCGTTCACGAACGAGCAGCCGCTGACCTCGCAACCGGCGGCGCGTCCCTAAGCAACTCCCGGCGCGAGTCCCTAAGACCGAAGGAGGAGGCACCGACGAATAATGTTCAAAGAAGCACTCGAACGAATTGTTGAGCGAACCGAGGGATCGCTTGGGGCGCTTATCATGGGCACCGACGGTATCGCCGTCGAAAAGGCTTTGCTGCCCGAAGGAAGCGACGCCAACATGGATGTTGCCGCCGCCGAAGTCACCTCGCTCGTGCGCAACGCACAGCGCGCGGGTCACGACATCGGCCTCGGCGGTTTGCGCGAATTAGTCATCACCTTCGACACGATGACGATCATCGCGCGCCTCTTCACGCGCGATTACTTCGTCATCCTCGCGCTCAAAGCCGAGAGCAACATCGGGCGTGGCAGGTTTGAGTTGCGCAAAGCCGAACTCGATCTTGCGAGGGAGTTTGCGGTCTGAAAAGCTTCGGTGCGTTTCACCGCGCGAAAAATGAAAGATGCCGCCAAATATACGGCGGCATCTTTCATTTTTTCACCCGCCATGCATGTGAGGTATGACTTACGCAGAATGAGTGAAAAGTTTAGAGTTACGCCTTGAGGCGTGATTTTGCCGTGGGCACTTCACGCCTCAAGGCGTAACTCTAAACTTCTTTTGCGTAAGTCCTACGAGGGCTAATTCGTGCCTGCCGGAAGCTTCACGTAAGGCACGCCGCGCAGGATGATTCGCTGCCGCCGGGCAACGCGGCGGGGATTCTGTTTGGGGTTGAAGACGGTACGCGGGTTGGGAATCATCGCGGACAGAAAAGCCGCTTCGCGCTCGCTCAATTGCGCCGCCGATTTGTTGAAGTAAGTCCGCGCCGCCGCTTCCGCTCCGTAAACACCGTCTCCCCATTCGATCACGTTCAGGTAAATCTCAAGGATGCGGCGCTTCGATAGCGAGCGTTCGAGGAAATATGTGAGGACGGCTTCGCGCGCTTTCCGCACGAAGGAGCGTTCGGTCGTCAGATAGAGATTTTTTGCCAGTTGTTGCGTGATTGTTGACGCGCCGCGCTTGAGATTGTTCATCGTCGCCATCCAACTCGGCGGATCGGTATCACCTTCTTCCTTCGCCTCCTTCGCTGCTTCGCGCTCGGCCTCGTCCCACGCCTTCTGTAAAGCTTCGTAATCAAAACCGTTGTGCGTCGTGAAGGTCGCATCTTCGCCGGCGAGCACCGCGCGTTGCAGGTGCGGGGAAATTCTTTCGAGCAGAACCCACTGCTGAACGCGCCTCGGATTCCTGCCCGCACGCCGCGCCTCTTCGATGCGGGTCTCAATCAGCGCGGTCGTCTCAGGATTCTTATCACGCAGGGTTGCGACGCGCGGGAACGTCGCTACCTCATAAACAATCCATAAAGTGACGAGCGCCAAAACGCCGAGCGCCGTTAATTTAATCAATCTCGACATGAAGTCTTAAAACGTCGGAGGTCGGATGTCAGTTTCAAGAGTTGGCTTCGGTGAACCAAAACATTAGGCGACTTTCCCGTTCCCGCCGCCGATCATCTGCGCGACGATCTTACCGGAACTCATCACGCCGGGCAGCCCCGCGCCGGGGTGCGTGCCCGCGCCGACGAAGAAAAGATTCGGAATGTCTTCGCTCAAGTTGTGCGGGCGAAACCACGCCGACTGCGTGAGAATCGGCTCGACGGAAAAGGCGCTCCCCAAATAACTGTTCAACGTGTCGCGGAAGTGAAGCGGGTCAATGTAGTGCTCGGTGACGATGTGCTTCGAGAGGTCAGGCAGGTATCGCTCTTCAAGATACTTGATGATTGCGTCACGGTAGGGTTTTGCCTTAGTGCGCCAATCCGTTACGCCGCCGAGGTGCGGAACGGGCGAAAGCACGTACCACGAATCACAGCCCGCCGGGGCGAGCGACGGATCGGTCGCCGTCGGGCGATGAAGGTACAGCGAGAAATCGTCGGGGAGATGCTTGCGCCGGAAGATGTCGTCAACGAGTCCGCGATAGCGCGGCCCCATGATGATCTCGTGGTGGGCGATGTCTTCATACTTCCGGTCGGTGCCGAAGTAAACCACAAACAGCGACATCGAATAGCGCATGCGTTGAAGCCTGCGGTCAGTATGCTTGCGGCGAAACCTTGCGTGTACGAGGTTGAGGTAAGTGAACGCCACATCCGCATTGCTAACCACAGCATCGGCGGGAACTAGCTCATCATTCTTCAGTCGCACTCCTTTCGCGCGGCGCGTGTTTTCATCAACTACAATCTCAGCAACTTCCGTATCGAGCATCATCTGGCCGCCGATGTCTTCAAAGAGCTTAACGAACGCGACGACGAGCGCGCCAGTTCCGCCCATCGCAAACCAGACGCCCGACTCCTGTTCCAGCTTGTGAATCAGCGCATAGATCGAAGTGGTCTGGAACGGGTTGCCGCCAATTAGAAGCGGGTGAAAGCTGAAGACCTGCCGCAGCCGCTCATCTTTGATGAATCCGTTGACGAACTGCGCGACCGATTTGTGTGACCTGAGCCGCACCATGTCTGGGATGACTCTCATCATGTCGCCGAAATTGGTGAACGGCTTGTCAATCAACTCAAAGCCGGTCTTGTAAATCTTCTCGGTCGCGGCGAGGAATCGCTTGTAACCCTCGACATCTTCAGGATTGAAACGGCGAATCTCCCCTAACAGAAACTCCCGGTCGCCGTTGTAATGAAAAACCGAGCCATCCTCGAAGCGGACGTTATAGAACGGATCAACGGGAACGAGGCTGACGTAATCTTCCGTGCGCTTGCCGCAACGCTCGAAAAGCTCGCGGATCAGCCACGGCGCGGTGATGATCGTCGGGCCGCCGTCAAAGACGAAGCCGTCCTGCTCGTAAACATACGCCCGACCGCCCGGCTTATCGCGCTTCTCAATGATTGTGACTTCGTGTCCCTGCGCCTGCAAAAGAATCGCGGCGTATAATCCGCCGAAGCCGCTGCCGATAACGGTGATATTCATAAATTCAAAGTTCAAAGTTCAAAGTTTAAGGTTCAAAGTTCAAAACGTGCGGCTCACCTCTTTGAACTTTGAATCTTGAACTTTGAACTGCATCGAAGATGCTTTGTGCAGCGCGGATCGTGTTGCAGTGGATTTCCACCGTGTCGTTGATGTCCGCCGCGTAACCGCCGGACATCACGGTGACGACGGGAAGTCCCAGTGACTGACACGCGCCGAGCACAAATTCGTCGCGCGCACGCAAACCGGGAATCGTCAGCGCGAGTCGTCCGAGCTTGTCGCCCGCATAAGGGTCAGCCCCCGCCAGATAGAAAATGATGTCAGGCGCAAACGCGAAAACCTGTGGTAAGTAATGCGCGAGCGTCTCCATGTAAGCATCGTTACCAGTGTCGTCTTCCAACTCCACATCGAGCGATGAAGTGGCTTTGAAAAGCGGATAGTTCTTCGCGCCGTGCATCGAGAAGGTGAACACGTCGGGGTCGCCCGCGAAGATCGTCGCGGTGCCGTTGCCCTGATGAACATCACAGTCAACGATTGCCGCGCGCCGAATCAACTTGTCGCGCCGCAGGACGCGAATCGCTATTGCGACATCATTCAGAACACAAAAGCCTTCGCCGCGATCAGCGAAGGCGTGATGAGTCCCGCCGGCGAGATTCGAGCCGACGCCTTCTTCGAGCGCCCACCGCGCGGCGTTGATCGTGCCGCCGGTGGCAAGAAACGAGCGGCGCACCAGAGCTTTCGACCACGGCAAACCGAGGCGGCGAATCTCGCGCGGGGTGAGCGTCCCGGCGCGCAGCCGCGTGATGTAATCTTCGGTATGCACGAGCAGCACGTCACCAACCGCCGCCGGTTGCGGCTCGACGATCTGCTCGCGCCGCAAAGTGCCTTCCTCGACGAGCCTGCGGCTCGCCATCTCAAACTTGCGGATCGGAAAGACGTGGTTCTCGCCGATGTCGGCGTAGTAGCGGGGGGTGTAGGAAACGCGAAGCATTTGATTTGCGATTTTAGATTTTCGGTTTGCGATTTTATGTTCTTAAAGTTGGCGATTCTGTTGTGATCCGTCGTGTTGGTAAGCGCGCGTGAGTGGATGGGCAGCGGCAGTTTCACACAGAGGCACAGAGGTCACGGAGGAATCATCCAAATCTCTGTGTGACAAGGCTTTAATTTCTTTGTTTGCGCGGAAGAAATTCTGCGACGAAGCGAACGTCGGGGCGGCAACCTCCTTTCCCCTTTTCCCCTTCCCCGTTTTCCCCTCGCGGCGTAGCCGCGCTGTGTCTCTGTGTGAAGCCTCAATGAGCCGAACGCTCATCAGAGCCGGAGGCCATTCAATCGCAAATCGCAAATCGCAAATCGCAAATCGCAAATCGCAAATCGCAAATCAATACTGTATCAAGCTGCCCTCGCGTTTTGCGCGGCGCACGGCGCGACCAAAGACCCAGAGGGAGAGGGGAAGCAGGATGGAGAGAAACAAAAGCAGTGTCATCATCGGCTCGCGCACTTCCGCGAAACCTTGTCCCTGAATCAATACGCGGCGGATGCCGTCGAGGCCGTGAGTTGTCGGAATCAGGCGCGAAATATTTGCGACAGCGCTGCCGGCGACTTCTGACAAAAGCTGCGTCGGGAAGAAGACGCCGGAGAAGAAGGCCGAGCCGGTGCCGAGGATGAGCGCGAACGGGTCGCCGCGTTTGAAGACCATCGCGAAGCTCGCCGACATGATGCCGAGCGACGCGAGCACGAGCGTCGTCAGAATCAGGAACATGAATGCCAGAAGGAAGCTGCCCTGATACGTCACTCCGAAAAAGAGCCAGCCGAAGAACAAATAGAGAAATGAGTGGAACGTGACGAGCACGAAATCCCACGCCGAGCTGGCGATGATTAAAGTCGGCACGCCGATGGGCGTCATCAGCACGCTTTCTAACGTGCCTTGTGATTGCTCGGAGCGGATCGCGGTAGCGAGGCTTGAGAATCCGGTCATGAAGTAGTTGAGAACTGCGAGACCCGTGATCCACGCGGCGAGCGGGTCGCGCCACTGCGTGAAGCGCGCCTCGAACTGCCCCGTGAAAATTTGCGAGATGAAAAACAGCGTCGTGACGACGAACAGAATGCTCAGCATCCGCATAAAAAAATCGAGACGGTAGCTGACCGCCAACTGGAAATCCCGCGCGACGAAAGCGCGCACCCGTCCTAACAAAAGAGCCAGTCCGTTCATCGCTTCGTATCCCCCGCGTTGTTCGGCTCGCGCTCGTAACCTTCCAGCACATCGAGCAACGTCGCGCGCTCGGCGTGGCACGAAACGATGTGCGCGCCGCCGCCGATCAACGTGCGAACGCATTTGTCCAGAAGATCGTCAATCGGCTCGCGTATCAGAGTGATGTCGAGCGTGTTGTCGCGCGGGATGACTTCGATTCCTTCAATCTCCGGGGCGAGCAAACGCCGGGCGGTCTCGGCGGTGATGCCGCGCACGGTGAGATGGACGTGCTCCTGGTGTTTGTGCAGCGCACGAAGATTGGACGGCGTGTCGAGCGCGCGGATGCGCCCCTGACTGATGACGGCGACGCGCGCGCATAGTTCCTCAATCTCCGCTAGATTGTGCGACGTGAGCAGCACCGTCACCGGCGGGTCGGATTCGGCGAGCGAGCCGATGAGCGCGCGCATGCTCGACGCGGCGAGCGGGTCGAGCGAGCGCGTCGGCTCGTCTAAAAGCAAAACGGGCGGCGAGTTGAGCAGCGCGCGCGCGACCGCCATGCGTTGCTTGTTGCCGGTCGAAAGCTCGCCGAAGCGTCGAAGTGCCAAAGGTTTGAGATCAAACTGCGCGAGCAACTCGGCGATGCGTGCGCGCGCCGCACGCGCATTGAGTCCATAGAGCCGCGCGAAGAACGTCAGATTCTGTACAATTGTTAAGCGCCAGTAGAAGCTTCGCTCCTCAGCGCTCGCCAATCCAATCTGCCCGCGCACCGAGGCTTCGTCGCGCACGGTGTCATAACCATTGACCGAGACCGCGCCAAAGGTCGGTTGGACGAGCGTGGCGATGATTTTAGTGAGCGTCGTTTTGCCCGCGCCGTTACGACCGATGAGGCCGAAAACCTCGCCGCGCCGGACTGAGAGCGTGACATCGCGGAGCGCTTCGACCGGGTCTTTCGCGCGCAGACGAAAAAACTGTTTGAGGCGGGCGAGCGGCACCGGGTAAGTTTTCGACACCACGGAAATATCTATCGCTGGTGGAGTCGCGGCGGAAGTGCGTCCATCATCGAAACTCACTTCGAGCGGAGCGGAAGCGTCAACAGGTTCGACAATTGATGCGGGGGATTGAACAAGCATTCTGTAGGAAACAGGGATTAAAAAGAAAAGCTGCTCGTTGCCGCGTCGCGGAAGATGATTTTAGCCGTGCGTTTTAACGCACGGTTGTCATGCAGGCTCATCATCTCGTCGCGTGAGCGACGACTGAACTCATACGTTGCTCACGCGACGCGAGAGAAATCTGAATTACCTTACCCGGCGTTGAAACGCCGGGCTAAAGTCATGTCGCCGCTCACGCGGCGGAGAGCAATTGAATCGCGTTTCTCAATACTACCTCGTAACATCGTCACCCCGCTTTCGTTCTTAGCGCGCGCGTTGGCGCGGGTCAAGATATTCGCGCAGCCCGTCGCCGAGGAAGTTGAAGGCGAGAACAGTCAGGGCGATTGCCAAGCCGGGAAAGATGAGCGCGTGCGGCGCGGCCTGAAGCGTCGCCAGATCGCGCGCCTCTTCGAGCATCACGCCCCACGACGGAGCCGGCGGCGGCACGCCCAAACCGAGGAACGACAGCGACGCTTCCGACAGCACCGCGCCGGCCATGCCGAGACTTGCCTGCACGATCAGCGGCTGAATCGCGTTCGGCATAATGTGGACGAATAAAATGCGCAGATCACGCGCGCCGAGCGCCCGCGCCGCCTGCACGAAATCATACTCGCGCACCTTCAGCACCTGCCCGCGAATGAGTCGCGCATATCCGACCCAGCCGATGATGCACAACGCCAGAATCAGCTTGTTCAGTCCCGCGCCGAGAAATGCGACCATCGCGATTGCCAGCAGCAAACCCGGAAACGCGAGAAAGACGTTGAGCAAGTAACCGGAGATGATGCGATCCGCCCACCCGCCGTAATAGCCCGCGACGGCCCCGATAATCGTCCCGATGACCGCCGATACTGTGACAACCACCAAGCCGACGCGCAGCGAGATGCGTGCGCCGTAGACGACGCGCGAAAAAATATCGCGCCCCGTCGCGTCCGTGCCGAACAGGTGGGATGACGACGGCGAAAGGTAGCGCGCTGCGAGATTCGTCGCGCCCACGTCATGCGTCGCAATCAGCGGCGCGAAGACGGCGACGACAATTAGCAGCACGACGAAGATCAATCCGAAGGTAGCAAGACGATTCATAACGATTGCGGATTGCGGATTGCGGATTGCGGATTGTGAAGCCAAGATGTAAGCCTCAAGGGACAGAGGCTTCAAGGTTTTCAAAATCCGCAATCCGCAATCCGCAATCTAAAATCAAGAGACTCTGATGCGCGGGTCGAGCCAGCGATAAACGGTGTCGGTCAGCGTGTTGGCGACGATGTACGTGACGCTGATGACGAGTACACAGCCTTGCACGAGGCGATAGTCGCGTTTGCCGATGCCGTCGTCCACCAGCAGCAGCCCGATGCCGGGCCAGTTAAAAATTTTCTCGGTGATAATCGCGCCCGCGAGCAGCACGCCGAGTTGGAGGCCGAGCACGGTGACGACAGGTATCAGACCGTTCTTGAGGACGTGTTTGTATACCACTTTCGTTTCGCTCAGACCCTTCGCGCGCGCCGTCCGCACATAATCTTCGCCGAGTTCTTCGATGACCGACGAGCGGACAAGGCGTGTCAGCAAAGCCGAGAGCGCCGCGCCAAGCGTCACGGCAGGTAGGATGATGTCTTCGGGGTTGAAGCGTCCCGAAGGCGAGAGCCAGCCAAGCCAGACCGCGAAGACGTAAATCATCAGTGGGCCGACGACGAAACTCGGCAGACTGATGCCGACGAGCGCAATCACCGAGAGGGCGTTGTCGGTTAGTGTGCCGCGATTCTTTCCGGCAATCACGCCGAGCGGAATCGCAATCGCGACGGCGACAAGAAGAGCAGCGACGGCGAGTTCGATTGTTGCCCGGTAGCGCGAAAGAATTAACTCTCGCACCGGCCGGTCGGTGCGGAAAGAGCGTCCCATGTCGCCGCGCAAAAGCGCCCGCCAGTAATCCGCATAACGATTGTCTGCGCCGTGCCAACGGAATGTTCGGCGTCCCTGCGTGTCGGGTGTAAAAGAGAAGAAGAAGGCCGGGCGGTCAAGGCCGTGCTTTTGTCGAAACTGCGTGATTTGCTCCGGCGTCGCCTGATCTCCGAGAATCGCCACCGCCGGATCGCCGGGCACAAGTTCGATTAACAGCGTAACGAGCGACACGACCGTCCACACGACGAGGAGCAGTATCAGCGCGCGGCGCAGGATGTCGAGAAGCTTATGCTTCATTCGGAAAGGCGCGATTCGTTTTGGGAAGTAGAAATTAGAATTGCCGAATGATGATAGCACTCATTCCGCTTCTGTGCGCTCTGTGTTGGGATAGAGAATTTCTAACACAGAGGCACAGAGGTCACAGAGAGCGCACAGAGAAAGCCATGCGCTCAGAGAGAGCGAGTGCCGGTGTGAAGCGCGGCGATGCCGCCGGTTAAATTTTGATACTCGACTCCCTCGAATCCCACTTGGCGCATCAGAGCGGCAAGATTTTTTTGATCGGGAAAGCGCGACACCGAATCCGGCAGATACTCGTAAGCTCCGCGCGAGCCGCTGACGAGGCCGCCGATGCGTGGCAGAACGCGCGTAAAGTAAAAATTGAATAACGCGCGAAAGCCCGGCAGCACGGGCTGCGAAAATTCGAGCACCGCAATATGTCCGCCCGGTTTCAACACGCGCCGCAACTCGCGCAAACCGTTTTCGACGCCCGCGAGATTGCGTAGACCGAAAGCGATGGTGACGACATCGAAAGAAGAATCGGCGAACGGAAGTTGTAAAGCGTCGCCTTCGATGAAGGGAATCAACCGCCCGTTCGTCGCCGGTTTTCGCCGCGCGATTTCCAACATCGGGCGGCAAAAGTCCACGCCGACGATGCGTCCCTTCCCGACCTCGCCGAGCGTGAGCGCGAGGTCGCCGGTGCCGCAGGCGACATCGAGCGCGCGACTGTCCGCTCCGAGCACGGGGCGCAATTTGTCAGCGACCAGACGCCGCCAGCGTTTGTCTGTATTCCCCGACAAAAGGTGATTCAGAAAGTCGTAGCGACCGGCGATTCCCGCAAACATCAAGCGCACGCGGCGCGAGTGGTCATCCTGCAAGGCGGAAGTGTCCGGTGGGTTTTCGGAAGTTGACACAGTGTACTCGCGCCGATTCAGGGTTGATGACGATTCTTGCGAGGAAGTTTTCATACTCATTAAGGGCGTTTGATTTGGACACCGGGAGTTTGTTTGGGAACCTCTGCTTTCGGTTTGGCTTCGGACATTGCTTCCACACTCATCACTTCAATTGGACCGACGCGCGCTACGTCGTCGCGCAGTTTCGCCGCATCTCCGACAACGACGGAGGCAATTGGCGCTTCACGAAAAAGTTTTGCCGCCACGTGCCCCACGTCGGCGGGCGTCAGCGCGCTCACTGCGCGAGCGACATCCGCCGTCGTGCGGTTATAAATTTGCGCGTCGAGCCATGCGTCGGTGGCGGCGTCGGGTTTTTCCTGTTCACGGTTAAGGAGTGCGAGGCTCTCACGTTTCGCGGTCTCCAAGTCGGCGGCAGAAGGCGGGGCGGCGAGGAGAGACTGCAAAATACCACGCGCCGCTTCAAGTGCTTTTGCCGCCGTGAGGGGCGACGACACGGAAGCGCTCATGCGAAAAACTCCGCCGAGGGCGTAGCCGTCATGTCTCACCGAGACGGCGCTTCCTTTAAGCTCAGGAACAGCGGCGAGCCAACGCGCGTGCGCGAGCAGTGACAAGACGTTCGCTCCGGTCACATCGCGGTCGGTGAGCGCCAGACCGCGCGCCGACAGACGGACTTCTGCGCCCGGCATGCCCGCAAAGTTGACAATGAGCGCGCGCGCGTCCGGCGTCTCAGGTTGCCGAAAGGTGGCGGGCACAACACGCTCGCTCTTTCGCCAGACGCCGAGAAACTGTCGCAGCGTGCGCCGTACGCGGCTCAATTCGACGCCGCCGGCGTAGACCAGCGTGGCGTTGTTCGGATTGAAGAATCTTTCGCGCGCGCGAAGCAAATCGGTGCGATCAATCCGTGACAGAGTCTCAGGCGAACCCGAAACGGAGCGCCCGTAAGGGTACGTCCCATAGAGCCGGCGGGCGGCGGCGCGATCAGCGATTGTTTCGGGCGCGAGGTTTAGCTCACGCGCGGTTTTGATTCGCGCGTCGCGCAGCCGCTGTAGACTATCGTCCGTAATCTGCTGTGTGACCAAAGCGTTGCGCATAATCTCGGCTAGACGCTCAAACTCCCCGGCGCGTCCGATGAGCGTGATGGTGATCGCGTCAAAGGTTGTCGTGACTTCCAGACGCCCGGCCAAATCCCCGGTCACATACTGGCGGGTCGCGGGATCAGGAAAGAGCATGTCGCCGAGAAGCGCCATCAATCCATCTTTGTCTTCCAAATCAAACGCCGCCCCGCTATGGATACGCAACTTCAGCATCGCCTGTGAATCGCCGGGACGATGAGAAAGAAGAACATTCAGGCCGTTGAGCAACTGCTCACGACGCGGCTCCGGGGTGTTCTGTCCGAATTGCGCGAATGTAGATGAAGTAAACAGGCCGCTGAAGAACACCAAAGCAGTCGCTGTTGTGAGCAATCCTCTTGCCGATGAAAGGTTTAATCTGTTCATAGTGATTTGAATAATGCGTTTTGAAATTCATGCGAAATGTCGCCACGATTGACCGCTTTTGAACATTTGCAGGCATACAAAGGGAGACGGCAGCATTCTTAGAGGAGTACGGCGGAAGTTTAGATGCCGCCTTGCGGCGGCGTCAACTACCCGGACGAAGCAAAGTTTGTCAAAGCACTCTATCGCGCGTAAGGTTTTACCCTCTGTCATTTACCCAAGCATCTAGTTTGACCGGACGGCGCATCATAGACCTGTCTTGCGCCGGTTTCGCCTGCCGCGTAAAGGACTTAGCTGCAAGTAAGGTGCTCGCCAACGGGTGAATGTTATATAATGCTCTCCGGCGCTCTCAGAAGGGGGAAGCCGTGAGCGATGATAAGCGCCGGATTACAGTTTGGATTGCAATTCTTGCCGGAATAAATGCTTTTTATGCTTGTTTTCCTTAGTGCGATAGCGAGGTAGTGAAAGATGAAACAGTGTCCGACTTGTCAGGAAGATTTCGCCGACAAATTTGGGTTTTGCCCGGTTGACGGAACGCCTTTGAACGGCCTTGTTCCGGTGGTTTCAGATGTCGAATCTTATGCGTCTGTCAGTAATCCTGTCAGCGCTAGCGGAAACGCTTCCGCCTTCGTTGCCGAAGAGCCGACTTTTGAGACCGAGGCCTCGACTCTGAATTTAGAGGAAACGATTTCGTCACCGTCGACGAGCGGGGTGGAGCGAGGGGAGTATCACCTGACGATGTTAGAGGAGCGCGGGCTGATTGCGCGCCTCTCCACCGAGGTGCGTGCCGTCGCTCACGAAT
>Ga0183260_10003932_pt1 | contig 11915 bp, 11 predicted proteins | sample AntDrymUQ4972206_2_FD_129768 | JGI IMG/M metagenome (GOLD analysis project Ga0183260, IMG submission 129768) | Polar desert sand microbial communities from Dry Valleys, Antarctica - metaG UQ497 (22.06) (version 2) (version 2) | ecosystem: Environmental > Terrestrial > Soil > Desert | place...
CTTCCCCAGCAGCTCGTTGGGATGCGTGTCCTTGTAGTAGCCCTTCTCGGGGTGGCCGCGCCCGATCGGCGTCCTGGCCGCTTCGACGATGACGACCTCGCGGCCCTGTGCATGACTCATGGGGGACGGCCTCCGTTCGGCGCTGGGAAGGTGGGCGGGCGGCACGCGGGGGCGCCGCCGGAGACGTACTCTACCCGACTGACTGGCCAATCAGCCAAACGCCGAGGAGGCGCCGACGCACGTGCTGGAACGCCTGGGAATAGCCGGAACCGGAGTCATCGCCTGCGGCCTGGCCAAGGTCGCCGAGCCCCACGGCAGCGTCGTGGTCTGGGCGCGCTCGGCGGCCTCCGCGGACCGCGCCGGCGAGGCGCTCGCGGGCACCAGCGCGATCGTCACCACGGAGCTTGACTCCTTCACCGACCGGACGTTCGTGGTGGAGGCGATCGCGGAGGACCGAGAGGCCAAGGGCGCCCTGTTGGCCGACCTGCACGGGCGGCTGGACGCCGACACGGTGCTGGCCACCACCACCTCGTCGCTGTCGGTCGGCGACCTCGCCCGCGCGTCGGGGCGACCCGCGCGCTTCGCCGCCTTCCACGTGTTCAACCCCGTGACGAAGATGTCCCTGGTGGAGCTGGCCTTCCCCACCGAGGCCGACGAGCGCACGCGCGCACGCGCGCACGAGCTGTGCGAGGCGCTGGGCAAGCGCGCGATCGAGGTGCCCGACGCGCCGGGCTTCGTCGTCAACCGCCTGCTGTTCCCCTTCCTCTTCGACGCGGTGCGCCTGCTGGAGCGCCACAATCTCGGCCCGGCCGAGGTGGACGAGTGCCTCACGCTCGGCGCCGGGCACCCGATGGGGCCGCTGGCGCTGCTCGACCTGGTGGGCCTCGACGTCTGCGCGGCGATCGGCGAGGGCCTCGGGATCGAGGTGCCCGAGCGCGTGCGGGCCCTGGCCGCCGAGGGCGCGCTGGGGCGCAAGAGCGGCCGCGGGTTCCACGCCTACTGAAACGAAACGACCGGCCCGCTCCCCCGCGGGCCGGTCGCCGGTGGCGGTGGACTCACCTCCACCATCTCTCCCCACCCAACCGCCGGCCGGTGACGAACTCTCACCGGCGGTTGTGCGAGTTGGAACGATGCTACCCCGTAAACATTGCGTACATGCCCCTAACCGGCTGTGCGCCGGGGCCGGATGCGCACCGCCTCCACGCGGTTGTCGCGCACCGACTCCACGCGGATCGAGAACCCGTCGACGCTCACCGTGTCGCCCCGGCGCGGGAGGCGCCCCAGCGTCGTGAACACCAGCCCCCCGATCGAGTTGTAGGCGTCGGTGTCCGCGGGCAGCGCGAGCCCGTGGTCGTGCAGGTCGGTGACCGCCACGTGCCCGCGGACGAACCAGTCCTCGTTGGCCAGCCGCCGCACGTCGCCGCCCGCCGGGTCGGTTTCGTCCTCGATCTCCCCCACGACCTCCTCGACGATGTCCTCGACCGTGACGATCCCCGCGACGCGGCCGTACTCGTCGATCACCACCGCCATGCCCGCGCGCCGGCGCTGCAGGTCGGCCAGCAGGTCGTCGAGCGGCTTGGTCTCCGGCACGATCGGCGCGTCCTTGACCAGCGGCTCGATGGACGCGGTGGGCCCCTCGGACATCAGCGCGCGCGCCAGCGAGTTCGCGTGCACCAGGCCGCGCACGCGGTCCTGGTTGCCGTCCTCGGTCACCACCAGGCGCGTGTGGCCCGACTCGATGCAGCGCCGCAGGGCCGCCTCCACGTCCTCGCTGGTGTCCACCGTGACGACGGCGGGGATCGGGGTCATCACCTGGCGCGCCTCCTGCTCGTGCAGGTGGAAGACGCCGGAGAGCATCCCCGCCTCGTTGGCGTCGAGCTTTCCCCCCCGCGCGGACTCCGCGATCAGCATCCGCAGCTCCTGCGGGCTGGTGTCCTCCTCCATGTCCGCGTCGGCGCGAATGCCCAGCAGGCGCAGGATCGCGTTGGACGTGGCGTTGAGCGCGGTGATGAACGGCCGCATGACCCGGTAGAAGAGCCGCAGCGGCCGGGCCAGCCGGCGAGCGGTGACCTCTGCGCGCGTGATGGCGAAGATCTTGGGAACCTGCTCGCCGAACGTGATGTGCGCCGCCGTGGTGACGGTGTAGGCGAAGGCCACGGCGAGGCCGACCGCGACGCCGTGCGAGACGACGTCGCCGAGCAGCGGCTCGACCAGCTGCGCGATCGCCGGCTCGCCGAGGAAGCCGATGCCCAGCGAGGCCAGGGTGATGCCGAACTGGCAGGCCGACAGGTAGGCGCTGATCTCGTCCACCTGCTCGACGGCGACCCGCGCGCCGGCCTGGCGCTCGGAGGCCATCTGCTCCAGGCGCGAGCGCCGCGCGCGCACCAGCGCGAACTCGGCGGCGACGAAGAAGCCGTTGAGCAGGACCAGCAGGACGACGCCGGCGAGGAGCAGCGCCGTCAAGCCGGCGCCCGCTGCCAGGGGACGGCCCGCGGGCCGCGGCTACTTCGAGGAGGGTCGTCGTTCATGGGGCCGACGGGCGGAACCGTAGCAGGACCGATCGCGGCCTCCCGGTGCCTGCAGCGCCGCTCAGTCGAGGTCGTCCAGGCGACGCGCCAGCTCGAAGTCAGCGTCCGTGAGGCCGCCCTCCGAGTGGGTGGAGAGCGTGAGGCGCACGCGGTTGTAGCCGTGCAGGAGGATGTCCGGGTGGTGGTTGGCGGCCTCGGCCGCTTCGGCCACCCGGTTGACGAATGCGATCGCCTCCACGAAGTCGCCGAAACGGCGCTCGCGGACGATCGCGTCGCCGTCGCGCTCCCAGGCGCTGGGCGCGAGCCGTGCAGCGATGTCCGCGTCGTTGAGCCTTGCCATATCGTCCTCGCGGTGCGGATCGTCTCCCTGGTGCCCTCCGCGACCGAGACGCTCTTCGCGCTCGGCCTGCGCGACGAGGTTATCGCCGTCACGCACGAGTGCGACCACCCGCCGGAGGCGCTCGGCCTGCCGCGGGTGACGCGCGACGTGATCGGCCCGGGCCTCACGGCCGCCCAGACCGACGCGGCCGTGCGCGAGCGCACCGAGCGCGGCGAGGCCATCTACGCCCTGGACGCGTCGCTCCTGCACGATCTCCAGCCCGACCTGATCGTCACGCAGGCGCTGTGCGCGGTGTGCGCGGTCTCCTACGAGGACGTGCGCGCGGTGGCGCAGGAGATCGCATCGGCGCGCGTGGTCTCGCTGGACCCATCCACGCTCGGAGAGGTGCTCGGCGACGTGCGAACGCTGGCCGCAGCGACCGGACGCGAGCAGGCCGGCGAGGAGCTGGTGGCGCGCAGCGCCGAGCGCGTGGACCAGGTGCGCCTGGCGGTGCGCGGGCAGGCCCGGCCGCGCGTGGCGGCGCTGGAGTGGCTGGACCCGGTGTTCGTGGCCGGGCACTGGACGCCGCAGCTGATCGACCACGCCGGCGGCCAGGACGTGCTCGGGCTTCCCGGCGAGCGCTCCGAGGTGCACACGTGGGACGCGGTCGCCGCCGCCCGCCCCGACGTGGTCGTGGTCATGCCCTGCGGCTACGACGCGCCGCGCGCCCGCGCGGAGGCCGAGGTCTTCCGCGAGCGGCTGGACTCCGTGGGCGCCGGGCAGGTGGTGGCGGTGGACGCCGCGGCCTACTTCTCCCGGCCCGGCCCGCGGCTCATCGACGGGCTGGAGCTGCTGGCCCACCTGCTGCACCCCGAGCGCGTCGAGGCGCCGCCGGCCGGGGCCGAGCTGCTCGCGCTGGCCTAGGCGTCGTGGCCGCCGGCCCCGCCACGGTCCTGTACCTGCACTCCTCCAGCGGGCGCTACGGCGCCGACCGCCAGCTGGAGATGCTGATCGCCGGACTCGACCCGGCCCGCTACCGCGCGCTGGCCGTCCTGCCCGGTCACGGTCCGCTGGCGGGCGCGCTGCGCGCCGCCGGCGCCGAGGTTCGCGTGCGCCCGCTGGCCGTGCTGCGCCGCGCGCTCTTCAGCCCGCGCGGCCTGGCGCTCACCGCCCCGCGCGCGGCCGCGGATGCCCAGGCGCTGTGGCGTGTCGGCCGGCGGCGCGGCGTCGCGCTGGTGCACACCAACACGTCTGTGACGCTGGGCGGCGCCGGGACCGCCGCCGCGCTGGGCGTTCCCCATGTCTGGCACCTGCGCGAGATCCACGCCGACCACGCGCGCTGGTGGCCGCTGCTGCGCCGCGCGATGCTGACCGCCGACGCGATCCCCGCCCTGTCCGCCGCGGCGCTGGCGCCGCTCGACGGCGCCCGCCAGGGGCGGCTGATCACGGAGGGACTGCCGACAGAGGCTCTCAAGCGCCGGCCGGCGCCCCGCGCCGAGGCACGCGCGGCGGTGGGCCTGCCCGTGGACGCGTTCGTCTGCCTGGTGGTCGGCCGGCTCAACGCCTGGAAGGGCCAGGACGTCCTCGCCCGGGCGCTGGCCGAGCCCGAGGTGGCGCGGATCGGCGCGATCGGGCTGGTGGCCGGCGATGCGTGGCCGGGCGAGCCCCACGAGGCGGACCTGCGCGCGCTGGCGGCGCGGCTCGGCCTGGGCGAGCGACTGCGCCTGCTGGGCTACCGCGACGACCTCGACCTCCTCTACGGCGCCGCCGACGTCGTGGTGGTCCCCTCCACCCGCCCCGAGCCGCTGGGGTTGGTGGCGCTGGAGGCCGCGGCGGCGGGATGCTGCGTCGTGGCCTCCGACGCGGGCGGCCTGCCCGAGATCATCCGCGAGGGCCGCACGGGCCGCCTGGTCGCGCCGGGGGACCCCGCGGCGCTGGCGCGGGTCCTGGCCGAGCTGGCGGCGGACCCGGCGCAGCGCGCTCGGCTCGGCGCGGCGGCGGCGAGCGACGTCCGCGAGCGCTTCTCGCGCGTGCGCCTGCTGGAGCAGACCCAGGCGCTCTACGACGAGCTGCTCGGGCGCTGAGCCCTCACTGCAGGCCGGAGCCCCCCGCAACGGCCACCGCGGCGACGGCGGCCACGGCGCCCAGGGCGACGCACCCGGCCAGCCCCAGCGTCCGGGCGCGGCCCCGGTCGCCCAGCCCCTCCAGCAGGAAGGCCGCGGCGCCGCCGGCCAGCAGCCCGCCGAGGTGGCCGCCGATGGAGATGCCGGGAAACAGGAAGGTGATGAACAGGTTGAGGCCGATCAGCATCGGGATGCCGGAGGCCATGGGATCGAAGCCACGGGCGCGCATGATCACCACGCTGGCCGCCATCAGGCCGAACACCGCCCCGGAGGCGCCGACGGTGAGCGAGTCGGGCGAGAACAGCAGCGCCCCGAAGGAGCCCCCGAGCAGCGACGTGAAGTACAGCGCCACGAAGCGCACGCGACCGACGGCGGGCTCCAGCATCTGGCCCAGGATGTAGAGCAGGTACATGTTGAACCCGATGTGGATGATCCCGGAGTGCAGGAAGCCCGACGTGATCAGGCGCCAGTACTCGCCGTCGTCGGCGATCGCGGGGCCGAACAGCGCGCCGTTGGCGATCACGCTGCCGCCTCCGCGCTCGGCCACGCCCGCGCCCGCCGACAGGGAGCCGAGAAAGGCCAGCGCGTTGACCGCCATCAGCACATAGGTGACGACCGGGTCCGCGGTGAGGCTGCGCGCCGTGCGCACCTTGGTGCGCTCGCGCGAGCACTCGGGGCAGCGCATCCCCACCGACGTGGAGGTCATGCAGTCCGGGCAGATCGGCCGCCCGCAGGAGGAGCACGAGACCCCCGTCTCACGCGAGGGGTGGCGGTAGCAGGTCTCCACGGGGCGGCGAGGCTACCGGACGCGCGCAGGCGCTCCCGAGCCCTCGCGAGCGCTCAGACGGGCCGGGAGACGATCACCGGCGCGCGCGTCGGGCTGCGGCTGCCGCCCACCGGTTCGTGGGTGACGAGAACCGCCATCCCGCTGCGTACGGCGCGCGGGATGTCCACCGAGCCCGAGCGGATCGAGAAGGTCGCTCCGGCGGGCGTGGGCGCGCTGCCTGAGGCCTTGAGCCACACCTGGTAGACGCGCTCGGTCGGAGGCTCCGGGATGTTGTGCACGAGCAGCGTCGCGCGCTCGCCCTCCACGCGCACCCGGGCGGTGGTGCCCGGTCCGAGCGGCGACAGCACGCGCGCGGCCACGACGCGGCCCTCCGAAGCGCCGCGATCGGCGTCCGAGCCCACCAGGACCACGCCGCCCGCGACGCCCAGCGCCAGCGCGGCGGTGGCGGCGCCCGCGGCGATCACGGGCCGGGGAAACCACCGGCCCCGGCCGCGCGGCCGGGCCGCCGGCGCGGCGCGGTCGGCCGCCGGGCCCGCGGCGCGGAACAGATCCGCCTCGGCTTCCACCACGGCCATGATCCGGCCCTTCAGGTCGGGCGGGACGCGCAGCGGCGGCGCCGAGGCGGACAGCGCGTCCACCGCGGGGCGCAGGTGCGCGAGCTCCTGCCGGCAGCCGGCGCAGGCCCGGAGATGGCGCTCGACGTCGCTCGTCTCGACGGGCGCGAGGGCGCCCAGCGCGTAGGCGGCCACCGAGTCCGTGAACTCGTCCTGATGGCGCTCGACGCTCATGAGGCCACCTCGGTGATCCCGGTCGCGCTCATCCGGGCGCGCATCTTCTCCAGCCCCAGCCGCATGCGGCCCTTCACGGTCCCGATGGGGGCGTCGAGCATCTCCGCGATCTCGGTGTGGGTGAAGCCGCCGAAGTACGCCAGCTGGATCACGCGGCCCTGCTCCTCGGGAAGCTCGTCGATCAGCTCGCGCAGCTCGCCGGCCTCGTCGCGGCGCGCCACCTCGACCTCCGTGCGCTCGCGGGCCTCGAAGCGCTCCTCGATCCCCTCGTCGCTGGCGCGGCGGCGATCGTGCACCTTGTGGCGGCGCAGCGCGTCGATGGCCCGGTTGTGGACGATCCCCAGCATCCACGTGCGCACGCTGCCGCGGGCGCGGTCGTAGCGGGCGCCGCTGCGCCACAGGGCCAGGAAGGCCTCCTGCGTGACGTCCTCCGCCGTGGCCCGGCGGCCGCACATGCGGTAGGCGAGGGAGAAGGCGGCGTCGGCATGGCGCTCGTAGACCAGCTCGAAGGCGCGCGCCTCGCCGCGCTGGACGAGCTGCATCAGGTCCTCGTCGGCCAGCGCGCGCAGCTCCGCCGGAGCCGGCTCTCCCGTTCGATCGCGTGCGCGTCCCATTCCGTCAGAGACTACGCCGGGCGTGCCTGGGGCGGATCAGCGCGGGCGCTGGGAGTCGTCGAAGAGGCGACGGGCCTCCTCGGCGACGTCGCGCACCGTGCGCTCGGCCAGGGCCAGGACGTCGAAACCGCCCCGGCTGCGGCGCTGGTTGCGCCGGCGCGCGCGCACCAGCACCAGGGCGGCCCCGGCGGTGGTCCCCACCACCGCCGCGGCCGCGGGCCGCGCCCAGTTGCGCGGGTCGCGCATCGCCCCCAGCTCCCAGGCCTCCAGCTCGTCGGCGGCCAGCTCGGTGAGCGAGGCCAGGGTCGTCTCCAGGCGCTCGGAGAGATCGGCCGGCGGGTCGACGGGGGCCAGCGCGCGGCGCAGCAGCAGCTCGAAGTCGGCGGCCTCGGAGGTCATCTAGGCGTTTCCTCCCGCTTCCTGACGATCTCCTCCAGCTGCTTGGTGGCGCGGTGCAGGAGGACCTTCGTGGCGCCGTCCGTGCGCCCCATCGCACGGGCGATCTCGCGGTTGTCCATTCCCAGCGCGAAGCGCATGATCAGCGCCTCGCGGCGATCGTCGGGCAGCTCGGCCACCCCGTCGAGGATGCGCCGCAGCTCGTCGCGGCCCTCCACGAGCGTCTCCGTGTCGTGGGTGGCGCTGAGGATCGAGGCGTCCTCGATCGGCGTCTGGGGCCTGCGCGCCCGGTCGCGGTAGTAGTTGGCCGCCAGGTTGTGGGCGATGCGGATCAGCCACGGGCGCAGGGGCCGGCCGTCGGACTCGCGCTGCGCGCGCTCGAAGTGCCGGTAGGCCTGCAGGAAGGTCTGCTCGGTCAGATCTTCGGCGTCGTGATGGTTGCCCACCCGGTAGTACGAATAGGAGTAGACGTCGCGCAGGTGGGCCCGGTAGAGGTCGGAGAACTCCGCGTCGAGCCGGGCCTTGGGCTTGGACGGCTCCACCCACGAGACCCTACTTCCGCGCGGTCGCCCGGACCCGGTTCCGGCGACGGGCCGGGGCGGAGCCGGGGAATCCCCGCGTGCGCGTGCGCCGGTGTGCCTCGTGCGTGTGCATGGGGCGACAACCCCGGCCGCGGCGGCGCGTTACAGTCACGCGCTCGATGGCGATCGACCGCGCACGAACCGTACGGGGTGCTCTGGCCGGCGCCCTGGCCGCGGGCGTGTGGGCCGCACAGCAGCCGCTGGACAAGCGGATCTTCGACAGCGACTACGACGACGTGGAGCTGCTGGGCAAGGCGGTCACCCGCGGGCCGGGCTGGTATCCGGCGGGGCTGGCGCTGCACGTGCAGAACGGGGCCGCCTTCGGCGCGCTGTACGCGCACGTGGCCCCCGCGGTCCCGCTGCCGCCATGGGCGCGGGCCCCGCTGGCGGGTCTGCTGGAGCACGCCGGGCTCTGGCCGCTGGGCCGCCTGGTGGATCGCCACCATCCCGCCCGCAACGAGCTGCCGCCCCTGTGGGGCAACCGCCGCGCCCTGGCCCAGGCCACCTGGCGCCACCTGCTGTTCGGGATCGTCCTGGGCGAGGTCGAGCGGCGCCTGAACCGGCCGGAGGCCCGCGCGCCGCTGACCTACGAGGCAATGGTCTCCTCCAACGGCCACGGGCACCTCCAGGACGCGGCCGTCGCGGCCGGCGCGGCGAGCGCCGGTCCGGCCGGCAACGGCGAACGCTCGGGCTGAAGGCCCGGCCGCGGCGGCCTACACTCGCGAAGGGAGCGCTGGCCGGCGCGGTCGCCGCGGGCGTCTGGCAGGTGAAGCGAATACGGTGGGCTGCTGACCACGAGATGCCCGCCTAGCTCAACTGGCAGAGCACTTCATTTGTAATGAAGACGGTCTCGGTTCGAATCCGAGGGCGGGCTCTTCCTCCGGTAGGTGCTCGGCCAGACCCGGCCGCGCCGCCTCGAAGGCCCGGCGCGCCGCAGCCTCGAGCGCCTCGGGCTCCCAGCCCTCAGGATCGCGAGCACGAGCAGGACGATGTCCACGCCGGGCGACGCGCCCCCCGCAAACGTGTAACTTGCGCTGATAACAGAGCGCCCGCGCGCGAGGCGGAAGCTCACCGACAGGGGAAAACGAATGCGTCGTCGTCGTGTCCTGGCCGCCACCGTAGCCGCGGCCGCCGTTTCGTCCGTGATCGCACCGCCTGCGCCGGCCGACGGCCTGCTCTCGGACACCCTCGTCGCCGAGCGCGCCCAGCGCGGCGTCTGCACCGACGGGCCGGCCTCGCCGGGACCGGCTCGCGTGATCCGCTCCGTCACGGCGCCCGCCACCGGCTGGCTCACCGCACGCCTCCAGGGCCAGGGCACCGGCGACTGGGACGTGGCCGTCTTCGACGCCGCGGGGCGGACCGTGGCGGGCTCCTCGCAGTTCGGCTCCCGCGAGGTCGCCTCGAGCGTCGTGGTGGCCGGCGAGCGCCTCTCGGTGCAGGCCTGCCGGATCGCCGGACGGGCGCGGCGCGCGAACCTCGCGGTGGACCTGCAGCGCTTTCCGAAGGGCGGGCGCGCCGTGCGGGCCACCCTGGTCAACGTGTCGACGCCCACACGCGCGCGCAAGGCCCAGCTCAACACGCTGGGCCTCGACGTGACCGAGCACGGCGGCGCGGGCTTCATCGCGGTGGTGCTCCACGGCGCGGCCGACGCCGCAAAGCTGGCCAAGGCCAACTTCCCGTTCACGGTGCAGACCCCGGACCTGGCGCGCCAGGCGGTGCGAGACCGCGCCCGCGACCGCGCCTACGCCGGCGCGGTGCGCTCCTCGGCGCTGCCCAGCGGGCGCACCGGCTACCGGCGCTACTTCGACTACGGGGCCGACCTCAAGCGCCTGGCGCAGGAGAACCCGGACATCGTCAAGGCGATCACGCTGCCCCTGCCCACCGGCGAGGGGCGCACGGTGGAGGGGGTCGAGATCACCACCAACCCCGGCGCGCGCGACGGCAAGCCGGTGTTCGCGCAGCTCGGCGCCCACCACGCGCGCGAGTGGCCCTCGGCCGAGCACGCGATGGAGTGGGCCTTCGAGCTGGTCAACGGCTACCGCGCGGGCGACGCGCGCGTGCAGCGCCTGCTCGGCTCCACGCGGACCGTGGTGGTGCCGCTGGTCAACCCCGACGGCTTCAACGCCTCGCGCGAGTTCGGCGAGGCGCAGGGCGGCGGGTCGGGCCGGGGCGCGCCGCTGCAGTCCGACGAGACGGTGAACATCGTGTCGCACCCGAACGAGTACCGCCGCAAGAACTGCCGCCTGCAGGACGACAGCGAGCAGGCCAACTGCCTGGCCGCGCCGGCGCTCGGGCTGGCCGCGGTGGGCGTCGACCCCAACCGCAACTACGGCGGGCTGTGGGGCGGGCCCGGGGCGAGCACCGACCCGACCAGCGAGACCTACCGCGGGCCCGGCCCGTTCTCGGAGCCCGAGACGCGCAACGTGCGCGACCTCGTCTCCAGGCGCCAGGTGACCACGCTGATCACCAACCACACCTTCTCCAACCTGGTCCTGCGCCCGCCCGGCGTGCAGGCGTACGGCATTCCCCCCGACGAGGCGGCGCTCAAGACGCTGGGTGACGCGATGGCCGCCGAGAACGGCTACACCAGCCAGCCCGGCTACGCGCTGTATGACACCACGGGCACCACGGAGGACTGGACCTATCCCTCCACCGGGGGCCTGGGCTACACGTTCGAGATCGGGTGCGTGAAGAAGCTCAAGGACGGCACGTGCGAGACCGGGCACTTCCACCCGCCCTTCGCCGACGTGGTGGCCGAGTACGAGGGGACCTCCGCCTACGCCGATGCGGGCGGGCGCGACGGGAAGGGCAACCGCGAGGCCTACTTCAAGGCGCTGGAGAGCACGGCCGACAGCGCCCAGCACTCCGTGCTCGAGGGCCGCGGCCCCGCGGGCGGCGTCCTGCGGCTGCGCAAGCAGTTCAAGACGCAGACCTCGCCGGTGATGCCCAGCGACGGCGGCGAGCCGGGCAAGATCCGGGAGTTCGACGACACGCTGGAGACCGTGCTGGAGGTGCCCAGCTCGGGCGCCTTCGAGTGGCACATCAACCCCTCCACGCGCCCCGCCGTGGCCAAGGACCGCGGCCGAGCGCCCGCCGGTCCGCCGAGCTCCGGCGTGCAGTTCTCCGGCGGGCCGTCGCCGGTGGACGCCCGGCCCTGCCCGAGCGCGACCGACGACGACCCCGGGTGCTTCAACGACCACGTGTTCGAGGTTCCCGGCGGCGCCGGCGTGGACAACGCCACGGCGCTGATCCGGATCGAATGGGCCACGCCGGCCAGCGACTGGGACATGCGGGTCTACAAGGCCGACGCCGGCGGCAATCCGGTGGGCGGGCCGATCGGCGCCTCCCAGCAGGGGACCACCGACTTCGAGCAGGTCACCATCGCGGAGCCCGTGCTGGCGCCCGGCAAGTACGTGGTGCGCGTGAACAACTTCGCGGCCACCGAGCCCTACGAGGGCACGGTCACCTTCGGCGGGCCGCAGCCCCTCCAGGCGGCCCAGGTGGAGAGCTGGACCCTGACCTGCGAGTCCCCGGAGGGCAACGTGCTCTCCGAGCAGCCGGTGACGATCAACCGCGGCGCGCGCCAGACGCTCGACCTCGGACGCTGCGTGGCGGCGGCCGCCGCGGCCGCCGCCGCGGCCACCGCCGCGGCCACCGCCGCGGCCTGCCAGGACCGCAGCGCTCCGACCTCGACCATCACCCGCTCCACCTTCTACGTCTCGCGCCGGGCGATCCTGTTCAAGGGGCGCTCCAGCGACCGTGGCTGCGCGCCCGGCGGA
>Ga0183260_10003933_pt1 | contig 11911 bp, 8 predicted proteins | sample AntDrymUQ4972206_2_FD_129768 | JGI IMG/M metagenome (GOLD analysis project Ga0183260, IMG submission 129768) | Polar desert sand microbial communities from Dry Valleys, Antarctica - metaG UQ497 (22.06) (version 2) (version 2) | ecosystem: Environmental > Terrestrial > Soil > Desert | place...
CCGCCGCCGCGACCTCGTCCGCCTCGGCGTCGGTGAGCGTACGGCAGTCGAGGAGCGTCCGGCCGTCGCGGACGACTGCGATCACCGGCGGCTCGCACGAACGCAGAGCGGCCGCGAGCTCCTCCTCGACGGCGCAGGCGAAGCTCGGCAGTTCCGCGAGCGGCAGCGAGCCCCCGCCGACGCGGGCAACGGTCTGCTCGACCGTGCCGCCCGTCGCCTCCGCTAGCCGTTCCGCGCGGGCGCGCACACCCTCCGCGGGCTCGCGTAGCATCCGCAGCACCGGGATCTCGTCCGGCCGGTCGAGGTAAACCGCGAGCGTGCCCTCAAGTGCAGCGAGCGTCAGCTTGTCGGAGCGGAGGGCGCGGTGGAGCGGGTGGCGCCGCAGCTTCTCGACAAGGTCCGCCCGGCCGGCGACGATCCCGGCCTGAGGTCCGCCGAGCAGCTTGTCGCCGGAGAAGCAAACGAGGTCGGCGCCCGCGGCCAGCGAGGCGGCCGGGGTCGGCTCGCCCTCGACGTCGACGAGCGCGCCCGAGCCGAGGTCATCTACAAGCGGCAGCTCGTGCCGCCGCGCCACCGCCGCCAGCTCCTCGACGCGGGGCTGCTCGGTGAAGCCGACCACGCGGAAGTTCGACTGGTGGACGCGGAGGAGGAGCGCGGTCTCGGGCCCGACGGCCCGGTCGTAGTCGGCCGCGCGGGTCCGGTTCGTCGTCCCCACCTCGACCAGGCGCGCGCCCGAGCGCGCGAGCACGTCCGGAATCCGGAAGCCGTCGCCGATCTCGATCAGCTCCCCGCGCGAGACGACCACCTCGCGGCCCTCCGCGAGCGCGGCAAGGGCAAGCAGGATCGCGGCGGCGTTGTTGTTGACGACGATCGCGGCCTCTGCGCCCGTCAGCCGCCGCAGCAGCGGGGCGAGGTGGTCCTGGCGCGACCCGCGCGACCCGCTCGACAGGTCGTATTCGAGATTGGAGTAGCCGGCAACCTCGTGCACCCGCTCGAGCGCTGCGGCCGCGAGCGGCGCGCGCCCGAGGTTCGTGTGGATCAACACCCCGGTGGCGTTGAGCACCCGGCGGAGGGCCGGCAGGCGAGCGGCAGCGAGCGCGTCCGCCAGCAGCGCGGGCAGATCGCCGGCCTCACCGCCGGCGCGAATCTCCTCACGGGCGCGTTCGAGCACTGTCCGCGCGGCCGCGACGGCGAGCGGATCGTCCACGTCCCGCACGAGCTCGTCCACCGAAGGAAGATCGCGCAGCTTCACGGGGATGAGTGTAGAGCCGCCGCAGCGGATACCTTGAGTGCGTGAGACGGATCGGGGTCCTTGTCGCGGCGTTCGTCGCCGGCCTTAGCGGCACCGCCGTGGCCGGCGTCGCGATCCGGGACGCCGTCTACTGGGCTCGGCCGCTCCCCGGCGTCCAGCTCCGCGCTGTCGACCTGGCGCGCCCGATCGCGGTCGCCGTCGGCGGGACAAGCTACGACGTCCGGCCCGGGGAGGCCTTGATGGTCGACCACGCAGCGACGCAGGCGGCGCTCATCCGTGCCGGCCACGACTCCTTTCTCCGCCGCGTCCGCCGGCTCGTCGACCCCAGCCCGCCTGCGCTGCTCGTCGAACCCGTGCTCGTGCCGCGCCCGAGCGCCGAGGAATTCACGGAGCGCATCTCTGCGGCGCTGCCGAAGCCCCGGCGCGCACAGGTCGTCGCACGCCGCGGCGAGTACTCCGTGATGCCGTCCCAGCCCGGCGAGGCGATCGACGCGGCGCAGCTGCTGGCGTCACTCGGGCAGGCTGCAGCCACCGGCATGCGTAGCCTCTCGCCGGCCCTGACGCGCGTCGAGCCCGGACTGACGACGAGCGCAGCGGAGCAGGCCGTCGCCGATGCGAAGGAGCTCGTGACCGAGCCTGTCGCGCTGTCCTTCAAGGGCGAAGACGTCGGGTCACTCGCGCCGCAGCGCCTGGCGAAGCTCGTCCGTTTCCGCCCGGGTGGCTCGCGTTTCCACGTCACGTTCGCCCCGGACCGGATCGCGAAGGCTGTCGAGCCGTTCGTGGCGAAGTGGCGCCGGCGAGCTGTCAACGCACGGTTCGTCGTCGCGGGAAAGGTCGTACGGATCAGCCCGTCGCGCCCGGGTCTCGCGCCCGACGGCGCCTGGATCTCCGACTCGATCTCGGCCGCCGCGGCCGCGCCGATTCGCCGAGCCTCGCTCCGCCTGAAGCAGACTCGCGCCGACCTGACGACGAGCGAGGCGGAGGCGCTGGGGATCCGCCAGCAGATCTCCACGTTCACGACGGAGATGGGGCCCTCGTCGTCGAACCGCATCCACAACGTGCAGCTGATGGCGGAGTACATCGACGGGACGATCATTGAACCCGGCGACGAGTTCTCGTTCAACGACCGGGTCGGCCCGCGGACGGTCGAGCGCGGCTTCCGCGAGGGGCAGATGATCATCGGCTCGCTGCTCGTGCCCGCGATCGGCGGCGGCGTCTGCCAGACGGCGACGACGCTCTTCAACAACGCCTTCGACCTCGGACTGCCGATCCTTGATCGCCGCAACCACAGCTTCTACATCTCGCACTATCCGATGGGGCGCGACGCCGCCGTCTCCTGGGGCGGCCCCGACTTCGCGTTTCGGAACGACCTGAAGAAGGGGATCCTGATCAAGACCCGCTACACGGCCGCCACGCTGACGTTCACGTTCTACGGCACCGATCCCGGCCGCCGCATCGTGGCGAACACCGGCCCGCGTGTGAACTGGCGCTCGCCCTCGACGAGCTACGCGCTCGACCCGTACGCCCCGCGCGGCTCCGTGCGCACCGTCTCCGGCTCGAATCAATCCGGCTTCGACGTCACGGTCACGCGAAAGATCTACGAGGACGGGAGGCTGAGGCGGCGGGACGCGTTCACCAGCGCCTACGTCGCCGTCGGGCCGACGCAGATCTACGGCCCGGGCCGCTCGATCCCGGGCCCGTACTTCGTGCTCCCGCGCGTCTGACTACTGAGCGTCGGCCTTCTCGGGCTCGGCCGGCGAGGAGGCGCAGTGCTCCTCGTAGCACTCGACGACGATCCTGACCGCCTCGGCCGGGTCGTCGGTCGTGTGCAGCAGCTCGACGTCGGCGGGTGAGATCAGCCCGTCCGCCAGCACCTCGGTACGCACCCACTCGAGCATCTCCGCCCAGAAGTCCGTGCCGACGAGGACGACCGGGAAGTTCCGCACCTTGCCGGTCTGGATCAGAGTCAACGACTCGTACAGCTCGTCGAGCGTGCCGAAGCCCCCGGGGAGGATGACGAAGCCCTCTGCGGCCTTCACGAACATCGTCTTGCGGGCGTAGAAGTGCTTGAAGGTCATCTCGATGTCGCAGTACGGGTTTAGCCCCTGCTCGTGGGGGAGCGCGATGTTGAAGCCGACGCTGAGCCCGCCGCCGTCCTTGCAGCCGCGGTTGGCCGCTTCCATCACGCCAGGGCCGCCGCCGGTGACGACCGCGAAGCCGGTCTCCGCGAACAGCCGCCCCGTCTCCCGTGCCTGGCGATACGCGTCGGTGTCCTCCCCGATCCGCGCCGAGCCGAAGATCGAGACGGCGGGCCGGTTGATCTCGAGCACTTTCTGAAAGCCACCGAGAAACTCGGACGCGATCACGGCGACGTCGTTCGCCAGGTCCTCGTGAGTCCGCTCGAGGAGACGGCGATCGTCCATCAGCGACCTGCCACTAGAGGTCGCGCTCGACGAACGTGCCGCTCATTCCGAGGGTGAGCAGGGCGGCCAGGACGATGTACGAGATCCCGGTGATCAAGCGGTGTGCTGAGCTGACGCGGTAGTACGCCTCGCCTTCGGGGTTTCGCCGGTGCTTCCACCGCCGCCACGACTCGAGCCCGCCGAGGACGAGGATCAGAATCAGGATCGGGTTCGGCGCCACGATCGTCAGTCCGATCAGTGCGACGAGGCCGACGATCCAGAGCGCGGGATGGATTGCTGCGACGATCCGGCCACCGTCGAGGGGCGAGATCGGGGCGAGGTTGAAGAGGTTGAGGAAGAAGCCGGTGAAGGCGAGGGCGACGAGCAGCTCGGAGTCGAGGTACTCGCCGACCCCCCAGACCGCCGCGGCGCCGAGTCCACCGACGATCGGCCCAGCGATCGCGACCTTCGCCTCATTCCAGGCGTTGTCGGGCAGCTGCTTCAGCGTGATCAGCGCGCCGAGGAACGGGATGAACATCGGCGCCGAGACCGGAAGCCCCTGCCGCTTCGCCTCCAGGACGTGGCCCAGCTCGTGCACGAGCAGGAGCAGGACGAAGCCGACCGCGAACTGCCAGCCCCAAAGCAGCGCGTAGGCACCGATCGAGACGAGCATCGACCCGGCGACCGTGAAGAGCTTGAACTTGAAGATCGCCGCGAAGACGAACTTCAGCTTCCAGAACAGGAACCCGACCGCGGCGATCGGCGCCCACAACCTGCGCAGGATGTCCCGCAGGGTGAGCGGGTTTTTGATCGGCGAGTAGCTCTGCCGCGGTTCCTCGCCCTCGCGCGGCGCGTAGGGGTCGTAGCTCATGGACTCAGGTTACTCAGGAACGCTCCGCTGTCTTATGAACCCCGGCCGATCCACTCCTCGCCGCGGTGAGAGAACTCGTTCTTCCGGAGGGATGGACGGCCCGAACGCTCACTCACTCTCCCCGCTCTCCCCGGAGTTGACTGTTCCTCGCTCTGCTCACGCTGGCGACCGACACCTCACGACAGAGACTGCCGAGAGGAGTACCGGCGACTTGTACCAGGGGTAGAACGCTGGAACGGCGTTGGGCAGCGAGCCGAAGGCGAACGCCGCCAATCGCGCTAAACTCGGCCACCTTCAGCGCAAACTCGATTGCACTTTCCTTGGAAGGAACAACAAACTGAGGCGATGCTTGACTTTGTAAACTAGTTTTGTTACACTGCACTTTCCAAACTACTTTGCTCCCCGGAGGTTACCCCCTGTGGCACCACAGATCGAGATCGATGACGACGTGTTCGCTCTGCTCAAGAGCCACGCCGAGCCCTTCGTCGATACGCCGAACTCCGTCCTCCGTCGTCTGCTGTCGATGCCGGAGAGCGCGAACGGAGCCTCGAACGGCGCGCTTCACTTCGCGGAGGGTGCGCACGCCGAGTCAACGCGGCGCACGACGCGGCGGCGCCGAGCGAAAAAGCGTCAGGGCGACGTCACGCGGGCCCAGCCCGGGACGATCCTTCCCGACGATGAGTACGACCTCCCGATCCTCTCGATCCTCGACGAGCGCGGCGGCAGAGCGCCGACTCGCGAGGTGCTGGACGAGCTCGGCGAGCGCCTCGCCGAGCGGCTGATGCCAGCCGACCGCGAGACCCTCGCGTCGGGCGACATCCGCTGGCGCAACCGCGCGCAGTTCGTGCGGCTGCGGCTCATCCAGAGCGGCGATATGCAGAAAGACTCGCCTCGCGGCCTCTGGGAGATCAGCGATCGTGGCCGCGACCGGCTGGTGGCGCAGTGAGCGCCACGCGAATCATCGAGGCCGCTCTGGCTGCGCGCACCGAGGGCGAGGCGCGGCGGCTCGACGAGCTGATCGCCGCCGAGATCGGCGCCAGCTTCTACCGCCCTATCGGCGACAAGGTGAACAACTTCGGGCTGATGACGACGAGCGGGTCGTACGACTTCAAGCTGATCGAGAACGTCACGAACATGCAGGACGCGCTGCTGGAGAGAGCCGCAATGGCGCGCTTCGGCGATCTCGCTCTGGCGCCGTACGGCACTCCGCATGAGGCCGCGGCAACCCTGTTCTCTGGGCGCGGGGAGGCCGAGCTCGCCCGCTGCGCGAGCGTCGAGTTCTTCGAGGCCGACGCCCCGGCGAAGCAGAGCAAGCGCCTCACGCCCGTCTTCCGCGACGAGGGCTGCGGGATCGAGCCCGGATACGGCGGCGACTCGATCTTCGCCCTGGGCTCGGCGCACAAGTCGAAGTCGCTGTGGCAGCAGGGAGCGTTCGGGATCGGCGGCGCAACAACCTTCCGCAACGCCACGGCGGTCGTCCTGGTCAGCCGCCGCGCGCCGGAGATGCTGCCTGAGGAGGATCGGATTCTCGTCGCCGTCTGCCTCTGGCAGCACTCGATGAAGGGGAAGGGGCTGTTCTACCTCGTCACCAGCGACTGGGACGAGGGTCGCAACCCCGGGGCGGTCGCCTGGTCGGCGCCCGCGTCCGCGTTCCCCGACTTCGCGCCGGGAACGCACCTCGCGCTGATCAACTACGGCACGGAGCGCCTCCACGCGATCCGACACTCGGACAACCCGAGTTCGTTCGACCGGATCCTGGACACGAGGCTGTTCTCGCCAGTTTCGCCGGTGCGTTTCCGCAACCACCTGATCCGGGGCGACCACGCGCGCGTCCGGCGCGGCCTCGCCCGGCGCTTCGAGGACAACCCGCGCAGCGACCGGCGGGAACGGACGGCGAACATGCCCTTCCGCGTCGCCGGTGAGACATACGAGCTGCCGGTCTCGTTCTTTTTCTTCGACGCGACGCAGCGCTCGACGCCGAGCGCGGAGACCGTGGGCGACAAGAAGAACTTCATCGCGAACGGGCACACCCTGATGTTCACGTCGAACGGCCAGGCGCACCACCACTGGACGCCGCTCGACTTTCGCGACCGCACGAAGCTGAACAAGGTCGCGGACCACGTGCTCGTGGTGGTGGAGACCGACCCGCTGCCGATCGCGGTGCGCACCGACTTCTTCACCGCGGACAGGGCGGGGATGCGAGCAAGCGAGGAGACGCTGCGACTGGAGTCCAGCGTCGCGGAGTTCCTCGCGGGCTGGGATGAGCTCCGCGAGATCAACAGCAAGCTGATCCTCGAATCGATCCGCTCGTCGCGGAACGGGCGACCCACGCTCGAGATCTCGCGGCAGATCAGCAGGGCCTTCGCCATCCGCTCGAACGGCTTCTCTCTGCTCGGCGCTCGAGGGAACGGCGAGCATGGGCGTGGAGGCCGGGACGAAAGGGAGCCGAAGCCCCCGGCGATCCTTCACGCCGATCCGACGGCGCTTCGCGGCCCAGAGAGCGTTCAGGCAGTGTGCGGCGCGTCCAAGACGATTCGATTCGCACTCGATGCCCGTGACGAGTTCATCGAAAGCGGCCGCGGCTGCCTGACCGTGAGTTGCACGCACCCTGAGATCGGGGACGCGGACATCGCAGTAGGGCCGCTGCACTCGGGGCGCATCCGGGTGATCGTCACGGTGCCGGCTGAGGTGCAGCTCGGCGACTTCACCCTGAGCGCTGGCGTCTACGAGTGGGAGCGTGTCTCGGGCGGGCTCGGCCCCGACCTGGAGTGGGAGACGCGCTTCGAGGTTGTCGCCGAGGCGAAGAAGCCCACTCCGATGCAGAGGAACGGCAAGTCGAAGACGAAATCCACTGACGGGCCGCAGGTGGCTCTGCTCTGGCGGAGCGGCGACGAGATCGGGCTTACTCCCGTAATGCCGGGGAAGATCGAGGAGGTGGCCGCACGGCTTGTGGCCGCAGAGCCGGAGTACGCGGAGCTCGCGAAGCTCGGCGAGGCACCGGTGCTGACGATCTACCTGAACCAGGACTACGCGCCTCTCAAGCGCTACCTCGGCGTGCGCGAACGGGAACTCGTCGCGGAGACGCCCGCGGCGGACCGCTACGCGGTGGACGTGGGGGTTGCGATGCTCGTGCTGCACCACGCGCGCGAAGCCCGGGTGAAGAAGGGAGAGAGGGTGGACGAGGCGATGCTGGAAACCGCTCGGCACGCGGCGGCCCAGGGGGCGGTGAGCATTCTCCCACAGTTCGACGAGCTCGTAAAGCAGGCTTGTCTCGACGGGTGACGACGCGGTCGGGATCAGCCTGAGCGCGACTCCGCGTGCGGCTCGCGGATCGTCCCGCTCGCCTCTTCGTAGCGAATTGCGCGCCATCAGGCAACGGGCTCGACGAGCGTGGGCGCACAGCGCGAGTCAGCAGATCGCCTACGAGCCCTGACCGATCCATTCCTCGCCGCCCTCGTAGACCTCCTTCTTCCAGAGCGGCACGGTCTGCTTGAGGGTGTCGATCGCCTCCTTGCAGGCGGCGAGCGCAGCCGCGCGGTGCGGCGACGAGACGGCGATGACGACGCTCGGCTCACCGATCTCGACCCGCCCGACGCGATGGTGGATCGCGATCGCCGAGACCTCGTGGCGGCGGCCAAGCTCGCTCGCAAGCTCGGCCATCATCGCCTCGGCCATCCCCTGGTAGGCCTCGTACTCGAGGTACTGGACGCGCCGGTCGCGCGAGCGGTTGCGCACCGTCCCGGTGAACGTGGCGATTGCGCCAGCGGCATCGGTGCGAACCTCCCGGACCGCGGCGTCGAGGGAAAGCGGCTCGCCGCTGAGCCGGAAGTCGCCACCGGAGACGGGCGGGATCACCGCCACCTCGTCGCCGTCGCTTAGATCCGTGCTGGCGGCCGCGTAGCTCTTGTTGACCGCGTAGAGCAGCCCGGACGGCTCGTCGCCGAGCTCGAGTGCGGCCCAAACGTCCGCGACCGTCGCGCTGGCCGGCAGCTCCAGCTCGCGAGCGCCGGTGCCGGCGCGCTCGCGCAGGCCGGCGAAGAGGCGGATGCTCACCTGCACGGTCCGCAGCCTAGCCGCGGCCGCAGGCTTGCCTCCCGGGCCGTGTGATGTTACGTATCGCTCATGTCGGTGACCTCGTCGCCTCGGACGAACCTGAACGACCAGGTCTACGAGACTCTCAAGCACCGGCTCGTACGCCGAGAGCTCGGGCCCGGCGAGAAGGTGAGCCTGCACGAGCTCGCGACCGAGCTCGGCGTCTCACGCAGCCCCGTCCACCACGCCCTCACACGCCTCGTCGCGGAAGGCCTCCTGAAGGTCAAGTCGCGCCGCGGGTACTACGTGACGCCGCTGACCGAGGCGGCGATCGCGGAGGGCTACGAGGTCCGGCTTGCGCTCGAGCTGCAGGCGGCAGAGACAGCCGTGGGCCGGGTGGGCCGCGACGGGCTGCGCCGCTTCCGCGAGCTGCACAAGACAACCGCCGTCGCCGTCTCGCACGCGGAGTGGGACACCGCGAACGCCGCCTTCCACGAGTATCAGGTCGACCTCGCTGCGAACACCCTGCTCTCCCGCTTCTACCGCGAGCTCTCCGTCAACCTGATGATGCAAGTGATCCGCGGTGGCAAGCTCGAGGGTGGCTCGTACTTGCCGACCGAGCACGGGGCGATCGTCGACGCGTACGAAGCCGGCGACCTCGAGGCTGCGCGCGTGGCGATCCGCGCGCACATCGCCACGGGCCGCCGCATCGCGCTCGAGGCGATCGAAGGCTCAGCGGGCGTGCTGTAGCCATAGCATCTGTCCCGTGAAGTGGGAGACCGAGTCCGGGATCGAGATCCAGCCGGTCTACGGCGACGCGGAGCAGCCCGGCGAGTTCCCCTACACGCGGGGCCCCTATCCGGACATGTACCGAGGTCGGCCGTGGACGATCCGCCAGTACGCCGGCTTCGGCTCCGCCGAGGAGACGAACGCGCGCTTCCGCTACCTGCTCGACCGCGGTCAGACCGGCCTCTCGGTCGCGTTCGACCTGCCCACCCAGCTCGGCTACGACTCGGACGACCAGCACGCGCTCGGCGAGGTCGGCCGCACCGGCGTCGCGATCGACTCGATCGAGGACATGCGCCTGCTGCTGCACGAGATCCCGCTCGACAAGGTCTCCACCTCGATGACGATCAACGCGCCCGCGTCGCTGCTGGTGCTGCTCTACGAGCTCGTCGCCGAGGAGCAGGGCGTGCCCGGAACCGCGCTCCGCGGCACGGCGCAGAACGACATCCTCAAGGAGTACATCGCCCGCGGAAACTACATCTACCCGCCGCGGCCCTCGATGCGCCTGACGACCGACCTCTTCGCCTACGCGGCCGAGCGGATCCCGAGCTGGAACACGATTTCGATCTCCGGCTACCACATCCGCGAGGCCGGCTCGACCGCCGTGCAGGAGCTCGCTTTCACGCTCGCGAACGGGATCGCCTACTGCGACGCGGCGGTCGCGGCCGGCCTCTCGCCGGACGAATTCGGCGCGCGGCTCTCCTTCTTCTTCAACGCCCACAACCACTTCTTCCAGGAGGTGGCGAAGTTCCGCGCCGCCCGCCGGCTCTGGGCGACGATCATGCGCGACCGCTTCGGCGCGACGAACCCGAAGGCGACGGCGCTTCGGTTTCACGCACAGACCGGCGGCTCGACGCTGACCGCACAGCAGCCGGAAGCGAACATCGTGCGCGTCGCGATCCAGGCGCTATCGGCTGTCGCCGGCGGGGCGCAGAGCCTGCACACGAACGGCTTCGACGAGGCGCTTGCCCTCCCGACCGAGCGGTCCGCCCGGATCGCGCTGCGCACGCAGCAAATCCTCGCTGCGGAGGCGGGCGCGACGGACACCGCCGACCCGCTCGGCGGCTCCTACTTCATCGAGTCGCTCACCGACGAGCTCGAGGCGCGCGCCCGGGAGCTGATCGAGCAGATCGACGAGCTCGGCGGCGCCGTCGCCGCGATCGAGCAGGGCTTCGTCCAGCGCGAGATCGAGGAGGCCGCGTTCCGCTGGAACCAGCAGATCGAGTCCGGTGAGCGGGTGATCGTCGGCGTGAACGCCTTCACCGAAACGGACGAGGAGCACGTCGAGCTGCTGCGGATCGACCCGGAGACGGAGCGCCGCCAGCTCGAGCGGACGGCACGGGTGCGGGCCGAGCGGAACGCCGCGGAGGCTGCGGCCGCGCTCGCCGAGGTGCGCCGCGCCGCCGCGGGCACCGAAAACCTGCTGCCGCCGATGCGCGAAGCGCTCCGCGCCCGCGTCACGATCGGTGAGATCTCGAACGTGCTCCGCGAGGAGTGGGGCACGTTCGACGCGTCACGCGGATAGTCACCGAGAGGTCACCGAACTTTCACCTTTTGGTTGCCCACGACCTCCCTGTACGGCCCGAGACTGCGGCCGTCTACCAGGGGAGGAAGATCGGAATGCGGAAGAAGTCACTCTTTATCGCGTTGCTCGTCTTTGGCGTGGTCACCGTCGCGGCGGCCGCTGCCGGGTTCACGGCAACCGGACCGAGCAGCTCACAGCCGCCGTACGTGATCCCGTCGAAGGACGGCGTCGCCACGGTATCGCTCCTCACCGTCGGCGACTCGGTCGACGGCTATCGAATGGTCGGGATCCCCGACGGTCTGGGCGCGTACGAAAGCCGGCCCGGCACGTTCACGGTTCTGATGAACCACGAGCTCGCCTATCCAGAGGGCATCGTCCGCGACCACGGCGCCGCCGGCGCCTTCGTCTCGCGTTTTGTCGTGGAGGACAATTTCAAAGTTGCCTCCGGACGCGATCACATCACGCGGGTCGCCACCTGGAATCCCGCCCTCAGCACGTACAACGCACCGGCAAAGGGTGTCCCCCTGAGCCGGCTCTGCTCGGGCGATCTCGCCGCTCGATCGGCGTTCTACCATTCGCGGTCGAGGACCGGCTACAAGCCACCGCTGTTTCTGAGCGGCGAGGAAGTCGGTACGGAGGGCCGCGCCTTCGCACACGCCGAGGGCGGGATCAGCTGGGAGCTGCCGTCTCTCGGGAAGTTCTCGTGGGAGAACGCCGTCGCGAACCCGTCCACCGGCCTCAAGACGGTCGTCGTCGGAACCGACGATTCGACGCCCGGACAGGTGTACGTCTACGTCGGTGAGAAGCAGGCGACCGGCAATCCAGCGGAGCGCGCAGGTCTCGCCGGCGGCAAGCTCTACGGGATCAAGGTTCCGAACGTTCCGGAAGAGCCGAAGGACACTGGCATCGCTTCCTACACCACGTTCACGGCGGCGGATCTCGGCGACGTCAGGAACATGACGGGCGTTCAGCTCGAGCTGGCCAGCGACGCCGCCAAGGTGACCGAGTGGCAGCGTCCGGAGGATGCCTCCTGGGATCCGCAG
>Ga0183260_10003934_pt1 | contig 11908 bp, 7 predicted proteins | sample AntDrymUQ4972206_2_FD_129768 | JGI IMG/M metagenome (GOLD analysis project Ga0183260, IMG submission 129768) | Polar desert sand microbial communities from Dry Valleys, Antarctica - metaG UQ497 (22.06) (version 2) (version 2) | ecosystem: Environmental > Terrestrial > Soil > Desert | place...
CGCACGTATGCCGCCTGGCAACGCGCCCAGAACCGAGACCGCTACTACCAGATCTGCGACACCACGGCATGCCAGGTGTACGGCGGCATGGCGGCCGAGACTCAATCGACCAACAATGCAGTAGAAGCGAGCGCGACGCGAGTCGTGACCTATCGCGGCCGGCCGGCCTTCACCCAGTTCTCGGCATCGTCTGGAGGTTGGACCTCCGACGGAGGGCAGCCCTACCTGGTGGCGCGGCGAGACCCCTACGACGACATTCGAGCGAACTCGGTGCACGACTGGTCTGAGAGGATCTTGGTCACCCGGCTGGAGAACACCTACCCCGAGTTGGGTGACCTGAGAGCACTGGTGGTCACCCGACGGGAGGGCCCCGGCGCCTGGGGCGGCCGCGTCGAACAGGCCGTGCTGGACGGCACTGCCGGTGACGTCTCGGTGAGCGGTGACGACCTCAGTTGGCTGCTGGGTCTGCGCTCGCGGTGGTTGTCCGTCGCAGCCACTCCGATCATGGAGAGATGGCGGGCTCTCGGAGGCAGGCGGGCTTCGATTGGTATGCCGGTGAGCCGCGAGTTCCCGGTGGCGGGAGGCTCGGCGCAAGGCTTCGAGAAGGGGCGGATCTACTGGAGCCGTGCGACTGGTGCCCACCAGCTTCGAGGAGCCATCCACCGGGTCTACCGGGACTGGGGAGCTACCGAGTCGAGGCTCGGCTTTCCTGTGAAGGGAATGATGGACACGTTGAACGGAGGTCACAAGGCGGCCTTCCAACGGGGGTTCATCGTGAGCGGTCGTCGCACCGGTGCGCACGTGCTCTACGGACGCATCCTCGAACGCTGGAGCAATGCCGGCAAGGTGGACTCCTGGTTGCGTTATCCAACCACCAACGTGTTCCGCATCGAGGGTGGCCTGCGAGCCAGATTCCAAGGCGGCGTGATCAGCTGGGATCGCTCGAGCGACCGCTTCACGGTCCGTCGCTTCTAGCGGCGAGCGTCAGCCTGGCGTGATGACGGCGACAAGGTCGCCACCCTCGATGCTACGAGGCCCGTCGATGGCCACGCGCTCGACTGCGCCGGCGATCGGAGCCGTTATCGACGCCTCCATCTTCATCGCCTCGATGGTGGCGACCACGTCACCGACTTCGACGGTGTCGCCAACCGACACAACTGGCGACACCGTCCCGTCATATGGGGCGCCGATCTGGCCGGGCTTGCTCGAGTCGGCGCGTTCGTGGGCCGGAGCGTCGGGCGAGATCGACCTGTCCCGGACGGAGACCGGCCGAAGCTGTCCGTTGATCGTGCACATCACGGTCGCGATGCCTCGCTCGTCGGGCTGGCTGATCGACTCCAGACCGAGAATGAGCCGCACCCCCTCGTGCAGGTAGACGTCATGCTCCCGGTCGGGCGCGAGTCCGTACAGGAAGTCGCGTGTCGACAGCACGGCGAGGTCGCTGTAACGCTCCCGAGATTCGGCGAGCTCGCGGGCAGGGCCTGGGAAGAGCAGGCGGTTCAGCGTCGTACGACGATCAGCCTCCAGACCGCGCACATCGCTCTCGCTCAGTTCGGTCTCGCTCCGCTTGACGTTGCGGCCCGCCAAGGCCCTGGTGCGGAAGGGCTCTGGCCATCCGCCAGGAGGATCTCCGAGCTCACCGGACAGGAACCCGATCACCGAGTCGGGCACATCGAAGGAAGCGGGGTCCGCCGCGAACTCTGCCGGGTCCGCTCCCACCGCCACCAGATGTAGCGCGAGGTCGCCAACCACCTTGCTCGACGGGGTCACCTTCACGAGGTTGCCGAGGATGGCATTCGCAGCGGCGTACATGTCCTCGATCTGCTCGAACTTCTCGCCGAGCCCGAGGGCGATGGCTTGCTGGCGTAGGTTGGAGAGCTGGCCGCCGGGAATCTCATGGGTGTAGACGCGGCCGGTCGGAGCGGGCAGGCCAGACTCGAACGGCGCGTAGAGCCGCCGCGTCGCCTCCCAGTACGGCTCCAGGTCACAGACGGCGTCGAGCGAGAGTCCCGTTGCCCGGTCGGTGTAGTCCGTGCTCGCCACCAGGGCCGACATTGCTGGCTGGCTGGTGGTGCCGGACAAAGCGGCGCTGGCCGCATCCACCGCGTCGACGCCGGCCTCGATCGCTGACAGCAACGTGGCGAGCTGCCCGCCGGGCGTGTCGTGGGTATGCAGGTGGATGGGAAGGTCGAACCGTTCTCGCAGGGCCGTGACAAGTGTCCGGGCGGCTGGCGCCCTCAGCAGACCAGCCATGTCTTTGATGGCGAGCACGTGGGCGCCTGTCTCGACGATGCGCTCGGCGAGGGCGAGGTAGTAGTCGAGTGTGTACAGCGTCTCGCGAGGGTTGGACAGGTCGCCGGTGTAGCACAACGCCACCTCCGCGAGTGCCGTGTTGGAGCCCAGCACTGCCTCGATGGCGGGTCTCATCTGGTCGACGTCATTGAGCGCGTCGAAGATCCGGAAGAGGTCTATGCCGGTCTCGGCGGCTTCGGCAACGAAGGCGTCCGTCACCTCCGTCGGGTAAGGCGTGTAACCGACGGTATTGCGTCCCCGCAGCAGCATCTGCAGACACAGGTTGGGCACGGCCTCCCGCAGGGCGGCGAGCCGCTCCCAGGGGTCTTCGGCGAGGAAGCGAAGCGCCACGTCGTAGGTGGCACCACCCCAGGCTTCGAGGGACAGCAGTTCAGGCGTCAGTCGACATACGTGTCCGGCGACCGCCACCAGGTCGCGGGTCCGGACCCGCGTCGCCAGCAGGGACTGGTGGGCGTCGCGCATGGTCGTGTCGGTGACCGCCACAGCGGTCTGATCTCTCAACGCCTGCGCGAATCGCTGCGGCCCGAGGTCGAGCAGCCGGTTTCGCGCCCCGTCGGCAGGGGGGGCACTCAGGTCCAACGGCGGCAGCTTGGAGGTGGGGTCAACGTCGGTCGGCGCATCTCCGTTCGGTTTGTTGACGGTGACGTCAGCCAGGTAGTGCAGCAGACGGGTTCCCCTGTCGGCCGACGATCGAGCTGTCAGCAGGCTCGGGTGCTGCTCGATGAACGAGGTGGTGACCGCGCCCGCGCGGAACTCGGGGTGGTCCAGCACCGCCTGCAGGAACGAGATGTTGGTCGCGACTCCCCGGATGCGGAACTCAGCGATGGCACGCTTTGCTCGGTCGACGGCAAGCTCGAAGGTCCGACCCCGGCAGGTCAGCTTGGTTAGCAACGAGTCGAAGTGCGCCGAGACCTCCGCCCCTGTGTACGTCGTACCGCCGTCGAGGCGGATGCCCGCACCGCCCGGAGAGCGATAGGCGGTAATCCGGCCGGTGTCGGGCCGGAAGTTGTTCGCCGGATCCTCGGTGGTGATACGGCATTGGAGTGCCGCACCTCGAATACGGACCTGGTCCTGTTGAAGTTCAAGGTCCGAGAGGGATTCCCCCGCGGCGATGCGCAGTTGCGACTGAACGAGGTCGACGTCGGTGACTTCTTCGGTGACGGTGTGCTCGACCTGGATGCGCGGGTTCATCTCGATGAAGACGTGTCGGCCTTCCCGGTCGACCAGAAACTCGACCGTGCCGGCGTTCCGATAGCCGATCTGCCTCGCGAAGGCCACCGCGTCCGCACAGATGCGTTCGCGCAACTGTGGGTCGAGGTTGGGTGCCGGGGCGACCTCCACGACCTTCTGGTGGCGCCGCTGCACCGAGCAGTCTCGTTCGTAGAGGTGGATAACGTTTCCTGCGGCGTCGCCCAGTATCTGCACCTCGATGTGGCGCGGGTCGAGGACCGCCTCCTCCACGAAGACCGTTGAGTCACCGAACGCACCGTCGGCCTCGCGCATGGCAGCCTCGACTGCTTCACGCAGCGCCCCCGGAGCATCGACACGTCGAATACCCCGACCGCCGCCACCGGCCACTGCCTTGACGAAGACGGGAAAGGTCAGCCGGGCAGCGGCTGCACAAATCGTGTCGGCGTTTCGTGACGGCTCGATGTTGGCGAGCACTGGTACGCCGGCTGCCCGGGCCGCGGCGACGGCGCTTGCCTTGTTGCCGGTGAGGCGCAGCACCTGGCTGGACGGTCCGACAAAAACTATTCCCGCCGCATCGCAGGCGTCGGCGAGAGCTGGGTTCTCCGACAGGAACCCGTAGCCGGGATAGATCGCCTCGGCACCCGCGCGTCGAGCCGCACCTACGATCGCGTCAGGATCCAGGTAGGCACGCACCGGATGGCCCAGCTCACCGATCTGATAGGCCTCGTCGGCCTTGAGACGATGCTCGGAGCCGCGGTCCTCGTGCGGGAACACCGCAACGGTCTTGGCGCCCAGCTCGTATGCCGCCCGGAAGGCCCTGACCGCGATCTCGCCCCGGTTTGCCACCAGCACCTTGGAGAACATGCCGAGAGGCTAGTACGAGGTTGCTCCATAGCTATGACGCGTCTCGCCTCGACGAAGGATCCGACTCTTCCGTTGCCCTGGCGCCGCGGAAGTCGGATCTTGCCGCCTGATGCCTCGCCTGTCAGTCCTTGATCTCGCAGAGCGCAGCGCCTGCCGAAACCGAGGCGCCGACTGTCGCGCTCAGCCCGGTGACGGTGCCGTCCTTGTGGGCATGGATCGGCTGCTCCATCTTCATCGCCTCGAGCACGACAACCAGGTCACCCAAGCTGACCTGGGAGCCGTCCTCGACCGCGATCTTGACGATCGTGCCCTGCATGGGTGCAGTCAGCGTGTCTCCGCTGGCGGCGGCGCCCGCCTTGCTCGTCGTCGCGCGTCGGGTCGGCTTGGGACCGCCATCTGTGGTCCCGCGCGACCTCCCGCCGAAGGCGGTCGGGAGTGTCACGGTCAAGCGTTTGCCGCCCACTTCGACGGTGACGGCCTCCCGGTCCTCAGGCTCGGCGGTGGCCGCCTCGCCTGCATAGGGCTCGACGGTGTTGTCGAACTCGGTCTCGATCCAGCTGGTGTGCACGCCGAAGGAAGTCGAGCTGCCTACGAAGGCGGTGTCATCGACTACCACCCGGTGAAACGGTACGACGGTGGGTATGCCCTCGACGACGAACTCGTCGAGTGCTCGTCGCGACCTGGCCAGCGCGTCCTGTCGGTTGCGTCCGGTGACGATCAGCTTGGCCACGAGGGAGTCGAACGCGCCTGGCACCGTCTCACCCTCGTCATAGCCACCGTCCAGACGCACCCCTGGCCCCGCCGGAACCCTCCACGTGGCCAATGTCCCGGCGGCCGGCATGAAGTTGCGGCCGGCATCCTCGGCGTTGATGCGAAACTCGATGGAGTGGCCAGTGACCTGCGGGTCGTCGTACCCGAGCTCCTCACCGGCAGCGATGCGGAACATCTCGCGTACCAGGTCGAGGCTAGTGACCTCCTCGGTGACGGGATGCTCGACCTGCAGGCGGGTGTTGACCTCGAGAAAGGAGATCGTGCCGTCCTGGCCGACCAAGAACTCGCACGTCCCGGCGCCGACGTACCCCGCCTCCTTGAGAATGGCTTTGGAGGAGTCATAGAGCATGGCGTTCTGCTCGGCAGACAAGTAGGGGGCCGGAGCCTCCTCGACCAGCTTCTGGTGGCGACGCTGCAACGAGCAGTCCCGGGTGGAGACGACCACGACGTTGCCGTGGAAGTCGGCCAGGCACTGGGTCTCGACATGACGCGGCTTGTCGAGATAGCGCTCGACGAAGCATTCGCCCCGACCGAAGGCCGCAACGGCCTCACGCACCGCCGAGTCATACTGTTCAGCTACCTCGTCCTCGCTGCGGGCAACCTTGAGACCGCGCCCGCCGCCACCGAAGGCGGCCTTGATCGCGATCGGCAGGCCGTGCTCACGAGCGAAGGCAACCACCTCGTCGGCGCTCGCCACCGGCTCCGGGGTGCCTGCCACCAGTGGCGCTCCCACCTTCGCGGCGATGTGGCGAGCCTGGACCTTGTCTCCAAGAGCGTCGATCGCCGCCGGTGGGGGACCGATCCAGACCAGCCCGGCGTCGATTACGGCTTGGGCGAAGGCGGAGCTCTCTGCGAGGAAGCCGTAGCCAGGATGGACCGAGTCGGCACCTGCCCGCTGCGCTACCTCCAGGATCTTGGGAATCGAGAGGTAGGACTCGGCTGGCGTTGCTCCATCCAGGGAGTAGGCCTCGTCTGCCAGCCGTACGAACAACGCGTCGCGATCGGGCTCGGCGTACACGGCGACGCTGCCGATGCCGGCGTCCTTGCAGGCCCGGATGACGCGTACGGCTATCTCCCCGCGGTTGGCGACCAAGACGTTGCTCAGTGCGGGCACGGACCCTCCTCGACGACGGGGTGGTGAGGAGGAAGTCTAGGGCGAATCCCTGCTCACCGGGGTTTCCACCGTCGAAGACCGCGGCTGCTGGATCCGGGGAATGGGCCTACAGTGGCGGTGCGGAAACCGTCCACTGACGCAACGGAGGGCACTATGAACGGCTCGCACCCAGCTGGAACGGGCGACACGCCAACGTCGCGACCCCACGACTCCGACTCCGGCGACCAGCTTTACGAGGACTACGAACGCGGCGTCTTCGACCAAGGGGAGCCCGAGGAGGTCGACGAGGACGGCGAGAGTGTCTTCGACCAGGACAAGCCCGAAGATCTCGACCGACCCGGGCAGGGCGCCTTCGACCAAGGCCATCCTGAGCGACCGGGACATCCCGACCAGGGCGTGTACGACCAGGGCCAGGAGGAGCGACGGCCGCACGAGGGGCACACGCCGTAGCGGATGCCTAACGCTTCAGTGAGCCTGAGCGCCGACACGGGCAGCTCACGACTGGAGGCGCCGTAGGTCCTCGAGGCAGCGACGCTCTACCTCGTCGAGCTCGGCCAGCGTCGCGTCGATGTCACGGCGGCGCTGTTCGAGGTGTCGCCGGCGTACGTCGATCTGCTCGATCAGGTACGTGAGTTGGCCGACTTCGCCGGGCTCGGCGTCGTACATGTTGACGATGGTGGCAATATCCTCGAGCGAGAACCCGAGACGTCGGCCTCGAAGGATCAGTTCCAGCCTGACCCGGTCACGGGGGTGGAACAGCCGCACAGTGCCAAGCCGTTGCGGACTGATCAGCCCGAGTTCCTCATAGTGGCGGATGGTTCGCAGCGTGACGCCAAAATGCGCAGCCACCTCGGCGATGGTCCACGGCTTGACGTTGTCGGCGCTCGGCACCAGCCCCACCTCCTCCTTGCTCCCGTCCGACCCCGCGTTTACCCTTACGTTAACGTAAGCGCCCCGTTCGTCTGAACGGCTGACGGCTGAGAGGCACGCATGAGCTTTGTCTTGCCACCCGAGCATGAGGCGTTCCGCGGCAGCGTTCGCGAGTTCGCTGAAGCCGAGATCGCTCCCTACGCGGCTGAGTGGGACCGATTGCACCACTTCCCTGTCGATGTCGTGCGAAAGATGGGGGCGCTCGGGCTGTTCGGGCTGACAGCCCCGGAGGAGTACGGCGGTGCTGGCGAAGACGGTGACTTCACCAGCTTGTGCGTGGCGATCGAGGAGATCGGGCGGGTCGACCAGTCGATGGGGATCACTCTCGAGGCGGCCGTCGGCCTCGGTATCAACCCGATCCTGACGTACGGCACCGACGAGCAGAAGCAGAAGTGGCTTCCCGACCTGGTGACGGGCCATGCGCTGGCCGGCTTTGGCCTCACGGAGCCTGGTGCGGGCTCCGATGCCGGCGCTACCGCGACGCGGGCGGAGTTGGTCGACGGCCAGTGGCGGATCAACGGGTCCAAGCAGTTCATCACCAACTCCGGCTCCGAGATCACCTCCCTCGTAACCGTCACTGCCCGCACCGGCCAGCGGGACGACGGCCGGGCCGAGGTGTCGACCTTCATCATCGAGGCCGGGACGCCAGGCTTCGAAGTCGAGCCGGCGTACGACAAGCTCGGCTGGCACGCCAGCGACACGCACCCCCTCACCTTCACCGACGTGCACGTGCCGGAGGACAATCTGCTGGGCGAACGGGGGCGTGGCTTCGCTCAGTTCCTGGCCATCCTCGACGACGGGCGGGTCGCGATTGCAGCCCTCGCGGTGGGCTGCATCCAGGCCTGCCTCGACCTGTCGGTGCAGTACGCCGGTGAACGCACGACCTTCAAGGTGCCCATCGGGGCCAAGCAGGGAGTGGCCTTCCAGATAGCTGACCTGCAGGTCATGGCCGAGGCGGCCCGGGTGCTCACCTACAAGGCAGCAGCGCTGAAAGACTCCGGCCGAACGCGCGAAGAGTTCAGGCAAGCCGCAGCGATTGCGAAGCTCTATGCCACGGAGTCAGCCGTGACGGCCACCCGGATCGCGACGCAGGTCTTCGGCGGCTATGGATTCATGGAGGAGTACCCCGTCGCCCGCTTCTACCGGGACGCCAAGGTGCTCGAGATCGGAGAGGGTACGTCGGAGGTGCAGCGCATGCTCATCGCCCGAGGCCTCGGTCTGCCGGTGGAGTGACCGCCACCGCTGCGGCAGGAGCTCCAGCCGGCTCAGCGCCACAGGGCGGTCCAGGCCACGCCGAGCTCTGCGGTCATCAGCCGCAGCAGCGGCAGCGAGATGCCCACCACATTGTGTGGGTCACCTTGGATCCCGCGCACGAACGCGCCACCGATTCCGTCCAGGGTGAAAGCCCCTGCCACGTTGAGCGGCTCACCCGTCGCGACGTACGCACGAATCTCCTGGCTCGTCAGGTCGGCGAAGTAGACAGTCGTGGCGGCTCCACGTACGACCTTCGCGCCTGTCGTGACATCCGCCATGAAATGACCCGTGTGCAAGACGCCACTGCGACCGCTCATCGCGGTGAGCCGCGCGATCGCCTCGTTTTCGGAGCCGGGTTTTCCGTGTAGCTGCCCATCGAGTTCGAGAACCGAGTCACACGCGACGACCAGCTCCCGGTGGCCCGGGACCGGCGCAGGACGTTGGCTCAGTACTGCCTGGCCCTTCATCTCGGCCAGGTGAAGGACCAGTTCGGCGGCCCCATCCGCGGCGCCCCTTGATTCGTCGACGCCGGAGACGACTACTTCGGGGTCGATTCCGGCCCGCTGAAGTGTCTCGAGGCGGGCCGGCGAGGCAGAGGCCAGGACGAGCCGTACTGTCATCAGGTAGTCACGGCGGACCCGGGAGTCCCTGCCGTCATACCCGTGCCAGTGCCTCACGCAACGGGTCGAGTCCGAGAGATCCCAGGTCGAGGGCGTTTCGGTGGAACTGCTTGAGATCGAAGTCACTGCCTTGACGCTGCTTGACCTCGTCGCGTGCCTGGAGCCAGATGCGTTCGCCGATCTTGTATGCCGGTGCCTGTCCCGGCCAACCGAGGTAGCGGTTGACCTCGAAGGCGATGACAGCGTCCTCGAGGCGGCAGTGACCGTGCATGAACTCCAAAGCCAGGTCGGCGTTCCAGATCTTCCCAGGGTGGAACCCGAAGGGGTTGTCGCGGGGGATCTCGAGCTCAAGGTGTGTTCCGATGTCCACGATCACGCGCGCAGCGCGCAGTGCCTGACCGTCGAGCATGCCGAGCTTGTTTCCGGGGTCGTCTAGATAACCGAGCTCTTCCATCAGCCGTTCGGCGTAGAGAGCCCACCCTTCACCATGCCCGGAAACCCAGCACATGGTGCGTTGCCAGCGGTTGAGGATCTCGTGGCGATATGCGGTTTGAGCGACTTGCAGGTGATGGCCGGGCACGCCTTCGTGATAGACCGTCGTCACCTCGCGCCAGGTCGAGAACGTGGAGATACCGTCTGGCACCGCCCACCACATCTGCCCGGGGCGGGACCAGTCCTCGCTCGGGCCCGTGTAGTAGATGCCACCGTCGTTGGTGGGCGCCAGGCGGCACTCGATGCGCCGGATCGGCTCGGGGATGTCGAAGTGGGTGTCTGCGAGCTCGTCGATCGTCTGGGTGGCCAGCTGCTGCATCCAGGCACGGAAACTTTCTTTGCCTGAGATGGTGCGGCGCGGGTCGGCGTCGAGTATGTCGACCGCCTCGTCAACGGTCGCGCCCGACTCGATCTGGTCGGACACCGCCAGCATCTCGTCCTCTATGCGCTTGAGCTCGTCCCACCCCCATGCGTACGTCTCGTCCAGGTCGATCTCCGCGCCGAGAAAGTATCGGGACTCGGGTTCGTACTGATCCCGCCCGACACCGTCCTTGTCTTTGCCACGTGGCAGGAGATCACCCACGAGGAAGTCTCCGAACTCGCCGAAGGCAGCACTCGTGCGCTCGGCGTTCTCCAGCAGCTCGGCGGCCAGCCGGTCATTGACGCCGGTGGCCTGCTCGGCCAGCCCGATAAAGAAGTTCCCACTGTCCCCCTCCTGACCCGTCCAGGCCCGGATCTGGTCTGCGACTGCGCCGAGCTGCCGTTTGGCGGAGATGTGGCCCTCGTCTGCCGAGACTCCCAACGTCTGCCGGTAGGCATCAAGACGCTGCGGGATGAGGCTGAGCCGGGAGTTGATGTCACTCCAGGCGTCTTCGCTCTCGGTGCTCATCAGGTCGAACACGCCCCGCAGGTTGTGCAGCTCACTGGCGATGACGCTCACCCTCGATTGGGGTGTCCGAGCGGCGTACTGGTCCAGTGTCACGGTGAGCCGCTCGACGAAGGAGTCCTTGGCTGCGCGGTCCTGGTCGTCGGTCGGCTCGGCGCTGCGCATCCGCCCGAGTGTCTGCCGGATCAGCGCCTCACGCTGCTCATAGCCCGCTGGGGACAGGTCGGGAAGCTGGGCGTCATAACCGGCGATCCCGACGTAGGTCGCCGTCAGTGGGTCCAGCGCGGCGTAGTCCTCGACGAACTGGTCCGCGATCGCGTCAACGGGGCGCATCGCGCCTAGTTGAGCAGACGCAACGGTGGCGTCGGTCGCGTCGTTGGCCATGCCCAGACCTTACGCCTCGATCCCCGTCCGCCAGCACATCTGCGAGGTTGATGTACAACAGAGCGGGTACCGGGTTCGATTCCGCCGACGGTCACCACCGTCACGCGACAGAGTCGCGCCCGCCGAGGCTGAACGAGTCTGTGCAGACGCGGGGAAGGGGTCGGTTACTGGTGAGCGACCGCTACGAGATTCGGCCGGTCGTGCTTTCCGACGCTGATGTTCTGCTGGAGTGGCGGAACGACGCCGAAACCCGAAGGCGGGCCCGAACCCAGCAGGTGATCGACTTCGCCGACCATGTGTCGTGGCTGGCGGCGGCTCTCGCCGACGAGTCCATCCTGTACCGGTTGCTCGTTTCCACTGACGGCTCAGTCGAGCTTCCGCTCGCTTCTGTCCGCTATGACTGCGAGGCTGGCACAGGTCTCGCGGTTGTCAGCATCTTGGTAGCGCCAACTGCGCGGGGACGCGGTATCGGCCGGGTGGCGCTGGAGCGCACCCTCCCGGAGCTGCGGCAGTGGCAGCCCGACCTGTCGGCCGTGCTTGCCGTCGTACACGAGGACAACCCTGCTTCTCGCAGGCTCTTTCAGTCCACCGGCTTCACCTACCGGGACTCCGACGGGCCGTGGCAGAACTATGTCTTGGCACTGTAGTCAACAGACCCGTCGCTCATCGGGGAAGCGCGCTAGCCCGCCAGCCACCTCGGCCAACGTGATGGGCACCGCGCACGCTACGCTCGCGCGCCGTCCAGTCCGACCGATGTACGACGGTCGGCTCGTCGCCTTCCGCGGCGCGACGCCCAGCCACGACCGCGACCAGGGCGGCGAGCTCCTCTGGAGTCGGCTGACCCTTCAACACCTGCAGAAGTGGCGGTTCGGGTTCTCGACCTGGCACCGGATTCGTAGCCTCTCGAAGGAAGACAAGGGAAGTCACAGCGGGATGTTGCCATGCTTCTTGGGGGGAAGCGTTTCGCGTTTGTTACGAAGCAGACGCAGGGAGCGCACGACCTCCGAGCGCGTCTCATGCGGGGCGATGACGGCGTCGACATAACCTCGCTCTGCGGCAAGATAGGGATTCGCGAGCGTGTCCTCGTAG
>Ga0183260_10003936_pt1 | contig 11907 bp, 8 predicted proteins | sample AntDrymUQ4972206_2_FD_129768 | JGI IMG/M metagenome (GOLD analysis project Ga0183260, IMG submission 129768) | Polar desert sand microbial communities from Dry Valleys, Antarctica - metaG UQ497 (22.06) (version 2) (version 2) | ecosystem: Environmental > Terrestrial > Soil > Desert | place...
ACGGCAGCCAGATCACGGATCGATGACCGCTCAGATGGTGTAAGGTCAGTCTACTTCATGGACCCATGGTTCTCGGTACCAACCGAGCCTCGTTGACGGACCGTTTCGGCACCAGTCGACCGCACTGCCGCATGCGAGCGTTCTTCACGGGATGCCCTGGCGCCAGGTCGAGGACCGGCACCGATTCCGTGCCACACTGTGCGATGTCGAGACAGACGATCGCGATAGTCATGCGGCAAGGAGCGGAATAATGGGGTTGTCACGATCGGTCATCGGTGGCGTCGCCGGGGGCGTGGTCGGAGCGGCGGCGATGCTGCCGCTCTTTGAGGGGGCGCGCCGGCTCGGGCTGATCCGGGAATCGCCGCCAGCCCGCGTCATCGATCGCGCCGCGGCGACCGCTGGCCAGGCGACCGAGATCGGGGGGCCGGTCGACCAGGATGAGCGAACGGTGACATCGATCGGCAGCCACATGCTCTACGGCGCGGCGGCGGGCGCGATCTACGGGCTTGTCCAAGATGAGCTGAAATTGCCAGCCGACCCCGGTGGCATGGCCTATGGGATCGCGCTTTGGACGGCTGGCTACATCGGCTGGCTTCCCGCGCTCGGCGTGCTGCATCGTCCGTGGCAGCAGCGAACTGGCGACGCCCTTGTCCCCTTTGCCGCCCACCTCGTCTATGGCATTGCCCTGGGACGAGTCGATGCGGCGGTGCGGCAGGCGTAGCGGCTAGACGCCGGGGATCGGCGGGTCAGGTTCGGCGAGTCCGAGGGCTTCGCGCGCCGCGGCGACGGTGAAGAGCGATCCCGTGACGACAACGAGTCCATCGTCGCTGGCGCGGGCGGCGGCGTGGGCAACCGCCGCTGCAACAGGCGCCATCTCCTCGGTCGTGAGGCCGGTTTCGCGCACCCCGGCGGCAACGAGGTCAGTTGCCGCCGCGCGCGGGCTGATCGACCGCGTGCTGATGACCTCCGTCGTCACCGATTGCAGCGGTCGAATCAGCGCTGGGACATCTTTGTCGGAAGAGGTGCCCAGGACGACGACGGCGCGTTGGCCGGGATATTCGGCGGCGATCGTCTCCGCCAACGCGGTCGTGGCGGCGGGTGTATGCGCGCTATCGAGGATGAAGGTTCTGCCGCGCCAGTCGGTGACCCGCTCAAAGCGGCCCGGCCATTGCACGCTCGCCAACCCCTCGGCAATGGAGGCGGGCGTAACGGCGATGCCGGCTTGATCGACGCACCAGAGGGCGGCGATCGCGGTGCAGGCATTCTCGACCTGATGGGTACCGGGCAGATTGGAGCGCAGGCCCGCATAGCGTCCCCACGGTCCGACCGCCGTAAACTCGCGCCAGGTGCCGTCCCATTGCCAATCGCGACCACCAACCCAGATCGGGCTCTGCCGCTCCCTCGCCGCCGCCGCGATCACCGCCAGGGCATCGGCGGATTGTGGAGAGACGACGACGGGTTTGCCGGGTTTGATAATTCCCGCCTTGGCGACCGCGATATCGACCAGCCGCGGGCCAAGGACGGCGGTATGCTCGAAATCGATCCGGGTGATGGCGGCGACGACCGGCATCACAACGTTGGTCGCGTCGTATATGCCGCCGAGGCCGACCTCGACCACGGCGACGTTGCAACGGGCGGCGGTGAACGCGTCCAGTCCCATCGCCGTGACCAGCTCAAAGGTGGTGACGGCGCCGAGGGATGGTTCGTCTTGCTCCAGTTCCGCGGCCACCGTGATGACGCGATGCGCGAGATTGGTGAATCTGGGTTCGTCGATCGGTTCCCCATCGAACATGATCCGCTCGCGCCAGCTATGGAGATGGGGCGAGGTCGACAGCCCGACGCGGTGCCCGGCCTGTGTCAGCACGGTGGCGATCATCGCCGCGGTCGATCCCTTCCCTTTTGACCCCGCGACATGGACGACGGCGAACCGCTCCTGTGGCCGGTCGAGCCGGTCAAGCAGGGCAACGACGCGGCGCAGGCCGCGCGCGGCACTGTCGGGGCTGCCAAAGGGGTCGGCGATGTAGCCCCGGTCATAGGCGGAGCGATCCCACAGTGCGCGCAGCGCTGCGGGATAGGTCCAGGCTGGATCGTGTTCGTCGTTCATCATCCTCTGCTCCGCCCCGGCTCGGCTCGTCTCGAGCGAAATCGTCGATCGAGGTACGCGCTACCGACCAGGTTGGCTGAATCCACCCGAGCCGGCAGGTGCGACTGACGATTCAGTGCCTGCCGCGAGAGCGGCGTCGAGTCGACCGTATCGCCAGCTACCGTGCGCGGCGATCAGGTGTTGCCCGTCCAAATCGGGGTCACGCGCGGGATAATCGGTGCGAAAGTGGGCGCCACGGCTCTCTTCCCGGAGCTTCGCGGCGACGACGATTGCCGCCGCCGCCCGGACCATATTTCGCAGCTCTGAGTCCGCGCGAACATCGGCGGTTTCGTCGCCGCTCGCGGGCTGACCGCGCTCGCGTGGCGACGGTTCGCCGATCCGGTTCGCGATCGCGGCAATCTCGTTTGCGGCGTCTTCCAGACCGCCAGCATCGCGGAGAACCGCGACGTGGCGGCTCATCGTTCGCTGGAGTCGCTGCCGGAGATGCGCGACCTCCGCCGCTCCCATCCGGGCGATAGCGTCAGTGGAGGTCGCGTTGGCGCGATGCGGATTTTCGATCGTCGAGAGGTGGAACCCAGGTGCCGCGGTGCCAGCCACGGCATCGGCGGCCGCGACGCCAAAGACCAGCCCTTCGAGCAGAGAGTTGCTGGCAAGGCGATTCGCGCCGTGAATCCCGGTGCAGGCCGCTTCACCGAGCGCGAGGAGACCGGGGAGTCCCGTCTGCCCCGTCGGGCCAGCAATGATGCCTCCCATGAAATAGTGCGCGGCCGGGGCGACGGGGATCAGATCGGTGGCGAGGTCGAGATCGCGACTGGCGAGCTCGCGCGCGATCGTCGGGAAGCGGACGCGCGTCGTCTCCGCGTCGAGGTGCCGCAGATCGAGGTTGACATGGCCGACGCCATCGTTCGCCATTTGCCGCTGGATGCCCCGCGCGACGACATCGCGGGGCGCCAGCTCGGCGAGCGGGTGAAGGTCGAGCATGAAGCGCGCGTTCTTCGCCCCGCGCAGGTATGCCCCCTCGCCACGGACGGCCTCCGAGATGAGAAACGGAATCTCACCGGTGAGGACCGTTGGGTGAAACTGCATGAACTCAACATCGGCGATGGGTACTCCGGCTCGCAGCGCCATCGCCAGCCCATCCGCCGTTGCTCCTGGCGGGTTCGAGGAAACTGCCCACAACGCTCCCGCACCGCCCGCGGCGATCACGGTCAGAGGAGCTTCCAAGGTGACGAGGCCGGTACCTGGCGCCAACTCGGCGATGATGCCGCGACAGCGATTGGCGACCACGATCAGGTCGAGGGCGAACGCCCCTTCGAACAGATCCGCCCCCGCGTCTTCTCGCACCCGTGCCACCAAGGCACGCTCGATCTCGGCCCCGGTCGCATCGCCGCCGGCGTGCAGCACCCGGCGCCGGCTATGGGCCGCTTCTCGCCCCAGAAGCGGCACGCCATCCGCGTCGGTGTCAAAATTGGCGCCGAGTTGGGTCAGCCAAGCGACGGCCGCGGGCGCGCCGTCAACCAAACGGCGAACCGCTTCCGGGTCAGAGAGGCCGGCCCCGGCGACCAGCGTATCCTCCTCGTGCAGAGCGGGGCTGTCATCGGCGCCAACCGCCGCTGCCAAGCCTCCCTGGGCATACCGGGTGTTGCTCTCGCCCAGGATCCCTTTGGTCAGCAGCGCGACCTTCCACTCGGGCGGTAGACGGAGGGTGAAGGCGAGACCGGCGATGCCGGCCCCGATCACGACCGCGTCATATCGGTGGTGGGCGGAACGAACGTTCGCGGTCGATTCCAACGGTTGGGGCACGGCGCGTCTCTCCATGGGGCGAGCGGTCGCGATCGACGAGATAGTGTGCCAGAGACACTAACATGCGGAGCGATGCGGCGCCACCGCTGACGATCGCCGCTTTTGACGCGGCCGCGCTCGCTTGAAAGAATGCGACACGTGACTACCGATCGGGCGAAGGAGACGAGGCATGACGAGCAATCCGTGGGTGGTCGATTCCCACCATCATTTTTGGGATCCGCGAACGGCCGACTACCCATGGATGACGGACGATTTGGCGCCGATCCGGCGGCCATTTGGCCCCGCCGATCTGCGCCCATTGTTGCGGCAGACGGGTGTCGAGCGAACGGTTCTCGTCCAAACCATCTCCAGCCTCGATGAGACGCGGCAATTCATGGCGACCGCCGCCAGCACCGACTTTGTCGCGGGCGTGGTGGGCTGGGTCGATCTCACCGATCCTGGGTTGGCGGGGACGCTGGCGGCGCTGCGAGCGCAAGCCGATGGCGCGACGCTGGTCGGGATACGGCATCAAGTCCACGACGAGGATGATCCCGATTGGCTGCTGCGCGACGACGTGAATCGCGGTCTGCGAACCATCCAGGAGGCCGGGCTTGCCTATGACATCCTCGTCCGCTCTCGCGAGTTGCCGGCGGCGCTGACCGTCGCACGCGACCATCCTGAGATGCGATTGGTGATCGATCACATCGCGAAGCCGCCGATCGCCGCTGGACAAATTGAACCGTGGGGAGCGTTGATGGACCCCTTCGCCGGCTTGCCGCATGTCTTCTGCAAACTCTCGGGGATGGTGACGGAAGCCTCGTGGTCATCCTGGCGGCCGGACGACCTCGCGCCCTATGTGGCACGGGTGATGGCGATCTTTGGCGAAGATCGGGTGATGTTCGGCTCCGACTGGCCGGTCTGCCTCGTCGCCGCCTCGTACTCGCGGGTCTTCGCTGCCTTGGAGGAGGTGTTGGGCGACATCTCGGCGACGACCCGGCAGAAGATCTTAGGTGAGAATGCGCGCGCCTTCTACCGGCTCGATGCGGCGTTGAGTGGCGCGACGGATGCGGCTCACGAACCGACGCGCAAGAAGCCCTGATCGGTCACTCGTGCTTCGGGAATAACGGAGAGTGCCAAGAAGGCAAGCAGGCCAAAAGGAGAGGAAAGCGTGCTGCCCAAATCGCGGGCCGTCGCCTCCAACTCCGCGTAAAGGGCTGCCACCGCGGTCAGCGGTTGGTCGCTGAGGAGCCCCGCGATGGGGAGGGGAAGATGCGCTAACACCTTGCCGTGGGCGACGGCCGCCAGGCCACCTTGGCTTTCGGCGACCGTTGCAATCGCGGCCAGCAGATCGGCATCGTTGGCGCCAACGGCGACGATGTTGTGCGCGTCGTGGGCAATCGTTGAGGCGAGCGCACCGTGACGCAGACCGAAGCCACGGACATAGCCGACACCGACGCGCCCGGTGGCGTGGTGGCGTTCGACGCAGACGAGCTTGAGCAGGTCGGTCTCGCCGCCGGGGGCCGCCACTGCGGCGTCATTCTCGATCACCGGCGCAACTTCGACCAAGCGGGTCACGATTTGGCCGGGCACGACCTCTACCGCCACTCGCGCTTGGTCGGGAGCGAGGCGGAGATCAGAGAGTCGAATGGGCGCCAGATGCACCGTCTCCCGGAGCACGTCAGGGATGGCCCGTGCCGGCGGCACAACGCCGTCGAGCAGCACCCCATCGCGCGCCACTACCTGACCCTGATACAGGGTCAGCCCGATCGTGAGGCGCTCCAAATCCTCGAGCACGATCAGGTTCGCTTCATAACCGGGCGCGATCGCGCCGATGCCGGCCAGCCCCCAGTAGTTCGCCGGGTTCCAGGTCGCCATCCGAATCGCGCGCACGGGATCAAGCCCCGCGTTGATGGCTTGACGCAGAATCGCGTCGACATGGCCGTCATGGAGGAGGTCGTGATAATCCCGATCGTCGGAGGCGAAGCAGCAGCGGGGGTAGGTGGCGTCGGTCACGAGCGGCAGCAGGTCGTGCAGATTGTGCTCAGATGAGCCTTCGCGAATCATGATCATCAGGCCGGCCCGCAGCTTCGCCCGCGCTTCGTCCAACCCGGTTGACTCATGGTCAGAGCCAGGCCCAGCACCAGCATAGGCTTGCAAGGCGGCGCCACTGAGACCGGGCGCGTGCCCGTCGTGGTGGCGACCGTTAGCCGCCGCCAACTTCGCGGCGATCAGGTCGTCACCGGCGAGGACGCCAGGAAAGTTCATCAGCTCGCCGAGCCCGACCGTCTCCGGCCATTGCAGCGCGACGGCAATCTCGGCGACATCAAAGATCGCGCCAGCACTCTCGTGGCGGCTGGCCGGAACGCACGAGGGGACGGTGAAGGCGATCCGCAGTGGCAGACCACGGCTCGCCGCGCGCATCGCCTCGATCCCCGGTAGACCGGCGACATTGGCGATCTCGTGGGGATCGGTGACGACGGCCCCGGTGCCATGCGGCACCACGGCGCGCGCGAATTCGGGCACCCAGACGAGGGAGCTCTCAAGATGGACGTGGCCGTCGATCAAGGAGGGGGCGACGAACCTGCCGTCGAGTTCGAGGCGTTGCCGGGTGTCCGCGTAGCTACCGATGCCGGCGATGCGGCCATCCGCGATCGCGATGTCGGCCCGGTACTGCTCTTCGCCAAAGACATCGACAATCGTGGCCCCGGCCAAGACGAGATCGGCTGGCTCGGTCCCCTGCGCCACTCGCAGACGGCGGCGCCATGCTTCAGGATTGAAGGGTGCCGGCTGTACCACGTTGCCTCCCGTTGCGATTCTGGGTCGATGCCTCTCAATTAGCGGCGCAGTATAGTCAACCAACCGCTCAATGTCGGTAGGGGCCGGTAGCGGCCCGACGGCTTTCCAGATCGCTTCGATACCGCTATCTTTCCGGCCGCGGCCCGATCTGTGCATTGCCGCTAGCGATCTACCGCGCCTGGGAAGGTCAGCCACGGCCGCCGTCTGTTGCCTGGCTCATCGAGGGAATTGCATGCCGACGTCGACACGAATCGTGGCGGAATCGCAACGACGGCCGGAGACATCGGCATTTCGCCAATGGATGCTCGCGGATGATCCCCGTGATGTCGAAGGCCCCCACCTGCGGGACCGTCCGCACCACCAGCACGTCTGGTGGAAGGTGATGTGTCTGACGGGCGTCGACTATTTCTCGACCCTCGGCTATCAACCTGGCATCGCCGCGCTGGCGGCGGGTGCGCTCTCACCCCTGGCGACCCTCATTCTCGTGCTGATCACGCTCTTCGGGGCGCTGCCGATGTACAAGCGGGTGGCGGCGGCAAGCCCCCACGGCGATGGCTCGATCTCGATGCTGGAGCGGCTCCTCTCCTGGTGGCAGGGGAAGCTGCTGGTACTGGCGCTGATCGGTTTCGTTGCCACCGGCTTCGTGATCACGATCACCCTCTCCGCCGCGGATGCCACGGCGCATGTGATCGAGAACCCGTTTACGGGGTTCATGCACGGCTACGAGGTGCCCATCACGCTGACCCTGATCGGCTTGCTCGGTGTGGTCTTTCTCAAAGGGTTCGGTGAGGCGATCGGGATCGCGGTCGGCATCGTGGCGACCTATCTCGCGCTCAATCTCGTGGTGATCGGGGTCGGTTTCTACGAAGTGGCGACCCACCCAAGCGCGATGACGACATGGCGCGAGATGCTCTTCGCGGACTATGGCAACCCGATCGTGATGGTCGCGGTCGCCCTCTTCCTCTTTCCGAAGCTCGCGCTCGGCCTCTCGGGGTTTGAGACCGGCGTCGTCGTGATGCCGCTGGTTGAAGGCGACCCCACCGACACGGCGGCGAACCCGGCCGGGCGGATTCGGAACACCCGAAAATTGCTGACCGCGGCGGCGGTGATCATGAGTGTGCTGCTGCTCTCGAGCAGCTTGGTGACGACGCTGCTGATCCCGCCGGAAGCATTTGAAGAAGGGGGCGAGGCGAATGGCCGGGCTCTCGCCTATCTCGCCCATGAGTATTTGGGGGACGGCTTCGGCACGGTCTACGATGCCGGCACGATCCTGATCCTCTGGTTCGCTGGCGCCTCGGCGATGGCGGGTTTGCTCAACATCGTGCCGCGTTATTTGCCACGGTATGGGATGGCGCCCGATTGGGCGCGCGCAACGCGACCGCTCGTCTTGATCTTTACCCTGATCTGTTTCGTCGTCACCGTCCTCTTTCGGGCCGATGTCGACGCCCAAGCGGGCGCCTACGCGACGGGAGTTCTGGCCGTCATCACCTCGGCGACGGTGGCGGTGACACTCGCCGCGCGGCGTGAACGTCAGCGGGCGGCGACGATCGTCTTCGGCCTGATCGCCGCGATCTTTGTCTACACGACTGCGGTCACGATTATCGACGACCCCGATGGCTTGCAGATCGCGAGCATCTTTATCGCCGCGATCGTGATTACGTCGTTGGTGTCACGGGTGCAGCGCTCAACCGAGCTGCGGGTCGGGCGGATCACGGTCGATGACGCCGCCGAGCAGTTCATCGACGATGCCGCCCGTGGTGGCGCGATCCGCGTCATTGCCAACCAGCCGGATGACCGCACCTCGCGGGAGTACCTGGTGAAAGAGCGGGAAGAGCGGGAAGCGAGTCACATTCCGAGCGGCGATCGGGTGCTCTTTCTGGAGGTGACGGTGACCGATGCCTCCGACTTTGCGCCGACCCTGCAGGTGAGCGGCGAGCAGATCGGCGGCTATCGGGTGCTGCGGGTGGAGAGCTCATCGGTGCCGAACGCGATCGCGGTCGTGCTGCTCTACATCCGGGATCGGACGGGCAAACGCCCCCACGTCTACTTTGGCTGGGTGGAAGGGAATCCGCTGCGCTACTTGGCGCGGTTTGTGCTCTTTGGGGAAGGGGACATCGCACCGGTGACGCGCGAGATTCTGCGCAAAGCCGAGCCGGACCCGAAGCGCCGCCCCGCCATCCACGTCGGATAGGTTTGCCCAGGCGCTCGCCCGCGCGCCGGCGGCTCATGGGTGAGCGATGAGGTCGTCATCGTCGCGGTGGTTCCACCTGAACGGAGTTCCCGCTGAGCGCTGCCCACTGGTTCGTTGCTACTGATGCGTGTTCGAAGGGAAGGCGAGCGATCTGGTCACTCGCGTGGGGGAATCGGCGTCAGACCGTGACGACGGAGAATCTCCGCTAATCGATTCCGATCGGGCGGCCCACCGCTGGCCTTCGCGGTCTCTCTGCTCACCTCGCGAAAAAACGATGGGCCGATCACCGCTGGCGAGATTGTCGCCAGCACTTTGGCATCAAGATGGCCAAAATTGTCGAAGCGATGCACCGCACCGCGCGGGATGCAGAGTGCCTGGCCGGGTCCGACCGGGAACTGCTCGCCATCAACCGTCCAGGTCAGTACCCCTTCCAGCCCATAGATCGTCTCCTCGAAGGCGTCGTGGCTGTGTGTCGGTGATGGGAGGTGCTCCCCGGCTGGCACGATTACTTCGAACAGCGCGGCGCTGCCGTTCGACTCAGCTCCGGTGACGAGGAACCGTATGCCTACTCTTCCGAGAGAGATCGTCTCCTCGGCGGGGGTGAGCCGAAGCGCGACGTTCCTCTGATGTTGGCTCATGCTGACCTCCGAAGTTCGCTGTCCCAACGCCGTCTAAGCCAGCGGGAACCTATTACCACAGATGACGACCAAGTGCGGCGTGCATGGGGTAGCACTCTGCCGCCAGAATCTGTTTGCACCGGGCGTATTGCAGCCTACGTTGTCACTTGCGTCTCGACAACGCCGAGGAGCGCTTCGAGCTCGGGGAGCTTGCTTCTGATAAAGGAGCCGATATCGTCGGACCGCGTGAACGGGAGCTCATAGTGCACGGAGACGGCGATGCCATGATCGACATCGTCCCAGGTCGCGGTCTGATTCGGCGCGAGGAACCCTCGGGCGATGTTGGGAATCGTCATCCGCGCCAGCCGTTCGAGGACTCGCCGCCGAAACTCGTTCTCCTCCTCTGCATAGAGACCGGGTGACGAGGCCCAGAGTACGATCGAGAAGCCGTCCTCGCCGACCCGGACGTCGATCCGCCCGGCCTCATCGTCAGCGGCGATGGTCCAGCGGTGCTGGTCATCGACCATCCCGTAGGCATAGAACCCGGCCTCGCTCAGCGATTGCTGAACCGGCGCCAAGGCTCGTCTCGCGGCGGCGATATTCGCGCGGGCGCCGTTGGTGCTCGATACCCGCGATGGGAAGACCGCCGCGTCATCGTTCTCGACCATCAGAGGTACCTTTCATCCACGCGGCCTGCCCGCGGCGGAGCGCGAGGCGAGCGACGCTGCGCGAATCGGGTCGCGCTCGCGACCGAATCCGCCGATTGGAGAGCGGAACCAGTCGCGCCCGCGTGAGGTGACAGGCTGCACGACAGCTAACCGGTGAGTCTGGTGTTAGCGGGGTTGACCGCGCGCAACGGGCAGGCCCGCAGTCGTCGCTTCAGGATACCTGAAATTCACTGGACAACGATTTCCCGTTCATGGTCAATTGAGCGGTGATCCACGATCAATTGACACCCCGGCATAGCTGGGCTATGCTGCGCCATCACCATTCGGAGAGCCGAGAAACAGGCGGCAGTTCGGTTGTGCTCGCACGAGGAGCGAATCGATTCGGAACGCGATGATGCCGCGTGCGGTACGAAGTGACTGGCCCGCGGTATGCCTCGTGCGACAGATTGGCAACCGGGCAGCGCGGCTTCGCGGTAGAGAGGTGACCGATGGCGGTCGCCGCAATGCGGTCGGCGGTGGTGCCGACGGTACGATTGATGGAGGAAAGACAATGGCGAGAGTATGGATCGGCGATCTCATTTCGCAGTTGCACAATCAGAAGATTAGTCGCCGCGAGTTCGCGCAGCGGGCAGCGGCGATGGGTCTCTCGGCAGGGTTGATCGGGCAGGCATTGCGCGTCTCCGGGGCGAGTGCCCAAGATGCCTCGCCAGCCGCCTCTCCGTCGGGCGCGACCATGGTCGGCCGCGCCGATGTCGAGCACATCACCGACACGAGCGCGGGCGTGATCCGCTTCTACTCCTCGTGGCCGATGATTGCCGCCTCGGAGCAGATCGGCGGCGACTCGCGTGAATCTGTCACGATGGCCCTCGAGGACTTTGGCAATGCCGCCGGTGGCTTTGCGCTTGAGTACGAAGCGCTCGACGACGCGATCGCCTCGACCGGCTCCTGGGACGCTGGCAAAGAGGCTGAGAACGCCAACCGCGCCGTCAACGATCCCGACTGCATGGTCTACATCGCAACCTACAACTCCGGCGCCGCCGCGATCTCGATTCCGATCTTGAACGCCATTCCGATGGCGATGATCTCGCCGGCCAACACCTACGCGGGCCTCACCCAGGCGGTCGAGGGCGTGACCGAGCCAGGGGAGCCAGACAAGTACTATCCAAGTGGCAAGCGCAACTACATGCGCAACACGGTGCCTGACCACCTGCAGGGTGGCGCGCAGGCGAACTGGGCGTTCGAGCAGGGGTATGAAACCGCCTACGTCCTCCACGACAACCAGCTCTATGGCAAGGGCGTGGCGGCCGCCTTCCAGCTCTACTACGAGCAGCTCGGTGGTGAGGTGCTCGGCTTTGAGGGCTACCAGCCTGATGCCCCTGACTTCCAGGCCCTGGCGACCTCGATCGCCGACGCCGCGCCAGCCGTGGTCATGATTGGCGCGATCGTCAATCTCAACCCCGGCAAGGTCGTTCAGGACCTTCGCTCCGTGATGTCGGTTGATGATGTGGCGATCATCGTCCCGGATGGCTGCTTCAACCAGCCGTTCATCGACTCGATGGGCGACTCGGGCGAGGGAACCTACGCGACGTTCGGCGGCGTGCCGCCGACCTATCTGGAGAGTGAAGCCGGCCTCGATTGGCTGACCCGCATCCAGGAGCGCCTGGGCCACGAGCCAGACGCCTACGCGACCTATGCCTACGAGGCGGCGATCATCGCGATGCAGGCGATCGACGAGGTCAAGACGAAGGA
>Ga0183260_10003938_pt1 | contig 11906 bp, 8 predicted proteins | sample AntDrymUQ4972206_2_FD_129768 | JGI IMG/M metagenome (GOLD analysis project Ga0183260, IMG submission 129768) | Polar desert sand microbial communities from Dry Valleys, Antarctica - metaG UQ497 (22.06) (version 2) (version 2) | ecosystem: Environmental > Terrestrial > Soil > Desert | place...
ATGACGTTCGAGGAATGGTTGCGGCCCGTCCGTGAGCGAACCGACTGGATGCCGCTCGACACTTTCGTTCGCGATGACGCGACGTCCCGCGATTACGTGGTCGATGCCAACTGGGCTCTGTACGTCGATAACTACTCGGAAGAATTTCACATTCCGTATGTGCACGCCGGCCTGTCGGATCAGCTCGACTACGGTGCATACCGTACGGAGGTCTTCGAGTACGGCAGTCTGCAGCTCGGGTTCGCCAAGCCGGGTGAAACCGTTTTCGACCTGCCGCGCGGCCATCCCGAGCACGGCCAGTCGCTCGCTGCGCTGTACTTCTGGCTGTTCCCCAACCTCATGCTGAACTTCTACCCGTGGGGACTGTCAGCGAACGTCGTTCAGCCGCTCGGCCCGTCTCGCACCAAAATCTCCTTCATCTCATACGTATGGAGGGAAGAACTGCGCGACAAGGGCGTCGGCGCCGGTCTCCACATGGTAGAGATGGAGGACGAAGAAGTTGTCGAGTCAGTCCAGGCCGGAGTTCGCTCGAGCTTGTACGATCGCGGCAGGTACTCGCCGAAGCGGGAGATTGGGACTCATCATTTCCACCGGCTACTCGCCGGATTCATGAATCGCGGCAAGTGACAAACTTCAACCGCGCAGCATGAAAAGACGAATCGATCGCTCCGCCGCCTTGCGCGGAGTCGCGGCAGCGGCCCTCCTGGCATCGTGCTCCACACCCATCGCGTCCGGCCCCGGCGCCGAGGTCGCGACGCGTAAAGCGGGCACGGAGATACTGTGGGACAGCTACGGCGTGCCGCACATCTTCGCGAGTGATCGGAACGGGTTGGCTTACGGCCTGGGCTGGGCGCAGATGCGCAACCATGGCGACCTCCTCCTGCGGCTGTTCGCTCAGGCACGCGGTCGCGGAGCCGAGCTGCTTGGAGAGACATACATCGAAGACGACCGGTGGACGTGGACAATGGGAATCCCCGGCCGCTCGACCGAGTGGCTGAACGTGCAGTCGCCGGGGATGCGGGCGCACCTGTCCGCTTTTGTCGATGGCATTAACGCGTTCGCGCGCGAGAATCCCGGCATGGTCGGTGATTCGGTTCGTGCCGTCCTGCCGGTTACCGAGCTGGACGTGCTTTCGCACCTGCAACGAAATCTTCTGGCCGCATTCATCACGTCGCGTCAAAGTGCGGAAGATGACACCCGCGCGTGGAAAGAGCGCGGATCGAATGCCTGGGCGATCGCGCCGTCGCGCTCGGCGAGCGGCAAGGCGATGCTGCTGGCGAACCCGCACCTACCTTGGGCGGACATGTTCACCTGGCTCGAGGCCCAGCAGGCGATGCCCGGACTCGACCTGTATGGAGCAGCAATCATTGGTAGCCCGGTCCTCAATATCGCGTTCAACGATTTTCTGGGCTGGACGCACACGGTGAACACACAGGACGGAGAGGACCTGTACGAGCTCACGCTCGAGGGCGGCGGATACAGGTGGGATGGAGGCGTACGCCAGTTCGAAACCGAGCGCCGGCTGATCCTGGTCCGCGGCGCCGAGGCAGGGGCCGCGCCGCGGACGGACACTCTCGTGATTCGCCGCTCGGTGCACGGACCTGTCGTCGCCGACAAGCCCGGCAAGGCCATCGCCCTTCGCGTCGTCGGTCTCGATGCGGCGTTCTCACACGAGCAGTGGTGGAACATGGGGCAGGCCCGGAACCTGGCCGCGTTCCAGGCAGCGATCCGGCCCAACCAGATCTCCGGACAGAACATCACGTACGCGGATCGCGACGGCCACATCATGTATTTCTACGGCGGCAACACGCCGGTGCGGGCCGCGGGGGGCCGCGCGCACTGGGAGGGCATCGTACCGGGAGATGGACCGGGAAATCTGTGGACCATGGTTCACGGCTTCGACGAGATGCCGAAGGTCATAGATCCGCCGAGCGGCTACGTGCAGAATGCGAACGACCCGCCGTGGTGGTCCACGTTTCCTGTCGCGCTCGACCCCTCTCGATACCCGCCTTATCTCGCTACCCGCTCGATGTCGTTGCGCGCGCAGCGATCGGTCGCGATGCTCGAATCCGATTCGAGCATCACCTTCGAGGAACTGATCTCGTATAAGCATTCGACGCGGATGCTGCTCGCCGACCGGATACTCGATGATCTGCTTCCGCTCGTGGCCGCGAGCGCTGGTCAACGCAGCCCGGTGAGAGAGGCAGCCGACGTCCTCGCGCGTTGGGACCGGAGCGCCGACAACACAAGCCAGGGTGCCGTGCTGTTCGCGGAATGGTGGAGGGTGGTGGGCCAGACGACGCGGCCGGGAACGAGCGCATGGGCGCGCCCATGGAGCCTCGATGCACCGCGTACAACTCCCGACGGTCTTTCGAGTCCGGAGGTCGCCATCAATGCGCTCGAGACGGCCGCCGCGAACGTCGCGAGGAGATTCGGAGCAATCGACGTCAAGTGGGGTGACGTTTACCGGTTTCGCAGGGATGGCGTCGATCTTCCTGCCAATGGCGCCCAGGCGGCACACGGCGTATTCCGGCCCATCGGATACGAGGCGGATGGACCGAACCGTTATCGGGCCGTAAGCGGCGACAGCTACGTGGCAGCCATCGAATTCGCGAATCCCGTTCGGGCGAGATCGATCGTCGGTGTGGGTAATGCGTCGCGAGCAGGATCCCCTCACCGGACCGATCAGCTCGAACTGCTCTCCCGAAAAGAGCTCAAGCCCGTCTGGCGCACGCGCGCGGAGATAATGGCGCACCTGGAACTGCGAGAACTCCAATGAATTCCAGGGAGCCGCGACCGTACGTGCTGAGCGAGGCGACATGGAAAGAGATCTCCGCCACGCGTGTCGACGTCGCGATCCTGCCCTGGGGCGCTACGGAAGCGCACAACTACCATCTCCCGTACGGGACGGATGTCTACGAGTGCGATTACTTCGCCACCGAGTCGGCGAAAATGGCGGCTGGTGCCGGAGTCAAGGTGATGACGCTGCCTACCGTTCCCTTCGGCGTGAACACCGGCCAACTCGATATTCCCTTCTGCATCAACATGAATCCGAGCACGCAGGCATTGGTGCTTCGCGACATCGTGCGGGCTCTCGACCAGCAGGGAATTCACAAGCTGCTGATTCTGAACGGCCACGGCGGGAATGACTTCAAGCAGATGATCCGTGAGCTGCAGCCCGAGACGCGCGTGTTTCTCTGCGCGGTCAACTGGTGGCAGATAGTCGACGGACGCGAGTACTTCGAAGACCTCGGCGATCATGCGGGAGAGCTCGAGACCAGCGTGATGCTTCACTGCGCGCCGGAGCTCGTGCGGCCGCTGGACGAAGCTGGCGAGGGGAAAGCGCGCTCCCCAAGGATCGCCGCCATGCGGGAGGGCTGGGCGTGGGCGCCGAGGAAATGGACTCAGGTGACCGCTGACACCGGAATCGGGAATCCGGCGGCGGCGACCGCCGACAAGGGCGCCCGGTACGCCGGCGCGGTTACATCGAAGCTTGCGGAACTACTGAAGGAGTTGGCGCGTCTTCATCCGAGCGATCTTTACTCATGACGTCCGGCTCCTCGTGCGGGAGCCCCACACGGATGCACACGACGATTACCGCGAGCAACGGAACCGCGACCAGCAATCCCAGGAACCCGAACAGGACCGCCATCACCGCCTGAACCAGGATCGTCAGCGCCGGCGCGAGATCGAGGCCTTCCTTCATCAGAATCGGAATCAGGATGTGGTTCTCGAGGAACTGGATCGCGACGTACGCGAGCGTAACGAACAGCGCTTTTTCCGGTGAATCCACGAACCCCATCGCAATCGCCGGCAGCGCGCTGAGAATCGGTCCCAGAGTCGGCACGAACTCCAGGAGGCCTGCGAGGATCCCGAGCGGAATCGCCGCGCGCACGTCGAGTGCGAGCAACACTCCGGTGGTGACGACGCCGATCACGATCATCGCAATGAACTGGGTTACCAGCCATTTGCGAAGCGTGGCGCCGATGGCCCCCAGCACCACGCCGGCTCTCTCTCGGTTCTGCGGAGGTAGAAGCCGCAGCGCGCCGCGCTGGTACAGGCCCGGATCCACCGCGACGTAAAGGGTTACGAACAGCACGAGCAGCACCGCCGCAAGGACTGCGAGAGTAGAGCCGAGTACCGGCAGGAAATAGCGACCGGCACCGCTCAGCTGTGACGTCAGCCGCGCGCGTAAGCCTTCGGCCTCCTGTTCCGTTATGACCTGGACTGTCGAAGCCTGCGTGCCGTTACGCCCCGCGCGCGCCAGAGAGTCAGGGTCGGGAACGCCGAGAACCGTCCCTACGACGCCACCACTCTGCCCCTCGATCCAGTTCTCGAGCTTGTCGAGCGCTTCCGGCAGCTTGGTTCTCAGCTCGGTGCTCTGTTCCCGCACGGTCGGCCCCATCCAGGTTACAAAACCACCCAGCAACCCGAGGAACGCGAGGACGATCAGGGGAGCGCCGACCCCGCGCGGAACACGAAACTTCTGCAGCCGGTCGGCGCCGGCGCTCACCGCGATGGCAAAGAGAACGCCGAGGAAAACCGTGAGGATGATGCTGCGCGTGCGCCAGAACAGCTGGAGCAGCACGTACATCGCGGCCAACAACACCACGACGCGCAGAGCGGTTTTGTCGCGAACCATGCCTGAGCCGTTCATGCGTGCCATTTTATAGTGGCGGCCGCCATTGTGGTAGCCGAAAAAACGGAGAGGGCAGGGATGGATCGTGTCGTGGATGGAGGACGGTTGGACATCGCCGCCTGCACGGGAGCATGACCGTGAAGCCGGAGGCGGCCGGGGACATGTCGGCGGAAGAGTTTCGCCGATACGGTCACATGGTCGTCGACAGGATTGCCCGCTACCTCGTGGAAGTGGAGCGCTCGCCCGTCCTCAGCCGCGCGGCGCCAGGGGAAATCCGGGCTTCGCTCCCGAAGGCCGCGCCGCGCGCGGGTGAAGGCATGGACGACATCCTTGCCGACTTCGAGACGAAGATTCTTCCGGGAATAACGCATTGGAATCACCCCGGGTTCATGGCGTATTTCGCCATCACCGGCTCGGGTCCGGGAATCCTCGGCGAGATGCTGACTGCGGGGCTGAACGTGAATGGCATGTTGTGGCGCGGGAGCCCTGCCGCGACGGAGCTGGAAGAGGTCACGCTCGACTGGCTGCGCCAGCTGATGGGATTGCCTGATCCGCTGTTCGGAGAAATCACGGACACGGCCTCATCCAGCACCTTGTACGCGTTGGCCGCGGCGCGCGAGTTCGCGGCAATTGATCCGCCCGAGATCGGAACCGCCGTCCGGCCGTTGCGCGTGTACGCCTCGTCGGAGGCGCACTCGAGCGTGGACAAGGCGGTGACGACTCTGGGCCTTGGAGCCGGGGGAATTCGTCACATACCGGTGGACGATTCCTTTCGCATGCGCGCGGACCTGCTGGCGGCAGCCATCGCGGAGGACCGCGCCGCTGGCGCGCTGCCGATCGCGGTCGTCGGGACCGTGGGCACGACGGGTACGACGGCCATCGATCCGATCCCCGAGATCGCCGACATTTGCGAGCGCGAGCGGTTGTGGCTGCACGTGGATGCGTCCTACGCGGGCATTGCGGCGATCGTTCCCGAAAAGCGACACGTGCTCGCCGGCGTCGAGCGAGCGCATTCGCTGGTCGTGAATCCGCATAAGTGGCTCTTCGTGCCCATCGACTGCTCGGTGCTCTACACTCGCGAGCCGGACGCCCTGAAGGCCGCGTTTTCATTGCCGCTCGAGATTCTGCGCACACCCGAGCCGGGCGTGACGAATCTGATGGACTACGGCATGTCCCTCGGCCGGAGATTCCGCGCTCTCAAGCTGTGGTTCGTGCTGCGGTACTTCGGCGAGGACGGTCTCGCGGCGCGATTGCGCGAGCACATGCGGCTCGCGCAGATCGTAGCCCGGTGGGCGGAACAGTCGGCCGCGTTCGAGCTATGCGCTCCGGTGGAGTTCTCCACTGTAGTGTTCCGCTACAATCTCCCGGGAGCTGAGCCGGAAGTCGCGGACGCCGCAAACGCCAAACTGCTGCGACTCGTAAACGAGAGCGGCGAGGTGTTTCTTTCCGGAACGAAGATTCGCGGCGTCCAGGTGCTTCGCCTGACGATTGGGAATCTTCGCACGACCGAGCAGCATGTGCTCCGCGCGCTGGAGCTTCTCGAACGCACCGCCGAGGACTTATGAAGATCATCACAGCTCTGGCGCTCGCCGCGAGCGTCGCGACGGCCGACCCCGCCGGAAGCCAGCAACGGGATAGAAATCTGGAGCGCGCGGTCCGCGTCCTGCGGAGCACGCCGTTGATAGACGGACATAACGATTTGCCCTGGGCGATCCGCGAGCACGAAATGCGTCCGCGCGACGTCGAAGCGTACGATCTTCGCATCCGGACTGCTGGCCACACCGATCTGGACCGCCTGAGGCAGGGAATGGTCGGAGGCCAGTTCTGGTCCGTCTACGTGCCTGGCGAAATACGGGATTCCGGGTACGCGCGCGTTCAACTCGAGCAGATCGACATCGCGCGCCGCGTGATAGCCAAGTATCCCGACCGCCTCGCGCTCGCACTCACAGCGGACGACGTGCGACGGGAGTTCAGGAGGGGAAGGATCGGGTCCGTGCTCGGGATGGAAGGGGGGCACGTCATCGAGAACTCGCTGGGAGCGCTGAGGGCTTACTACGCGCTGGGCGCGCGATACATGACGCTGACCCACAATGTCACGCTGGACTGGGCCGACGCGGCGATGGACTCCGCCCGGCACGGCGGGCTCAGCGGTTTCGGCGAAGAGGTCGTGCGCGAGATGAACCGGCTGGGCATGCTCGTCGATCTGTCACACGCGTCTCCCGGCACGATGAGCGATGCGCTCAACGTGAGCGAGGCGCCGGTGATATTCTCGCACTCGTCAGCGAGAGCTCTCGCGAATGTGCCGAGAAACGTCCCGGACTCGGTGCTCCGGCGGCTTCCGGTCAATGGCGGCGTGGTGATGGTCACGTTCGTTCCCGGTTTCATATCGCAGGAGGTCGTGGATCATGCCGCCGCCAGGAGGCGATTCGGCAACGACACGACGACCGCGGAGTTTCGCGGGTGGCGCGCGTCCTCATCGCGGCCGAGGGCGACTCTGTCCCAGGTGGCCGATCACATCGAGCACATCCGGAGCGTGGCGGGCATCAACCACGTTGGGATCGGAGGCGATTTCGACGGGATCAGCGAGGTCGTTCTCGGACTGGAGGACGTGTCGAAGTATCCTGATCTTTTCGCAGAGCTGGCTCGCCGCGGGTGGAGCGATGCGGATCTGCGAAAGCTCGCTGGCGAGAACGTACTCCGTGTTATGGCCGACGCCGAGGCCGTGGCCGCGCGCGCGCAGAGGAAGAGGCCGGCGTCCACCAGGACGATCACGGACTTCTGAGATGCCATGGTCTCGGTGCGCGCGGCTGGTTTCGTTGCTTGCGGTGGGTCACGCTCTGTCCGCAACCGGGTGCGCGCGCGACACGACGCCCGTCAGTTGGGCCGCGACGCTGGAAGAAGCACGGTCTGCGGTTCCGGGCTCAACGGTCCGCGTAAGGGTGGACGCCGACATCGACCGCGGGTGGTACTTCTATTCTGTGACCCAACCCGCCGGCGGCCCGATCCCCGCTCGAATATGGTTGTCAGACACGAGCGTCTTCCGGCCGGCTGGAAATGTCAGCGGGCCCGCACCCGTGCGATCGTTCGACAAGACGTTCAAGATGGTCGTCGAGAAGTATCCGGAGTCGCCCAGGTTCGTGCTGCCGGTCAGGATCCCTCACGATACGCCTGCGGGTTCCGCGGAAATCAGAGTCACCGCCATGTACCAAGCCTGCAATGACTCCATCTGCCTCTCACCCACGACCGTGACCATGTCCGTACCGATGACCATCGCGGGTAACTGACTCAGACCATCTGCTGCCTGATGAGGGAATCGAGCTGCGGCGGCTCGATGGGGAAGGCGAATGAATCCGAATGGGAGGGCGCCGCAGCTCTTCTGACGTAATCCGCTTCGCGGGAGGCACTGAAGAGGATCAGCCGGGCACCGACCTCATTCGCGGCCTTGAACAGATCGTCCTTGCAGTCCCGGTGATCGCAGTCCACAATCACGACGCTCGGGCGAATTCGGCGCACTGCGCCAGCCGAGCCCTCCTCCGGCTGGGCGAACGAGACCGAATGGCCGGTGGTTTCGACCAGCAATCCCAGAAGAGCGGAAATCAGCTCTTCGCGCGCGAGAATGAGAACGGAAATCGAGTCCGGCATCGACACCTGAGGGGGACTGACCTGGAAACTCACCGACGACCGCAATACGCGGGCCGCGCTCCCGGAGCACACTTCAACTTGCGCAATGAATTTCGTACGGTAGGTTGCCTATCTTCGCGCAACAAACAGATGGAACGTGCCCACCGATCGCCCCCTTTTCCTTGAATTTTCTCGCCGATTTTTCCGATGAAGGGGCAGGCAAGGGCGGACTCGCGTCCTCCGGTCTATCGGGTGCGACCGTCGCCCGTCTCCGAGGCGCGTTGACGAGGCAAATCGAGCATCCCGATGCGGCTGATCCGGAGCTCGCGCGGGTCCTCCGCCAGATCGTCACCGAAGCTCGCAACCGCCACATACGGGCGGAGCAGCTGGTAGTGATCCTGAAAAACGTCTGGAATTCGCTACCCGAGGCCCGGTATGCGATCGACCGCGAGGCGCAGGCGCAGGTGAAGCAGCGCCTTATCACGCTCTGCATCAAGGCGTACTACGGGGCGTAAGAGCGTTGCTGGCTGCTGCCTGTTAGCTCTTGGCTTTCGTTGTTAATTGTAGCCGACAGCGCTAAGCGCTCTTTCGAGGTTTTCACCTGCCCACTGTACTTCCCCCCAAACTCCGACGGCACCTCCTCGCGGAGCTGGTCGACCGCTTTCGCGGCAACCGGCAGGAGGAGCTCGTCGGTCCCATTCGCGGAGAGGTCCTCGGCGCGGACCGCCTTGCGGCGCGAGCACGGCACGTGGCGGGGGCGCATCGCCTTGCGCCGCCACAAAAAAAGCGCGCGCCAGAGCCGCTGCTTCAGCGGCTGGACAGCACACGCGAGATTCTTGCGCGCGTCTATTCAGCGCTCAACGACGGCGCCGAGCGCGAGGTCGACATCAGTCCCGCGGGCGACTGGTTTCTGGACAATTTCTACATCATCCAGGAGCATATCCGTGAGGTGAGGACCAGCCTGCCCCGCGAGTATTACCGGGAGCTTCCGAAGCTGGCGGGCGGGCCGCTGGCAGATCACCCGCGAGTGTACGAAGTCGCGACCGAGCTGATCGCTCATACCGAGGGCCACCTCGACCTAGAGAACATCACCCTCTTCGTAAGAGAGTACCAGGAAGTCGCGCAGCTCAAGCTCGGCGAGCTGTGGGCCATTCCGGCGATGCTGCGCCTCGGCCTCGTGGAGAACATCAGACGGATGGCGCTCCGGCTGGAAGCGCGACTGCAGGAGGTCGCCGTCGCCGACCTGTGGGCCATTCGCCTCCACACCGCGAACCAGCAATCGGACCAGGCGCTGTCCACCGCGCTGAGGGACTTCGTCGACCATCATCCGCGATTGACTCCGACGTTCGTCGCGCGGTTCTTACAGCAGCTGCGTGGATACCAGTCGAACTTCACTCCGCTTGTGTGGCTCGAGCAGTGGATCGCCGAGGACGGGCCGACGACGGAACAAGCGGTCACCCGGTCGAACCGACGCGTGGCGCTGACGCAGATCACGGTCGTGAACTGCATCATGAGTCTGCGAACCATCGGCAGGCTCGACTGGAAAACTTTCGTGGAGTCGCAGAGCGCCGTCGAGCATGTTCTGCGCGAAGATCCAAGCGGCGACTATGCGCAGATGACGTTCGGCTCCCGAGATCATTACCGTCACGTGGTCGAGGGAATAGCCAAGCGATCGGACCAGCCCGAGGAAACCGTCGCGCGGCTGGCGATCGAGATGGCCGGGCACAGCGAGGGACGTGAGAAGCACGTCGGGTTCTGGCTCCTGGACGAAGGACGCGCCCGGCTCGAGGAGCGCACCGGTTACCGCACTTCCTGGCGCGAAGGCCTGCATCGGCGGGTGCTCCGGCACCCCAACGCGACGTACTTCGGCGGGATCCTGCTCGCGACGCTGGGCTTCCTCGCGTTGCTGTGGAAGGTCACCGATCCGCTGAGCAACGCGCAGCAGGCGCTGCTGATTCTGCTTGCCGGCATCCCGGTCAACGACGTCGCAATCAACCTGATCAACCAGCTGGTGACGTATCTGCTTCCGCCGCGAACGATTCCACGCCTCGAGTACAGGGAGACGGGGATACCGGAGGAATGCCGGACGGTCGTGGTCGTGCCGACGCTGTTCGGGAGCGTAGCCGCGGTTCGCGAGGCGCTGGAGCATGTGGAGGTTCAGTTTCTGGCGAACCGTGACCCGCTGCTCCATTTCGCGATCCTGAGTGATTTCACCGACGGCGCGACGCAGCACAGGGAGGACGACGAAGAAATCGTCCATGCCGCGGTTGCCGGCATTCAGGCGCTCAATGCAAAGCATCCAGCTCCCGCGATGAGCGTCGGCGAGTCGTTCTATCTTTTCCATCGCCAGCGGTTGTGGAACGCGAAGCAGAACGTGTGGATGGGGTGGGAGCGAAAGCGCGGCAAGCTTTCCCAATTCAACAAGTTTCTCCGCGGCGGGGAGCAGGATGCATTTTCCACTGTCGTAGGCGACGCCGCCGCCCTGCAGCACGTGCGGTACGTGATCACGCTGGACAGCGACACCGTGCTGCCCAGGGACGCGGCACAGCTGCTGGTCGGGACGATGGCTCACCCGCTCAACCGCCCGATGTATGACCGGCGCTACGGCCGAGTGCTGAGTGGCTACGGGATAATGCAGCCGCGCATCGGCGTGTCGCTCACGAGTGCGCATCGGTCGCGCTTCGCGGCGATCCATTCGGGGCACCCGGGAGTCGATCCGTACACCACTGCCGTTTCCGACGTGTATCAGGACCTGTACGCGGAAGGCAGCTTCGCGGGCAAGGGGATCTACGATCTTGACGCGTTCGAGCGCGCGACGGAGGGCCGCTTTCCAGAGAACAGGCTCCTGAGTCACGATCTGATCGAGGGCACGTACAGCCGGGCCGCGCTCGTCACCGACACTCAGCTGTACGACGACTACCCGACGAGATATCTGACGTTTACACGCCGGAAGCATCGCTGGATTCGAGGCGACTGGCAGATCTCCGGATGGCTGCGCGACACTGTGCCGGGACCGAACGGGCCGATGCGCAACAGGCTTTCGACCATCTCGCGGTGGAAGATTTTCGACAATCTGCGCCGCAGCGTGGTGGAAATGGCGCAGCTCACGATGCTGGTGGGCGGCTGGCTGTGGCTCGACCTGAACGCGGTTCGCTGGACAGCGGTGACGGTCCTGACGATCGCCATGCCGTGGATCGTCTCGCTGGTGCTCGCGGCGATCCGCCCACCGTCCGACCAATCATGGACCGCGTACTATGCGGCCGTGTGGCGCGATTGGAGGGTGAGCGTGCAACAGGTGGCGCTGGCGGTCGTGTTTCTTCCGCACCAGGCTCTGATCTCGGGAGACGCGATCATCAGGACGCTCGTGCGCCTGGCGGTCACCAAGACCAACCTCCTCGAGTGGCAGACCGCGTCGCAGGTGGAGCGAACGATGGGCGGCGGGCAGAGCGAGGTGTGGAGGAAGATGTGGCCGGTGCCTGCGATAAGCCTTGCCTTCGCCGTCGCGCTGGTCGTGGCTCCTTCCGTATTTCTACCCGGTGTCGCTGGCGTGCACGCGGCCGGCTCACCCCTCGACCTACCGACATTCATCGTGGCGCTGACGACACTCGGACTCTGGACGATATCGCCCTCGATCGCCAGCGCGTTG
>Ga0183260_10003939_pt1 | contig 11906 bp, 12 predicted proteins | sample AntDrymUQ4972206_2_FD_129768 | JGI IMG/M metagenome (GOLD analysis project Ga0183260, IMG submission 129768) | Polar desert sand microbial communities from Dry Valleys, Antarctica - metaG UQ497 (22.06) (version 2) (version 2) | ecosystem: Environmental > Terrestrial > Soil > Desert | place...
CGCATCTTAGGCGCGGACCCATGCTGGCGCGCGTGCGCGTACCGGCGACGCTGGTCTGCGCCAGGGCACGTCGCACGGGTCTCAACCGGTCTCGATAGCGTGTCCGGCTTGGAGGCGCGCGCCGACCGGGCCGTGTGAGCGCGTGTTGTTCGCGGGTGCAATACGATCCTGGCCGGCGCGAATCCGCCCCGACGTCCGGCCGTGTGCTCGACGACACGACATGATCGCCACCCTCCCCTTGCTCCGCTGTCCGCAATGTCACGGCGAGCTTGAGCTGTCGACCGAACGGGCCGTGTGCTCGACGGGTCACGGATATCGTGTCGAGGGTAAGACGGTGAACTTTCTGGGGGCGACACGAGAGAAATTTCACGATCAGCCGTTCGACCATTCGGCTGAGGCGAGCGGTATCGCGTTTCGCACCGACAACTACCTCATTCCGTGGCTTCGGAGATATTTTGGCGAGGACATCTCACGCCTGCGCGTGCTTGAAGATGGAGCGGGAGGCGGCGCTCAGATCGAGGCCTACCTCAAGCATGGAGTCGACGCGCACGGGATCGATCCGGGACCACGATCGGAGCTGTGGTCGAGGACTCGGGCGAGCGGCCGTTGCCACGTGGCCGACGGTACGCAGTTGCCGTTCGCGGACTGCACGTTCGACGCCGTCACCTCGTCGGGCGTCCTCGAGCACGTCGGTGAGCCGCGGACCGTGCCACAGATGGACCCGTGCCAGTCGGCCTACATGCGCGAGATCGTGCGCGTGCTGCGGCCCGGCGGGGTGGCGCTCGTGGCCCATCCCAACGGCGCGAACCCGATCGACTTCTGGCACGCGGAGCGCGGATCGGCGCGACTGCACCGACCCTACGAGAAATGGATGCCCGACATCTACCAGGTGCGCCGCTGGGTGCGCTCCTCGACGATCGCCGCCGAGGTGCGCTTCCTCAGCCCGCATGGATATCTCTCCTTCGAGCGCGTTCGGCGCTACTGGTATGGCCGGCTGCTGGCCACCGGGATGCAGCGGCTGTTCGCCGCGATGGAGCCCGTGCCGTTTCTCGCGCGCACGTGGATCAACCCGTGGCTGGTCACCGAGATCCGCCGCGTCGACGGCGCATGAGCCGTCCGAGCACCCGCTCCCGCCGCTCCGATCGGCTGCGATGATGCTCGTGTCGCGCCGCACACTGCGCACGATCCGATCGACGCCCGCGGCCACGCTCACGATCAGGCTGGCCTTCCGCGGAGACAGGGTCTACTGCCCGTGCTGCAAGAGCCATTTGCGCGGCCTGCGAGCCGTCTGCGGCCCCGACCGCGTGTGCTGGGTCTGCGGTTCGTCGGAGCGCCACCGCTCGCTGTCGCTGTTAACCTCGACGACCATCCCGAGATGCTGCACGCGGACATGAGCATCTTACACGTCGCGCCCGAGGACTCACTGCGGCGCAGGTTCGAGTCCGTACCGCAGGTTCGCTACGTGGCCGGCGACCTCGACACGTACTTCGGCGCCGAGCGGATCGACGTGACGGACCTGCGCCAGTTCGAGGACGGATCCTTCGACGCGGTGATCTGCAACCACGTCCTCGAGCACGTCGGCGACGATCGCGCAGCGATGTGCGAGCTGCGGCGCGTCCTCAAGCGCGGCGGCTGGGGCTTGCTGCTCGTTCCCGACGTGCGCGAGACGACGACCGACGAGGACCCCACCGTCACCGACCCGGCCGAGCGCACGCGGCGTTTCGGCCAGCACGACCATGTGCGCCAGTACGGCTGGGACTACGTCGATCGACTGCGCGACGCGGGCTTCGAGGTCAAGGTCGAGCTACCGGCCGAGCTGTGGAGCGCCGACACGATCCGGCACCTGCGGCTGCGTAAGTTCGGCGAGCTCGAGCCCCTCTTCATCGTCGGCTAGGCTCACGAACCGTCGGCTATCCTTGCCCAGTGCACGCGGTGATCTTGTCGCTCGACGACCCGTGGGAGCGCAGTCACGGTGGAACGCAGCGCACGCGCCTGTTCTGTGAGGCCTTCCGCGACCTCGGACACGAGGTGACATGCATCTTCGCCGCAGGCGGTCGCCACCGCGATGTGGACGTGCACGAGGGCGTGCTGCGCGTTCCGGCGCCGATGACCCCGGCTGGCGACCGGCCGCTGCCGCCGATCGTCAAGCGGGCGAAGCGAGCGCTGCTGCCGCTTCCGACCGTGGCTGGCAGCCGCAGCCGGACGCTGGGCGCGTGCATCCGCGACCACGGACCGTTCGACGTCATGGTCGTGCAGCAGCTGCGCACGGCGCCGTACTTCCAAGACGCGCCCGAGGCGCGCTCGTGGTTCGACCAGGTCGACCTGTGGAGCCGCTTCGCGCGGACCGAGAGCGCGCAGCGGCGCCGCCTGCCGCGCGCGACCTCGCTCGCGCAGATGCGCTGCTTCGCCCGCGCCGAGCAGCGCTGCGCCGCCGCCGCCGCCGTCGTCAGCGCCGCCGGCTACGAGGACGCGCGCGCGCTCGAGCGCATATCGGGCCGGCCGGTCAGCTGGCTGCCTTCGGCCGCCGTCGGCGCGACCGACTATGCCGGGCTTCCCCCGCCCGACGGCAGGGTCGCGGGACTGCTGGCGAACTTCTCCTACTGGCCAAACCGTGACGCGTATCGCACGCTCGCGCGCGCGTGGGCCCCGCGCCTGATCGCCGCCGGCTGGCGCGTGGTCGTCGCCGGGCATGAGAGCTCGGCGCTGCTCCCCGCCGACGGGATCGAGATCCTCGGGCCGGTCGCGGCACCGTCGGCGTTCTACGAGCGCGTCGCGGTGACGCTCGCGCCCATTCGGCTCGGGGGCGGGATCAAGATCAAGGTCCTCGAGTCGCTCGTCGCCCGGCGCCCGGTGATCGCCTCGCCGATGGCCGTCGAGGGCTTCGACGAGCGTGTGCGGGCGCTTGTTGCGACGGTCGACGTGGAAGATCCGGACTTCGGCTTCCTGCGGGACGGCCCGCCGGTCATCGACGACGAGTCCTGGGCGGCCGTGCGCGAGCGCTTCTCCCCCGCGCGCTTCCGCGACGGCGTCGCGGCCCAGCTCGCCTCGCTCGGATAGCCCATGCGCGCCCTCGCCGAGCGGGTCATTCAGGCGGTCAAGTCCGATCCGGGCTACGTGATCGACCCCGGCATCGGCCTGTCGGAGCTCATCGGCGAGTTCTGGCGCCGCGGTGCCGCCGCGCTGCGCGCGCAGTGGACGCTTCGCCGCGTCCGAGGCGGGCGGCTTCGCTTCGCCGAGCGCGGCGTCGAGATCCGCCATCGCCGGCGGCTGAGCGTGGGCTCGGGCACGGTGATCGAGGCGCACGCCAGGCTGCACTGCCTGAGCCGGCAGGGGTTCTCCATCGGGCGTCGCGTGACGATCGGCAAGTTCGCGATCCTGGAGTGCACGAGCGTGCTGTGGTCGCTGGGCAATGGGCTGCGGATCGGAGATGACTCGTCGGTGGGCGACTGGTCGTTCGTCGGTTGCGGCGGCGGCGTCGAGATCGGCAACCGCGTGATCATGGGCCAGCGCGTCGCGATCCACAGCCAGAACCACCGCTTCGCTCGCACCGACGTGCCGATCCAGCGCCAGGGCGTCACCGAGGAGGGCGTGCGGATCGGCGACGGCTGCTGGCTTGGCTCGGGCTCAGTGATCCTTGATGGGGTCGTCCGCGGGAGCGACTGCGTCGTGGCGGCCGGCGCCGTCGTGACCACCTCGTTCCCCGACAGCTCGGTGATCGCGGGGGTCCCAGCTCGCTTGCTCGAGACTCGCGGCGCCGGCTGAGCCGCTCCCGGTGGCGAGCTGCGTCAGCACGCGCTCGTAGCTCTCGCAGGCCATGTCCCAGCCGTAGCGCTCGGCGATGATCCGCACGCCGCGCTCGGTCAGCTCGCGCTGGCGCTCGCCGTCGGCTGCCAGCGCGCGGATGCGCTCCGCGAGGCTCGCGGGGTGGCCGTCGAAGAGCTGGTCGTCAGCCGCGAGCACCTCGCGGTTGAAGACCGTATCCAGCGCGAGGACGGGTGCTCCGGCCCCGAGCGCCTCGAGCAGCGACGGGTTCGTGCCGCCGACGGAATGCCCGTGCACGTACACGCTGCAGTTGGCACGCAGCTCGTTGAGCAGCTCCTGGTCCTCGACGTGCCCGAGCCAGCGAATCATGCCCTCGGCCTGCATGCGCCGGAGCCGGTCTTCGATGGAGGACTCGTAGTTCGCGCTTCCGACGAAGATCGCCGGCGGGGCGTCGGGGCCGAGCCGGTCGAGCGCGTCGAGCGTCAGGCCGATGTTGTTCTCGGGCGCGAGACGCGCCACGGCGAGCAGGTAGCCGGACGTCGGCAGGTTGGCATCGCGCAGCCGCCCGGCGCCCGGGTTGCGCATGATGTGGGAGCCGTACGGGATGAACACCGAGTCGCAGCCGAACAGGCGTTGCCAGATCTTCTGCATCGCCTGCGAGTCGGAGACCACGATGGTGGCCTGCCTGGCGGCCAGGCGGGCACCCGAGCGGAACGTCGACTTGCCGAGCGTGCTCCACTTGCCCCGCTCCCATTCGATGCCGTCGGTGTTGACGGCGCATGGTACGCCCCTGGTCCGCAGGAGCGGGATGAAGAAGCCGTTGGCGACGTTGAGGACGAGCACCGCGTCATAGCGGCGCACGGCGGCGTCGACGCTTGCGGTCAGTCCGAAGCTCAGCGTCGACAACGACTTCGTGTCGAACCCGGCGGTTGCGATGCAGCGGACGTTCTCGGTCACCCATCTGCGGCGTCCGAGCGACGGCACGCGGCAGTAGACGGTGACGCTGTGGCCGCGGTGCACGAGGTACGGCGCGAGGTTGCGCACGAGCGTTTCGTAGCCGCCGTAGGTACTCGGGAAGCCCCGGCTACCGAGGATCGCGAAGTTCACGTCCGGCCCGCGCGCCTCGTGCGGCGTCGGCCGAGCTTGTCCTGCGCGTGCCGGTGCAGGTCCATGAGCCGTACCGCGAAGTAGCCTGAGACCGTCCGAGTCGCCTCGAGCGTGTAGCGTCGCGGCTCGCCGGGAGCCTTGCGTGCCCAGCCCCAGAGGTGGTCCTGGTCGCGGAACTCCGTGAACGAGGGATGCTGCTTGACGATGAGCTCGAACACGGCCCGGATGTGGGGCTCGGTCTGCTCGCTCTGCGAGAGCGGATACAAGATGCCTCGGGATGCTGCCTGATCCTCGAGCGCTCCCCACCCCTCATAGGTCCAGTTCAGGTCGTCCATGAGCAGCCAGCCGGCCGGGCGCAGGAGCTTCTCGACGAGCACCACCGCGAGCCCGTCGATCGTGAAGTTGTGTGCCCCGTCGATATAGCAGAAGTCGTACATCGGCTCGCAATTCCCGGCGCCGTCTGAGCGCTCGGCAACTCGCTCCTTCAGCCACCAGTCATAGGAGCTGTCGCGGATCCGGACGAGGTCGACGCGGTCGATGAGCCCGGCGCGGGTCAGGACGTCCGCCGCTTCCGGCTCCCAGCCGACGTTCCACCAGTCCAGACTCGTGATCCGCCCTCCGCCGTTCTCCTCGACCGCCGCGGCCATGAACGCGGCCGACACGCCGTGCGCCGTGCCGATCTCGAGCACGTCCCGGGCGCCGGTGCTGCGGATATGGTCGTAGACGATCCGGCCCTGATGGCGGCTCATGGCCGGCACGCCCTCGACCGCGTCCGCTACCCGGTCAAACTCCATGGGCACGCTCCTCATGGTGCATGCGGAGGCACGCCCTCCGCGGCGTGACTACGCTCAGCCGGCATCGCCGCTCAGTTTACCGAACCGTTGCACCTGTCTCGGGCGTATCGCCGGACCGCGTGCGCGCGCTGCGGATCAGGATGAGCACGTCGCTCCAGGTGGCCAGCGCGGTGACCGCGAGCGGGACGAGCAGCACCACGAGCGGCGCGCTGAGGTACACGACCGCGTCGCAGGCGGCCACGAGCCCGAGCAGCAGCGGCAGCGGCAGCATGAGCCGCGCCGACCCCGCGCGCGACAGCGAGACCACGTTGATCGCGACGACGAAGACCTCGGTGGCGACCGCGACGTGGGCGGCGGCCTCGGCGCCGTAGCTGAGCGTGAACAGCGCGCTGCCGACGATCGTGAACGCGAACGCGGCGATGTTGATCTTCAGGTAGTGCCGGGTGCGCTCGGTCGCGACGTACAGATAGGCGCAGAAGTAGTTCAGGAAGATGCCGGCGACGACGGGCGCGAGCAGGATGAGCAGCTCTCGAGCGTCGCGGTAGCCCGCGCCGCCCGCGATGAGGATCAGGTACTTGGCGCTGAGGGCGATCACTCCGCCGACGCAGATCCCGATGCAGGCGGTGGCGCCGAACACGCGCGGCAGCACGGGCCCGGCGAGCACATCGCTGCTGTCTGCCTGCCGCACGAGGAGCGGCATGAGCGTGATGCCCACGATCCCGGCCAGCACCAGGGATTGCGAGACGAACTGGTAGGCGATCAGGTAATGCGCTGTCCCCGCCGCCGTCTCGGCGGCGTTGACGAAGAACACGTCGATGCGCGAGTACGCCGTCGCCAGCAGGACGGCCACGGCCATCGGCCGCACCTCGCGCCACACGCCTCCCATGCCGACGTCGCTGTCGAGGTCGTGCTCGATGCCCGGCAGCGCGTCTAGCTGGCGCCGGGCGATCGCCGCCAGCGCGATGCTCGGCAGCACGAAACCCAGCGCGCCCAGCGCGGCGGCGGGAGCATCCAGCAGGGCCGCGGCGAGCATGATGGCCGTGCCGACGGCGTTCGCTGCGAACTCCGCCAGCGACTGGAGATGCTGACGATGGTGGCTCTGAAGCCAGACCGTGACCGCCGACGCAGCTCCGCGCGGGACGATCTGCGCGCCGAGCACCAGCGCGAGCGCCGCCCCGCGCTCGCCGTGCAGCGCCCAGGTGCCCGCGACGACGAGCGCGTAGACGCCGAAGCACAGCGCCACCCGGTTGCGCAGCACCGCCAGCGGGCTGGGGGCGCGGTAGGCGGCGCTTCCGATCCAGCGCATGACGACCGGTGAGACGCCGGGGTCGCTCAGTACGGTGAACAGCGCGATCAGCGACATCGCCGTCGCCCATGTGGCATAGGTCTCGACCGGCAGCGCGCGCGCCACGATGGCCGTGTTGACGAGCCCCAGCAGAGCGATGGCGACGCGCGCGAGCATCTGGGCGCCCGCCGAGAACACGGCGGATCGCGACGAGATGCCGGGAGCGGGCGGCGCCGTCCGGGAGCGGAGGCTCAGTTGTGCCGACCCGGCTCGACCCGCAGGATCCGAGCTCGCCTCAGGGCTCGCGCGAGACGCGATGTGAAGGCGCGGCGATAGCCGTCGTTGAAGTTCAGCGACCACAGGTACGCGCGCCAGCTGTCCGCCAGGCGCGCGCGCACCGCGTCGGACTCGAGCAGGCGTGGCCGGCCGAGCTCGATCACGAATAGTGAATCGGGCAGCACGTAGCAGTGCATCTCGGCGCCGCTCTCGCGCAGCTCGTCGATGAACCGGCCGATCCCGCCATAGACGATCGCGCGTCGTGAAAGGCGATCGCCCCGGCGCCGGCCAGCGTTGCCGCGCAGAAGCGCGCGTCGGCGTACGCCGCGCCGTCGGTGTGCTCCCCGTCGATGAAGCACAGAGCCGGTCGTGCGGGCACCCGCGCCGGATCGAGCGTCTGCGTGCTTGCGTCCAGGGTCGTGATCTTCGCGACATCCGCTCCGGGGATCGCACGCAGACGATCAAGCATCCGCTCCGTCGAGTTGTCGAGATTGAGGAAATCGGTGCCGCGCGCGTCAGGCTGAGAGGACGGACGGGCGTCGATCGAGACGATGCTCGCGCAGCTGGGATCCCGCACCAGCGCTTGCAGCGAGCCACCGTGGTAGGAGCCGATCTCGAGATACTCGAACGTTCCGTACGACGGACGGCAGGCTTCGTGCAGCGCCAGCAGCGAACGTCGGTCCTGGTCGGTTGTCAACGACGCGATCGTCTCAAAGAGATCCGTGTCGAGGCTGGCGATGCGCCGCCCGAGTGAGCTTGATTGCGTTTCGCGCCCAGCCACCGCGCCGCATTCTAGCCCGCGACACGCCCCGAAACGCGTCCGGCTACCGCAGCCGCAAAGGACGGCACAGGCAGGCCAGACCCCGTAAGATCCGCTCCTCATGGGCCAGGAGTTCGACAGAGCCACGAATCCGGCCGCGACCAACGCCGAGTTGCTCTCGCGACCGAGTGTCGCGCGGCTCACAGCCGCCACGCTGCGCGGACTGCGAGAGCAGCTCCGCGACGTAACCGCCGCGGATGTCTCGTCGAAGATCACGATCGTTCCAGCCGGTGAGAGCGACGCCGCGATCCCCCTGCTCACGCAGGCGCACGGTGTGATAGCGGTTACGCGCCTGCGACACAGCGACCGCGATGCGGCTGCCGCGTTTCGTCAGCAGCTGACCGAACTCGAGGTGCCGCTGCTCGGGCTCGTGGTGAACGCCGTCCGCCCCAGCGACGGACACCACTACGCATACTCCGACTATTACTACGCCCCCCCGGACAAAGGCGGCAAGCGCGGCAAGCCGAAGAAGAGGGGCCGCCGGTTGTTCGGGAAGCGTCCCCGGGCCGACGCAGCGTGACGGCGCTTCGCGGGCGCAGGCGTGAACGGCTCGCGCCCGCAGCGCTTCTCACCGGCGCCGTCGTCGCGTCCGTGGCCGCCGGAGCGGTCGCTACGTCCGATTTCGCATTGCCGGTCGCCGGCGTGTCGGCTGCGCTCGCCGCAGTCGCCGTACTGGCGAGGCGGTTCGGGCTCGGCGTCGTGATCGGCATCCTTGTGCTGGGCACAATCGACGCGCTCCCGGGACCCAGCCTCGCATACGCGCAGCTACCGCTGGGCAGCAATGCCACCGACGCGCTGATCGCTCTCCTGCTCGCGACGCTGATCGTCGACAATGCCCAGCTCGGGTTCCGCAACCTGCGTCAATCGCCGATCGGTCGTGCCAGCGTGGCCTGGTCGGTGCTGCTGGCCGTGTACTGGCTGATCACCGTAGTCCGGACCAGTATCGTTCACGACGCGTCCATGTTCACGGGCGGCGCGTTCGGCCGCGACTTTCTGTACTTCGCGCTGCTGGTGCCGTTGTTCGTAGGCACGCTGCATCGAAAGCCAGTCCGGGTGCCGTTGCTGTACACCCTTGCGATCGGCTCGTTGATGGTCTCGATCGGACACGTCGCGGTCACGCTCGGACTCGGTGACCTCTCGGTCGTGGTTCACACGACTCGCACGCTCATCAGCGGTGACCTCGTACGGGTCTACGCGCTGTCCAACGATCTGGTGGGCGCCGCGCTCTCGCTCGCCGTGGGCGCGGCGCTGCTGGGCAACGGCGCGAGGTTCCGCCTTATCGGGGCCGGGCTCGCCGCCATCACCGGGGTCGAGGTGGCCCTCCAGCTGACCCGGGCTCGCTACATCGGAGTGCTCGCAGGTCTTGCGTGGGCGGTGTTCATCTGGTTGCTGATGCGCGACGAGGCGGCTCGCCTGGGTCGTCGGCAGGTGGCAAAGTTCGCGGTTACAGGTGCCCTGCTGCTCGTTGCGGTGTTTGCGTATCAGCCGACCACCGTTGCACGCAGCGCGGTCAACAACGTGACGCAGCGCTTCACATCCGTGTTCGCCGAGGCGACCTCCGACGCTGGTCGGGAAAACACCGTGGCCTACCGTGTGCGCCTCTCGCGCAGGATGAGACAGGCTCTGGGCTCGAGTTGGCCGGCAGGGTTGGGATTCGTGTCACCCGAGGTCGTCTATGACCCCAACCTGCCGCGGGGATCGATCCGCAACTCGGACGTCGGAGTGTTCAACTCCCTGATGACGATGGGGATCATCGGAACGTTGCTCGTGTACATCCCCGTACTGACGGCGGTGATCGGGCTCGCGTGGCGTCGACTCGCGAGGTTGTCAGACGAGCACGACGCGTGGCTCGAGTTCGGCGTCTTCGCCTGGTGCGTCTTTGCGCTCGTCTCGTCCGGCTCGCTCGGCGCGCTGTTCAGTGCCTCGGGGCTGCTGATCACGTCGCTCATGCTGGGATTGGGCGCGAGCGCCATGGTACGAGGAAGCGCCCATCGACCGGCATGAAGCGATCGGACACGCGCGTCTCCGTGGTTATCGTGGCCTACAGGTCGGCGGATGTGCTCGAGGACTGCCTCCGGTCCGTGCCGGCCGACGCCGAGGTGATCGTCGTCGATCAGAGCAGTCCCGACGACACGGTTGCTGCGGTTGCACGCAGCGGCCGTGCGGTGCGGCTGATCGCCGCCGGGGCGAACCGCGGCTTCGGCGCGGGATGCAACATCGGGGCGGCGAACGCCACGGGCGACACGCTCATCTTCCTCAACCCCGATGCTCGCCTCACCGGCGACGCGGCCGCGATCCTGGCGGCCGCCGCGCAGGGCTTTCCGGGGGGCGTCGTCGGACCGCGGATGCTCGACGATGCCGGGCACGACGTCACACACGCGCGGCGCCGCTCGTCGTGTCGTACCGACGTCCTCGACCTGCTCGTGCCCGTGGGGGTGCAGCCGGTTCGCTGGCGGCGCGAGCCGCAATGGGACTCCGAGATCTACCGGCGCGGCGGCCGCGTGCTGTACGTCCAGGGCGCCTGCATGGCGATCGATCGAGAGCTGTTCTGGCGCTGCGGCGGCTTCGACGAGCGCCTGTTCATCTATGGCGAGGAGGAGTACCTCGCCGCGCGGGTGCGCGAGGCGGGTCGTGAGGCGCTCATCGAGCCGGCGGCGGTTGTGCGCCACATCGGAAGCACGTCGATCGACAGGGTGAGGCCGTACGCTATCGAGCAGCTATACCGGTCGCGGGTGCTCACCTACCGGCGCTCGGCCTCGGCGCCGGGCACCGTCGCCCGCACGCTCGCGCTCGGCACGACCGTGCTTGCGCTGTGGCTCACGACCCCGGCTCGCAAGGCAGTCGGCTACCGGGCGGCGCTCGACCGAACATGGGGCCGCGCCGCGATGCGCGGCCTGTGGCGCGGGCTGCGCGGGCGGCCGGCCGTCGCACCTGATCCCGGCGAGACGCGCTAGCGTGCGCCGGCCCGTCGGAGTCCAAGACATGCGCCTGTACCGATACTCGGCCGCGATCCTGCTTTCGGAGGCGATCGGCCGTATCCCGATCGCGTCGGCTCGCCGCGCCCTGGGCACCCGCGTGCTCGGGCTGCGGCTCGGGCCGGACGTGAGGCTGCATCGCTGGCGCGAGATCCGCTGTGGGCGCCGCATCACGATCGGGGCGGGCTCCATCGTTGGCTTCTGGGCCACGCTTGACGGGCGCGGTGGCATCACCATCGGCCGCGACGTGAACCTCTCGAGCGAGGTCGCCCTGTGGACGGTCGAGCATGATCCCAACAGCCCCGACTTCGCCGCGCGCGACGCGCCGATCGAGATCGGCGACCGCGCCTGGCTGAGCTTCCGCGTCACGGTGCTGCCGGGGGTGACGATCGGCGAGGGGGCGGTCGTGGCGGCCGGCGCCGTCGTCACCGCAGACGTGGAGCCCTATACGATCGTCGGCGGCGTGCCGGCGCGGCGCATCGGCGCGCGCGAGCGGTCGCTGACCTACAGCCTGGCTGACACGCCGGCACCGCCACTGATCTGAGGAGTCGTGGCACACGGCGCGTTCGCACATGCGCAGGTCGTCTGCAGCAGCCGCGACCTGTTCGGGTCGGATCGCTCCGCGCTGCGGCTGATCGATGTGCTCCGGTGCCTGGGAGTGCCGGATGCCGGCCTCGTCGTCCCGGGCCGGCGTCCCGACCGCGGGCTCGACGGCCGGGCCGCCGAGCTGGGGATCCCCGTCACCCGCAGGACCGTCGCGATCGCCAGCAGCAAGGGACTTGACGGGCTGCGTGGCCTGGTGTCGGAGCCCGCCGACGCCGACCTGGCGATCTACAACACCAGCGCGATCGTTCGCGGGAAGGGCGCAGACCGAGTACGCGTGCTGA
>Ga0183260_10003940_pt1 | contig 11904 bp, 17 predicted proteins | sample AntDrymUQ4972206_2_FD_129768 | JGI IMG/M metagenome (GOLD analysis project Ga0183260, IMG submission 129768) | Polar desert sand microbial communities from Dry Valleys, Antarctica - metaG UQ497 (22.06) (version 2) (version 2) | ecosystem: Environmental > Terrestrial > Soil > Desert | place...
CGGCATCCTTCAGCGCATCGGCGACGACGAGGCAGCCGCAGTGATCCATGGAGGGCTCTCGGCGGCGGGCGCCACCTACGCCCTGCCATTCGAACCGGCCGATGCTGAACGGTTGCGAGTCAGCGTCAAGGTCCTCCACGACCGGCTCGGTGCCGAGAGGTTCGACACTCTCGCCGCACGCGGGGCGACGATGTCCGATCGCACGCTCGTCAGCTACACCCTTGAACGCATCGGTCGCGCCGTGCTGGTCGTTCGTGAGAGCGGGTGACGGGAATCGAACCCGCACCGCCAGCTTGGAAGGCTCGCCGGTGGGGTGCCGCTGACCTGCGGCAATGCGGCGATTGGGGGATCTAGCTGGACATTTGCCGAACCGGACGTGACCGCGTTGTACCGCCGTTTGCCGACCTTCCGTGTCACGGCTGTGTCACGAGCGGAGGTCGCGAGCCGAGGTCCACACCTCAACGTCAGTCCGACGCCAGAGCAGGCAACGCCCCCGCCCCTTCTCGATGATCGGCTCGGGGAAGTCAATGTGTCGGCGCCGGTAAGTGCTGACCGAGCGGTGGCTGCTCAATCCGAGGAGTTCGGCGACGTCGTGGGAGTCGAGGAGGTCGGCGGGTTCGATAGGCACGTCGGCAGGTTAGTTGACGATGTTCGACATATCCGACTACTGTCGAACATCGTCAACAACCCTCACCACGAAAGAGCAGCCCATGACCATCGAGCTCGACAAGTACCACCCCGCCATCGCCGCCAAGGAGCATCTCGCCACGCTCGACCCGTTGCCGACTGCCACCGAGCTCGTCGCCCCGCTGATCGCCCCGCTGAGGGCGCTGTGGGGACTCACCGAGCGTGCCGAGTCGTTCGCCGACCTGCTCGAGCACTATGAGTTCATCGAGGTGACCGCCGATCAGCGCCAGGGGGCGGCGGACCTACTGGCATTGATGCATCGGTTGGGCGACCTCCTGAGCGCCGAACTGGACGACTGGACGCTGCCAGGCACACCGCGTCCGTCCGGTCCGCTTCGCCAAGCGTTGAACGCGGCGCTTGGCACCGAGTCTCTCGCCCGTGCTGTTGTCGCTGACGAGCGGCGTCGGCTTCACGGCGGGCGCGGCTGAGACGACCCCGAGGTCACGCTGGCCGACATCGACCGCACGATCGAGCAGATCGACCGCCGTCTCGCCGCTCTCCGCGCTGTAACCAGCCGATGGCAGCTGCCACCAGATCATCTGTCGATCGTCGGCAGCGTCGACGATGAGGCGCGAGCTTCTACACCACGGAGCGGGACGCGATCGAGACGAATCCTGTCGGATCGCCCGCAGTTGGATGGGTTTTAGTTACGAGAGGAGCCACACGTCGGCTTAAAAAGCGGGTTACCGGTCTCGTCGACCAAACTGCCTCCAACCCAGTATGAAGTGGTGTAGGAGATGACCGGGTCGCCATAGATGGGCTCACCGGACTCTTCGTCGAAGCCGACCAAGGGGTGCGAAAGGACGGTGAGCTCCGCCGGGTGTGAGCACAGTGTCCAGCGCAGCTGTATCGCCACGGAATCGGGCACGCTGCCGTTGCCCCCGCCCTCCACGACGGCGGTGTAAACAATTTCCACGCCGTTGCTACCCGTTTGGACCAGATACACCGTGTAAAGGCCTGGCTGCTCGGTGAGGACCTGCACGGTCTTGTGCGTTGTTATGAAAGCCGCCCCACCGGCCTCGTCTCTGGTTTGTGGTGCTGCTGCCGACACTGGAGAGGTCAGCGCAGCTCCGGTTCCTACGGCGACCAGCATCATCGCCGCGATCGCCCGCGTGAGGTGCTTCATGTGTCCGCTCCCTTTGTCAGGCCGACTCACGTCGGCCCGGCAATGCTAGCTCACGCCGCCGTGCCCGCTTGACGAAAACGAGGAGCGAAGACGGAGCCTCGTTGGCCGTTGCGACGGAGGTTGTCCCGGTAGCCCTGGAAGTTGAGGTGGCGGTCCTCGCTCGAGACCTGCCCGGCCACGAGGTGGGTGAGCGCAGGGTGTGGCGGTTGTGCCGCGAGCAATTCGTGAAGTACGGCAGCGGGATCGCACTGGTAGCCGGTGGACAACGCCGAGCGCCCGCGCGCCAGCGCCCCTGTTCGACCGGACCCAACGTGGGCTTCAGTTGCATCGGACTCGGGGGCGTTGTAGCCCCAGAGCAACACCGGTCGGTCGGTGGGCCGAACCCAAGCGTCGTCGAACTGGACCGTCGTCGTCGTCACAGCCCGAGCCGCTCAGCCGTTTCGAGGCGGCGGCGCACCTGAATTGCCTGGGCTTCAAAGCGTCACCTCCTGGTCGGCAGCGTGGATGAGATGCCTGCTGTGCGTGCCAACCACGACGACCGCGCACTGGTCGCACAGAAACCGGATCGTGTACAGCAACGGTGCCAGCCGACGCGGCAGCCCGCGAGCGGCCGCCACAAACGCGTTCGGCCACCCGGCGCTGAACGGCGCATCCGGCTCATCGGCGACGATGAGTGGCGGGATCGTCCGCTGTGCCCGCCCCGGTCCGGGCATCACCGCACCGAGCCCGCAGACCCGGGACTCGAGTCGAGCCCGCGTCATCTCGCGCACGTCGTCGCCGTCGAGCAGCACCCGGCCGGCGTCTGGCCGGTCGAAGCCGGCGACCACGCCGACGACTGTGCTCTTGCCGGTCCGGTCGCCGCCCGTCACGACGACGAACTCGCCTCGCCTCGCCTCGAAGCTCACCGGGCCGACGCCGTAGCGGCAGACAGCGTCGACCTGTAGACCGCGCAACGTTTTTCCTTTCAATGGGGGGGTTGGGCGCCGCTGCCCGCCCCGGCCAGGAGGAACCGGGACAGCTGCGGCAGCCTGGCCGTCTCGGTGGATGATCCCCACCGAGACGGCCGGCGCCGGCACCCGACAACGGTGATGATCATCCACCGTGCCGGGGCGACGCAGCGATCTCGTCATCGGCGCGGCTCCGCACGCACAGACATCACAACGCCACGCTCATCCACCGTCGCCGAGAACCGACCGTGCTTGGCGAGCGACTGCCGGACACCATCCGGGGACGCCGCCGGTGAACCGTACGGCACATTCGGCACGTCAAACCCGCAAAACCCATCGACGTCGACGGAGCCGGCCACCCGGCCACGCGGATCCAAAATGAGCACCGGATGACGCAGCTCGCCGGCGACCTCCAACTCGAACGGGACGCCGTCACCGTCACGACCGGACACAGCGACCGGCACCCGACGCAGACTCATTGGTCGCCACCGTCGCGGATTGGCCGGTACACCAGGTCGCCGCCGGCTCCGAGCGCGTCCTCAAAGACGTGACGCCGGCCAGAGCCGGCGGCCTCCACCTCGGCAGCCATCTGCGCAGCCATGTACTCCTGCGGCGACGAGTATCCGAGCTCCGCCAGCGCTGTCGCCGACGGAGCCATCGAGAGCCGAGGGCGATACTGCTCGGCGAGCTCCTCCGTGACCTCCTGGTTGCGGCCCGTCGTCGCAGCGGCGATCAACTGGCGCTCGCGATGCTCGACGATGACGGTTCGCGCCACGTCGACGGCCACGGCACTCAGCCCGATGTCATCGAACGTGACGTCATCGGCGAGGCGCCGGGCCAGCTCGTCGAGCGGCAAACCGATTTCGGCGGCGATCAGGCCTATCGGCACCAGTTCGACCGGGTCGACGATGTCAGTGTCAGTGTTGTTCATGGTTGGTCCTCCTGGGGGTTAGGCCGGCGGATGCCGGCAAGGAACTGAGACAGCGGGCGAGCTCGTCGCGGCACGCCTCGACCCACACGTCACCGCGTGCCCGGGGGTCATCGGTTGAGCAGTCCGAACGCGACGGCAGCTCGAACCCGGCTGCATCCCACTGCTCGAACTGATCGAGCCGGCGCCGCTCATAGCGGTTGTTCGCCCGCCGCGTCGCCGCCGGCGCACCAGCAGGGCGACGCCGCCAACGGCGATAGCCGACGAAGTCGACGAACCCGAACCGCGCAACGAACACGTCCGAGCCGAACCGGCGGCGCGCCATCAGCCAGCCTCCCGCTCACGATGAAGCGCCCAACGCACCCGAGCCGCACGCTGCGCCGCCTTCACCGTCGAACTGACCCCTTCGTCCTCACCGGCAGCCGGCATCGCGATCGCACCGAGCAGCCCGGCGAGCGTCTTGGAGTGCTCGCACTGAGCCGCCAACAACGGCGCCGCCACCGTCTGCCTCGTCGAACCCAACGCCGTCAACTCCTCGACGGCAACCTGAGCGTTGAGCCGCTCGAGAACGTCGGCCACGGCGACCGCCTGGTCGAGCAGGACCAGCTCTGCCGGCGTTAACTCGTAACCGTCGACGATCGCCGCCTTCAGGCGTTCTCCGGCCGTCACAGGCTGTTTCTGGCGGGAGGTCACAGCGGCTCCTCGGGTCGGGGCGGAAAAATCGGGCAATGCCCACGCATCGGAAGGAAGCGAGCGCCTAACGCTCGGATCGGGGCGTCACCAGAAAAAACGGGGCTACCCGTTGGGGGAACGCCGCGGAAGCGGGGTGGCCAGCAAAGAACCGGGCGCGTCTGTGTGCTCTGACCTGGTGCGTGACAGACGTTCCGGACCTTTCCGGTTCCCTTACGCGAAGTGTGAATCTCCTGGCTAATGGGAAGGGTTGTCACGGCGTGGTACATCCCTGCTCAGAGGCCATGCCGACGCCTGGCCAGTAGCGACCTCGCTGGCGGTCACGACGCTGAGTGATTCCTCGCTCTTTCAGCGCGGTCACGACGCGCTGATAGTGCGCCTTCTCGCTCTCGGCTGGACCTGCCGCGGCGAACCATTCACCGTGCGCGGCGAGGAGGTCGGTGGTAGTGATCCACCGCTTCGTGTCGTCGAAGATGATGTTGGTCTCGGTGAAGAACGCGGCGACGGTGTCGCTCTCGTTGCGGTACGCCTGCGTTGCCGCGCTGACCGTGTCGGGGATCTGGAGTCCGTGCTCGAGGTAGTCAGCGAGACCGGACAGCATCCATGCGAACACACCCGGTGCTTCGTCGCGCAGGATGCGATCGGCAAGGTGCGGGTCTCGTTCACCGACGAGGATCTGCACCTCGAAGGGGACGAGGATGACCCTACGCCAGATGCCGTCATCGGTGCCTTCGATGAGTGGGCGATGGTTGGCATGGAGCCACAGCAGGTGGGAGGGATCGAACTCCCAGAAATCCTCGCGCATCCGTCGCGCCTTGATGCGGTCACCGCCGGTGAGCTCCTTCACCTGGGCTTCGTCGAGCTTGGCTGCCGGTGGAAGTTCGCCGGAGTGGGCGAGTCGTCGCCGGAACAGGTCCGCTTTGGCTGTCGGGTGGGAGTCGTGTTTGAGGGCGAGGAGCACGTCGCGGCTGGCGACGACGGCGTAGTCGCCGAGCACCGAGGCGAACACCTTCGTCAACGTCGACTTCCCGTTGGCGCCGAAGCCGAGGAGGATCACGAGGAGATGCTCGAGTTGCAAGCCGAGGAGGGCGAGGCCGGCAAGGCGCTGCACAAACCTGGCGACGCCGGTGTCGGGGAGGATCTGGGCGATGAACCCGGTCCACTGCGGCGCCTGCGCATTCGGCTGGTAGGCGACGTTGGCGCGCATCGTCAGCAGATCGGTCGGGGAGTGGTCCTGCAGTACCCCGGTGCGCAGGTTGACGGTGCCGTTGGTGACGTTGAGCAGCCACGGGTTGGCGTCGAGGGCCTCGTGGTCGATCGCGACACCCGGTCGTGTCGCTGCGACGGTGAGTGTCGCCGAGATCCCCGCTGCTGACTCTGTGCGGCGGATCCAACGGATCAGGTCGCCGGTCGCTTTCGTGTCGCCGCGCACTTCCCCGATGCGCTGCAGCAGATCTCTGGCGACCTCGGCGACGAGATGTGAGACGAGGGTGTCGCCGTGGTCGAGACGGAATCGTCCACCGGAGAACACGAGCCAGCGTCCCCAGATCGGCACGTAGCGGAGCTGTTCGCCGTAGGCGGCGATGAGACGGTCGGCGTTGCCGACGTCGGTGTAATGGACGCCGTCGACCCCGGCGAGCGGCGACTCGAGCACCTGCCGGCGCTGCCCCTGGAGCAACTTGGGGAGGAACTCGACGAGGGGTGCGGTGTCGACCGCATCCTGGTCGCGGATGAGCGCGTTGAACGCCTCGGGGTCGTTCGCGTCGTCAAGATCGTCAGGCAGCGCGGTCATCATCAACCACCTTCCGCCATGCCTGCATCGCCGCTGCATCGGTGATGAGCCCGGCTTCGACGCCTCGAGCGAGGCGCTCACCCCAACCGCGAATAGCACCGTCGTGGCGTACATCGTCAACATCGGGGAGCTCAGGGTTGAGCAGCAGGCGCACTTGGCCGGCGCGCATCGCGTCGATCGTGTGCTCGCACCATCCGCACGGCTCGAACAGGGTTCCGACCCACGTCGCCGAGCAGACGGCGCACTCGAGCTCGGCGAACTCGGGTCCGTGGTCGGGTCGTCGAGGTCCTGCCTGCAAGCCGATCCCGCGCCCGTTCCACACTTCGACGTCGAACATCCGGTAGAGGTCCGTGAGATGGGCTGCGCAGTACCCCTTGGTGCCGAGGTTCTTGACACCAGGCGCGCCGCACGTCGAACACGGCCACGGCGCGGCGTTCATCGCCCGCACCGCCCGACGTCATTGGCGAGCCACGAGTAGACCCTTCCGACGATCGCCGGGCAGCCATCGTCGTGGCCGACGCGCAGGTGGGCGATGTCGCCGTGGTCGAACTGTTGGCGGATGCCGATGCGAGCACCGCAGGTGCAGCCAAGCATCTGGGCTGTGTCGGTCGCCGCCCGCCGCAGTCGTGCCCGGCGAAGCCGACGCCCGTTGACCATGCGGCCGCTCACGACGCGGCGTCGACGCGGCCACGCTCGGCCATTTCGTCGAGGTCATCGAGGTCGATCAGGACCCGCCCGGCAACCTTGTGGTAGGCGAGCCGGTGCTCGTACACGAAGCGCCGCAGCCACCGAACATTGGCCCACGGCCGGTACTTCGGGACTTCGGTAAGCGGGACCAGTCGCCTCGGAGGGGAAAGCTTTGTAGTCACATTCCCGACCGTACCGGTTTGACACGGTGTTGTCAGCACTTGCCCAAGTCCGTTAGGGTGACGGAATGGGAAAGCTCGGACCGTACGAGGTTCAACTTCTTGGTCGACCATCTCGCCGGTGGACTGATCCGCACGGCCATCAGTGGATGGTCGACACCGAGTGGGCCGAGATCGACGGCCGCGCTGAGTGCGTCGGCATCACGCTGCGGTCGTACGCCAAGATCTCCGATGACGGACGGGCTCTGCCCGTTCGAGGCTCACTGCACCCGCTACGTGCCGACGTGCTGCGCGGTCTGTCGATGTCCATCATCGATGAGCACCGCACATCATGGGAGCGCGTGCTCGAACAACCGGATATCGATGAGCGCTGGCCGCACGCCGACGAGTTGCGGACGACCTTCACCGCGAAGGGCCGTGGCCGGTTCGTCGGAGCGGACGGCCGGCCGTTGCCGACGCAGGAGGCGCTCGCCGAGGTGGCCCGCGTCTACCAGGCCGCATGGAGGGACGGAAAGAACCCCACCGTTGCCGTGGCGGACCGGTTCACGCTCTCGCGGTCTGCGGCAGCGAAGCGGGTAGCGCGAGCGCGAGCGGCGGGTCTACTGCCGAAGACGAACCAGGGCCGACCTAAGGGCGGCCGCATCGCGACGAGGAGGACCAAGTGAGCAGCATCGACGTGATTGGACCGGACGGCCGGCGGCTTCCCGCTGGATCGAGGACTCCGAAGAAGGGCGCCCGCTACCGAGCACGCTGGCGCACGCCACAGGGAGCGAGCCGCACGAAGACGTTTGACCGCAAGGTCGACGCCGAGCGCTTCCTGGTCAGCCAGGAGCACGCGAAGGCGTCAGGCACGTACGTCGATCGCTCCGCCGGCGAGATCACCGTGCTTGCGTACGCGGACTCCTGGATCGACACCAGGCGCACCCGTACCGGGCAGCCACTCGGTGACCGCACACGCGAGCTCTACGAGCAGATCCTGCGGACCCACATCGCCCCAGGCCTCGGCACCGTGCGCATACGCGACGTGCGCCCCGAGCAGGTCCGGGCCTGGCACGCGCGGCTCAAGGGGTCGACGGCTCCAGCGAAGGCGTACCGGTTGCTGCGGGCGATCATGACCACCGCCGTAGACGACGAGTTGATTGGACGGAACCCGTGCAAGGTCGAGAACGGGGGAGTGGAGCGGGCACCTGAGCGGCCGGTGCCCAGTCGAGATGAAGTGTGGGCGCTCGCCGAAGCGATCGAGCCGAACTATCGGGCGCTGGTGCTCACGGCGGCGTTCGCCTCGCTGCGGTGGAGCGAGCTGACCGCCCTGCGCGTCGCCGACGTCGACCTCGAGCAGCGCACGGTTGCGGTGCGGCGGGAGAGCCGAAAGTCGGATGCGGCCTATCGGACGGTTGCTCTGCCCCCGGTCCTGGTGCCCGAGCTCCGCGCGCACCTCGTCGGCGCCTCGGCGGACGCTCGGGTATTCGTCGGGCCAAAGGGCGGTGTTCCGGAGCGCTCCAACTTCCATGCGATCTGGGATCGGGCCCGCGTCGCCGTCGGGCGGGAGGATCTGCACCTGCACGACCTCCGACACTTCGGGGCGACGCTCGCGGCGCAGGCGGGAGCGACGACGAAGGAGCTCATGGCGCGGCTTGGCCATGCCTCGCCGGCCGCTGCTCTCCGATACCAGCACGCGACGGCCGAGCGCGACCAGGCACTCGCCGAGCGGATGGACGCCCTGCTCGCCCCCTCCGCACCCCAAGTTGATGGGCCGTCGCTGCGGGTCGTCGAGGGTGCCTAACCGTCGCGCTGTGTCATGCTCGTGTTAGCGGCGTTGGCCGGGTGTCCCCCTTGGCCTCCGCATTAGCGTCTGACCTGGGCTTTCGCTTGGAGCGGGTGACGGGAATCGAACCCGCACCGCCAGCTTGGAAGGCTGGGGCTCTAGCCGTTGAGCTACACCCGCGACGTGCTCGAAGGTTACCGGTTGTGAGTTTCCCACAGCCTGTGGGGCGTCGTCCCCAGGCAATTCACAACCAATCGGCACTGACGATCCACAGCCGTTGTGGTCCACAATCGAGATCGATGTCGATGAGCGTGCGACTCTCCGCCCCCCGGGCCCGGCGACACGGCGTGCTGCTGCAACCGGCAGACCGCCGCGCCCTCGAGCGCGACGGCTGGCGCACGACGCTCGACTACAGGGAGAACCACCTCCGCAGCAAAGACGGCGACCTGCTGGAGGTCGTCGCGACGTGGACCGCCGAGGCGGAACGGTTCGAGGGTGATTGCGAGATCGCGAGCGCCGCAGCGCCGACGATCGAAGAGGCCTGGGCGAAGGTGCGCGACGAGATCGCGGCGATGCGGTTCGAGCCGAACTCGCCCGTCCGGCTCCGTCGCGCGTGACGCAGGTCAGCGTCTCGCTGCGCGCTTGACAGCCTTGGCCACACGCTTCGCTGCGCGACCGACGGGTTCGATCGTGCGGTGGTCGAGGTCGCCGATCTCCTCGCCGTTGTCGAACAGCACGCGGTAGCGCTGCCACTGGAAGCCATTGGCGAGCAGGATGCGACCCTCGCTCCCGACGGGAGCACCGTGCACGTCGGCCGTGGTGCGCACGCGGTCACCGATGCGCAGGTCGAGCTGGTCGGCGTGCGGCGTCGCCAGCGAATGCGGCTTCCAGTACTCCATCAAGCCTCAGTCTGGCGCACGCGGACCGCACCGACCAGTTTCGCCGGCGCCGTGAGATCGCCGTCGGTAGCGTTCGGGCGCGATGAGGGTCGGATATCTGGCGCGTAGCGTCATCGGCGCGGGAGCGGCGGCGAACGCGCTGCGCCCGATGTCGGCGAGCGTGGCAGCCCTGCCTGCCTTCTTTTCCGGCTGGCTCACGTCCGAGCTCGCACCGCAACTCATCGCTGCCCATGCGGCCGACTCGGCGTGGCAGATCGCTCGCGGTCGGACTCGCACCCGCGCCGGGCGAGCGGGACTGGTGCTGAGCGCTGGCGCGATCGCCGGGCTGGCCATGACGATGAGGCGTGCGCTCGGCGCTCGTGCCGTTGTCGACGACGTGCTGAAGGAACTGACCGACGCGACCGATGCCCCCGATGCCACCCACGCAGCTGCTGCCGTGGTGCCTCGGCCGTGGCGCCAGATCGCCCGACCGTTCCGCCTCCGTCGCGTCGGCGTCCGACGCACCGCCGGCCTTTCGTACGGACCTGCCGGGTTCCGCAACCGACTCGACGTGTACGCCCCTGCCGAGGCCGCGCCCGGCGACCGGCGACCGGTGCTTGTCCAGATCCACGGCGGCGCGTGGGTCGTGGGTCGCAAGGACCAGCAGGGGCTCCCGACGATGTTCGAGCGCGCCGCAGCCGGGTGGGTGTGCGTCGCACCGAACTACCGACTGAGTCCACGAGCGACGTGGCCGGATCAGCTCGTCGATGTGAAGCGGGCGCTGGCGTGGGTGCGGGAGCACATCGACGACTTCGGCGGCGACCCCGACTTCGTTGCCGTCACGGGCGGATCGGCCGGTGGCCACCTCGCGGCCATGGTCGCGCTGACGGCGAACGATCCCGCCTACCAACCGGGGTTCGAGCAGGCCGACACCACCGTGCAGGCGTGTGTGCCGCACTACGGCGTGTACGACCTCGCCAACACCGCCGGCGACAAGCGGGCACGGGTGCGCACCCACTTCTTCTCGCGCGCAGTGCTGAAGCGCCCCGTCTCGGACACCGCTGCCTTCGAGGCCGCGTCACCACTGTGCCTCGTGGACGCCGCCGCGCCACCGTTCTTCATCCTCCACGGCTCGAACGACACGCTCGTGCCCGTCGCCGAGGCCCGCCGCTTCGTCGAGCGGCTCCGTGCGACCTCGCGGCAGCGCGTGCTCTACGCCGAGCTGCCCGGCACCCAACACGCCTACGACGTGTTCCACTCGATCCGCAGCACCTCGGTGATCGCCGCCGTCGGACGCTTCCTCGACTGGGCGTACACCGATGCGACCGCGCGCCCAGCGCCACCGCGTCCCGGCGATGGCACGGCCGATCGGCAGTCGGTCGCCCCCGGTAGCCTGGCCGCCCTGTGAAGAGTTCGGTCGAGACCCTCGAAGGGAACAAGGTCAAGGTCTACGTCGAGGTCGAGGAGTCCGAGTTCGACAAGGACATCGACCGCGCGTTCAAGGCACTCGCACGAGAGGTCAACCTGCCGGGATTCCGTGCGGGTAAGGCGCCACGTCGAGTGCTCGAAGCCCGCTTCGGCGTTGCGCCGGCACGCGAGCAGGCGCTGCGCGAATCCATCCCCACCTACCTCGCGAAGGCGCTCGCCGAGCACCAGGTCGATCTCATCTCGTCACCCGAGATCGAGATCACTGACGGCACCGAGTCGGGTCCTGTCGAGTTCGACGCGACCGTGGAGATCCGTCCGGAGATCACCGTGCCCGGCTACGGCGGGTTGCGGATCGAGCTGCCGTCTCCGGTTGCCGACGACGGCGACATCGACGAGGCCGTCGAGGCCGAGCGCCGACGCCACGGCTCGCTGCAGCCCGTCGATCGTGCCGCCCAGGACGGCGACCACGTCACCCTCGACATCGCCGCGACCCGCGACGGCGAACCCGTCGCCGGGCTCACCGTCGACGACTGGTCGTACGAGCTCGGCCAGGGCTGGATCGCCGACGACTTCGACGAGCAGCTCAGCGGGTCGAACGCGGGCGACGAGGCGACGTTCACCACCACGCCCAAGGGCACGGAGGATCCTGCCGATTTCACCGTGTCGGTGAGTGCCGTGCAAGAGCTCGTGCTGCCCGATCTCGACGACGAGTGGGTCAGCGAGAACCTCGGCGAACACGACACCGTCGAGGAGTGGCGCACAGCGCTCGCCGAGCAGCTGACGGCGCAGAAGCTCGA
>Ga0183260_10003941_pt1 | contig 11901 bp, 18 predicted proteins | sample AntDrymUQ4972206_2_FD_129768 | JGI IMG/M metagenome (GOLD analysis project Ga0183260, IMG submission 129768) | Polar desert sand microbial communities from Dry Valleys, Antarctica - metaG UQ497 (22.06) (version 2) (version 2) | ecosystem: Environmental > Terrestrial > Soil > Desert | place...
CCCTGAACCCGCTACGTAGAAGCCGTTAGAAGATCCAGATGAGCAACAGGATGATGATGATCAATGCGAGCAAACCGCCACCGATATACACGGTTCCCCTCCTTCGTTGTTGACTACGCGCTAGGTACCCAAACGCGCCGTCGCCTCAAACGTCACGGTTCGAGAGGTAGCGCTGCGGGGACTGTCGTGCCGAGCGCGAAATCGCTCGAAGATGACCAAGGCTTAGTTCGAGCGGGCCCCGCCGGGCGCTCTCGAGGAATCAGGCGGATGCGGCGCGTCCGCGTCTCGCGCGGATCCGACTCGTGTCGGTCAGGCGCGCGCGACCTGTCTCGCCAGCGACTCGTTGCCGGTACCGTCCACGGCGACTCCTTGGTCGCCCGAGCCGATTTGATTCCCCGATGAACCGAAACGTCGACCTACTCCTCCGCGCCTACCACCGTGAGGGCGATCAGGCGGCGCGCGATCAGGCGCTCTTGGAGCTCATGCCCCTCGTTCGGGCCCTCGCAAACCGCTACTCGGGCCGCGGAGAACCCTTGGAGGATCTCGTTCAGGTCGGCTCGCTCGGGCTCATCAAGGCGGTCGACCGCTTCGATGTCGATCGTGGCGTCGAGTTCTCGAGCTACGCCGTGCCGACGATCGTGGGAGAGATCCGGCGCCACTTTCGCGACAAGGCCTGGGCGATGCACGTCCCCCGGCGACTGAAGGAGCTCAGCGTTCGCCTCTCGCGCGTGCTCGACGACCTCACGAACGAGCTCGGGCGCTCACCGACGATCCCGGAGCTAGCCAAGGCGACGGGCGCCGAGGAGGAGGAGGTGATCGACGCGCTGGATTCTGCGCACGCGTATTCGACCCGGTCACTGCATGCGCCATTCGAGGACGGCGGCGACGACTCGCTCGCCGAAAAGCTGGGGGTCGAGGACACCGGATTCGAGGAGATCGAAGACGGATCGTTGATCACAGCCGGCCTCGATGCTCTCGACGAGCGCGAACGTCGGATCGTCGAGTTGCGTTTCTTCGACGAGCTGACCCAGTCGCAGATCGCCGCCGAGGTGGGAATATCCCAGATGCACGTATCGCGACTCCTGCGTCGGGCACTCGTCATCATGCGCGGGAGGATCGAGGAAATGGCCCCACGCGATGAGTGACACGACAATTCGACTGACCTTCCCCGCAAAGGCCGATTACCTCCTGCTAGCGCGTCTCGCGCTAAGCGGTGTCGTGCGAGACCTGCCCGTCGGTCCCGAGCTTCTCGCAGACCTCAGGCTGGCTGTGACCGAGGCCTGCGGGAACGCTGTGCGCCACGCCTACGCCGACGGGGACGGGGACGTCGTGGTCGCCTTCGTCGTAAAGGACGACCGCCTCGAGATGATCGTCGAGGACACCGGGTCCGGCCTCGAGCTTCCACGAATCGAGCAACTCCTCGAGCCCGAGCAGCCCGCAGTCTCTGCCCAACCGGCGGACGGAGGGATGGGAATCGCCATCATCCGTGCGATCGTCGACGAGCTCGACGTTACGACCGGCGCTGACGGCCGCGGAACGGTGGTGCACATGACCAAGTACCTGTCCAAGCCCGTAGCGATGTGACTGTCATCGAACGTGACTGACACCAGGCGTTTCGCCTTGACTGAAGTGGGCTAGTCCATCGCCTGCGACAACGAGGGCGACACCGGAAGCGCGTTGTCCAGCGCCGTGATCTCGAAGATCCTGCGGGCCGTGCCCTGCGGGAGGACGATGCGGGTCTCGTCACCGCGCTCATCTCGCTCCCGAACCGTTCTGACGAGGAGCCCCAACGCCGTCGAGTCCATGAACGTCGCCGCAGTCAGGTTGCAGATCAGCCGTTTGCCCGTGCCTGCTTCGGCGAGGGCGGCCGCCAGATCGAGCGCGATATAGGCGTCTAGCTCACCCGACGCCGTGACGACGTTGGCGCGAGCTGAGTAGTCCACGGTGATGTTGTGCACGCTCCGAGGAAAGCAAAAATAGTCCGGGGCCGCAGCAGTGCCGGCCCCGGATGGTGTCTTATGCGTGCCGCCGGTTGCTGATCGCGTTCCAGAGGAACAGGATGATCAGCGCGCCAACGATCGCCGCGATCCATGTGCTGATGTCGAAAAACTCGTCGATCGGATCACCGAAGCCCAGAGCCGTAGCGAGGAAACCACCCAGAATGGCTCCTACGACGCCGAGGACGGTGGTGAGGACGAGCCCGACTCGCTCCGCTCCGGGCATGATCGCCTTCGCGATCAGCCCTGCGAGGAGCCCTAGGACGATCCAGGCAATGATGCTCATGCTCGGTTACGGGGTGCGGTCGCGCTCGACGATTGTCGTGTTCTGACCGCCGCTGTCGCGTGCTCCACCAAACCCGCCCCAGCTCGACCAGAAGATGAGCGAGGTGATGAGCCCGATGATTCCTACGATCAGCAGAATCACGCCGACGAGCGTAATGTCGAGGCCGGAGACCTCCGCGTCGACAGCCCACGCGAGAACGGCACCGGCGGCGATGAGAAGAATGCTCAGACTAATGCCCATGTCACTCCTTTCGCTGGATGCCGGCCGACTCGCTCCGGCGCGATGGAAATACCCTCGGATACCTCACCGGAAACCTAGAGTGGCGGACGTGTCAGACGGAGGACAGCTCGGCCGTGACGTCGTCGACCGATCCAGCGAGCGTCGCCACCCCGGACATCCCGACGATCTCGAGGGTTCGCGCAATAGCGGAGACAGGGCCGACGACGAGTCCGAAGCGCTCCTTGCCGAGGTCTCTCGCGGTTCGGAAGAGAACGTGCAGCGCCGCGCTGTCGATGAACGCCACGCGTGTGAGATCGAGCACGAGTGACGAGTCGCTCGAAGGGACACTCTCGAGCCTTTGTCCGAGCTCGTTCGCGTTGGTGAGATCGAGCTCGCCTGCGAGAGCAAGCACGACCATGTGCGGATCGTCTGCGTGATGCTCTTCGAGCTCGAACTGGGTCATGTGTTTAGAAGACACGACCGAGAGGTCACCGTCAAGTGATGAGCTGCTCGATGCGCTCGACGCTCGACGCCAGGACCCGGCAACGTCCGGCAAGCGGTCACATAGTTGGTCTCACCGAGCAAACGGTTCGATCGCCCGGACGTCGTTTGAAACGTACAACAGAGCGGGTACACAAACACGACCGCTGTCATGACCGATTCTGAGCCCTACGCACTCGCGATCGGCTTTCGCATCGACGAGACGGAGTACCTCGCCGCGAGCCGAACGATCGTGGTCGCGGTACATGGCGACACGGACATGCATGTCGTAGACGAGCTCGAGGCCCGGCTCTCCGAGGTGATCGACGAGGGGCCTGCCTTGCTCGTGCTCGATCTCTCGGGTGTGACGTTCCTTGACTCGATGGCGCTCGGAGTGCTGCTTAGCAGCCTCAAACGGCTCGGACAGACGGGTGGAAAGCTACGCGTCGTCACCCCCCGCCCCGAGATCCGGCGGATCTTCGAGGTCACCTTGCTCGACCGGCTCTTCGACATCGACTCGAGCCGGGACGAAGCTCTCGCTGCAACTACTGGTCGTCCGTAGTGCCGGCGGACTCGACCGTCTCGTGTATTTGGAACATTGTGGCGACCGAGGCGATCTGGAGAACGCGGAGGATCCCTGGATCTTTCGTGACGAGGACAACATCGCCGCCGTCGGACTCGGCGGCGCGCGCTGCCGAGACGAGCACCCGGATGGCCGAAGAGTCGAGAAACGTGCATCCTGAGAGATCGATGACGATCCGCGTCTCCGCATCGGCTCTCTCGAGAGCCTCCACGAACTCGGGACACGTCGCCATATCGAGGTCGCCGTCGACTCGAATGACGGTTGGGCGACCGCCGGACGAGCTCTCGACGCTAACCTCGAGGTCGCCGGGCCTTGTCATAGGCGCGATTGTAGGGGAAGGTGCACGGCAGGGGCGAGGCAGCACATGGACGATGTGATCTCACTCACGATGCCGGCTCGAGCCGAGTACACAGGGGTCGCCACGCTGGTTCTCGGTGGCATCGGCACCCGGTTCGCTCTTCCCTACGAGCGCATGGACGACCTGCAGCTCGCGGTGCTGAGTGTGCTCGAGGCCGGCGGTGACGGCGAAGTGACCCTCGAGGTGAAGCCAGCGGCCGAGCGGGTGTCCGTCTCGATCGGCCCGCTGGCGACAGGCAGTGGCCTGGACGCGTCGCTGGCTCGTGTTCTTCATCCGTTGGTCGACTCGTTCGAGGGCGCCGAGCGCGACGGCCGCGAGTGGGTCGAGTTGCAGGTCTCCCGCTAGTCCTTCCGCTCGAGAGGACGTGCGAGGTGGCCCTTCCCTGGTGCGGACAGATTCTTGCCTCAGCTCGAGTGCTTGCTCTCGAGGACGGCCACAGCCGCTTGAGCCGACCCTGTCCGCTCGCCGCGAACCGGAGGGCTTTCGAACGCCCTCGGCTCGCCATGAACGACTCGTCCCCTAGCTCTCGGAGATCTTCTCGACCATGCGACCCGTCGACTCGGCCCCAGCGGTTCGGGAGACGTCCGCCTGCGCCAGGATGCCGACGAGCAGGCCATCCTCGACTACTGGGAGACGTCGTACCTGCTGTTCGGCCATGCGCTCGAGGGCCGTCTCCAGGGACTCGTCCGGAGAGACGGACACCGGATCTTGTGTTGCGACCTCCGCGACCGGAACCTTGTTCGGATCGAGATCTTTGGCCAAGACATTCGTGACGAGGTCGCGGTCGGTGATCATTCCGACGAGCTTCTGCTCCTCGACGACCGGCAGCGAGCCAACGTTCTCCGTCGTCATCGTCCGCGCCGCGTCGACAACTGTCTTGTCGCTCGCAATCGAAGTTGGCGAAGCCGTCATGGCATCGCGCACGGTCTTGCCCGACATCCGATCCTCCTTGTTTCGCTTGTGTCGCTGGTGTTCCCGAGGGGCGCTAGGGTGAAACGCTGGCTTGCGCGCCGTTTCGAGAACGTCGACCGGGGGCACCCCTTGCAGGTGAGCACCCAGCGCCTGACCGACGCCATCGAGCTCACCACCGAGTTGCCGACTCTCTTCTTTCTGCGAAAGCGGCAGTCCGGCGCCTCTCGGCGCATGGAAAGCCTGGTCGCTTGGGTCAAAGTCACCCAGAAGCGACGGCTGCGCGTCGTCGAGCTCGATGTCGATCAGAGCCCGGGGCTCGCGCACGAGCTGCAGGTCACGGTGTTTCCATCGCTCGTGCTTGTCAAGGACCGGGAAGTCGTGGGGCGACTCGAGGGACGGGCGACCGGCCGCCAGATCGAGGATTTGATCCGTCCGCACCTCGTGGGCTGACCAACAGGAAGGAAGGCCCCACACGTCGGGACGACCCTCTCACCACAGTCCCGATCAGAACGGTTGGTCACGCTTGACGGATCGGCGCTTCGACTGACTGCTTGACTTCCGTCAGGCTCGTAGCCAGCTCGTCGTCACGCGCCCGCGCCGGGAAACTGCGGATCCAGTCGTCGCAACGTGTCTACGAGGACTGTCGCCACCCCCAGGTTTCGCAGCCAGTTCCGATCAGCGGGGATGACGTACCAAGGCGCCCACTCCGTCGAGGTAGCCGTGAGAGCGTCCTCGTAGGCAGCCATTAGCTCCCCGAAGTGGCGGCTTGTCTCCTCGTCCTTCGGGTTGTGCTTCCAGCGCTTGCTCGGATCGGACAGTCGCTCTGCGAATCGCTCGATCTGCTCCTGTGCGGAAACGTGCAGGAAGAACTTGAGCACCGTCGTCCCTTCATCGTGGAGCATCCGCTCGAACTCGACGATCTGCTGTGGACGTCGCCTCCATACCTGCTCTGGCGCGAGTCCGAGAACCCCCACAGTGACGACGTCCTCGTAGTGGGAGCGGTTGAAGATCCCGATCATTCCTCGCGCCGGGCAGTTGGCGTGCACACGCCAGAGGAAGTCGTGCGCGAGCTCGACCGGCGTAGGCGCCTTGAACGACGTGACCGAACAGCCTTGTGGGTTGACGCCGCGAAATACGTTGCGGATCGTTCCGTCCTTCCCTGCGGCGTCCAGCCCTTGAAGGACGAGAAGAACGCTTCTGCTTCCCTCGGCGTAGAGGCGCTCCTGCAGCGTCGAGAGGTCGTGGAGCAGGGCTTCGAGCTGCACCGCCGCTACGTCCTTCCCCGCGAGGCCAAGCGTGTCGCGTGGGTCGCGATGCGCGAGATCAGCAGCCGAACCGGGACGAACGACGAGCGCGTCGAGCATGGGTGCAAGGGTAGCTCCGCACCAGACTGACGACCGGCAGGTCCTTGATCACGCCGTCCACCCACGCAGCCCGATCAGCAAAGGCTTTGCGAGGTGGTGGTTCCGTTGCTTCATCCCCCTCGTGACCGCAGTCAGGTATCGCGCCTTTCTGTGGCACACTCGGCACACGTAGGGGCGTAGCTCAACTGGCAGAGCAACGGTCTCCAAAACCGTAGGTTGCAGGTTCGAGTCCTGCCGCCCCTGCTGGGTTTCCGGCTACTCGGCCTCAACTTTTGCCCGAACTTTTGCCCGAGGAACATGGGCGAAGGCTCGCGCCGCTGCCCGCTCGGCCTCCTCGGCGAAGTCGACGCCGGCCAAGTCGAGGTACTGCTGCGTCACCCGGAAGTCCGAGTGCCCTGCTCGCTTCATCACCGCGAGGCCGGAGTTACCGGCCCCGCGTCGTTCGTGATCGCCGTGTGGCGGCCGTCATGGAAGGGCCGAACGTAGTCCGTGATCCCCGCCTTCACGAGCGCCGCCCGGAACGTCTCTGCGTACCGCTTGCCGTCGAGCGGTGAGCCCTTCTCGAGGTGGCAGAACACCCGCTCGTCGTCGCCCTGGAAACGGCTCCGCGCACGGTGGTCGAAGAGCTCGCCCGCGAGGAACTCGTCAATGACGAGCGTTCGCCTGGACGTCTGCGACTTCGGCGGTCCGTCCTCGCCTCGGACGAAGGCCCGTTCGACCGTCACCGTCGGCCGCTCCTCCGGGTCTGCGAGCCGAACGTCCCGCAAGCGAAGGCCGAGAACCTCGCCCCGACGAAGCCCGAGCCCGTAGACCACGAGGTACACCGTTCGCGCCTGCGCGATCCAGAGGCGCTCTGTCGCGTCGGCCTCCTCGTCGTGAAGCTCGTCAAGGGCCGCGGCCACCGCGCCGATCTCAGAGGGTTCCAACCGCCTCCATCGCAGCCTGCGGTCGCCCTCCTCGAGCGCGTCGATGTTGTGCACGGGATTCGATGACATCTTCCGCGCCCGAACTGCGAGCGTGCACACGCGTCTGAGGACGTTCAAGTGTCGGTTGACGGTCGCCGCCGAGAGTCCCTTTCGACGTTTCTGCGTGATGTAGTCCTCGAGGTGGACGACGTCCATCTCGTCGAGCCGCAGCCACCCGAAGTTAGTCATGTGCACCCCTATCGGCGGCCCGTATGTCACACTCTTGTGTGACTATGAAGAGCGCTTGGATGGCGACTCGTTCAGACCTAGACCCGGCCTCCCCGAGCGGGTGGCGAGTAAAGATCTACGCGGACGCGGAATGGCAGCGTCGGCAAGCACGTCGGATGTGGATCGAGGCATCCCCGAAGCGCCGACAAGCAGTCGTGAAGAAGTCCGTCGAGCTCGGATGCAGCCCCGACGAGTTTCTTCTGCGTGAGCTCGAGAAGGCGCAATACGAGCGACTGGGGGAGCAAGTCGCTGTGTGCCTGGGGTGCGGCGACCCACTCCCACCGTTCTCACGCGCGACGACTCACAACGCCGCTTGCCGACAGCGGCTCAGGCGACGTCGTAAGTCCTCATCTCCTGCCTGATCTCCCACAAGCGCTCGAAGTCCTCAGACGACGAGAACGCCGCGCGTCTCGTAGATGCTCTGAAGGGTGCGTTAGGATTCGCAAATCGTGATGTTCACGCACAGGCGAGCGCTTCTCCCAGGGATCCTCGTCGTCTGGATCGTCGTCGGCCTGGTCGTCGCCGCAACCTACGACTACTTCGATTCGCTCAAGACCGTGGGCCAGGTGTTGACCGCAATCGCAGCAGTCCTGCTCTGGCCGCTTCTGCTCTTTGGATTCGACATTAAGATCAGCCGCTAGTCGAGCACCAACGGGTTCAGACGACGAGCAACCCGCGCTCCTCGTAGATCGAGTGACCGCCATCGAGCGAGGCCCGCCAGAACGCGAGCGCTACCGCGATGACGGCGTCGATCGGACGCGTTCTGTCCGCCTTCGACACACGCCGGAGCTCTCCCGAATCGGTGCGGTCCGCAGCCGTCCAGGAGAGATGCTCTCGGAGCACGGCCTCCCCATCGTTGCGTACGACACCGTCGAGAATGACGCGGGAAATGACTAAGGTGGGCCAGGTTTCTGAGGGAGGCGTATGAGACGCTCGATCGCCGCTGTGCTCGCCGTCGCCGCTGTCGTGGCGTCGCCCGCGGCGGGTAATCAGGCGCAGACGCCGCGCGTCGGGGGAACGGTTGTGTTCGGCGTTCTGGAGTCGGAGCCCCCCTGCCTCAACGTGCTTCTCGCGAAGTGCACCGAGAGGGTGGAGGCGACTCTCTTTATCGCTGAGATGGTTTTGCAACCGGCATTCGACGTCGGGCCCGAGCATACGTATCGCCCGCGGCTTGTCTCGCGGGTCGAGTACACGCAGCGGCCTCCGTTCATGCTCACGTACCACATCCGCCGCGAAGCGCGCTGGAGCGACGGCGCACCGATCAGGGCGCGGGACTTCGTCTTCACGCACCGGGCACGGGTTGCCAACAGCGCCGGGCTGCCGGAGCCGGAGCTAGAGGACCTTCGCCGCGTCCGTCGTGTCAGTGCCATTGACGCGAAGACAGTCAGGGTCGTCCTCCGCTCCCGCTTTTCGAGCTGGCGAAGTCTGTTCGCGAACGTCCTACCCTCGCATGCGCTCCAGGGCGAGGACCTGACGAGGATCTGGACCGATCGCATCGACAACCCGAAGACGGGCAGGCCGATCGGGAGCGGTCCCTTCCTGCTCGAGAGCTGGGAGCGAGGTCGCCAGCTGACGCTCGTGCGCAATCCGCGCTACTGGGGGGCGCACCGGGCGTATCTCGACCGGATCGTCATCCGCTTCCGGGTCGAGAGCGAAAGTCCGGTCGATTGGTTTCGGAACCGCGAGCTGGACGTCGCGTGGGGGGTTCGCGGCGGCGTTCCCGAGCTTCGTCGCGAACCGGGCGTGAAGGTGCTTGCCGGACCCAGCGCCGGATACCAGGCTTTCAACTTCAGAATCGGTCCCGGAGGCCATCCCGCCCTTCGAAACAAGCTCATTCGCCGCGCCCTCGCCCACGGGATCGACCGCGCCGCGCTCGTCAGGGAGGTCCCCGGAGAGATCAACCCGAGCCTGCGACCGCTGCAAAGCCTGCTCTTCCTCGTTCAAAGCCCGTATTACCGACCGAATTGGAGCGGCTACAGCTATCGCCCCGCGCTCGCCACACGCCTGCTCGAGCAGGCGGGCTGTCGGAGAGGCGCCGACAGCATCTACTCGTGCGCCGGCGAGCGGCTCTCGCTTCGCTTCGTGACGAGCGCCGGCAACCCCAACCGCGCGCGGATCCTGTCGCTCGTGCAAGCGCAGCTCAGACGATCCGGTGTCGAGGTCGTGCCGATCTTCGCTCCCCCTAGCACCTTTCTCGGCACCATCCTTGAGAGTGGCGAGTTCGATGTTGCGCTCTTCGGGTTCTTCAGCGCTCCGAATCCGACTGGGAATGCCGTCTTCGGATGCGGCGGCAGCCAGAACTTCACCGGGTACTGCCAGCGCCTGGTGACGCGCGACCTCGATCAAGCGGACCGGATCCTCGACGCGCGCCAGCAGGCGCGAGTCATGAACAGGGCCGACGCCCAGTTGGCGAGGGACGTACCGGCGCTCCCGGTGTTCCAAGTCCCGCTCGCGACCGCCGTGAGAGACACCGTCAGGAACTTCGCCCAGTCCCTCAATCCCCTGACGAACTCCGAGAACTGGTGGCTCGAGCGCTAGCAACGGCCTTCGTCGTCTCGCTCCTCGCCGTCTCGGCTTCTCGGCTGCTCCGCTGCTCGGGTGCAGACTTCTTTGCGCTGGGGTAGCAGGTCGCCCCGGCGGTCGGTTCTCTCAGTTGCATCCCCGAAAGCCAAGGTCAGGCGTACTCCGCCGGCTTCATGTTCCAGGTGCGCTCGTACATCTCGATCAGCCGCTCCTTATCGCGCTTCTGCCAGGCGACGTCCTCCTCCGAGCCAGCCCACATCGCCCCGCCCTTGAGCGCCTTGGGCGTCGTGTTCTGCATGATCGCGGCCTGCTCGATCGTGCTGACCGTCGAGAAGTAGTCCGCGTCGGCCCGAAGCAGTGCGAGCAAGGCGTAGACCGGCAGCTCCCGCTTGAGGCCGGGCAGGTGTTGTTCCTGCTCGTTAAGCCGACCGCCCATCAGTGCGGCGTGCGGAGGCTGGCTTGCCAGCGTCTCGCTCGGAAAGACCTGCGCCCACACCGTCGTCGTCCGCAGCCCGATGAGCTCTTCTCGAACCTGCGCCAACTCGTCGACGAGACGCAGATAGCGCTCGCGTGCCTCTCCGGTTGCCTGCTCTGCATCCTGCACCAGGCGCTTACGGTGCTTGCGGACAAAGTCGATCTTCTCCTCGAGCACGCGATCGCGCAGGTTGTCGAGCGCCGCAAGCTCGGCGTTGCCCTCGATGATCCCGGCCTCGAGCTCGGCTGCCTCGGAGACGGGCTTCGCGCCCACCTGGTCGGTGTGCAGCCACTCCGCGAAAGCGGCCGCATGATCGGTCTCCGCTCGCCCGCGGCGCTCGTGGAGCTCGCGCAGCTTCGTGCGCACGTCCTCTTGGCGCTGATCGAACTCGGCGATGCGCTCCTCTAGGCGCACGAGCTCGGGCCAGCGGTTGCGGCCCCAGGGCGAGATCCGGGCAAGCATCGACTGCTCGAGCCCCGCCAGGCGCTGGAAGTTGACGTCCTCGCGCAGATCTGGCTTCGGAAGCTTGTCGGCCTGCTCCTTCACGAACTTGGCCGCGTCGATCGCCGTCTGAGCGTCGATGGCAGCGGCATCGGCTGCGAACTCGGCTCTCCTAGCCGCCAGAGCCGTTGGACTCTTCGCCGGATTCTTCGATTTCACGTCGTCTCCCTCGTGGTCTCGCGCTTCGCCGGCTCGCTAAGTACGTGCTCACGGACGGCGAGCCGGATCTCCGCCGCGAGGGAACGCTCCGCTTCGCGCGCCTGGGTCGTGAGGCGATCGTGGAGCTCGACCGGTAGCAGGAACGTTGTGCGTTTGGCTTCGGTTTGCATGCTCGCGCTTATCGGCGGGCGAAAAAAACGGCGTTGCTGGACCGCGCCGATTGGCGTCGCTGGATGCCGTCGCGATTCTGCGTCGTTTGTCGTCGCCCACTCGTCCACGCGCGCACTGGAAGACGACGGCTGACGTGTCGCGATGCGTGTCGTCAAGCCAAATACCGCCGTGTTACGAAACAGCGCGCTGCGTTCGTGCTCGAGGCGCACGGCTTCACAGGCCAGCGGCTCCTAAAGCTCGCCCACAAAGTCGCCGGCGACACGCTCCGCAGCCAAGGCGGTGTTCCAGGTAGCCGCTTCGAGGATCTCGTCGCCTTCCTCGTCGTCGAGGGATGCAAAGCCGCGCTCCGCTACGACCCCAAGCGAACTCAGCGGCTTTACGGCCGCAACGGGGGCGACCCGTTCGCCTCCTGGCTCGCCGACATTCTCACCCGCCGCGTGTTCGACTGGTTCCGCCAGAAAGGCGAGGGATTCGCGGATCATCGCCACGCCTACAACGTTGTGAGCATCGAGCACGCCGGGGACAGGATCGGCACGCTTAAGGCAATCCACGGCGACGCCGGCGAACTGCTCGTCGAGAACGCGGATCAAGACCTTGAAGCCGCGATCGCCCGCCTCAGCGATGACCTATCCGAGGATGCTCTTTGGGCACTCCAGCGCGTCGCCGCTCCGATGACGGCA
>Ga0183260_10003942_pt1 | contig 11900 bp, 8 predicted proteins | sample AntDrymUQ4972206_2_FD_129768 | JGI IMG/M metagenome (GOLD analysis project Ga0183260, IMG submission 129768) | Polar desert sand microbial communities from Dry Valleys, Antarctica - metaG UQ497 (22.06) (version 2) (version 2) | ecosystem: Environmental > Terrestrial > Soil > Desert | place...
GAGAAGAACATCGCCACTATGACGCGGACGTAGAAGAACGCCGCGACCAGGCTCACCAGCACCGCGACGACGACCAGAGGCCACGCGCCACCGGCCCAGGCCGCAGCGAACACCGCCCACTTGGCGATGAACCCGCTGGTGAGCGGGATGCCCGCGAAGGTCAGCAGGAAGAAGGCGAACACACCGCTCAGCAACGGGGCCTCGCGGCCGAGGCCCGCCCAGCGGGACAGGTCATTGGTCTCGCCACCCGCGTCGCGTACGAGAGTCACGACGGCAAACGCCCCGATGGTCGAGAAGCCGTAGGCGGTCAGATAGAACAGCACGCTCGACAGGCTGGTCAGCCCGGTGCCACCCTCGCCCCCGTCGTAGACGCCGACGAAGCCGACCAGCACGAAGCCGGCGTGAGCGATCGAGGAGTAGGCGAGCATCCGCTTGATGTCGGTCTGCGTGATCGCCACGAGCGACCCGACGACCATGGTGAGGACCGCGACCACCCACATCAGGGGCCGCCAGTCCCAGGACGCGCCGCCGAACGCGACGTAGTAGACCCGCAGCAGTGCGCCGAACGCAGCGATCTTGGTGCAGGCGGCCATGAAGCCGGTCACGGCGGTGGGTGCGCCCTGGTAGACGTCGGGCGTCCAGGCGTGGAACGGCGCCGCGCCGACCTTGAACAGCAGGCCGACCGAGATCAGGCCGATGCCAGCGAGCAGGTAGGCGTTGGCGCCCGTGCTCGCCGACACGGCACGGTCGATCTCGCCGAGCGCGAACGAGCCAGCGAAGCCGTAGACCAGCGCGATCCCGTACAGGAAGAACGCTGACGAGAACGCGCCCAGCAGGAAGTACTTCATCGCGGCTTCCTGGCTGAGCAGCCGCCGACGGCGCGCCAACCCGCACAGCAGGTACAGCGGCAGCGACAGCACCTCCAGGGCGACGAACATGGTGACGAGGTCGCCGGCGGCCGGAAAGAGCATCATGCCGCTGACCGCGAACATCATCAGCGGGAAGACCTCGGTGTGCTCGACGCCGTGAGTCGACGCCTCCCGCTCGGCAGACGTGCCCGGAAGCGCCGCCGCCTGTCCGGCAAAGCCGGTCAGCCCACCCTCCAGCCGGCGCTCGGCGAACAACAGCACGCTGATCAGGGACAGGACGAGCAGGATGCCCCACAAGAACACGGTCGGACCATCGACGGCCACGGCACCCTCGACCACGAGCGAACCACGAGCGAGCAGGCCACCGCCGACCTCCTCGAGGCCAAGGCCCACCAGGACCGTCGTCGTCAGTGCGACGGCGAGGCCGGTGATGCTGATGCCCACCTGGACGGGGTAGCGCCACCGGCGAGGGGCGAACGCCTCGGCGAGCACGCCGAGCACGGCGGCACCGAGCACGACGAGCAACGGCAGGATGGTTCCGTACTCGACAGTCGGGGCGACGAACTCGGTCACGGCACCTCCTCCGCGGTCACCGGGACGTCAGGGGTGGGGTCGCTGACACCGACCTGGTCGAGGGTGGCCTCGACCGCGGGGTTGATGACGTCGAGCAACAGCTGCGGGAAGAATCCCAGCAGCACGATCAGCACCAGCAGCGGGCTGAGCACCAGCCGCTCCCGCAAGCCCAGGTCAGGGGTGGTCGCGGCCGACGCTCGGGCAGGACCGTTCATCGTGCGCTGGTACATGATCAAGATGTAGAGCGCGGCCAGCACCATGCCGAGCACGGCGAAGACCGCCGCCACCACAGACTCCCGAAAGGTCCCCACCAGCACCAGGATCTCGCTGACGAACGGCGACAACCCGGGCAGCGACAGGCTCGACAGACCCGCGACGAGGAACATGCCGGCGAGCACGGGCGCGGCCTTCTGCACCCCCCCGTAGTCACTGATCAGCGCCGACCGGTGGCGCTGGATCAGCATGCCGGTCACGAGGAACAGGGCCGCGGTCGACAAGCCGTGGTTGAACATGTACAGGGTCGACCCGGCCCCGCCCTGGGGGGTGAGCACAAAGATCCCCAGCACGATGAAGCCGAAGTGGGACACCGATGTGTACGCGATCAGCCGGCGCATGTCGTCCTGGCCGATCGCGAGAATCGCCCCGTAGAGCACGCTCACCACGGCCAGCACGATCACCGCCGGAGATGCCCACTGCGAGGCTTCGGGGAACAAGCCGAGGCAGAAGCGGATCATGCCGAAGGTGCCGATCTTGTCGAGCACGCTGACCAACATCACCGAGGTGCCCGGGGTCGCCGCCTGGGCGGCGTCGGGCAGCCAGGTGTGCACCGGGAACATCGGGGCCTTGACCGCGAACGCGATGAAGAAGCCGAGGAACAGCAGACGACCGGTGGTCTGGTCGATGTCGATCCGGGCGAGGTCCTCGAGCAGGTACGTCGGGCCTCCGGCGTCGTTGGAGACGGTGTAGAGCCCGACGACCGATGCCAGCATCAGCAGGCCGCCGAACAGGCTGACCAGCAGGAACTTTACGGCGGCATAGGATCGGCGGACGCCGCCGAAGCCACCGATCAGGAAGTAGATCGGGATCAGCGTCGCCTCGAACAAGACATAGAACAAGAACACGTCGGTGGCTGCGAACACGCCGACGGCGAGCCCCTCGAGTGCCAGCATCCAGGCGAAGAAGGCGTTCGAGCTCCACCGACCGGTGTCGCCATCGTGCCACGAGGCAAGGATCACGACCGGGGTGAGCACCAGCGTCAGGAGAACCAGGGTGAGCCCGATTCCGTCGACGCCCAGCGAGTACCAGGCGCCGAGCGACGGGATCCACTCGTGCTGCTCCTCGAGCTGGAAGCCGCTTGCATCGGGGTCGTAGTCGGTCAGGGCGCCCGCGACGCCGACCACCAGAGCCAGCACGGAGAGTCCGAGAGCTGCCTTGGGCGCCAGCGCAGCCCGCCGCGGCAGCAGGGCGAGTGCCACCGCGCCGAGCAGCGGCAGCACGGCGGTGATCGTCAGCCAGGGAACGGTCATGTCAGCGTCACGGCCAAGGTGGCGACCACCGTGATCAGGGCACCACCGAGCATCGTGAGGGCGTATGTCCGGACGAAACCTGTCTGAGCCCGACGAGCCGCTCCCGACGATCCACCCACGAGCGCGGCCAGCCCGTTGACGAAGCCGTCCACGATCTTGTCGTCGACGAACAGCAACGCCTTGGTGAGCTGCTGTCCGGGTCGCATGAACACCGCCTCGTTGAGCGCGTCACCGAACAGGTCGGCGCGGGCGGCACGGGTCGCGAACCGGACATTGGCGGGGGGGTGGTCAGCGATGGTTCGCCCGGCACCATAGGTGAACCAGCCGATCGCCACCCCGCCGAGCACGACCAGGGTGATGATCCCGGTGAGCACCAGCGGGGAGACGAACAGGTCATGGGGCTCCTCCGGCCCGGTGACCGGCTCGAGCCAGCCGGTGATCCAGCCACCGAGTATCAGGACCCCGCCGACCAGGGACAGCACCGCGAGCACGATCAGGGGCGTCGTCATGACACGGGGGGACTCGTGCGGGTGGACACCATCGCGCCAGCGCTTGCTGCCCAGGAACGTCAGGAGCATGACTCGGGTCATGTAGAAGGCGGTGATACCGGCACCGATCAGCGCACCCGTGCCATAGATCCAGCCCTCGCCGAACGCCGCTTCGATGATCCGGTCCTTGGAGAAGAAGCCGGAGAACGGGGGGAACCCGATGATGGCGAGGTAGCCGACGGCGAAGGTGGCGAAGGTGACCGGCATCGCGGTGCGCAGCGCTCCGTAGTGCCGCATGTCCACGTCGTCGTCGGTGGCGTGCATGACCGAGCCGGCGCCGAGGAACATGCCGGCCTTGAAGAACCCGTGCGTGAGCAGGTGGAAGATCGCGAACGCGTAGCCCGCGGGGCCGATGCCGGCCGCCAGCATCATGTAGCCGATCTGGCTCATCGTGGACCCAGCGAGTGCCTTCTTGATGTCGTCCTTGGCGCATCCGATGATCGCGCCGACCAGCAAGGTGACCAGCCCGACGACCACGACCGCCGTCTCGGCCGTCGGCGTGAACGCGTAGACGAAGCTGGACCGGACGACCAGGTAGACACCCGCGGTCACCATGGTGGCCGCGTGGATCAGTGCCGACACCGGGGTGGGGCCTTCCATCGCGTCCAGCAACCACGACTGCAGTGGCACTTGCGCCGACTTGCCGCAGGCGGCGAGCAGCAGCAGCAGGCCCAGCGCAGTGGCGGTGCCCTCGGACGCGTCGGGCATGGCGGCCGACACGCCCGCAAAGCTCGACGTGCCGAACGTCGCAACCATCAGCATCACCGCAACCGACATGCCGAGGTCGCCGACCCGGTTGACGATGAACGCCTTCTTGGCGGCGGTGGCCGCCGAGTCCTTGTGCGCCCAGAAGCCGATCAACAGGTACGACGCGAGTCCGACCCCCTCCCAACCAAGGAACACGCCCAGGTAGTCGTCGGCGAGCACCAGCACGAGCATCGCCGTGACGAAGAGGTTCAGTTGGCCGAAGAAGCGCCGACGGTTGGCATCGTGGGCCATGTAGCCCACCGAGTAGACGTGGATCAGCGAGCCAACACCACAGATCAGCAGCACGAACAGCATCGACAACGGGTCGAGCAGCAGCGCGAACTCCGCCTGCCAGTCGCCGACCTCCAGCCAGGTCCACAGCGCCTGCCGGACCTGCCGTTCCTCGGCGTCGCGCCCGAGCAGCTGGGCGAACGCGGCCAGTCCCACGACGAACGAGCCGATCGGCATCGCGCAGCCGAACAGGTGGCCCCACGGGTCGGTGCGGCGTCCGCCGAGCAGCAAGACGGCAGCACCGAGTGCGGGAAGCGCAACGACTAGCCACACCAGCGAGAGCAACCCGTCCGCCTCGGCGGGCACGACCGGCACCCCGACCTCGCCGGAGGCGAGCGGGATGACGCGCACGGCCAGCTGGCTCACGGCGTACCTCGGCCCCTCTCAGTACTTCAGCAGGCTGGCGTCGTCGACCGAGGCCGAGCGGCGCGAGCGGAAGATGGCGACGATGATCGCGAGGCCGACGACGACCTCAGCGGCAGCGACCACCATCACGAAGAACGCTGCCACCTGACCGTCGAGCTGGCCGTGCGCGCGGGAAAAGGACACCAGCGCCAGGTTGGACGCGTTGAGCATGAGCTCCACGCACATGAACACGACGATCGCGTTGCGCCGCACGAGAACACCAACAGCTCCGATGGTGAACAGCAGCGCCGACAGGGTCAGGTAGTGGTCGGTGTTCACCGGCCGCTCCCGCGGTCGGTGTGCTTGGCAGCAGTCCGCTGGTGGGAGTCGGTGCTGTCCAGCGCGGTCGCGGTGCGGTCGACCGCGGCGGAGCTCAGGTCAGCAGGGATGGTGCCGCGAGCCTGTAGCGACCGGGACACCGACAACGACGACGGGCTGCCGTCGGGCAGCAGCGCCGGGGTGTCGACCGCGTTGTGCCGGGCATAGACACCGGGCGTAGGCAGCGGGCCGAGGTGCTTGCCATGGTCGGCGTAGTCGCGGATGCGCTGAGCGGCGAGGTCGCGCTGGGTCGGCTTCGGAGTGAGCCGTTCGCTGTGAGCAAGCACCATGGCGCCCAACGCTGCCGTGATCAGCAGAGCGCTCGTCACCTCGAACGCGAGCACGTACGGGCCGAACAGCAACGTCGCCAGGGCGTCGACGTTGCCGTCACGGTTGGCAGCACCCAGCCCAACCGATGCCGACATCGTCGCCTGAGCGACCCCGAGCACGAGGACCAGGCCGAACAGCAGCCCCAGCGCGGTCGCGGCTAGTCGCTGGCCGGGGATGGTCTCGACGACCGAGTCCGAGGCGTCGACTCCGACCAGCATCAAGACGAACAGGAACAACATGAGGATCGCGCCGGTATAGACGATGATCTGCACCGCGAACAGGAACGGAGCCTGCTGCGCGGCATAGAGCACGGCCAGGCACACCATCACGAAGGCAAGCAGCAGCGCCGAGTGCACCGCCTTGCGCACCAGCACCATGCCGACGGCAGCGAGGACCATCAGCGGGGCGAGCGCCCAGAAGGCGATCACGATCGGGCCTCCCGGCCGCGGGTGGGCTGGCTGGTCGAACCGGTGCCGAGGTAGTAGTCCCTCTCGTCGTCGCCCAGCCGCATCGGGTGGGGCGGCTGCTCCATGCCCGGCAACAGGGGGGCGAGCAGGTCGGACTTCTCGTAGATCAGGTCGGCCCGGTTGTCGTCGGCCAGCTCGTAGGCGTTGGTCATCGTCAGCGCGCGCGTCGGACATGCCTCGATGCACAGCCCGCACAGGATGCAGCGCAGGTAGTTGATCTGATAGACGCGTCCGTAGCGCTCGCCTGGAGCGAAGCGGCCCTCGTCGGTGTTGTCGGCGCCCTCGACGTAGATCGCGTCGGCAGGGCAAGCCCAGGCGCACAGCTCGCACCCGATGCACTTCTCGAGACCGTCCGGCCAGCGGTTCAGCTGATGCCTGCCGTGAAAGCGCGGGGCGGTCGGCTTCTTGTGGTACGGGTACTCCTCCGTCACCACCCGGCGGAACATAGTCCGGAACGTCACCCCGAAGCCCGCGACCGGGTCCCACAGCTGCTCTCGGAGGCTAGCCACGGCGGTCCTCCCGCTTGTCACCGACGACAGGGGCCAACGCAGGTGGGCGCTGCCCGGGCATCGGGGGCACGGGGTATCCGCCGGCGAACGGGTCGAACGCTGGTTCGTCGGCGTCGTCGTCGGCCCCCTCGCGCTCGGGCATGAACGCGCTCGCCAACAGCAGCGCCGCGATCGTTGCGCCGGCGGCGATCAGGTAGGTCTGGTCGATGTCGCCGGACTCGACCCGAGTGCGCACCACCCGCACGACGGACACGGCCACGATCCACGCCAGGGAGGCCGGGATCAGCACCTTCCAGCCGAACTTCATGAACTGGTCGTAGCGCATCCGGGGCAACGTCCCGCGCAGCCAGATGAACACGAACAAGAACGCAGCGACCTTGCCGAGGAACCACAGTATCGGCCAGTAGCCGGTGCTCGCGGCATCCAGCTGCGAGATCGGCCACGGTGGGTGCCAGCCACCGAGGAAGAGCGTGGTGGCCAGCGCCGAGACCGTGACCATGTTGACGTACTCGGCGAGGAAGAACAGCGCGAACTTCAGGGACGAGTACTCGGTGTGGAAACCACCGACCAGCTCGCCTTCGGCCTCGGCGAGGTCGAACGGCGCGCGGTTGGTCTCTCCGACCATCGAGATCGCATAGATGGCAAAGCTGGGCAGCAGGATGAACGCGAACCACACGTCGTTCTGCGCGGCGACGATGCCCGAGGTCGACATGGTGCCGGAGTAGATGAACACCGCGACCAACGACAACCCCATGGCGACCTCGTAGGAGATCACCTGCGCCGACGAGCGGAGGCCCCCGAGCAGGGCATACGTCGATCCGGAGGACCAGCCGGCGAGCACGATCCCATAGACCCCGACAGAAGCGACGGCAAGGATGTACAGGACTGCGACCGGCAGGTCGGTGAGCTGCAGCGGTGTCTGCACGTCGCTGAACGGGATCGACACCTCGGGCCCGAGCGGTATCACGGCGAACGCGACGAAGGCGGCGGTGGCGGAGATGACCGGGGCCAGCACGAACACGATCGTGTCAGCCGCCTTGGGGACGATGTCCTCCTTGAGCGAGAGCTTGATTCCGTCTGCCAGCGACTGCAGCAGACCGAACGGGCCGTGATACTTCGGACCGACCCGGTGTTGCATCCGGGCGACAACCTTGCGCTCGCCCCAGATCGTGAACAGGGTCAGCAGCACGAGCAGGACGAAGATCAGCACCGCTTTGAGCCCGATCACCCACCAGGGGTCGACACCGAACGCGGACAGATCTTCCGCGGCGCGCAGTGTCGCATCAGGAACCGCGGCGCTGAGCGTCATGCGGTCCCTCCCTCGTCGGTACGGACAGGCGTGCTGCCGGGAGCGATGCGGACGATCTCACCCGGCCCGGCGCCGAGCGCGACGCGCAGTGGCACCGCACCGGAGTGCTGCGGTGTCCACACGACGTCGGCCGGCAGGTCAGCAGTCTCCGCCGGGAGCGTGACTGCGCCCCGGTCGGAGCGCAGCGTGACCGCTTGGCCTTCTGTGACGCCGAGCCGGTGCAGCGTAGCGGCTGCGACCCGGATGGTGGTGGCGCGCCCGGTGGCACGCAGGTGGGGCTCGCCGTCGAGCATGCGGCCGTCGTCGATGAGCAGCTTGGCGGAGTCGAGGACGACTTCGCCTGTCCCGGGCGCTGGCGCGGCGACGGGGTCTGTGCGGGGCGCCGCTGAACGGACGCCATCCCAGTCGCCGAGCTCGACAAGCTCGGCCGAAGCCTGCTCGACGGTACGCAAGCCCAGGCCGCGGCCGGTGCGGTCGATCTCCTCGGCGACTCCCGCGAGCACCCGCACGTCGGGCAGCGCGTGACCGCCGGACAGCACCTGGGCGAACGGGCGGGGGCGACCCTCCCAGGTGACGAACGTGCCCGCCTTCTCGTGCACCGGGGCGACCGGGAACACCACGTCGGCACGCCTGGTCACCTCGCTGGACCGGATCTCGCAGCTGACCAGGAACGGCACCGACTCGAGCGCCGTGCGGGCCAGACCAGGGTCGGCGAGGTCGGCAGGGTCGACCCCGGCGACGACGAGGGCACCCAACCGGCCGGCGGCGGCAGCCCCGAGCATCGCGTCGACGTCGAGGCCGGTGCGGGCCGGAAGCGAGCCGATGCCCCACGCGGCGGCGACGTCGGCGCGGGCAGACGCGTCGGCGACCGGACGGCCACCGGGCAGCAGGCCGGGCAGGCAGCCGGCGTCGACTGCACCGCGGTCACCCGCCCGGCGTGGTACCCAGGCCACCCGGGCACCGGTACGCGCCGCGAGCGCAAGCACGGCGCTGTAGGCGCCCGGGATGCCGGCGAGCCGCTCCCCAACCAGCAGCACGCTGTTCGCGTCCAGGACCAGGTCGGGCGCAGTGTCACCGTCGTCCAGCCCCGCCAGCGTCCGCGCCTCGTCACCAGGCACGGCGTGCAGCACCTCGGCGCCGAGCTTGGCGAGGCCGCGGCTGGTGTGGCTGGCGATCGCGACGACTCGTACGACGTGCTTGCGCACCCCCTTGCGCAGACGCAGGAAGATGGTCGCCGCCTCCTCCTCCGGGTCGAGCCCGGCAAGCACCACGGTGCGGGCGCGCTCGAGCTCGGCGCAGGTCACCCCGAGACCGGAACCGGCCACCTGCGCGGCGAGGAACTCAGCCTCCTCGGCGGAGTGTCTGCGCGCGCGGAAGTCAACGTTGTTGGTCCCGAGCACGGCCCGGGCCAGCTTGCCGTAGGCGTAGGCGTCCTCCCTGGTGAGCCGCCCGCCGGTCAGGACACCGACCTGCGGCGCGGCCGCCGCCAGGCCGCGCGCAGCAGCGGCGAACGCGGACGGCCACGACGCCGGCTGCAGCTCGCCGGTGGTCTGGTCACGTACGAGCGGGTGGGTCAAGCGGTCGCCCTGGCTGGCGTAGGCGAACGCGAAGCGGTCCTTGTCACTGATCCATTCCTCGTTGACCTCCGGGTCGTCACCGGCCAGGCGGCGCATCACCTTGCCGCGCCGGTGGTCAACTCGCAGCGCGGCACCGCACGAGTCGTGCTCGGCCACCGCCGGGCTCGACACGAGGTCGAACGGCCTGGCCCGGAAGCGGTAGGCAGCACTGGTGAGGGCACCCACCGGACAGATCTGGATGGTGTTGCCCGAGAAGTAGGACTCGAACGGCTGTCGCTCGTAGATGCCGACCTGCTGCAGCGCGCCGCGCTCGATCAGCGCGATGAACGGGTCACCGGCGATCTGCTCGGAGAACCGGGTGCACCGAGCGCACAGGACACACCGTTCACGGTCGAGCAGCACCTGCGCCGAGATGTTGATCGGCTTGGCGAAGGTCCGCTTGGTGTCGGCGAACCGGGCCTCGCCACGACCGTTGGACATCGCCTGGTTCTGCAGCGGGCACTCGCCGCCCTTGTCGCAGACCGGGCAGTCCAGCGGGTGGTTGACCAGCAGGAACTCCATGATCCCGGTCTGGGCCTTGTCGGCCTGGGCCGACGTTGCCTGCGTGCGCACGACCATGCCTGCGGCGACGGTGAGGGTGCAGGATGCCTGCGGCTTGGGCATCGCGCGACCGTTGCCTGCATCGGGAACCTCGACGAGGCACTGTCGGCAGGCGCCCACCGGATCGAGCAGCGGGTGGTCGCAGAACCGTGGCACCTGCACGCCGACGAGCTCGGCAGCCCGGATCACCAGCGTGTGCTTCGGCACGCTGACCTCGACGTCATCGATGACGAGCGTGACCAGGTCGTCGCGGGGCTCCAGCGCACCCCCCGTTCCTGCCTTGGCGGTTCCCGAGTCTGTCGTCGTCATCGGGCCGCCCCCACGGCGGAGGTCACGGGGTGCAGCATGGACGCGGCGTACGGGAACAGCTCCCACGCCGGGGTGTGCGAGCCGGCGACGAACTCGTCCCGGAAGTACTGGATCGCGGAGATCACACAGGCTGCGGTGCCGTCGGCCAACGCGCAGAACGACCGGCCGGCCATGTTGTCGGACATGTCGAGCAGCAGGTCGACGTCCTCCTCGGACCCCTTGCCGGCTTCGAGTCGCTGCAGCACCTGCACCATCCACCAGGTCCCTTCGCGGCATGGCGTGCACTTGCCGCACGACTCGTGCTTGTAGAACTCGACCCAGCGCAAGGTGGTGCGGACGACCGACACGGTCTCGTCAAAGATCTGCAGTGCCTTCGTCCCGAGCATCGAGCCGGCAGCTGCGATCCCCTCGTAGTCGAGTGGTACGTCGAGGTGCTCGTCGGTCAGGATCGGCGTCGACGAGCCCCCTGGTGTCCAGAACTTCAGCTGGTGGCCAGCCCGGACACCGCCCGCCAGCTCGACGAGGCGGCGCAAGGTGATGCCCAGCGGGGCCTCGAACTGGCCCGGCTGTTCGACGTGACCGGACACCGAGTAGAGGGTCATGCCCTTGGACTTCTCGGTTCCCATCGAGCTGAACCAGTCAGGCCCCTGGTCGAGGATCACGGGTACGGAGGCGATCGACTCCACGTTGTTGATGACGGTGGGGCCGGCGTAGAGCCCGGCGATCGCCGGGAACGGTGGACGCAGCCGCGGCTGACCGCGCCGACCCTCGAGGGAGTCGAGCAGGGCCGTCTCCTCCCCACAGATGTACGCCCCCGCGCCGGCGTGCACGATGATGTCGAGGTCGTAGCCGGAGCCGTGGATGTCGGCGCCCACGTGGCCCGCCCGGTATGCCTCCCGGACGGCCTGGTGGAGTCGACGCACCACGTGGAGCACCTCGCCACGCACGTAGACGAACGCGTGTCTGGCCCCGATCGCGTACGACGAGATGATCACTCCCTCGATGAGGGTGTGCGGCGCCGCAAGCATCAGCGGGATGTCCTTGCAGGTGCCCGGCTCGGACTCGTCGGCGTTGACCACCAGATAGTGCGGCTTGTCGTCGCCCGTGGGGATGAAGTCCCACTTCATGCCGGTCGGGAAGCCAGCGCCACCCCGGCCCCGCAGACCGGAGTCCTTGACCGCCGAGATGACCTCGGCCGGTGTGAGCGCCAGCGCCTTGTGCAGGCCACGATAGCCGCCCGCATCCTCGTAGGTCTCAAGCGTCCATGAGCGATCACGGTCCCAGGTGTCGGTCAGCACCGGGGTCAGCGGGTCGATGCTCACGGCGACTCCTTCCCGGTGCGGCCATCGTCGGTGGGCTCAGCGTCGGTGGGCTCAGCGTCGGTGGGCTCAGCGTCGGTGGGCTCAGCGTCGGTGCGCTCGGTGTTGTCGACGGTGCGGGCGGGTGACTCGGCGATCCGGGTCTCCTGGTCGCCACGGGTATAGGCAGAACCGCCCACGGGGTTGGTCGGGTCGGCAGCGAC
>Ga0183260_10003943_pt1 | contig 11899 bp, 10 predicted proteins | sample AntDrymUQ4972206_2_FD_129768 | JGI IMG/M metagenome (GOLD analysis project Ga0183260, IMG submission 129768) | Polar desert sand microbial communities from Dry Valleys, Antarctica - metaG UQ497 (22.06) (version 2) (version 2) | ecosystem: Environmental > Terrestrial > Soil > Desert | place...
CGCTCGGCCTCGGCCACACGCTCGGCCTCGGCCACACGCTCGGCCTCGGCCACACGCTCGGCCTCGGCCACACGCTCGGCCTCTGCCGGTGCGGCTAGATCTTCGAGGGTCGGTACTTGTTCATGGGGAGCTGCTTCCTGCAAGGCCCTTTCCAGTTCGTCGAACGCTGCTTCCAGCTCGGGGTCGTCAGGCGGCAGTTCGACTCCTTCTGGCAGTCGGACCTTCAGGAGTCCAGCTACGACAAGCCCATAGACGGTCCTGCCGGCCTCCAGATCTGTGAAGCCGCACATATGGGCAAGGTCGGTGATGGTGCTGGCCCCATCGATCTGCGAAACCAGCGCCCATTCTTCGGGCGTTAGAGCGACATCTATCTCTGCGGCCTGTTCATCTCGAAACTCAGGTATCGACTCGAGCGTTGGGATCTTGCGGGTTATCTGGTGCCATTCTCGGAATCGACGGGCGCCCTCCATGATCAGGTTCTCAACACTGACCTGGATGCCGATGTCTTCGTTGGAAACAACGCCCGAGTCGAAACGGAAGCCCCCGCCTTCCCACCTAAGGATCTCGAAGATGGTGTCCTCGATCTGTTGGCGCACTATCTGGGTCATCTGCTCCACCGAGACGTGTCCATCGCCGACAAGCAGTTCTCCCAGGCGCCGTTGTTCGGGGTCAGTGCGCTGCTTCTCGAGAGCGGCCTCAAGGTCCTCATTGGTAAGGAAGCCTGCCGAAACCATGCGGCTGCCCAGGCGGACTCCGCTCCCGATCAAGCGGGCGTGATAAGCCTGGCCCAGTCGGAAATAGACGCGAGCTTCGGATTCGCCGCGCGAAAGGGAAAGGCATCCCGTATGACCCTCTCTTGCAACCGCGCGGAAGATCTCGGGGGCGCCGATAGAAGCGAGGTCACCCTCGATCACTAGACATATCCTCCATGGCTTAAAAGACGCTGCCCGCCTTCCAATTTCTTCGGCAGGGCGAGCCCCGCAGTTGAAATCGGGGGAAAACATCATAGCTACGTCATCCGCAAGCGGCTCCCAACACGGCCAGCGTCGAGGTCACCACTGTCAGCGAGATGTGTGTCAGCGCTCAAGACGACCACAGGGGCCAACCGATAAAGACTAAAAGGTGACGGCTTGGGGGTATCTGTGACGAAGCAACCGAAACGGGCGCTCGACCGCCTGAGCGATCCCGAGTATCTGTCCGGCATATCGGACCTTCCTATCGAGGAACTGAGGCAGCGTCGGGCCGAATGCAGCTCGGTCGAGGAGGAGCTCTCCTATGCCCGCAGGCTGTTGCAGGGCAAGCTGGACATCCTTTCGCACGAGATAAAGGGGCGGGCCGAAGGCGGCCAAACCAGCTTCGAATCGCTGATCGCCAAACTCCCGACGATCCTCGCAGACGAAGATTCAACATCCGTTGGAAGGCACATGAACGTTGTGCTCCCGAAGAACTTCGAGAAGCAAAGGCGTGAGGTGGAACGGATCGCATCCGAATCGATCTTCGCCAAGCTGCCGGAACTTGGGCCAGAAGAGCTCGAAGATCTGGCGACGAGACTCACCGAGTGTGAAACACAGATCTCGGAGGAGCGCCGGACCGTGCAAGACGTTCTCGATGTTTTGAACTCCGAGGTAGTTCGTCGCTATCGCGAGGGACAGCAGGACGTTTCTTCCCTTCTTCCTACCTAGTGCATCAGTCCTAGTGGCTTAGGGCACAGGGAAGCTAAGGGGCGATGGCAGCGATGTCTATCTCCATCTTCGACTGATCGACGCTTCTTAGGATCCGAAGCGAAGGATGATCGGCAAGGTGTAGCTCTGGGCCGAAAGAGCCATCCGCCGACAAGATTCTCACTACCGGGGCCGAAAGTGCCTTTGGGTTGTTCTTGACGACGACAGCCATGGTGTCGTCACTCATCTCGACCACGGACCCGGGAGGATAGAAACCCAAGATCCGGATGAAGATCCTGACAACTCTCGGGTCGTAATGGGCATCCGCCCCGGTGAGCAGAACCTCGAGGGCCTTTTCTCTGCGCTCTGCTCTGCGATAAGACCTTCGAGAGGTGATGGCGTCGAAGGTATCGGCAACTGAGACGATCCTGGAAAATATGTTCGGTGCACTTGGCGGATGAGTGTGCGGATAACCGCTTCCATCAAGATGAACATGATGCTCGAAAGCGATCGATGCAGCAGCAGGTGGAAGTCGGTCCCACGCGCTGAGCATCATCAAGGCCCCCTCGGCTGGATGTCGCATGATCTGTTCCCACTCGTGCTCCGCCAAAGCTCCTGAACGATTCAGCACTTCAAACGGAACTGCCACCTTGCCCATGTCGTGAAGGATCGCACCGAGACCCAGCGTTTCTAGCTGTCCGCGGCTAAGCCCCGCCGCGGCTCCGGTCGCAAGTGAAAGGATGCAAACGTTGACCATGTGAAAGAACGTGTATTCGTCGTGAGAGTGCATGGTCGCAAGTAGAAGCGCCGACTGGGGATCAGTGATGACCCCTTCGACTAACCCCTCTACAGCTTCCTTCGCCGCACCCGCCGGAGCCTGAGATATGGGCTGTTCACCGATGCCCGATCTTCGAAGGATCTCGAGAGCGTTCCCGTAGGCGCTCTTCATGAGTCCGGCCCCCGCCCTGCCGATATGAAGGTCAGACAACTCGGCCTGGTTGATGCCGATCGGACCTGTCGGTGGATCCCCTCCTAAGGACAAGAAACTCAACAGGACTTTGACATGGTGGCTGGTGAGGTCCGGTCGTATCGACAACGATGCGATGCCTCGCCCTACCCACACCCGCATCAGTCCTTTCAGCGTTACAGACTCCCTCACCAAAAGCTTTTCGCCAGCGAAAAACGATCCCTCATGCACGAAAAGATCGATCGGACCTTCATGCACCATGCGGCCAGCAGCGTCGACAAGGGCAGCGATCGCCTCGGTCCTCAATGGGTGCCCTTCGGGGTACAGGCCACCGATCCTTTCCGCGGCTGCGAGCTTCGAAAGAAAGTCGCGGGCTTCCGCCAGGTCACCTCTCATGTGATCGACCGAAACGTTCAAGAAGGGATGAGGCATGGGTCGCAAGATCTCGCGTTACGGTTCCGGGTGGCCACCGTCGCCGAGCCGTTTGCTCAAGGATCGTACGGGCAGAATTCCTGGAAGTCATCGAAAGGGAAGTCAGAGCTTCCTTCCTCTCGCGGGAAGTTCGGGACTTCGACGTTGCGACTTCTTTCAACATGTTCACAGCAGATTCGGTATCTATCGACCCAAGCCCTGCTATGGCAGCGAGCCTCACGGACGCGTCGTGGTCGGCGAGCGATCTTGCCACCGCGGGAAGGTGTTCATCACCTCCAGAGACTGAAAGGGCTCGTACGACCTCTCTGCGAACGCGGGCATCTGGATGAACGGTCAACTTAGAGATGCGGCCGACGGTTTGAGATGGGGCAGCCTTGGAAAGCACCGTCACCATGTTGCGGACCAAGAACCAGCGATGATCTTCGAGGGACGCGAGTGCCGGTCGATGGTCGATCGAAGCCAGGGCCGAAATCGTATCCATGAGTATCTTCCTTCGATGGCGGTGGGGCTCGGTAGCTAGGTGGTGGACCAGCAAAGGGATCGCTCTCGCACCACTCATGTCCAGGAGCTTTCGCGCTGAGTCTGAAGAGCCGTCCATGGCGGCCGTGACAACCGATTCGCAAGCCGCGGCATCGAGAAGCCGTTCTCTTGCGAAAGGAAAGCGTCCATCCTCGTCGAGGAAGATGCTGATCAGGTCGACGATCTTTTCGAAGTAGCCCTGTGTGGCCCAGGATGCAAGCACCTGCTCCGCAGCCGAAGCCAGGGCATCCTCCGAGACAGATGTCTCGGTTAGCCCTCTAACCAGGCGCAAGGTCAATTCTTCTTTCGATCCAGAGATGAAGTCATCCGCCTCGGCTTTGATCGAAGAGCTATCGATCTCTTGAGCGCTTTGAATGCGCTCGGAAACATCAGAGCCGAGGAGCCTTTTGACCCCTGCTTCGCCGATGACCTCTCGAGTTGTAGATAGCTGTTCAGACAGCATCCCAGGAAGCTCCTTGCGTCTGCCCCCCGACTGCGCAACCACCGCGGCGGCATATGCGAGAACAACGCCGGTCCCCCTAGATGACGAAAGCCACACAAGGGCGTCGACCAGCTCACTGTCTGAAAGTTGTCCGGTTATCGCTGTAGCGAACTGATCCGGCATGTTCTCGAAAGCGATGTCCAGTAGCCGGTATCGGTCCTCGGATGACATGGATGCGACAGAGTCGGCGATCCGCCCCTCGACTGCTCCCATGTCTTCGTCCAGCTCGCGCGCTCGGCCATGCTCTTGGTGGAGCCTGCCATAGACTTCTTCGGCTGGCCCGCTCAGATCCAACTCGGGGCCACCCGGCGCGGTCTCGTCTCGAGGACGGCCGTGAAGCGCGGCAGGGTCTGTGACTACAAAGTCCCTCAGCTCAATTGCGATGGTGGTGACATTTCGTTCGGTCAGATACCGACCCGCTCCGCCAACGCCAGCCAGTTCCCCTGGATCCATCGACACGATGTTTCCGAAGGCCAGTAGGTCTTTCGAAGAGGGGGTTTCGATGATCGCCAGATGAAGCACCTCCCTTTCGAACAGGGCTTTGCAGAGCGCATCTATCCCCGGATTGCCGGCTGGGAAGGCGGCGAAATGAGTAGGACCCACCTCGACCCGAATCGGCCCCTGTGAGACGCTGGCTTGCAGGATCTCGATCGCCCTTACGAAGGGAGGCTGGCCTTCCGGATCGGGGTAGAGGCGCACGGCAGAGGCCGCCAGATTGAGGGCCTGCAGGACATCTCCCAGGCGACTCGGTGGCTGCTGGCGGGGCGAGGAGGAAGATTCCACTGCCAGATTGTAGGTCTCGGTCCCGCGGGCCCAGCCGTTACTTGAGCTTCGGGTTCGGTGGTCCCTGCGGCTCCTTGCTGCTCCCGGTGCTGGAAGCACTGTGGAAACCGGTATCTGCGGCCGCTTTGGTTGACTTGGTCTTTTTGGAAGCGGACTTGGAGGCGGCACTGGCCGCCCTCTGGTAGCCCGGTCCGACTATCTGGGCGATGACCGAATCGATGAGGGCGGTGGCCAGTATCGCTGGCTCGACTAGCGCAGCTACCGTGGCTTCCTGGGATGAGTCGTCAATCATAAGGGCGGGGAAAGGAGCCGTATCCGTCGACGCTTCAGGCGCTGCGATGGGCCTCATCCGTCTGTTAAGGCTGATCGGAGCAGGGGCGCTCGAGGGCCTGGCACTGACTAGCTGGCCGGGGGTCCGGATCGGCGAAAGTACCCGATCCGCCGCTTGATCGAAAGCCGCCAGGGTCGAAACGACCAGCCCTAGAAGGCCGAGAGCTACGATCGGCACAACTCGGCGGTCCCTTTTGGGGGAGAAGGAAATAGTCATAGATCTCTAGTCATCGTTGATATCAATATCGGAGGTCAAGGGCGAGTTCTTGAATGCCTTCCCACCCGCACGAGTCAAGGACCTCAGGGATTCTTTTATGACTTTTGCTGCTAAAAGAGTCCAGAATGAGACGAGATGAGCCGAAAACACTACAAGGAGTGAGAGCCGGTGGCACTTAAGTGAGAGCCGGTGGCACTTTAGTGGGAGTCGAAGGCCACCGAAACGGATCGAAGGGGTCAACAGAAAATCCATGACTGAGCCCACCTTGGAATCTCTGGATTACGTCGGGGAACTTGAGAGGACCAAGTCTCAACTACTCGTTTTCGCGCGTGAGATGAGCTCCGTCTACCAGCAGCAGCGAAAGCAGGCAGCCAACCTCGATTCGTTCATGGAAGAGCTAAGGACCGACTACCTATCGGTCATCCAGACGCTCGCCCTTGTCGTAGAGAACAAAGATGAATACACCCGGTATCACTTGGAGCGGTGCCGTGAATACGGAACCGCACTCGCGAGTGAGATCGACCCAGCACTTGCCACCGAAGAGCTGCAATACGGGTTCCTGCTGCACGACATCGGAAAGATCGGCATCCCAGAAGCCATCTTGTCCAAGCCAGGCCCGCTAACCACCGAAGAGATGAGGGTTATGCAGATGCACCCTTTGATCGGCGAGCAGATGGTGAAGCCGATGCGCAAACTACTGGACGACAGAACCATAGACGTGATCCGCAATCATCACGAGAGGTTCGATGGCACGGGCTATCCAGATCGGCTGAAAGCTGAAGGGATCCCTCTCGTTGCCAGGATCTTCTCGGTGGTCGCCGCATCCTTAAAAAAAAAAAGCGATAGGTCTTATCGTCAGGCCCTTTCCTTCGACGAGGCTCTCAGTCGACTCGAAGCTGCAGCTGGCTCGCAATTCGACCCCGATGTGGTCGATGTATTCGGCGGGCTGATGCACCGCCTGCCAGCCGTCTCTTCCTGAGATAGCTGTCATATCAACAGATCCGACCTTCTTCTTCGCCTCGCTTGTTTGCAACTGTTATACGGCGGTGATACTCTAGTCACCATGAAGGTCGATCAATTGGGGCAGTTCATACGGGAACAGCGAGAGAACTCGCGGCTCACCCTTAGGAAACTGAGCGAAGCAGCAGGAGTTTCGTTCCCCTACCTATCTCAGATAGAACGCGGAGCTCGCAAACCTTCGGCGGAGATGCTTCAGGCGATAGCGAAGGGTCTCCGGATATCCGCCGAAACGCTTTACGTGAAGGCAGGGATCCTCGAAGAGGGCCACAGGTCCGATCTTCGCACCCACATCATGGGAGACCAAAGCCTCACGGAGCGTCAGCGATCGATGCTCATCGAGATATACGAGAGTTTCAAGAAGGAAACAGCCAGCGCACGCAGGCGGTCCAAGGCCACGAGAAACGCGAAGCGTCTGAAAGCGAGCTGACCAGTTTGGCGGGACGGCGGAGCGTGTGCCTCTTCGCACCCTCACCCGGCTTCCCTTCGCCGTTCCGCCATCCACCTAACACCATCCGATCCGAAACCTTTACAAGGAGGAAATGAATGACCGCAACGAAGCAGATCTTCTACGCCGCCGTTGGGGCAGGCGACCTTGCCGTGGAGCGCGCCAGATCGCTGCAGGGCGTCCTTGACCTTCCCAAACTAACTGCCCTTAGCCCGGCAGAGGTCCGCGGCTCCTTGGAGCGGGTCGGCGTAGGCGCCGTAACACTTACGACTCAGCTCTATGACGGCCTGGTCGAGCGGGGGGAGCGAACCGTGGATTCCATCCGCAAGTCCGCCCCAACGAGGCGGGCCGTTGCGCAAAGCAAGACCGCAAGAAGCCAGACGAAAGCTGCGGTCACATCGGTCCGCAAGGCAGCCAAGAGCTCCGTTTCCGCCAGCAAGAACGCCGCCGCCGCGATCTAGGCTCTCAGCAAAAACCGAAGAAAGAAAGGCCAAGCCTTTCGTTCTTCGGTGTTACCGTCGCCGGGTGGACGTAGAACTCACCAAGGGCGAGGCCATCTTCGATCTGCCCTTCTGGGACGATCTGGTTGCAGCCTTCCCTCACCGACACGTGTTCGCGACGCGCGATTGGAACCGGGCGTGGTGGGAAGAGTTCGCTGGCGGAAAATCCCTATTCGGCCTTACGTTCATGGACCCCCATCCTGTTGCATTCGCTCCTTTGATGACCGACCGGACCGTTTATGGCAGGCGCCTTAGATTCCTCGGGGGAGACGACCTTACCGACTATCTCGGGCCGATCGTTTCATCTGACGGGGCTCTCCCGGGGGTAACAGATGCTCTGCTTTCGTACTTGTGTGACGAGGTTCCTGACTGGCAGTACATAGAAGCTCGATGTTTGCCGGTTCCATTCGGCTTCGCCGAGCATCTGGTGGAGTCCGCCGACCGCCGTGGGATGCCGTTCGAGATCGACCAGACAGATCTCACGGCTGTGCTGCCCCTGCCGGAAGATTTCGAGACTTACATCGAGCGCCTCCCGGGCAAGAAGCGCCACGAGCTTCGGCGCAAGATCAGGCGGTTCGATCGGGAAGCTCCCGGCTGGAGCCTGCGGTCGGCTTCAGCCAACCTCGACGAAGACGTTCACTTGTTCATCGAGATGCACAAGGGAAGTGAAGGACTAAAGGGTAAGTTCATGCTTCCAGAGAGAGCTTCGTTCTTCGCTCGTGTGGCCGATGCCCTGTATCCGACCGGAGTGCTCAGCTTGGACTTCTTGGAGGTCGACGGAGCGCCGATAGCCGCCACCTTTTCCTTCGTTTACGACAACGTCTTCTATCTTTACAACTCGGCCTACTCCAAGTCTTTCAGCAGCCTTGCTCCCGGCCTGATGATCGTGGCCCGATTGATCGAAAGATCCATCCATCAAGGCCACTTGAGGTTCGATTTCTTAAGGGGCAGAGAGAGGTACAAGTTCGACCTGGGGGCCGAGGCCATCCCCCTTCACGCGGTGAAGCTTCAGCGCGATTAGGCAACTGACCCTAAGATTGTTCTTCCCACTCCACCTTGTCCTACGGGTGGCAGCCTAAAAGAGGAGAGGCACCTGACAGCGAACGATCCTTTATTCCAGGTCCGCCCGGTTAGGGATGTGAACCGGGTGGCGATGCTGACGGTCCACTCGAACCCTCTGACCGAGCCTGGTCACGGCGACGCTGGAGGGATGACGGTTTACGTCCGACAATTGGCGAAGTCTCTTGCCGCTCGCGGCACCACCGTCGACATCTTCACCCGCGCCGACACCGCTGATGGAAGTGTCACTGAGCTTTATCCGGGGGTGCGGGTCATAGGGATCAAGGGGGGGCCGACCGGAATCACCAAAGAGGCAGTGCCCGTCTATCTACCCGAGTTCACCTGCAACCTCACCGAGTGGGTGCGCGACGAAGAGGTGCGCTACGACCTGGTTCACAGTCATTACTGGCTATCGGGCAGGGTCGCTGCGAAGGTGGCGGCACGCTGGGAGCTGCCCTTCGTTCACACTTTCCACACGCTTGGCCTGGTGAAGAACCAAGCGCTGCGTCCAGGGGATTCGAGGGAGCCCGACTTAAGGCTCCAAGGCGAGGCAAAGGTAGCCGCCAATGCCTCAGCGATAGTTGTATCCACTCACGAAGAGCGGCGGTGGTTGATAGACCTTTACGCGGTCGATCCTGAAAGGGTCCATCTGATAACCCCGGGGGTCGACCACCGGCTGTTCCAGCCGGCCGATCGGCAGGGAGCGAAGAAGGCTCTTGGGCTAATAGGTCGAACGGTGCTGCTCTACGTCGGTCGCCTTCAGCCTCTGAAAGGGGCTGACACCGCGATCAGGGCTTTTGGCAAGCTCATTTCGTCGGGAGCCCTCGACCCGGCCACCGCAACTCTTCTGATCGTAGGCGGCGCAAGCGGGATGAACGGCGGATCCGAAGTGGAGGCCCTTCACCGTCTGGCGGCGGACCTCGGATTGCAGGGCTGCGTGACGTTCATCCCCGCCAAACCTCAGACGGCTCTGCCTGCCTATTACCAAGCTGCTGATGTTTGCATCGTTCCATCACACGTCGAGTCGTTCGGTCTTGTCGCCCTCGAAGCACAGGCATGCGGGGCAGTTGTGGTGGCTTCTGATATCTCGGGCCTTCGGTCGATAGTCGAGCATGGGTCAACCGGACTTCTCGCTCGGCCGGGCGATGCAGACGACTTCGCCGCCATGATCGGCCGGGTGATCTCCTCTCGTCAGTTCGCACGCAAGATCGCGACGAAGGCCGCCGCCCGAACGAGCAAATATTCATGGGATTCTTCCGCAGGAGCTATGCATCAGCTCTACGCCACGGTTCCAGCTGGATCACTGCGTTTCAGGGTGGAACGGGTAGAAGCGGGAATAAATCTCGAGTGGTCGCGAAGAAATGTCGCCCGCTGATATTGACTCACCTTCGAAGGCCCCATACATTGCGCAACGTCCCGAGCAGTCGTAAGGAATGTCCGGTTCGCCGGGCGGCCCTGGGAAAGCCGTAAAGTTAACTCGGAGTACCTGTCGCTGTGGTTGGAAAGTACAACTAGCTGCTGCGGCGGGGTATCTGGGAAGGCTCCAAAGCCCAACGAAAGGCTCGTACCGTCAACATCGGGCAACCCCAAGGTTGCTCGGGACACCTCAAGGCCCAAGATGCCAAGAGGGAACGGAACTCGAAGTGTTCGGGGAAGTGCACTTCGAGGAAAGCTCCTGAAAGGTACCTTGGGCCTTGTTGTTTTCGCGTCCCAAAGCCTCGGATCCTAAGAGTGCGAATCTTTCTTTTTAGGTCGCGAACATTTATCGAAGATCAGTATTGACGCGGGTATCGAGGCCCCCGTATGTTGCGCAAGTCCTGAGCAGCTGAGGGTTCGGAACCCGAAGCGGGCAGCCCTGGGAAAGCCGTAAGGCCAACTCGGTGAGCCTGTCGTTGTGGGGGGAAAGTACAACTCCCTGCGGCGGCGGGGCAACTGGGAAGGCTCCAAAGCCCAACGAAAGGCATGTACCGCAAGGGGAGCCCAAAGGGCGGCCCTGGGAAAGCCGTAAGGCCAACTCGGTGAGCCTGTCGATGTGGGGAGAACGTACACCTCTCTGCGTCGGCGGGGCAACTGGGAAGGCTCCAAAGCCCAACGAAAGGCCAGTATCTGACCGGCAGCCCAGCCTAAGGTTGCTCAGGACGCTAAAGCCCAGGGTTTGCGAAAAGCCTGGTGGCTCCTTCGGGAGTTGCCCGACTCAGAGCGATCCTGGGCTTTACCCTTTCCAGATGAGAAGCATCGAGGAGGCAGGGTGAACCAGTCACTCAGCCGTCTTCGGTGGCCCGAGTGGATGTTCCTTGGGGTAATCGCGATCTTGCCCGTCGCACATTCACTTGCAATTTTCAGGTTCTTCTTAAGCCCCCAGCTGGCAGTTTTGATCGTGGCCTCGGGTGCCCTCTTGATGTCGGCCCTATCAGGCGCAGGGATGTGGTTTCGTCAAGAAGGGCGGGAAGTGCGCTGGGCCTTGCTGCTGCTCGCAGCCTTCCTTTCTTGGATATCGATATCGGCCTTAGCGGGGGAGGATCCGACCAGAAGTTTGTCGGGCCACACTTTCCAGGGAACTGGGCTTGTGATGTGGGTGGCCGCCGCCATCCTGTTCGTTGTTGGCGCACGACTTAGCCAAGAGGCCCGCGGATCCGTGACGAAGGCACTCGGGGTCTCTGCGGCGGTCCTTATCGCTCTAACCGCGCTTTGGGCCGTTTTCCCAACGGTGATCGAAACAACTTTGGTTCCGCGTCAGCAAGATGGCGTTCCACTTCCCGGCGTCGGTAATGCGGCGATGCTCGCTGCCATCTATGGGGCATGCGCCCTTGTGATGTTCGGGAGATGGATCGGCCAAGGGGGCCGAGTCCCCTTAGGGGTGGGAACCCTTTGTATCTTGCTCGCCATGATCAGTCAGTCGCGCGTAGCCGCGGTTGCTACGTGCTCGTTGCTGCTGGTTGGAGCGGCGTTATCGATGCGCACCCCGGACTTTCGAAGAAGGGCCGTGATCGCGGTAGTAGTAGCTGCCCTGGCGGTGGTGGCCGGGCAGGTTGCTCTTCAGCCGTTGGTGCGAAGAGGGATGGGGTTCGCGGAAGCGGCGGGTGAGGGTAAAGCAGGGAGATTCTCACCAGCTCAGCTCGGTTCGGGACTTCGCAGTAGAGCGGTGTTTTGGAAAGTGGCCGCGAGGAGCATCGGTGCAGAGCCCTTCTTCGGGGCAGGACCAGCCAACTTCTCGTATCCTTATCGAAGGCTTTCTACCGCGGCGGACATCGAGAGGTCCGGGGTTGGGAATGTCGAGGTAAATGACGCGCACAACCTGCTTGTCGAGGTTGCTGCAACCGGTGGGATCCCTGCCGCGCTATTGCTCGCCGGGTTCATCCTCCTTCTCTTACTGCGAAGGGGAAGAGCAAGGCCCACGCCCGACATAGATGCGAGGTGGAGGAACTTCGCCATCCTGGTGCTGTTCGCTGTTTCCCTCTTCCAGC
>Ga0183260_10003944_pt1 | contig 11898 bp, 10 predicted proteins | sample AntDrymUQ4972206_2_FD_129768 | JGI IMG/M metagenome (GOLD analysis project Ga0183260, IMG submission 129768) | Polar desert sand microbial communities from Dry Valleys, Antarctica - metaG UQ497 (22.06) (version 2) (version 2) | ecosystem: Environmental > Terrestrial > Soil > Desert | place...
ACAATTGATGACACTACCAAAAGATTTCTGTAGAAATTGAATTTGCGAATAATATTTTAATTTATTAATAAATCTTTAAATCTGAATTGTGTTTGAAATTTGATAACATAATTTAACAATAAGATTCTTATTATACATCTTGAATAGATATTGTATGTTATTGAATGTAGGGCGGGCTACCTCTCGATGATGACTCTCTCTCAAAAAACCGCATCTTTGGTCAAGTTAAACAATCCAGAGAATTCTGAATATTATCAAATAAAGTGGTCTTATGCATGCAGAATGTTGAATGGTGCATATGAGATTAGTGAGCCTGATTTGATTAACGATAAACCTTTTGTAGGAGATCTTGCCCTTTTTAGGGTTACTCGTATTGGCTCTCATGTGAGGTTGATAGATACTAACAATAAAAAAATGAGAATATATCAAGGAGATTTATTTGTGGGTGTGTTTGGTAACAGGTATGCCACAGATGCTTATGAGGCTGAAGTAGAAGGGATAAAAGATCTTGCATTATTGACTACTGCGGGCATGGTCGGGACTATAAAATCTAGGCATAACTCACTTGGCGGATCTACAGAATTGCTATTTTTAGGTTTTTTGAGGGACAAATTGTCAAATCAAAAAATTAATATAAAACAAATTATTTTTCAACAAAGATGTTCTGTTCCAAATGAATCAAAACCCAAATCAACAAATCTATTAGTTGTAGTAGGATCCGGAATGAATTCGGGTAAAACAACTTTTGTTAGGAAGCTAGTGAAATCATTTTCTCAACAAGGAATGGTGGTAGCCGCCTGTAAACTAACAGGAAGCATTTCTCCAAGAGACTATGATGAAATGGTTGCTGCTAGTGCTTTCTATGCTACGGACTTTAGTGACTATGGTTTCCCGTCCACCTATAAATGTGAAGAAAAAGAATTACTCAGATTATTAGAAACTATGCTGGCAGATATAGAAAAGGCAAATCCAGAAATAATAATAATGGAAATAGCAGACGGTGTTATGCAAAAAGAAACTAAATTTTTGTTATCTGAGCCTTTGTTTAAAAAAAGGGTAGGTGGAATTATGGTAACAGCCGATAGCGCTCCTTCTGCCCTATATACAGTACAGTTTCTAGAAAATATGGGATATAAAGTCAAAGCAGTATCAGGAGCAATAACATCATCTCCCCTATATGTAAAAGAGTTTGAAGAATCCTCCACCATACCAGTGTTATCTTCTGCAACAAGCACGGTAAAACTTGGATCGGTATTTGGTGATTTGATGACTAAAAAAAGAAGATAACATTAAATTTAGTATAGTCCGATGGTTAAAAGCAAAAAAAATGAAAGAAAGAACACATCCATTATAAAATATGGGCTAACTTTCTTAAAGAAACATAGAGTCAAACTTACCTTTGCCATATTTTGGTCTGTTGTTTTTGCTTTGATTCCAATGCAAATACCCGTAATTACGGGCACATTGGTTGATGGGTTTAACTCACAAAACACCATGCATTCGTTTTATGGTTTTAAAATTGGTGAATCTACTGACGATGTTCTAGTTTTTGGCATTGTTGCTCTTTCAGTAGTTTCTTTGCTCTATGGTGTATCCGCGTATATGAGAATTTCCATTGCATCAGTTGTTAGCCGAAATTTTGTTTTTGAACTGCAAAGGGCTCTAGTTCAAAAGTTGGAATTCCTGCCTTTAGATATCCATAGAAAATACGGTTCCGGTGACCTTTTGAACCATATTATAGTAGATACCCATAATGTGAGACCATTTGTAGAAACAACCATCATAAAAACAATAACCAATATTGTTAGAATATCATTTCCTCTTTTGGTTCTTGTTATTATTGATCCCTTTCTAGCGATAATTGCCTATTCCATAATTCCAGTTCAGTATCTCGCTATAAGAAAGATTCAGTCGAAGATAAGCCAAATATTATCACAGCAAAGAAATGACCGGTCAAGGTTAACTACCGTCTTAAAAGAAAATCTTGACAACATCGAAACAATCCAATCGTCGAGTGCTGAAAAAAACCAAATTGGAAAAATATCAGAAGATATTGAACAGATTGAATTGTCGCAGATAAAAACTCAGCGCCAATACGGTTTGATGATGGGATGTGCATATGGTTTAACCGGATTAGGTTTAGCGTTAACTTGGTGGTTTGGTGGACAAAAAGTTTTAAATGACGACATTACTCTTGGTCAACTCGTAACATTCACTGGATTCCTACTGTTCGCTTATGAGCCAATACGATATTTCACAAGAAATATAAAGGATCACCATAGAAGCGTTATCGCATTAAAGCATATCCGGGCGGTTTTGGAGAATTCTTCCACAATTGAAGAGGAGCACAACGCTCCAGATTTAAAGATAACAAATGGCAATATAGTTTTTCAAAATGTCTCTTTTTCCTTAGGTAGAAAAAATAAAAATACACTAAAGGATATATGCATAAAAATAAACACCAAAAGCATTACGGCACTTGTTGGAAAAAGCGGATCGGGAAAAAGTACCATATTAAAATTGATTCTGCGACTGTATGATCCATCAGAGGGAAAAATATTGATTGACGGACAGGACATAAGATCTGTTTCGTTATCCTCTTTAAGATCACAAATTGCCATGGTTCCACAAAGTCCTGCAATATTTTCAGGAACAATCAAAGAAAATATTCTTTTGGCAAATCCAGATGCTTCAGACAAAGAGATTAACGATGCATGCATTGTATCGGATGCAGTAGGACTCATAAATAAATATGAAAAAGGATTGGATACCGCCATTGGTCAAGTGGGTGTACATTTATCAGGCGGGGAAAGTCAAAAAATAGCCCTTGCGAGAGCATTGCTGAAGAAACCCAAAATATTGTTGTTAGACGAACCCACTTCGGCAATAGATGCTGAATCTTCCAAGCGCATCATGAATACATTAAAGGGGTTAAGAAAGTTTATGTCAATTATCCTTGTAGACCATAACGTAAATTCACTTGATCTAGCAGACAACGTAATAACCATAAACAATGGAGTAGTAGTCGACAACATGAACAAAACAATAGTCAAAGAACTCTACAATGGCTTATACCTTGCCTATTCTCAAGATAATTTTAATTATGTACTTCTATGTAATGGAAACGTTGATATATCAAGAGACGATATGTACTATATGGATAATGGTAACAATGGAGCGTTAACCAAAACCATTGAAGATAAGTTCGTAGAATACAAAGTCATTGGCAGGACTCCCCAGAATAGAAGAATGGATGTGGTATTTGTAGGTGACATAAAAAATCCAAAATTAAAGGTTTGTGTATTGGCAGGTCAACATGGTGATGAGAAAATTAGCAAACAATCGGCAGTTCGGCTAATTGAGCATCTTATAAAGTCTAAAGAATTTCCAGATATCTGTGTCGGCGTTTTGTCTAATGCAAATCCGGATGGATCTTTTAAAAATAGACGCAAGAACGCTGCAGGAATCGATTTGAATAGAGACCATATGTTGTTAATGTCGGAAGAAAACCGTATAATACATTCTTTTATTCAATCTTGGAAACCAGATGTACTAATAGATGTCCACAGCTATCCGCCATCAAGGGAATACTTGGAGAAGAATAACCATGTATTTTACCAGGATGTTCTCATAGATGGCGCAACTAATCCAAGTATTACCAAAAAATTAAATACAGATCAATTAAATGATTTGTTTTCCCATGTTCGATCAGATCTGGATAAATTTGAATATAGCTGTGACAGGTATGTGTTAATTTATCCAGATGGAAGGGCAAGGCACAGTACAGACGATATTGTTGATGCGAGGAATTTTCTGTCATTGAGGTATGACATGCTAACTGTCTTGGTGGAAGGAAAAGAACCACTACCTGGAAAGGACAAAGATCAACAATTAGAGCGCAGTATTTCTTCGCTAAACCTTGCACTTGTATCCATAATAAAATGGATCACCAATAATAAATCTGGTATACCTGAGGATTTCCGAACAGATAATGAAAAGGAAAACAGAATTGGAATTAGATACAAATACAACGAACCTGAAAGCCCATTAATGATGAATTTCCTAAATACAACCTCCAACGAGATTGAGGAATTGGCAATCCCTACTTATGAATCATCTTTAAGGGCCACGAGAAAAGTTAAGATACCTTATGCATATGCAATTCCAGGTGGTAAAGACAAGTTATTGGATGTTTTGCATAATCACGGTTTTGCCTCTGTTAGGCTAGATAAATCTGGGCCCTACAAAGTTCAATCATATCTTGTCCTAGAAAGTGAACCTTCAAATACCGAAGTAAAACCAAGGCCGCCTATAAGCGTCAGATTGATAGCAGTTGAAGATGAAAAAGATTTATCAAGTTACGTTGTTTTTAACACAAGTCAGGAAGGAGGACGCTCGCTTCCTCTATTATTGGAACCACAATCAGAATATGGGCTAGCACGGTATAAGGAGTTGAATTTGGATGTCACACCAATGCAAAATTTTGATGTTTTAAGGATAATAGACAAGAAGTTCAAAGACGCCAATAGAAGTTAAAATTATGTTAATTTTATCTAATTTTCATCAGGCGCCACGTGGGTATAGGTTAAACAAATGGTATTATATGCTCGCCATCATCCCTTTTACAATGTTCTAAACTTCTAATGCATATTTACCAGTTCTTTATAGGCATAATATTATTCCTTTATCCCGCATCTAAAATAAATCCAAACCATTGTGCATTTTTAACTTTTGTTTTGTTTTGGGATTGTTAACAATATGCCAAAAGAATGTATTTCTAATTTATATATGTGTATCCACAGAAAACTCAAAAATACCGCCAACTGAAAGTTAATGAATAGTGGAGACAAAATGATAAGGAAAGAGAAATTTCTTTATGATAATAAAAATACTTCAGTAGATCTTGCCTATAATGAAAATATTGTAAATAAATTCAGTATCCTTTTTGCCGGGGATACAAATTTTGGAGAAAGTTATCTTAACTCATATGTTTTACGAAAAAATTTTGGATTTAATGTCTTAGAAAGGTATGGACATGACTTTTTCTTTCAAAAGTTAAAACCCATTTTACATGAATCCGATTTGGTTATTGCGAACCTTGAGACACCATTGATAGATGAGAAAAATACCGTAAAACCCAAATTTTCATTTTCCCCCAATAACCGTTTCAACAAAAAACAGGGTCCCTTTCAGCATTGGTCGGACAAAGCAAAAACTGCCGAATATTTGAAAAAGTACAATATTCTCAATGTTTCATTGGCAAATAATCATCTGATGGATTATGGAATTGATGGTTTATATCAAACTTTAGATAGATTGAAAGAGAGCGGAATAAGATTCTTTGGAGCAGGTGTTAACAGAAGACAAGCTGGTAAACCATATACCAAAAATATCTTTATTGGACGTTCCATAGTGAAACTTGCAGTTTTTTCCGCCTTTGAATATCGTAAGGGATATGACGAAGATTTCTCTTTTTATGCGGAGGATCGAAAGGGGGGCGTAAATAGGCTTTCGATCAATAGAATCCACAAGAAAATAAAAAAACTAAGAAAAGACAATAATAATGTGTTTGTTGTAGCATTTCCACATTGGGGTGGAGCCCGTAACTATGGCTGGAAAACAGACAAGCAGACAGAGATAGGACATCAACTTGTTGATGCAGGGGCAGATATTGTAATTGGTAGTGGTCCTCATAATATGCAACAAATTGAAGAATACAAAGGACGACTAATTCTATATAGCATTGGAAATTTCATGTATAATACTTTGGGAAATTATGATAACTACAGTGCTAATCCTTTTAGTTTAGCTGTGAGATTGTTATTTAAAATAGATCGCAGAGGAAGCCCACAAAATAAACCTAGACAAGATCTCACCATTAATAATATCTCTTTAGCAGGAATAAAAAAAACAATAAAGATCTATCCAATTATGACGGATAATCATATAACGAAGTGGCAAGCGAGGTTCTTGGAAGAACAAGAGTTTAAAATTGTCAAAAATCTATTAATAGATAAAAACTCTATTCTAAAATCCTCAAAAAGATATAAAAAAGTGGGAATTGATAATATAGGTCGATTTATAGAATTACGATTGGATTAGGATCTATTGAATAACTTGAAAAAATATTTTGAATAATATAAAGTTTGCCTGCGCGTAGTTTTCCTCTAATACAATGAATTGCAAAAAGTTACTAACAAAGGTAAAAAGAAATATTATTTGGGATAAATTGTTTTTGATTTTTGATGGACATTGTACATTGATACAAAATTGCCATTGATGTTTTGTTGGAGAAGGGTGCATATGCATTTGATAAGCCATATGCATTCGGCACAAATTTTACCGTTACTTTTTAGCATTCATTTATCGCAAGGGTGAAATCACTGTTCATTTATTAGACACGTATATAGTACATCCAAAAATCTTTTTCGTTTTAGTTGATTTTTTATAGTTAGTTTACCAATATTACCAATAGGTGATTTTTTTTGTGTAACCATTGACTAGTTCTTAGTTGTTGTTATTGCAGTATTAGTAGTATCTATTGCATGTTTTGCATATACACTATAATTTACTCATGCATTGTCCTGAAAAATATATAATGGTTCTTTTAATGCATTCTTCAATGATACGCCAAACTTACTCTTGATATTGCCGGATTTGAAACCAAGGGTGTAAATGTCATCGATTAGCATATAAAAGCGACAGCAGAGATCATTTGCCATCAGATTGACTAAAATAAAAAAAAACAGTTCATCCTTTGGGATACTAATACACGGGGGAACAAAAACTAAAAAAATTGGGAAAAAAAGCGAAATAGATGAAATCAAAAAATCGCTTAACTCCTCTATATCAGTTGGCTTTGACTTGCTAAAAAAAGGGAAAAGCTCAGTTGACTCGGTTGAAGCTTCTGTCGCAGTTATGGAGGATAGTGGAGTATTTAATGCGGGAACTGGCTCGTGCCTCACTATCGACAAAAAGGTGGAGATGGATGCATCTATCATGAACGGAAAAGATGTGTCTGCAGGTAGTGTGGGAATGCTACAAGGTGTTCGAAATCCAATAAAATTGGCAAGACAGGTTATGGAACGTACAGATCATGTAATGGTGGTATCTGGCGGGGCTTTGAAACTTGCAAACCTTTTGGGTATGGATATTGAGCAAAATGAACCCAACCAAAAATTAATAAACAAATTCAATATTCTCATAAAGACTGCTAAAAATAAATGGAGCAAGAATAGCGATCTCCTGGCTAACTCCTTGGATAACCAATACCCTGATCAAGATCACGGCACTGTGGGAGCCGTTGCGATTGATAGGGAAGGGAACGTTGCCGCAGGGGTATCTACTGGCGGAAGATGGCTCAAGATGCATGGTAGAATTGGGGATTCTGCAGTTATTGGTGGTGGTTTTTATGCAGATAATAGCTTAGGAGCAGCTTGTGCGACTGGTAAGGGTGAATTCATTATGAGAAGATGTTTGTGTAAATATGCTTGCGACCAGATGCAATTTACAAATGCATCTGTTTCAAGCAAGAAATCAATTACATTATTAACCAAGCAATTTGGAAAAAATACTGGTGGGCTAATTACGGTGGACACCAAAGGCAATTTTGGCATAGCATACAATACAAATCAAATGCCAATAGCATTAATCGATAGCAAAAACGAAAAAATAAAGATTGCTATGGAACACCCAAAACTCATTTAAATAAATAAGATTCAATCCAAAATAAATAAAAAAAATCTAATCCTGATGTTAGATTGAAATTTTATTCTGATCTATGTTATGAGCTTAAAGGATCTAAATCTACTTTTTCAGATCAATTGCAAGTTAGAAATGGGTTAAAGAAATTATTGGAAAAAGAGAGGGGAAAAATAAAAGACATTTTGCAAGAAACCTTGAATATGAAGATTTGGTTAGGAAATTGTGCCCATTACTAAATGATGAGCGAGGCTTGTTTTTAATTATATAAGAAATCTAACTGACAGAATCAATAAATACAATTTTTCCATGTATAAATAACTAGACGATAAAAACAACAGAAAATATTGGAAAGAGATTCCGAGACTTGACTTATTATATCACCTATATCTATGGCTTGACAAATACGAAACCAGAATGTAAGATCCTTGTACACTTTTAAATTATGTAGGCGTTGATCAGGGAAGGCCTTTTCCTATCGGCATTGAGGGGATAGTCTGTGAAAAAGTAAATGAGTTAGAACACAAATAACTCTATAATAAATAAAATTGTCATTTGGGCATATCTACTGTCTTACCAAAGGATGCCTATACTCTTTTACCGTTGCCAATTAATGGTTGAACTTGATATATTATGTATGTCATCATAAAAGAGAACAGACGAATTTAGTAAACTTCCACTATTATATATTGACATTATTTCTTTTGTAGTATGTAACAATCAATCTAAAATTATTAATTATGTTCTATATTAGGCAACTTAGATAATTTAGTTATATGTATATAATATTTAAATGTGGATTGCAGGCAAATATGGCCTCCATCCGACCCGGCCCATCAAAAATTTACATGATTTTATTAAATTTATTGTATTTATTCTAGCAAATTAAATCAGAAGATCCTAGTAGACAGATCTTATTTTTTTGAGCGCGAAAAAGAGAAAGGTTAATTCAACACCATTATGTTCCCATCGAACAACCTTATCTTTACACGTAAAATCCATGGGTTCAATGAGTTCAAAACCATTTTTTTCAGCACTATTAATAATGTTATTTATTTCGGCCCTACTAAAAATAATGTCAGGCATTCCGAATAAACAAGAATTCTTTGTACTGATTTTATTTTGCCAGTAGTCTGTAGATGTAAGAAGCATTCCTCCTTTCTTTAATATTCGATTCATTTCTTTAAAATATTTTTCAATATTAATACCATGTTCTATAACGGATAACGATGTGATATAATCAAACATATTATTTCTATAATTTGTGTTTTCCAGGTTTTGAATCGATATGTTATATTGCTTGAATTCATGTATTTCTGATTGTGATTTAGAAGATGACGAGAGGTAAAGGTCACATCCGTATAATTCCTTAAATCCAATCTTACTAAGCATTGACAAGATGGGACACGTATTACATCCCACATCTAGAATAAATGATCCTTTATCTGCTTTATTTAAGATGTGGATAATTTTACTAATATCCCATGATTTTGATCTATCTGGATGGGGAAATAGATGTAATGAATCTAGATAATTTATTGCTTCGTCTACCTCAAGCATATTTTTCAAGACTGAGTTGTATTTCATGGTTAAATTAGTTCTAGCCTGTAATTTATTATTTGCAAAACCTAATCGGTTTTTTTAGGATTATTAAAATTTGTGTTCAAATCATTATTTTTACTATATCAATATATCCAGAAACTGTTAAGGAAATAAAATCCTTTTTAACTAACTCAAATAATTTCAAATGTGATGCCTTATACGTATCCATGGCTCTTAATATTAAAGCCGTAGATTACAAGCAAATATGACCTGCACCCGACCCGGCCAATATAGAAATTGCATGTTTTTTTTTAATTGATTTTAATTATTAAAATTAATTAATTCATTAGCTAAGGCATTTTGATCTATTGTAATATCATAGTTTTGACGTGCCGGATTGGAATCTGTATACACTTTTTCATTTACTGTATACAGTTTCTTATCAAAATTATTCAATAATGTCCAAAATTACACAAAAGCAGTCTTTAGATTAACCATATACCTGATGGTTTTTTCTGTGATCGTCTCTATTTCATTATCAAATGCGTATGCAGCTCCAAAGGATCCTAATTTTGACAAAGGAGAATGTAGGACTATCTGGGAAGATTTAGCAAAGACGTGTTGCTGGACAGAAACCGATGAAGAAGGAATTGAGCTTAGAATGTGCCAACACTGTAGCCTTAGCCCCATAACAATGCAGACGTATTCGTGTGGCCCAGCTCATCCAGTCGGATTGGTGCCATCAACAGCAGATGAAACAATTTCCCCAAAAGATGGTAAGGCTATATATGAATCAGAACAAAATCCTTCAGTCAATGGAGAAAATCAGGAAGGCCAGTCATCCATTTCAGAAGAAGCACTATCTAACTCAGATAATCCTGGCATGACTTTCGAAGTACAAGAAGATAATGACACGAACAATTAATCAAACTCCAATTTCTATATTCTATTAATAGTGCGATACCATAAAATAAGAATGGGAGTTTGATTGTGTAAGAATTCTAATTTTATTGCTTTGTTATTAATTTTAATATCATGTATCAACCTTCATAAGATCGACATTAAGAAATTAGACATAGTAAAGAATAACCCTTGAGAAAAATGGAACAATTGAATGGGTCCCATCCAACAGTGTCTTGGACTGGGAATGGTTATCATATGGGAATGATGTAGAAAAAGTATCGAGAGAGATAAGAACACGAACATTCTTTATGAATACTTTCAATTAAAATAAAAAATTTGAGTTATTAATAAGAGGCAAGAAATCAAAATCCATAAATATGACGAAAGTAAAAACCCCCATTTAATAGTTAAATGGCTAAATAGAAGATCCATTAAATAATATTCACTTTTTCTCTTTCTGTTGCTTTAATTTCTTTTGAAACCAATATTATCCCGAAGAATTAACCGCGGGTAATCTTCTAGTCATACTATAAAAAGCTTGTTCGTCATAATATAACAATGAAGAGAATCATTAATGTTATTATTCCTATAATACTAACTATTAGTTTAATACTATTACTAAATACTGGAGGCGCCAACATATACGGACAGATAATAGGTCAGACAAACCAAACCAATCAAACAAGTGGGCAAAATACCACACAACAAGCACAGCAACAGCTAGATCAAGCTAATCAACAAATGCAACAAGCTCAACAGCAAAAAGAACAAGCACAGGAGCAATTAAATCAAACCAATCAAACTCAACAAAGCAATCAATCTAAGCAACAAGACCCAAACATGAATGAAAAGTTACTTAATTATACAAATGCAGCAATCTTAGCTCTAAATGATGATGATTCAAGTGGTGCTCAAGAAAGCTTAGTTCAAATTCAAAATGCACTAATCAATGCAAGTGGAAAACAAGTGGTAGTGGTTCCAGCTCCAGCAGTATCATCTGACGAAGACTCTGGATAAATTTATTCCAATTTTTTTTAAAATTATCAATTCTGGTCTAAAATACACCAGTGGCCTGAATAGTTTTTCTGATTTTAAAACTAATAGTTATTGACCTATCAAACTATTTTGCATGAATTCAAGATCCGTATTGACTATATATGGCATAATAATTTTTACATAGGAATTTAGAAAATTTATGACGCACTCATTATGAATTGTTGAAGATTTTAATACTTTCTGGTCCGGCTAGCCTTGATCAATATTATGCATATTCGTTATTGAATTATTACTTGTATTGATGTTTGGTAAGGAACACTGAAAATCGATAAATACCGTTTATTTCGCTAGGTCCCTGTATTATCCTTTTCAGCATCTTGTTCATTACTGTCGCTTAATGAATCGTTAACGTTATAGTTATTGTCCCCCTCATCTAATCCCTCTTCTTTGTGTATTTTTTCTACGATTTTGTCTTGTACATCCATATCATCTTGTTCATTATTACTCATTAATATCAAAATAAGAAATAAAGTATTTAATATGAATACAAATGCTTCTTTATACTATTAGAACGAATCTTGATTATTTGATTCTGTGAATTGAATTAGACATTTACTTTCTTTCTCCTATCTAATGCTTTGTTTCCTAATTCATTATCCTTCAATCACATGTATTCCTGCTATACTATATTCTTCTAAACAGATTGTACAGTGATACTTTTATCATCATCTCTTTTACCATGTTTTGAAACCTGGT
>Ga0183260_10003945_pt1 | contig 11897 bp, 10 predicted proteins | sample AntDrymUQ4972206_2_FD_129768 | JGI IMG/M metagenome (GOLD analysis project Ga0183260, IMG submission 129768) | Polar desert sand microbial communities from Dry Valleys, Antarctica - metaG UQ497 (22.06) (version 2) (version 2) | ecosystem: Environmental > Terrestrial > Soil > Desert | place...
CCGGCCCGCCGGCGCCTGGAGGACCTCGTGGCGCGGGGGCGCCGGGCCGTCTACGCCGACGAGCGCCGCCGGGCGCGGCCGCTGGCCTTCCTGGCCGGCGGGTACTGGCGTGCTGTGGCCGCACGGCCCGCTGCGCTCGTGCTGGCCACGGCCCTGTTCGTCGTCCCCGCGGTGCTGGCGCTGGTCTGGGCGCTGTCGGACCCCGACGCCGCGCTGGGCCTGGTGCCCGGGGACTTCCGCCAGGCCGTCGAGCCCGTGGGCGACACGGGCATGAGCCGCGCGGAGACCGCCGTGTTCTCCAGCCAGGTGCTGACCAACAACATCCAGGTCGCGCTGCTGGCCTTCGCCCTGGGCATCACCGCCGGGCTGGGCACCGCGGCGATCCTGGCCTACAACGGGCTGATCGTCGGCGTGCTCGCCGGCGGCGCGATCGGGGCGGGCAACGGCGTGGCCTTCCTGGAGTTCATCTTCGCCCACGGCCTGCTCGAGCTGAGCCTGATCTGGGTGGCCGGCGCGGCCGGCCTGCGCGTGGGCTGGGCGATGATCAGCCCCGGGCCCCGTCCGCGCGGCGTGGCGCTGGTGGCCGAGGGGCGCACCGCCATCGCCATCGCGGCGGGCACCATCCCCTGGTTCGTGCTGGCCGGGCTGATCGAGGGGTTCGTCACCCGCTCGGGCTTCGGCCTGGCCGGCGGGCTCGTCGTCGGGCTCCTGGCCGGCGGGGCGTACTGGGGGCTGGTGGTCGTGCGAGGGCGGGACGCGAGCGCGGCGGGAGGGGCGGGCGAACCCCAGGCGGCACCTGCCTGAGCGCGCGCCGGTGCCGCCGCGCTTCCTCACAGCCGCGCGCGGGCCTTCGCGCGCAGGTACGCGGCCACGCAGGCGGCGCCCAGGCCCGCCGGCGGCGCCTCCACGACCTGGGCTCCCGCGGCGCGCACGCTGCGCACCGCCTCGGCGCGGGCGCGGTCGACCTCGACGGCGACCGCCGCGGCCAGCACGTCGTCGATGCCCTGCGGCGCCTTGGCGACGGCCGCGCGCAGCGCCGGGTCCGGCGCGCCGGCGACCACCACCTCGTGATGGCGGGCCAGAACCGGGACGGCGGCCACCAGAGAGCGCGCCGCGGCGACGTCCACGAGATCGGTGAGCACCACGACGAGCGCCCGCTTGAGCCCGCCGACGGCCCGGAAGGCCAGCTCCGGATCGCTCTCCACGCCGCGCGGCTGGAGGTCGAAGCAGGCGCGCACCAGCGCCTCCCCGCCGGCGCGGCGCGGGGGCAGCCGGCGCAGCACCTCGTCGGCGTAGGCCAGGGCCCCGCAGCGGTCGCCGACGGCGTCGGCGACCAGCCCGACGGCGGCGGCGGCGTCCAGCGCGACGTCCAGGGCCGTCCCCTCCCCCACGGGCGCGGTCATGAGGCGCCCGCAGTCGACGACGCACACGACGTCGCGATCCTGCTCGACGCGCAGGTTGTTGATCATCGGGCGCCCCAGCCGGGCGGTCGCGCGCCAGTTGACGAAGCGCACATCGTCGTCGGGCAGGCCCTCGCGGATGGACTCGAACTCCGTCCCGATGCCCAGCGGCCCGCGGGTGCGCGAGCCGGGCTCGCGGAAGCGCCCCTGGCGCACCGCGAGGGCCAGACGCCGCGCGGCGGGCACGTCGGGGAAGACGGCCAGCTCCTGCTCGCCGCCCACCGCGTGGTCGCTCGAGGCCAGGCCCAGCGGGCCGCGCACACGCACGGCTGCGGGGGGAAGCACGTGGCGTCCGCGGCGGGCGCCGACCAGTGAGGCGGCCAGCCCGCCCTCGCCCTCCTGGGGCTCCAGGGCGACGCCGGGCACGACGGCCTGGCGCACCCGGGCGCGGCGCCCCTCGGCACCCGGCAGCCCGACGTGCAGGTCGGCCGGCCGCCCGCGGGCCACAACCGCGGGCGCGTCGCGGTGGGCCTGGGGCGGGCGGCGCGCCGCCCGCGCGTCGGCCGCGGTCGCGGCGAGCACGGCCAGCACGAGCGCCCCGGCCACGACCGGGCCGACCAGGAGCGCGGCCAGCGCCGCGAGGGCCAGTGCGCCGGCCGCGCGGGGCGTCGGGCTCACCGCGCCTGCGGCCCCACGCCGCGCCCTCGCGCGCCTCGCCGCCCACTCGCCGGGCTCACCGCGGCACGGGCACGCTGCCCAGTGCCGTCGCGACGGCGTCGTCGGGGCTGTAACGCTCGAGCTCGGCCTCGGGGCGCAGGATGAGGCGGTGGCGCAGGACCGCGGGAGCGACCGCGGCGACGTCGTCGGGGACCACGAAGTCGCGGCCGGTCAGCGCCGCGGCCGCGCGGGCCGCGCCCAGCAGGTGCACGGCGGCGCGAGGGCTCCCGCCCAGCTCCACGCTGGGCAGGGCGCGGGTCGCGCGCACGACGGCAACGACGTAGGCGGCCACCTCGTCGGCCACCGCGATCGCTCCCACCGCGCGCCGCGCGGCGACCAGCTCCTGCGCGCCGGCCACCGGCGTCAGACCCTCGAGGCCGGCGGGCTCGAGGCCGTCGCGGGCCAGAGCGAGCATCGCCCGTTCCTCCTCCTCGGCCGGGTAGTCGACCTTGACCTTGACCAGGAACCGGTCGAGCTGAGCCTCGGGCAGCGGGTAGGTGCCCTCGTACTCGATCGGGTTCTGGGTGGCCACGACCAGGAACGGGTCGGGCAGCGGGTGGGACACCCCGTCGACGGTGACCTGGCGCTCCTGCATGGCCTCCAGCAGGGCGGCCTGGGTCTTGGGCGGCGTGCGGTTGATCTCGTCGGCCAGCACGAGGGCATGGAAGACCGGCCCTGGCCGGAAGGCCAGCTCCCCGCCGCGCAGGGTCTGCGAGCCGGTGACGTCTGATGGCAGCATGTCGGGGCTGAACTGGATGCGCCCGAAGTCCAGGCCCAGCGCCCGCGCGGTGGCCCGGGCCAGCAGTGTCTTGGCCACACCGGGCGGGCCCTCCAGCAGCACGTGGCCGCCGACGGCCATCGCGCCCAGCAGCGCGCGCAGGACCTCCGCCTGGCCGACCACCACGCGCCCGACCTGCTCGGCCACCCGCTCGTAGAGCTCCTTCACGCCGTGCTCCTCTCGTTCGTCGTCGTGCCGCTCAGGCTCAGGGTGGCCAGCGCCTGGCCGGCAGCCAGCGCGCCCTCCTCGCCGCCCGGTCCTCGTCCCGCGACCGCGGCGGCCTCCTCGTCGGCCAGCCCGAGGCGCCGTCCGGCGGCCTCCATCTCCTCGTCGTCGGGCTCGGGGCCCAGCGCGGCGCGCCGCGCGACCGTCCGCCGGGCCGCGTCGCGCACCGGCGCCACCGCAGCGTGGGGGTCGCGGGTGCGCCGCAGCGTGCGCGCGAGCGCGGCGATGTATGCCCCCCGCGGGGGGACGACCGTGGGGTCGGGCTCTTCGGCCGGCCCCAGACGGCGCACGTTGGCCGCCACCCACACCAGCGCCGCGAGCGCCAGACCGATCAACGCGGCCTGCCAGCGGCCCGGCAGCGCGGCCAGGCCCGATGTCGGAACGAAGCCGTGGACGGACTCCAGGAAGGCGACTGGGCGGCCGGGCTCCCCTGCGAGCCCGAGACTGAGCGCTGCGTTGTCGGCGCGATCCAGGAGGCGGTTCTGCACCGGCGAGGCGTCGGCCAGCAGGGCGGCGCGCCCCTCGCCGCGGTCGGCCACGACCAGGAGGGCCTCGTCGGCGGTCCCGCCACCCAGGGCGGGCACGGCGCGGCCTGCCGCGGTCCACGCGGCCTCGCCCGCGCTGGCGACCTCGCGCACGCCGGCGACCTCGGATACCTGACCCGCCCGACCCAGCATCCGCACCTCCCGCGGGGCCGGACCGCCGGAGCGCTGCGCCCCGGCCAGCGCCTCGGCCAGGGCCTCGCTGCCCTGCCCGCCCGCGACCAGCCGACCGCCGCGCTCCACGAAGCGCACCAGCGCCCGGACGTCCTCGGGCTCCAGCACCCGGGGGTCGAGGACGACCAGGGTCTGGCGCGGGTCGGGCGCCCGCTCGGCGGGCGCCTCGCGCACCCGGCGCACGGGCCGGCCGGTGTCCTCCAGGACGCGCGCCCAGGCCTGCAGGCCCAGCGGCTGGGTGGCGTAGGAGGAGGACGGCGGCCCGGTCGGCGGTGGGTCGATCTCCTCGAGCGCGAAGCCCAGCGCGTTGAGGGCGACGACGACGGCCACGAGGCCCAGGGCAACCCGCCCGCCGCGGCTGTGGGGCAGGAGGCGGTTCACGAGGCCACCCCGCGAGGCCGTGCCGCGAGGCGGCAGCGCCTCACCGCGCGCTCCCCGCCGCCGGGCGCTCGCCGACCTCTTGCCGCACACGCGGCCAGCCCTCCCGGGCGGCCGCGACGTCGTCGCCCTGCGCCGCACGCCCACCGTAGGCCACCTCCTCGAAGCGCCGCGCCAGGCCCGTGAACGTCGGGGAGCGCAGGCGACGCTCGAGCTCGGCCATGCCCGTGGAGGCCCGCGCGGGCACGAGGTCGCGGGCGGCCAGGTCGGCCACGCCGGCACGGAAGCGCAGGCGCAGGGCGGCCCCCAGGTCGCCGCGGGCCTCGGCCTCCTCTGCGGCGCGCAGCAGCGCCCGCGGATCGCCCTCGTGGGAGACCCGGCGCTCGCCGTGGGCGGCGCGCTCCGCACGCGCCGCGCGGCGCACGCTGCGACTCGCGGCCGCGCCGGCCGCGAGAAGGACCAGCGCGGCGAGCAGGGCCCAGGTCGTGAGCTCCCCGCCTGGCACCAGACCCGCGAGCCAGGCGAACGCGTCGTCGAGCAGGTCGGCGAGCGTCTCGAGTGGGCTGCGCAGTGGCCGGGGCACGCCGCCTTCGTCGTACTCGCGCCCGTCCAGCTCTGCAGCTGCCAGGGCTCTGGCCGCGTCCGCGTCGGGGACCTCGCTCGAGCCCGCGCCCGCGGGCGACGCGCAGGCCAGGGCGACGAGCACGGCGGCCAGCAGGGCCGCCGCGCGGCCCCGCCGCGGGGTCACCGCTGCGGTGGCGGCTCCGCGCCGCCGGGCGGGGCCCAGCCGGGTGGGACCTGGGTGCCAGGCGACGGCGACCCACCGCCCGCTGGCGCGGGGGGCCCCTCGGTACCCAGGCTCTGGGCCAGCAGCTCGAGGTCCAGCCCCTCCTTGCGCACCCGCTGGTCGAAGAAGACGATCGCCACGATGGCCGCCTGCAGCGGGGTGCTGATCGCGTAGCCCACGATCGAGGCGAGCCCCGTGAGCACGGCGATGGCGAGCAGCGAGTCGACGAAGAACACCGGCGCCAACACGACGAACTGCACGATGCTCGCGATGATGGTGACCAGGATGGCCCCGACGATCTGCACCCCGAACACGGGCCACCAGCGGCCGCGCACGAGCTGGAACGAGCGTTTCAGGGCGCCGACCCCCCGCACGCCCTCCACCAGCGCGGCGGGATAGGCCAGGCTCCAGGCGATGGCCAGGAAGATGCCCGGAATGAGCAGGGCGACGAAGCCCAGGATGACCCCGAGCACGTAGAGCAGCGAGATCCAAAGCAGCGGCGCAAGGCGCGCGACGGCGAAGCGCACCGAGGCGCGCCAGTCCGGCTCGCTGCCCAGGTAGGCATCCGCCACGGCCTTGAAGCAGGCGGCGATCGTCAGCAGCACCATCAGCGCGGTCAGCACGGTCGAGACGAGCTGGCCAGCAAGAAGAACGCCGAAATCCTCCTGCACCTCCGGGCCCAGAAACGCTTCCTCGGTGGTGAGGTCGTCGGGAAAGGCCGAGAACAGCACGACCGTCGCGAGGATCTGGACGGGAACGACGACGACCAGCGTGGCCGTCACCAGCGGCCGCCAGTGGGTGAAGCACAGGCGGAAGGCCGCGTCGAGGATCTCCCCCACCCCGCGGGGTCTCAGTTGCACCGGCTGTGCCCCCTGGGTGCTCATCGACGCGGCCATCCTCGCAGGTCTGCCGGGCGCCACCCCACCGCCCCACCATCGCTGGCGCCATGGCCGGCATCGACCCCCAGCGCGATCCCCGCGGAGCCCGCTGGGACAGCGTCTGCGGGTGCCGGTGCTCGGCGCGGCGTTGCTGGCCGTACCCACGGTCCTCCTCTACTTCTCCGACCTGGGGAGCACGGCCGGCACCGTCGCCGTGGCGCTGTCGTGGCTCATCTGGGCGGTCTTCCTGGTCGAGGCGGTGATCATGCTGAGCGTCGTCGCGCAACGCCGAGCCTGGATGCGTGGCCACCTCGTCGGCCTGGCCATCCTCATCGCGACCTTTCCGCTGCTGACCAAGTTCCTCGAGGCGCTTCTGGCCGCCCGCGCCCTGTCGAGCCTGCAGCGCAGGCTCGAGAAGTAGCGTCGCGGCCGTCCGGGACACTGCGCTGATGCGATCCCACACCGTCTACAAGACCTTCGAGGTCCCCGACCGCCGCGCCTTCGTGCGCATCACCGACGAGGTGCAGCAGGCCGTCGACGACGCCGGCGTGGCCGAGGGGATGGTCCTCGTGTCCGCCATGCACATCACCGCGGGCGTCTGGGTCAACGACGACGAGCCCGGCCTCCTCGAGGACACGCTGGAGTGGCTGGACAAGCTCGCCCCACCCTCCTGGAAGCCGCCCGCCAACGACGTCGCCGCCGCCCTGGGCCCCGACCCCGGCGACTTCCGCCACCACGCCGGCGGCGAGGACAACGGCGACGGCCACTGGAAGAACCTCCTCGTCCACCACCAGGTCGTCCTGCCCATCACCGAGGGCCGCCTCGACCTCGGCCCGTGGCAGGCCGTCTTCTACTGCGAGTTCGACGGCGGGCGACCCAAGCGGATGGTCATCAAGGTGCTGGGGGAGTGAACTCGGCCAGCCGTTTCAAGCCACCCACCGCGCGTCCGGCAGCTCGTGCTTGTAGCTCCCGGTTGCCAGGTAGGCCCGCAGTCGTCGGCCCTCGGCGATCGGGCGGATCTTGTTGACGGCCTGGTTGGGCGTGCGGGCCTCGGTGGCGAAGACCTCGCGGTAGCTGGGCTCGTCGGGGGAGATGGTGGGATCTGTGGCGATCACGATGAAGCCGCGGTTGGACGACCGTTCGGCGTTGGTCTTGCGGACGTGGTCGCGCTCGGCCTCCAGCTCGTCGGCCCATTCGACGAGGTCAAGCTGCTTGGTGTCGGCTGGGGGGCTCATGCGGTGGTCTCCTGCTGTCCGCCGCCGGCCGCGAGGAAGCGGCGAAGAGCCTCCACGGTAGCGCCCGTGAAGGCGTCGAACTTGGCCTGGGGCACCTTGTCGTAGGCCCAGGCAGCGCCCGACAGCTCGGTGGCGTCGCGACACCAGCGGCGGGCACGCGCGTCCTTGTGGGCGACGTCGAGATCCTCGAGGCCCTTGGTCTCCATGACGAGGTGGGTGCCGTCCACCAGCCGCACGAGGAAGTCGGGGTAGTAGTAGCGCAGCGCGCCGGCGCTGGAGATGTACTCGAGGGCAAAGCGGCTGTTGAGCGTGAGCTTCGCCCAAGCCGCGACGTCGCCGGCCTTGTCGAGGAACTGCGCGAAGCGCTTCTCAAGCGACGAGTCGACGGGGGTGAGGTTGAACACGGTTCGTTTCCCTTCGTAGGTCTCCCGAGACCACGCGAAGGCGGGGGTCTCGGACACGCGGAAGGCGCGCTGTGTGATCGTCGCCTCTCGCTCCTCGATGGAGAGGTCCCTGAGGGTCCTTTGGAACGAAGAAATCACAGTTGCTTGCGCATCGTTCTCGGCCAGGCGGCGCAGGACCACCTTGTCGTCCAGAGCGACGTCCTCCTCGAAGACCCGCGTGCGGAGGTGGTCGCGCATGAGCGGTGCGACGGCGGCGAAGGCGCCCGAGATGCCGTAGACGCCCCCAGCCTTCAGCGCGGCGTTGGTGTACCAGCTGATGACGCCCGAGGAATCCTCGGGATAGGGGACACGGAAACGCTCGCGCTCGACCTCCACCTTGTCGACGAGGTGGATGCCCCGGTACTCGATGTACTCGTCGGGCGCCACGTCGGGCACCGCCAGGAGGGGGCTTGCCGCCGCGAAGTCGTCGGGCGTCAGCCTGTCGAAGCGGGTCTGCGCCCGAGCGAGGGACCGCGTGAGCTGGGGGACCGCGATGTCGTAGCGCAGCTTGGCCTCGTCTACGAAGATCGTGATGGCCCCCGGCCCGATCTTCTCGACGTCGTCTTTCTCCACCACCAGGCCGCCGTCGAGCTCGACGTCCCAGAGGTCGCGGAAGGCGTCGTGCTCGATGACCACGACGCGCTCGTCGTGACCCGAGCCCGGTGGCGTCATGCGTCGCAGCCCGCGCCCGAGGGCTTGCTCGGGCAGGATCTTGGCCTTGGCGCGCAGGCTGCGCAGCGTCGTGATGACGCAGACGTTGCGTACGTCCCAACCCTCGCGCAGCATGAGGACGCTGACGATGCAGCGGATCGGGCTCCCCGGCTCATCCACGTCTCGGGCAGCGCGCCGAGCGACATCGAGGTCGGCCTTGGTGATGTCGCCCTGGCTGTTGGTGTGGATGACCAGCAGACGATCACCGGCGAACTCGGGGCGTTGGCGCAGGTAGTCGCCCACCTCGTCGGCGGCCTGGGTGTTCTCACACATGACGAACAGCACCGGATTGCGCCCGGCCGGCGCGAGTGCCTCGTCGAACTTCTGCCAGCGCGCCACCGCGACGTCGAGCCACTGGCGGTAGCGCTGCACCGCGCTGTCGCCAAGCTCGACTGTGGCGCCGTGGACCTCGCCGATGATCGGCGTCTTGACGATCCCGTCGCGCACCGCTTGGGCGAGCGGGTAGTCGACCACCACGTGGCGAAAGAGCTGGCCGCTCTGGTACTTCGGGGTGGCCGAGAAGTCGAGCTGGCCCACGACGCCTGCCCCGTCGACGTCGCCGCGCGAGATGAGCTCCTCGTGCAGCCCTTGGATCGCCTGGTTCCAGCGGCGCTTCTCCGACCATACGTGATGGGCCTCGTCGTTGACGACGAGGACCCGGCCGCCCTCCGCGATCCGTTCGAAGAGCCGCCGGCCGCCGGCCTGCGCCGCGTCGACGTCCTTGCTGACCTTGGCGCCGACCATGGCGTCGATCGGATTGGCCGCCGGCTGATCGTCCTCGGCGACGAGCGCCTCGCGCAGGCGGTGCTCGTTGGTCAGGTACAGCGCTCCCTGCGTCGTGACAGGCACCAGGTCGTCCTGCAGGACGACGGTCAGCTCGAAGTCGTCGCGCCACTCGGGCGGGACAAGCGGCGCCTGTCGCCACACCGCAGCGTCGGCGAAGTCGCTCTTGAGCCGCTCGAAGACGATGATGTTGGGCGCGATCACGAGGAACGTCGTCGCCATCGGCGAGCCGGGCTCGTACACCGCGTGAAAGTAGGCCCACGTCATGCACAGCGCCATGGCCATCGTCTTGCCCGAGCCCGTGGCCATCTTGAAGGCAAAGCGCGGGCGCTTGGGCTCGGCCGGGTCGATCAGCACCTGCTGCTCGGCGAACGTCAGCAACTCGAGGAACGAGCCGGCGCGCTCGATCTCGGCCAGGTAGACGAAGGTCTCGACCGCCTCGCGCTGACAGAAGTAGAACCGGAACGGAAAGCCATCGGCGAGACGATGCTCGTCGGCGAACCAGAAGCCCATGAGGCGCTTCGTGGTGGGACTCGCGCCCGCGTAGCCGTTGGCGCGCCAGGCGTCGACCGCGGCGCGCACGCCGTTGACCAGGTGCGTGCCGTCGCTGGGCGGCCTGCGCTCAGGGGGCGCGTAGGGCTCACCGGCGCTCACCGGATGGTCACCTCGGCGAGCTTGGTCGTGTCGTTGCCGAAGATGTCGATCACCTTGACCACCACGGCGTAGCGACCAGGCTGCTCGTAGGTATGCCAGTCGCTCTGCGTGGCCAGCGTCGGCGCCGGCCGCGTGCGGTAGGCCTGCCAACGGTTGTGGAAGGTGTCGCCGCGGTAATCGAAGTCGACCGACCAGTAGTCGATCAGATCCGCCCAGCCCGAAAGACGGTCGCGCACCGCCTTGGGCACCAGCTCGTCGCTCTTGATCGCGAAGTCGGCCAACACGACCTTCGCCTCGCGCCCGTCGCGCCGCACGTCCAGATCGAGGTGCGCGAGCTCGAAGAAGCGCACCGCCTCGGCATCCAGGGCATCACGCTCGATCACCTCCCGCGGGATCTGGCGCAGCCGCAGATCGAGCCCGCGGCGCCGCGCCCGCTCGACCATCGTGTCGTGCAACCCCATCTCCCACTCCCAGCCCAGCACGTCGCACGCCTCGACGCCGTTGTCGGCCATCTCGTCCATGACCTCCTCGCACTCGTCGATGGTCACCGGCGCGTCGACCGCCCCGACATGGACCATCCGCCCGGCCTTGCGACCGTGCAGCCGGGCAAAGCCCTCCACCGGCTGGGCCCGGTAGAAGCCCAGGACCGCGTCCAGGTAGGCGCGCAACGCACCGTTACCGCTGACCTGCTGCCAGCGCTGACGCTCGTAGGCGCCGAGGTTAACGATGTCGAAGGGCCGGCAGTCCGGGATGTCGAGCAGGCGCTTGCGGCTGGTGTGGATGGCGAAGCGCCCCAGGTCGCAGCCGATCCAGCGCCGACCGAGACGCTCGGCGGCGACCAGCGTGCTGCCCGAACCACAGAACACGTCGGCGACCACGTCGCCCGGGTCGCTCGACGCCTCGATGAGACGCTCCAGTAGGGCCAGCGGCTTCTGCGTGTCATAGCCGCTGCGCTCGACGGCCTGCGAGTTGACGGGCGGGATGTCGTCCCACACGTCGTCGACGAGGTGACCTTTGTTCTCCTCGAGGTAGCGCTTGAGGCGAGGTCGCTTGGTCCTGTCGGCCGGCTTGTGGATACGCCCGTCCCGGTCGAGCTCGTCCATAGTCGCGACGCTGTAGCGCCAGCCCTTGGGCGGGGACGGAAAGCCCTGGAACTCATACATCATGTTGGGCCTCGGGTTCGGGCTGGTGAGGTCGTGCAGTTGGTAGGGCCCTCGCCCGTCCCCGTCGTCCAGGTTGTACTTGGCGGTGACGTAGCTCTCCTCCAGCGGCTCCCGCGGCGGGTTCCACACGAAGGCGTCGCCCTTCGAGTAGTGCAGTATCACCTCGTGCACCGGCGACCACTTCTTGGCGTCGCCGTGCCCGGAGACGCGCTTCCAGACGATCTCCGCGCGGAAGCGCTCGGGCGAGAAGACCTCGTCACACAAGACCTTGAGGTAGTGACTGACGTTCGGCGCGCAGTGCAGGTACAGCGAGCCGTCCTCGGCCAACAGGTCATGCACCAGCACGAGACGCTCGTACATCATCCGCAGATAGCTCGCGCGCCCGCCGCTCCAGGTATCGCGGTAGGCGTGCTCCTCCAGGATCGACGGCGCCTTGGTAAGCGTCGCGTCGCCCACCGCGACGCGGAACGAGAAGTCCGTGCCGGTGTCGAACGGCGGGTCGATGTAGACGAGCCGGACGGCGCCCGCGTACTCGCCCAGCAGGCTCGCCGTGACCAGCTTGTTGTCGCCCCACGCCAGCAGGTTGCGCTCCGCTCCGTCGGAGCCGGCGAAGAGCGAGCCGCTGTCGCGCTCGCGCGTCGTTGATCGTCTCGACCACCTGGAACGGAAGCGCCAGCCGTTCGACGTGGTCGGGCTTGTCGTCCCATTCGAGCCTGAGCGCCATGGGGGCATGGTGGCCCTCCGACCGGACGGCCTTGCGGCCCGGTGGCCGACGCGCTCGCTCTCTCAGCGCGGTCCAGGCCACGCGAGCGGGCTTCGGTGCGGTCGGTACGTGAGCCCGCCGGAGTCGCGGCGGGTGAAGCCGGTGCTCGCGGCCCTGGGCTTCGCCTACTCGGTCTGAACGTCGTTGGCCGAAAAGAGCCGCCGGTTCTCGAACGCGCCGAGGGCGAGCTCGAGCTGGGGCCGCCCCCCTTGCCCACCCGCGCCGGTCAGGCCGCGTCTCCGAACAGCGCCCTCTGCTCCCAATCG
>Ga0183260_10003947_pt1 | contig 11895 bp, 10 predicted proteins | sample AntDrymUQ4972206_2_FD_129768 | JGI IMG/M metagenome (GOLD analysis project Ga0183260, IMG submission 129768) | Polar desert sand microbial communities from Dry Valleys, Antarctica - metaG UQ497 (22.06) (version 2) (version 2) | ecosystem: Environmental > Terrestrial > Soil > Desert | place...
GCGCCTGAACCGGGGCGGCCTTGCGGGCCGGTGCCGCCTTTGCGGCGGGTGCGGCGGGGAACGCCTCCCGGAGGCGTCGTGCGACGGGTGCTTCCACCGTCGACGACGGGCTCTTCACGTACTCACCGAGCTCCTTGAGCTTGGCGAGCACGGTCTTGCTGTCCTGTCCGAGCTCTTTCGCGAGCTCGTGGACGCGGGCCTTGCCTGGCATCGGACTCCTAGTCTCGAGGCCGGCGGCTACCCGCTCGACCTCGTCGTTACCTGGACGACATGCTCATCGTCGGAGCTTCATCGCTTGCTCATGTGAGGTCGGCCTGCTCTCTGTCTTCGGCGCGGAGGCCGGTAGGCCTCCGGTCGTACGTTCAGCCGAGTGAGGATACGACGTAGCTGCGCACCGCGGACACGTCAGGCGCCGCAGCCAGGCGCAGGGCCCGGGCGAACGCACGCCGTCGTTCCGCGAGCGCGAGGCAGTCCGGATGGGGGTGCAGGTTCGCACCTCGACCGGGAAGGCGGCGTCGCGGATCGGGGACCAGGCGGATGACCGCACCGCTCTCCGGACCGGAGACGTCACCGGCTGCCACCACGCGCAGCAACTCGGTGGCCGGCACTCGTCGACGGCATCCCACACACGTACGAGTCGGGGTGGGAGTGGTCGCCGGGCGTCGGACCACCGACCAGTCTAACCCGACTCCGCCGGAGCGGTGTCACTGCGGATGTCGATCCGCCATCCGGTCAGCCGCGCGGCCAGCCGCGCGTTCTGTCCCTCCTTGCCGATGGCGAGGGACAGTTGGTAGTCCGGTACCACGACGCGCGCGGCCCGGGCGTCGGGGTCGACGACGGTCACGCTGAGCACCTGGGCCGGAGACAGCGCATGCCCGACGTAGCTCGCCGGGTCCTCGGCGTAGTCGACGATGTCGATCTTCTCGCCGTGCAGCTCGCTCATGACATTGCGCACCCGGGCCCCCATCGGGCCGATGCACGCCCCCTTGGCGTTGAGCCCCTGGACCTTCGACCGGACGGCGATCTTCGAGCGGTGCCCGGCCTCGCGGGCGACGTTCACGATCTCGACCGACCCGTCGGCCAGCTCCGGGACCTCCAGGGCGAACAGCTTGCGCACCAGGTTGGGGTGGGTCCGGCTCACGGTGACCTGCGGGCCGCGCATGCCCTTGATCACCGACACGACGTAGCACTTGATCCGCGCGCCGTGCTCGTAGCGCTCGCCGGGCACCTGCTCGGCCTGCGGCAGGACCGCTTCGACCTTGCCGATGTCGACCAGCACGGTGCCGCGCTCGTTACGCCCGCCGTGGGCCTGGATGATGCCGCCGACGATGTCGCCTTCCTTGCCGGAGTACTCGCCGTACGTGCGCTCGTTCTCCGCGTCCCGCAGCCGCTGCAGGATCACCTGCTTGGCCGTGCTGGCCGCGATCCGGCCGAAGTCGCCAGGCGTGTCGTCGTACTCCCGGACGACGGCACCCTGCTCGTCGACCTCCTGTGCCCACACCACCACGCCACCGGACTTGCGGTCGATCTGCACCCGCGCGTGCGTGTGCCCGGCCCCGGTGTGCTTGTACGCCGTCAGCAGCGCGGTCTCGATCGCCTCGACGACGGTGTCGAAGGACACCTCCTTCTCGCGCTCGATGAGCCGCAGGGCGGCGATGTCGATGTTCACGAGGGTGCACCTCCCTTCGGCCGGTTGAACTCGACCTGGACGCGGGCCTTGCGGATCCGCGCGTATCCGAGTTCGTGCTCGGTCCCGTCGACGTCCAGGACGACAGCGGCCGCGTCGTGGCGCAGCACCCGTCCGGTCAGGCTCTGGCCGGCGGGGTCGCCGTCGACCAGGTCGGCCTGGACCAACCGGCCGCTGGCCCGCCGCCAGTGCCGCTGCGTGAGAAGCGGTCGGTCGACGCCGGGCGAGCTGATCTCCAGGACGTACGGCGTCGCGCCGAGCCCGTCACCGGAGGTGTCGAGGGCCTCGGACACGGTCTGGCTCAGCGCGGCGATGTCGTCCAGCGTGACGCCGTCGTCCCCGTCGACGACCACCCTGACCAGGCTGCGCCGACCGGCGGGAGTGACGACGACGTCCTCGAGGTCGAAGCCGGCGGCGGTCACGAGCGGCTCGATGACCGACACCAGGTGCTCGCGGGGTGCCGTACGCGTCATCATCACGGCTCCTCTCGGCGTGTGCACTTGTCCGGCCCAGGGTAGCGGGGTCGGCCAGGTGGGCAGACTGCCAGAATCTGCGGCCATGGCGGCGGCACTGACCCGGCGGCGGTTCCTCGGGTGCGGCGGCGTTCTGCTGGTGGGTGCCTGCACCGGTGGTACCGGCCCGGCCGCCCCCACGTCGTCGGCCCCTCCGCCACCCCCCGATCCGCTGCTGGCCCTGCTCGAGGAGCGGGAGGCCCTAATCACCCGCTACGTCACCACCGGCACCGCGCACCCGGATCTGGTCGGGCGGTTGCAGCCGCTGCAGTCCCAGACCGCGGAGCAGGTGGTCGCGTTGCGGCTGGCCCTGGCCCTGCCGACGGCCACCCCGTCACCGAGAGCGCCCTCGTCCGGTGGCTCGACGCCGAGCACGCCGTCGGGCCCCGTCGTACCGGCCGATCCGGCGGCCGCGGTGGCCGAGGTACGGGCCGCGCTGCGGGCCAGCGGCAGCGCCGCGGAGTCGGTGTGCCTGTCCACCACCGCCGAACGCGCGCCCCTGCTCGGCAGCCTGGCCGCCGCGGCCGCCTGCCACGACCTCATGCTGAGCTGATGGACCCGACCGACGCGCTGCAGGAGGCGCTGGCCGCCGAGCACGCGGTGATCTGGGGGTACGGCGTGGTCGGGGCCGCCGCGGCCGACGACATCCTGGACCGGGTACGGGCGGCCGAGCAGGTCCACCGGGCCTGGCGCAGCGACACCGCGGCCCGGCTGCGCTCGACAGACGCTGTCCCCGTGGAACCCGAGGCGTCGTACGAGCTGCCCTTCGATGTCGTCGATCCGCCCACCGCGCTGCAACTGGCCGCCGAGCTGGAGGACGGCTGCGCGTCGGCCTGGCGCTACGTGCTGGGCCAGACCGACGACGCCGAGCTGCGCGGTGTGGCGCTCGCCGCCCTGACCGCCTGTGCGGTGCAGGCGACGCGGTGGCGGCGTACCGCCGGGGTCTCGCCCGCGACCGTCGCGTTCCCCGGTCAATGAGCAAGCTGCGCCTGGTCTTCGAGACCCACGCCACCACCACCGACAACGAGGAAGGGCGGGCGACCGGCTGGCTGCCGGGTGAGCTGTCAGCAATCGGCCGTGAGCAGGCCGCCGAACTCGGAGAGCGGCGTCGGGGGGACGGGATTGCAGCGGTGTTCTGCTCGGACCTGGCCAGGGCCGTGGCCACCACGCAGTTGGCTTTCGGTGACCGGCTCCCGGTGCTGCTGGACTGGCGGCTTCGGGAGTGCGACTACGGCTCGCGGAACGGCGGTTCCGCTGCCGAGATGCACCGCAGCCGCGCAGATTTCCTCGATGCGCCGTACCCCGGCGGGGAGAGCTGGCGACAGGCGGTGGATCGGGTGGCCGGCGTGCTCCCCGACCTGGTCACCCGGTGGTCCGGCCGGCGCGTCCTCGTGATCGGCCACCTGGCCACCAGGTTCGCCCTCGACGAGCGGCTGGCTGGCGTACCGCTCGCGCAGTCGCTGCGCGCCGAGTTCGAGTGGCAGCCGGGCTGGGAGTACGTCCTGCGCTGAGCAGGGCCTGGGCTATGGCACTCGTGACGCCTACGTTGACCGCATGTCCTCGGGGTCGGCAGGTCAGTTCCGGAGGCCGGCCGCGCCACGTGGCCGAGCGTGGCGTGCCGGTACGCCGCTGCTGTCCGCGCCGTGGCGGCGGGCGCCGTGGCTGCCCTGGCGGCAACCGGCGGTGATCCTGGCCGTGACCGGCGCGGCGGCGATCATGGGGTGCGCGGCCGCGTCGGCACCGCTGTTCCTGTCCTCGGCCGGCTCGGCGTCGCTGCAGTTGCAGCTAGCCGCGCAGTGCCCGGACGCGGCGTACCCCGTGCTGCAGCAGATCGGCTTCGCCGTCGGGCCCAGCCGTCCCGAGGGCCTCAGCGAGGAGGTACCGGCGGCGATGGCCGCGCAGGGTCTACCAGCCCCGAGGGGCTCGTGGCGCTGAACGATGTTTCCGTGGTCGAGACCGAAGGCGGCGGCCGGTCGCGGACTCAGGTCCTGTTCCGGGACGGCGCCTTCGACAAGGTCACGGTGCTGCAAGAAGGTGCCGGCGAGGGCGTGTGGCTGCCGGAGTCGACCGCGCAGTACCTGGGCGTTGGCCTTGGGGACCCCGTCACCTTCGGCGTGAACTCATCGGACGGGACCACGGTGGTCTTCCCCGTCGTGGGCATCTACCGCGACCTGTTCCGCGAAGAGCCCGTGCGGCCGTACTGGTGCTCTTACACCTCGTACTTCCTGAACCTGGCGTCGACCTCCTCCGGCCCGCCACCGCTGGTGCTCGCGACGTCCCCGGATGTCGTCGAGCGGGCGGGCGATGCGGTATCGATGTTCACGGGGCTGAACAGGCAGTGGATCTCACCTATCGACACGGACCGCCTGACCCTGTCCGCAGCCGAGGAGATCGTGCGGTCCCGGGACCGGGCGTTCGCCGACTCGGGGATCGCCAACGACAGCGGCGGGGGCCAGACGGGTCAGCTGCCCGTGATGACCGACCGCGCCGCGCTGCTCGTGCAGGGTCTGCGCGGCCCGGTGCTGCCGATCGCGGTCGGCGGCGCCGTCCTCGCTCTGTTGCTCGTCGCGGCCGCCGGCAGCTACTGGGCCGACCGGCGTTCCACCGAGGTGACCCTGCTGTCCTCGCGGGGCGTCGGCCCGCTCGCGCTGGGCGTCAAGGCGCTCTTCGAGCTGGCTCTGCCAGCCGCGGTCGGCAGTGCGCTGGGCCTGTGGGCGGCCCGCGCGCTGGTGACGGGCGTCGGCCCGAGCCCGTACCTCGACGCGGCCGCGCCGCGTCAGGCCGCGCTCGCGGCGGCGGTGAGCCTGCTCGTCGCTCTGGCGCTGCTGGCCACGGTCGCGGGCGTTCGGACCCGCGTGACGGCGGAACGGCCGCTGGGAACCCGGCAGAGCTGGTACGCCCTGGTCCCCTGGGAGCTCCTGCTGGTAACCGCGGCCGCGGTCGGTTACCTGGGGGTCCGGCAGGACGAGCCGATCGTCCTGGTCCGCAACGTCGCCCAGGTCGACGTGCTGCTGGTCGTCGTACCCCTGCTGTTCCTGGCCGGGGTCTCGATCCTGGTCGCCCGCGGGCTGAGCGGGCTGCTGCGCCCGCTGCGGACCCGCTCTGCGCGCTGGCCGACGGCGGCGTTCACCGCCGTCACCCGCGCCGCCGCGGTGCGGCCGGTCAGCGCGTTGGTCCTGGTCGCGCTGGCCCTGCCGCTGTCGATCCTGGCCTACTCCGCCGGGGTGACTGCCACCAATGAAGCCACGCTGGCGGCCAAGGCCGGCGTCGTCGTCGGCAGCGACCGCGCCGTGATCTCCGTCGACGAGATCCGGGCGGCCCCGGCTCTGGACCGGGTCGGCACCGTCGTCCTCCGCTACGACCGGGCTCTGGCCGACGGCCAGGACGTCACCGTCCTGGCCATCGACCCGCGGACTTTCGCCGCATGGGCATTCTGGGATCCGCGCTTCGCCGACCACCCGCTCGCTGACCTGCTGGCCATGCTCGGTGCGCCGGCCGATGGCCCGGTCCGGGCGCTTGCCGTCGGGCTGCCGGCCGGGACGGCGGCCCTGGACCTGGGCGCGACCGCCGTCGACGCCGAGGTCGTCGCCACTGTCGGCACGTTCCCCGGCCGGCGCCTGCTCGACCCGGTCATCGTCGTGGACCGCGCGGCGCTCGGCGCCGTCGATAGCTCCGCCGGCCGGCAGAGCGAGGTGTGGACCACGCGCAGCGCCGCCGATGTCCGCGCCGCCCTACCCGTCGAGGTCCGCACCGGCCTCGTCCTGGAGCGGGACACCGTCTTCGACGTGGCCAACTTCCGGTCGGTGTCCTGGACGTTCGGTTACCTGCAGGCCTTGGCCGCGCTGATCGGGATCATCGGTGCCGGCGCCCTGCTGCTGTACTTGGAGACCCGCCAGCGCACCCGGATCGCGTCCTACGCCCTGGCCCGCCGGATGGGGCTGACCGGCGGCACCCACTTCCGCTCGCTGCTCCTGGAACTTGGTGGTCTCCTCGGCGCAGCCGCACTGGTCGGTGCGGCCGCCGGCTGGACGGTCGTCCTCGCGGTCTACCGGCTGATCGACATCGACCCCAACCGGCCGCCCGGGCCGCTGCTCACCGCCCCGACCGGCGCGCTGGTCACCGGCGCCGTCACCGCAGCGGTCATCGTCTTCCTGGCGGCTGGGTACGCCCACTACTCGGCCGCCCGGGCCAACCCCGCCCAGGTGATGCGGCTGGCAACCTGAGGCTCAGCGCCAGGCGTCGACCAAGGAAAGCACGTCGGCCAGCCGGTGTACAACGGCGTCCGGCTCGACCTCGACCGGGACCTGCTGGGCTGCGGGGATGTCGCTGTGCGGCACCAGGACCGCCCGCATGCCGACGGCGCGGGCACCGGAGATGTCGTCGAACGGCCGGTCCCCCACGAAGACGCACGTGTCCGGTTCGCTGACACCGACGGCGGCCATCGCGGCCCGGAACGCCTCGGGGTGCGGCTTGGTCCACGGCACTTCACTGGTGTAGACCGCGCCGTCGATGAGGTGCAGTACGCCGTCGCGCGCGAAGAACTGCTCGTGCCAGGCCCGGTCCCAGATCGTGTTCGACAGGACACCGATCTTCAGCCCGCGCTCACGCAGGCCGGCGAACAGCTCCGGGACATCAGGGTCGAGGTAGGTGTGCGGGTCCCAGAACTCGCGGTACGCCGCCGCGGCCTCCTCGTGCCGGCTCAGTCCGGCCGCGGCGAGCACGTCGTCGAAGGTCGCGCTGCTGTGCACGTCCCGGCAGACGGCCCAGGCCCGTTCCTCGGCGGCGAGCAGGTCGCCGGCGGCCCGCGCAGCGGCGTCGGGCGCATCGGCGTGCACCACGCCGGCGTACGCCGTCCACTGCGCGGCCAGGTCCACCGTGTGCCACGGCGTGAGCGTGCCGCCCCAGTCGAAGATCACCGCCTGAAGTCCGTCAGCCATCCGCCCATCCTGCGGTCTTGAGCACGCGCAGCGCGTGGAAGGTCACCAGTTCGTTGACGCCCGATCGGCCCCAGTCGACGACCTCGGGTGCCCGGCTGCCGTCGATCGTGGTCCACCAGGCGCCGTTGACCACCCATCGATCGTCGGCTCGACGCTTGGCCACGACGACGCCCAGCGCCTCGGTCGCCCGCGGGTCGTCGACCCGGCCGATGTCGGCCAGCACCCGCAGGCCGAACAGGATGTCGTAGTGCCAGTACGGCGGGTACCGGAAGCGGCGAAAGTGCGGCCAGATCGCCTCGCGGCGACGCTCGGACCGGAACAGACCCGCCCGCAACAACATCTCGGCGGCCCGATCGATGACGTCATCGACGCCGGAATCGCCGGTGGCCCGGCGGTATTCGTGCAGGCCCCACAGCGGGGTGATGGATTCGTGGAACGACGAGTGCCGCGCTGCCGACCGCTTGTCGCAGTTCCAGCCGCCGTCGGGCCACTGGGTGTCGACGAGGCGTTGCACCAGCACGGCGATTCGCTCGTCGTGGCTGAAGCCGAGCCGGCAACACGCCCCGATGGCGTTGCCCTCCTGGGAGGCGCAGCGACGGGCCAACCCGTTCACGCAGGTGACCCGCAGCCGGCTGGCCCAGTCCAGCTCGGCGTCGATGACCGGGCGCAGGCGTTCGTCGCCGGGTGGGTAACGCAGTTCGGCCAGCGAGACCAGCCGCCAGTGCCCGCCGGTCCACTTCCGGTAGGGCGCGACGCCGAAGCTCCCGTCCGGCCGCTGGTCGGACAGCAACGCCCGCACCGCAATCCCGTCGGGGATGGCCGCCTGCGCGGCCACCACGTCGGGATCGTCGTCCGTCCGCTCCAGCAGCTCAGTGAGCGTACGAAACCGCACCGCGGGCTCGCTGGAGCGCAACAGCCACTCGGCGCCGGGCGAGGCCACCGGGCGAGGGTAGGACAGGTGCCACACTGCGCCGCATGCCCCAGGTCAGCGCCGCCGAAGCCCGCGTGCTGGCTGCGGTGGACGAGACCTGGGTCGCCGCCCGGCTCGTGGAGCTGGTCGCGGTGCCCTCGATCACCGGATCGGCGGCTGAAGGTGAGGCGCAGCACCTGTTCGCGGCCTGGCTCGGCGAACTCGGCCTGGACGTCGACCTGTGGCCGATCGACCTGGCCGCGCTCCACGCCGACCCGGAGTTCCCGGGCACCGAGGTACCACGCACCGAGGCCTGGGGGCTGGCCGGCGCCGTCGGCGGCGTCGTTGGGCCGTCGCTCGCCCTGAGCGGCCACATCGACGTGGTCCCGCCGGGTGACCGGCAGCGGTGGAGCCGGGATCCGTTCGCCGCCACCGTGATCGACGGTGACATCGTGGGCCGCGGCGCCTGCGACATGAAGGGCGGTCTGGTCGCGGCGCTGGCGGCGGTGGCCGCCGTTCAGGAGTCCGGCGTACGGCTGCGCGGGCGGCTCGCCGTGCACAGCGTCGGCGGCGAGGAGGACGGCGGGCTCGGAACCCTCGCGACGCTGCGCCGCGGCCACCTGGCGGACGCGTGCGTCATCCCCGAGCCGACCGACGGCATGCTCGTCACGGCGAACGCCGGCGCGCTCGGTTTCCGTTTGGAAGTCCAGGGCCGGGCCACCCACGGTGCTGTGCGGGACTCCGGGGTCAGCGCCCTGGAGGTGTTCATACCGGTGCATCGGGCGCTGCTGGACCTGGAGGACGAGCGCAACCAGGACATCGACCCACGATTCGTGGACCACCGCCGGCCGTACGCGCTGTCCGTCGGGACGGTGCACGCCGGCGACTGGTCGAGCACAGTGCCCGACCTGCTCGTCGCCGAGGGGCGGTACGGGGTCCGCCTCGGCGAGTCGGTGGCGACGGCTCGGGCCGCGTTCGAATCCGCCGTGGCCGCGGTGCCCGATCCCTGGCTGGCCGAGCACCCGGTGCGGGTGTCATGGAGCGGCGGGCAGTACGCCAGCGGCGCCGTACCGGCCGGGCATCCGTTGCCCGACTGGGTCGGCGACGCGGCGGCCGCCGTCACCGGCGCCAGGCCGCCCGAGCGGGCCGCGCCGTACGGGAGCGACCTGCGGCTGTACGCCGCGGCCGGGGTGCCCACGGTGCATTACGGACCGGGACAGGTGCGCTTGGCGCACGCGCCCGATGAGCGGATAGCGATCCGGGATGTCGCACAGGTCGCCCGGGTGCTCGCGCTGCTGGCGCTGCGCGTCTGCGGCACCAGCTAGCCGAAGCCGACTGCGGCTTCAGCTGAACACCGCCCAAGAGCGCAGGACCCCGCCCTCCTCGAGGCGCAGGTGGAACCGCGGCTGCGGCTTGCGATGGTCGGGCAACAAGCCTGCGCACCGATTGCGGGTTCAGGCCGTGATGGCATCGAGGGGCTGGCGGAGGTCTTGCGCAGCCAACTCGACCTCCTTGTGTCGCTATTCCGCGGCCCGGTAGATGAAGCGATCCAGCCCGACCTGTGCACCCGCGGAAATCCCGTAGACGAAAGCGTGCCGCGCCTTTGTCTCATCGCGGGCACCCTTAGTCACGTCGAGATGCCACTCGGCGTACTCGCGCCCCTACTGCGTCCTGAAGAACTCGTTCTCGTCATCGGCGGTCGGCGCCACTTCACCCCAGTTGCCGCAGCGGACGTACCGGCGAGAATCGTCCTGCCGCTGAGCTCGAGCCATCGCCGCCCGGTTGACCGTGTACGACGCCATCAGCCGGGTCCGAACTGGGCCAACCCGGCGACTTGAGGGACACGCTCAACGGTCGGGAATCGTTGGGGTGGCCCGCTACACCAGGCCGCGACGTCATCGAGCGGTTCGCCTGCCATCCACAAGAATCCTTGGGCCAGGTCACAGCCCAGCGCGATGAGTACGGCCAACTGCGCGGGAGTCTCGACCCCTTCAGCGACCACGCGCAACCCCAGCGCATGCGCGAGTTCGATCACCCCACGCACTATCGCCTCATCCGGCGGAGTGTTCGTGATTTCTCGGACGAATGAGCTGTCGATCTTGACGTAATCGGTGGGGAACTGACGCATATGGCTCAGCGAGGAATACCCGGTACCGAAGTCGTCCAGAGCAAGTTTGACACCCATGCGTTTGAGCTCTTTGAGCCTGACTATGGGGCTCTGCGTATCGGGGTAGGACTCCGCGTGGCCATCGCTCATCACCGCGGTCTCGGTGATTTCCAGGATCAGGCGATTCTCTTTCAGTCCCGAGCCGACCAGCGCGTCCGTGATGTCCCGGACGATACCGGGATGCTGCAACTGCCGCGCGGAGACATTGACGTTCATCTGCAGATTCGCCCCGAGACGCATCGCGTCTCGGCATGCCCGGTTCAGCGCCCAAGCGCCGATCTCGACTATCTGGCCGCTCTCCTCAGCTGAGTTGATGAAGTCCGTCGCGCTCAGCAGCCCACGGTCCGGATGCGCCCAACGGATCAGCGCCTCGACGCCGACCGTGATGCCGGTCCGCAGGTCCAGAACTGGCTGGTAGCGCATCTGGAACTCGCCGCGGGTCAATGCGCGGTCGATCTCGGTGCGCAGCCGAGAGCGCGACTCTGCAGCTGACTGCATCGCGGGTTCGAAGATGTCGAAGCAGTGTTTGCCCCGCGCCTTCGCGGCGTACATCGCGGCATCGGCGTGCGCCAGCAGTTGATCGGGGTCGGAGTCCGGGTCATCGGCGTAGGCCAGGCCAATGCTGCTACGAACGACGATCTCGATGTCCGCGAGCTCCACCGGCACGGCAACGACCTCGAGCATCCGCTCGACGATGGCGCCAGCCACCGACAGAGCGGTGTCCTCGAACAGAATCCCAAACTCGTCCCCGCCGAGCCGGGCGATCGTGTCGCCCGGTCGCAGGCAACCCTTCAAGCGAGTGGCAATAGCGCACAGGAGTTCATCCCCGACTCGGTGGCCGAACGTGTCATTGACCGCTTTGAAGTCGTCGAGGTCCATGAACGCGACGACCAGAGATGAGGGCTTTCGAGGGCCGCGAACCAACGCCTGTCGGGCGCGATCCAGAAACAAGGCCCGGTTGGGCAGCCCGGTCAACGCGTCCGTCAGGGCTCGCTCGCGCAGTTCGTTCTCTAGCACGTGACGGTCGGTGACATCACGCGTGTTGAGGACGAGTGCGGAGACGGTCGGCTCATCTAGCAGGTTGGTTACGGCGGTCTCGGCGACAAGGTACGAGCCATCCGCGTGCTGGAACCGGCATTCGACCCGGGTCTCCTCATCACGCACCGCCCTCGCCAAGGCCTCGCTGAACCGGGCGCGATCATCGGGGTGCACCCAATCGGTCACCGGTTGGCCGACCAGAGCTGCGTGCGGCAGTGCGAAGACCCTGTTGGCAGCCGAACTCTGGTAGCTGACGATGCCATCGGCATCGATGAGAGTGATGACGTCGCTGGAGTTCTGGGCCAGCGAACGGAATCGGGTCTCGTTGCCGAGTTGTTCAAACGCCGCGCCGGCTAGTGTGGCGATGAAGGCGGCCACCTGTATCTCCTGGTCACCGAACAGCCCGTCAACCTGGCCGTGGCTCACATAGAAGCAAGACACCGCTTCGTTCCGTACGAAGATGGGGGCCGCAAGCACCGAGCGGACGCCGGAGAGCATCAAGCTCTCATCGGCGGTTGGGCCGTGCGCAACGACGGGAACGCCCTCCGTGACGGCGCGGGTCAGCAAGGTACGGCTGACCTCTTCGACCGATGTCCCAATTTCACGTAGCGCACCCTCGTCGCCGAGGTCGCCGACCCGGATCA
>Ga0183260_10003948_pt1 | contig 11895 bp, 10 predicted proteins | sample AntDrymUQ4972206_2_FD_129768 | JGI IMG/M metagenome (GOLD analysis project Ga0183260, IMG submission 129768) | Polar desert sand microbial communities from Dry Valleys, Antarctica - metaG UQ497 (22.06) (version 2) (version 2) | ecosystem: Environmental > Terrestrial > Soil > Desert | place...
CCCTGCAGGTCGCGGTCGATGGCCTTGCCGATGTCGTGAAGGAAGGCCGCCCGCACGGCGACCTGCGCGTTCAACCCCAGCTCCCTTGCCATGATGCCCGCGAGGAAAGCCACTTCCTTCGAGTGGCTGAGAACGTTCTGCCCGTAGCTCGTGCGGAACTTCAGGCGGCCCATGAGCCGCAGCACTTCCGGGTGGACATCGAACAACCCCAGCTCGAACGCCGCCGCCTCACCCTCTCGCCCGACGGTGCCTTCCATTTCCGCCCTGACCTTCTCGACGATTTCCTCGATACGTGCGGGATGGATGCGTCCATCCGCAATGAGCCGCTCGATGGTCTGCCGCGCGACCTCCCGCCTGAACGGATCGAAGCTGGAGAGGATGATGGCGCCCGGCGTGTCGTCGACGATCAGCTCCACCCCTGTCGTCATCTCGAGCGCCCGGATGTTGCGCCCCTCGCGGCCGATGATCCGGCCCTTCAGGTCGTCGCTCGGCAGGTCCACCACCGATACAGTGGTCTCGATGGCGTGCTCGGCGGCGCTTCGCTGGATGGCGTCGGCGATGATCTCCTGCGCACGGGCCGCAGCGGTCTCGCGCGCTTCTGTGTCAAGCCGCCTCACCATGTTGGCGGCCTCGCGACGGGCGTCGCGTTCGAATCCCTTCAACAACAGGTCGCGGGCCTCGTCGGCGGTGAGGCCCGCCACACGCTGGAGCTCACGGTGCCGCTCCGCAAGGAGCTCCTCCGACCGGCCGAGCGTGACGGCAACCGCCCCTTCCCGTGCCGCAAGCGTAACCTCGCGGGCCCGCAGCTCCGCTTCCAGCCGTTCGGTGGCGGTCAGGCGGTCCGCGAGTGCGCGGGTCCGGTCGGCGAGGGCCTGATTCAGCTCCAGGATCTGCTGCCGCCGCTCACCAGCCACGCGTTCGGCCTCGGCCGCAACAGCGTGGGCCGTTTCGCGCGCCTCCAGCGCTGCTTCCTTCCGCAGCGCCTCGGCATCCCGTTCCGCCTGTTTCACAATCGTCGCCGCGGTGATCTCGGCCTGAGCTACGAGCCGTTCGACGGCTGCGCGTGCGTCATCACCGGCAGCCTGGGGGACCTGGCGGCGTAGCGCACCAGACCTGAGGACGAGATATGCGATGAGGGAGAGGAAGACGAGGACGAGGAGAACACTCACCGCCGTGGCAGTCGAGCCCATGGGTTCCCCGTCGCAAGAAGCGAAACCTGAGCCCAGACGAGGTCAGGCGGTCGGCTTGTGATTGAAAAAGAATGGAGCGAAAGGCCCCGCTTTGCCGTGTGGGGAGGTCGAATGAACCTGCTCAAAGCAGGTGGAACCGCTGCACAAGCTGCGCTTCAGGCTTCCTCTTGCAGAGGCATGCACACCGCGCGGCATCGCGATTCTCTTATGGTGAAACGTTGGCTCAAACGAGCCTCCGAGAAACCATCACGTACAAAGCAGGGAACTGAAACTCCTGTCCGATCTTACAGGTGAATAGCCCGGCGAGCAAGAGTTGAAGCGTTCGTCGGACTCAGCGGACGGCTGGCTGCGGCTGCTCGAGCCCCAGCGCAAGATCGACCATCCGCTCGAGCGCGGCCGCCCGTCGCCGGATGACGGCCTGATCGCTCTGCACCTCGTCCGAGGCACGGAAGAACTCGTCTGCGATGTTGATGGCAGCCAGGACCGCCAGCTTCAGAGTGTCTCCCGCCTGGGATTCTCTGGCTGCCAGCCGCATCTTCTCATCCACATAGGAGGCGAGCTCGGCCACGTACTCCGGCTCGAGCCCGCTGCGGATGGGATACCGCTGCCCGTGAATCTCGACATGGACGACGCGTGACTCGGACATCCCGTTCAGCAGTCTCTTTCGCCGGGCTCTGCCGCGAGGCGGACAGGAGAGATGTTCATCAGACTAGAGGTTGAGGCTCTCGATCTGCTGCAGCATGTCGTCAACGCGCGAGCGGATGAGATCGCGCTCCTCGCGCAGCGCGAGCATCTCGCTGCCCGTTGATTCCGCATCCGACAGCCGTGCGCGTGCCGAATCCAGCTCGCGCGAGAGGCGGGCGTTTTCTTCGGCAGCCTGCGAGTGGTCGGCACGAAGCCGATCGATCATCCCGACCAGGAGCTTGACCTTTTCCTCGAGCCGGTCGATGGGCTCGAGATCAACGGAGCGTGTTGCAATACCAGCTTTTGCCACGGAGGCCTCGATGTGAAGTCGGTGAACCCGGCAACCCGGGAACTGAACCGGTGAACTCGTAACGTTTGTAAACCCGCCCTCTGGCCGAGACGCGGCTCCTCAGCGCTGCACGGCGCCGTGTGTCTCCCGGAGCGCGGACAGAATGCCGTCCATTGCCGTCTGAACGTCCTCATCGGTGAGCGTGCGATCGGCCCCACGGAAGGTAAGTCGCACTGAAAGGCTGATCTGCCCCTCGGGAACGCCCTTTCCGGTGTAGCGGTCGAACTCGACGATGGAGATCAACGTCGACGGCCCTGACGAACGGATAGTGCCACGAACCGCCGCCGCAGGCAAGACTTCGGGCACCAGAATCGACACGTCCCGCACGACCGAGGGATAGCGCGGCAGCGGCTCGGCCCTGAGGTCCTCCCCGGCGGCAACGTCGAAGAGCACCGACAGGTCGAGCTCGGCCACGTAGATCTCCTCGCCCGCCGGGAACCCCCGTTCTTCGGCTACAGCCGGGAGCAGTTGTCCCAGGACACCAAGCACCGTATCTGCGGACCCCGAGCGGACGTGCAGCGTGGCCGCGCGTCCCGCGGCCAGGTAGGCACGCTCTGCCGGGCGGGTGTCGAACTCGATGCCGAACGTCGCGCACGTCCGTTCGAGGACCCCCTTGATGTCGAAGAAGTCCACGGCTCGGTCCTCGAGCGACCAGTGCGGCCCGCTGGCGGCGCCGCACCACGCCAGGGCCGCGGCACGTCCTTCCCCCGTTCCAGGAAGGAACCGGCTGCCGATCTCGAAGAGGCGGATGTCCCGTTGCGCGCGGCGGCGGTTGTGGGCGCAGGCGTCGACCAGGCCCGGGAGCAGCGACGGACGGAGTACCGCGTACTTTTCCGACAGCGGGTTGGCCAGGAGCGCGGGCTCAGCGCCAGGAGGGCAGAAGGGACGTGCGGCCGCCGCCTCGATGAAGGCAAACGTCATGGCTTCCGAGAAGCCACTCGCAATGAGGGCCTGGCGCAGCAGACGCTCCCGGGTCAGCACCGCGGCGGGGGGCGGCTGGGGAGAGGCCAGAGGAGGGAACGCCGCGGGGATCCGATCGAATCCGAAGTGACGGCCGACCTCTTCGATGAGGTCCGCCTCTCGGGTGACGTCTACCCGGAACCCGGGGACCGTCACCTGCCACTCCTCGTCCCCCCCATCGACGCCAAACCCGAGCGGTCGCAGGATGCGCGGCACGTCGCCAGGAGGCACCGCCTGCCCGAGGAGACGCGCGATACGCTCGAGGCGCAGCCGTACCTGCCGCTCGCCCGGGCGGGAGGGGTAGCAATCGACCAGCGGGCCCGCCGGCAGCCCGGCGCTCATCTGCGCAAAGAGCGCGCCGGCGTGGGCGATGCCCGCCGGCGGGGCATCGATATCAGCCCCGCGCTCGAAGCGCGTGGACGCCTCCGTCTTCAGCCCCAGGCGCTTGCTCCCCCGCCTCACCGCGGGTGGATGGAAGCAGGCGCTCTCGAGCACGATCCTGGTCGTGGAGGCGTCTATTTCGGAGTCCCGGCCGCCCATCACGCCCGCCACCGCCGTCGCGCGTGAAGCATCGGCAATCACCAGCATCTCTGCGTCCAGCCGCCGCTCCACGCCGTCCAGCGTCTGAAGGGTCTCTTCAGTAAGGGCGCGGCGGATCACCAGCCGTCCCCCGTCCAGGCGGGCCAGGTCGAAGGCGTGCATCGGCTGCCCCATCTCGAGCATCACGTAATTGGTGACATCGACGATGTTGTTCACGGGGCGGACACCGGCGGCCTGGAGGCGGTCCGACAGCCAGGCGGGGGAGGGAACCACCTTCACGTCGAACACCTGCGCACAGTAGCGCGGACACAGATCCGCGTCCCGCAGATCTACTTCGACGGTAACGTCGCCTGTCGGGAGGGGAACAGCAGGCGGAGTGACCTTCAGCGGGGTGTTCCAGATCACGGAGGCTTCCCGCGCCATCCCGAGATGGTTCAGGCAGTCCGGGCGGTTGGCCGTAATCTCGAAGTCGATCACTCCAGGGGGCTCGGTCTCGATGGCTGCCACCTCGAAGCCACGCAACCCGAGCTCCGCCGCGACCGTGGCGATGTCGCCAGGGATCTCAACGAGCTCCGACAACCACTCGTGCACGATTCTCACGGCCGGAACTGCTCCAGGAAGCGCAAGTCGTTCTCGTAGAAGAGACGGATGTCCTCCACGCCCCATTTGAGGAGCGCGATTCGTTCGATGCCCATCCCGAACGCGAAGCCGGTGAAGCGCTCCGGATCGTATCCGACGGCTTCGAACACCGCCGGGTGGACCATCCCGCTTCCGAGCACTTCAATCCAGCCGGTGCCTTTGCACATCGGGCACCCGCCTCCGCCCGGTGAATTGTCCCCGGGCTTCGGCGCGGCGCGGCCCGGTTCGCCCGATGCATCCATTCCGGGCTTCGGCGCGAGGCGTCCCAATCCGCCGCAGGCTGCACAGCTGATATCGAGCTCCGCGCTGGGCTCGGTGTAGGGGAAGAAGCTTGGACGCAGCCGCACCTGGCGTGCGTCCCCGAACAGCTCGCGTGCGAACGCCGTGAGGATCCCCTTGAGATCCGCCAGCGACACCCCCTCGCCGACCACCAGTCCTTCGACCTGCGTGAACATCGGCGTGTGGGTCAGGTCGAACTGATCGCGCCGGTACACTCGCCCTGGCGCGATCAGCCGCACGGGGGGGCTGTTCCGCTCCATGTAGCGGATCTGCATGCCGGAGGTGTGCGTCCGCAGGAGCGTTGCCGCGGTTCCGGCCAGTGAGCGGACAGGGGAGGACAGGTAGAGCGTGTCCTGCATGTCCCGCGCAGGATGCTCCGGCGGCATGTTCAGCGCCTCGAAGTTGTGGTAATCGTCCTCGAGCTCGGGGCCCCCGATGACGAGGAACCCGAAGCGCGTGAAAATCCCCTCGATCCGCTCCCTCAGGAAGCTGAGGGGATGGCGGTGCCCGATGACGGGCTGACGCCCGGGCAGCGTGACATCAACCGTGCCCTTCGGAGGCCGCGCCTGCGCTGCCGCTTCGAGGCGCGCGGTGAGAGCGGCCTCGATCTCCGCTTTGAGTGTGTTGGCCAGCTGGCCCAGGCGGGGACGCTCTTCGATCGGGGCGGAGCCAAGCGACTTGAGGAGGCCCGACACGAGCCCCCCCTTGCGTGCGAGATACCGATCGCGGACTCCCCGGAGATCGGACTCGGTCCGGGCCCCGGTCAGTTCCTGCTCGAACTGCTGACGGAGGGACGTGAGGGCCTGGCCGGGGTCCGCCATCCCCCTCAGGCTTGCGCGGGGTCGACGGGGGCCGGCCGCGCGTCGGCGGCGGTCCTGGCCAGATGGGCGAACGCTGCCGGGCTGGCGATCGCCAGCTCGGCGAGCTGCTTCCGATCGATGGGATTCCCAGCGGCCTTCAGGCCGGAAATCAGCTGGCCGTACGTCAGGCCGTTCTCCCGCGCGGCCGCGTTGATCCGCAACACCCAGAGCCGCCGGAAATCACGCTTCTTCCGCCGCCGGCCGACGAACGCATACTTCAGCGCGGTATCGACGGACTCCTTCGCGGAGCGGTACAGCTTGCTCTTTGTCTGATAGAAGCCCTTCGCCCGTGCGAGCAGCTTCTTGCGCTTGGCACGGCGGACGTTTCCCCTCTTGACTCTCGGCATTGTCTAATCCTGAATTCCTTACTGTTGCTTCCCGCTACCAGTCGCCAGTTGCCTGCCAGCTTCCCGCTGCCAGTCACCAGTTACCAGCTTCCAGTTGCCCCCTAGTTGGGCATCATCCGGCGGAGCTTGGCCTGGTCGGCGTCCGATACCAGAACCGTCCCGCGCAGTCTGCGCTTCCGCGCCCGGGTCTTGCTCGTCAGGATGTGCTGCTTGAAGGCATTGGCCCGGACGAACTTGCCGGTCCCGGTCTTCTTGAACCGCTTGGCGGCCCCTTTGTGTGTCTTCAGTTTCGGCATGACTGCTGTTCCGCGCCCGACCGGCGCTACTCCTTTGGTGTGCTCTCCGCCGCTTCCGGCTCCGCGGCCACCGCGGCCGCTTCAGGCGCGGGTGCCGGGCCCGGTGAGGGGACGAGGGCGGGTCCCGATGCGGCCTCACGGGCTGGCTTGGGGCTCGTGCGCTTCGCCCCCGCCCGTCCCGAGAGGATCGTGTGCATCTGGTTACCTTCCTGCCGCGGCGCCGTCTCGGCGATGGCAACCTCGGTCAGATCCTCGATCAGCCGCTGCAGGATGCGCCGCCCGATCTCCGGGTGCGCCATCTCACGGCCCCTGAAGAAAATCGTCGCCTTGACCTTGTCCCCGTCGGCCAGGAAGCGCTCGATGTGCTTCTTCTTGAACTGATAGTCGTGCTCGTCCACCTTCGGCCGGAACTTGATCTCCTTGACCTCGATGAACTTCTGGTGCTTCTTCGCCTGCCGGGCGCGCTTCTGCTCCTGGTACTGGTAGCGCCCGAAATCCATGATCCGGCACACCGGCGGATTGGCCGTGGCCGCAATTTCTACCAGGTCGAGCCCCTTCTGCCGCGCGATGGTCAGCGCCTGCTGCGGCGGCATGATGCCCAGCTGCTCCCCGGTGTCGTCGATGACCCGCACCTCGCGGACCCTGATCCGTTCGTTCACCCGCGTGCGGTCTTCCCGCCGCGGGTTTCGGTCGAAAGCTATAGCAACCTCCGGTGAACTGCGTCCCCTGGCGCGCCCCTGGCGCGGGAGATGTCAAACTCGAACATTCAGGTTCTCCGCCGATACGGCCTGGGGCGCCGCCGCCCGCGTCAGCACTTCCGTCAGGGCAGCCTGCGCGAAGGCGTCTACCGGCCTGGCGCCCAGGTCGCCGCCGGCTCGATGCCGAACGCCCACCGCTCCCTCCGCTTCCTCCCGGTCCCCGACGACCAGCATGTAGGGAACTTTCTGGATCTGAGCTTCGCGAATTTTATAACCAATCTTCTCCTGACGCTCATCAAGCGTCACGCGCAGCCCGGCAGCAGCAAGCCTCCCGCGCACCGACTCGGCGTACGGGAGATGCCGGTCGGCAATCGGCAGGACCCCCACCTGGACGGGAGCCAGCCACATCGGGAACGCTCCAGCATAGTGCTCGATCAGCAGCGCGATGAACCGTTCGAAGCTGCCGAAGATGGCCCGATGGATCACCACCGGCCGGTGCTCGGCATTGTCGGCCCCGATGTATTTCAAATCGAACCGCTGCGGAAGCTGGTAATCGAGCTGAATCGTGGCGCACTGCCACTTCCGGCCAATCGCGTCCGTGATGTCGAAATCAATCTTCGGCCCGTAGAAAGCCCCGTCTCCCTCGTTCACCGAATACGCCTGACCGGCGGCGTCGAGCGCCGCCCTCAACGCGGCCTCGGCATGGTCCCACGTGGCCACTTCCCCGAGGAACGACTCGGGACGGGTGGAAAGCTTGGCCGAGTACTCCAGGCCGAAGTCGGCATGCACCCGCTGGACCAGACGCAGCAGCGATTCGACTTCCGCGGCGATCTGGTCCTCCGCCACGAAACAGTGCGCATCGTCTTGAGAGAACTGCCGCACGCGCGTGAGGCCGCTCAGGACGCCGGACGCCTCGTTCCGATGGAGCGGCGTCTGCTCGTGGAAGCGAATGGGCAGATCGCGATAACTGCGGACCTGACTGGCGAACACGAGCATGTGGCCCGGGCAGTTCATCGCCTTCATGCCCATCTGCTCCCCCTCGCTCTCGATGAGGAACATGTTCTGCCGGTAGTGATCCCAGTGCCCGGAGGCCTCCCACAGCGCCTTGTTGAAGACGATCGGCGTCTTCAGCTCGACGTAGCCGGCGGGGAACAGCACCTCGCGCATGTAGCCGGCCAGAATGTTGTACAGCGTCGTGCCGTTGCTCAGCCAGAACGCGGCGCCGGGTGCCCACGGGTGAAACGTGAACAGACCCAGCTCCTTGCCGACCTTCCGATGATCGCGCCGCTTGGCTTCCTCGATCCGCTGGATGTAGGCCTTCAGGTCGCTCTCGCTGAAGAAGGCCGTTCCGTAGATGCGCTGCATCGGCTGATTGCGCGCATCTCCCTTCCAGTACGCATTCGAGGTGTTCAGCAGCCTGAAGGCTTTCAGCCGCCCCGTGGAGGGCACGTGGGGGCCGACACAGAAGTCGATGAAGGTCTCGCGGTCCCCGATCGTGTAGCAGGAAACCTCGGCCTGACCTTCCGTCTTCTCCTCGATCAGCTGCACCTTCAGCGGCTCCCCCCTGTCCGCGAAGAACCGCTTCGCCTCCTCGCGCGGGATCATCTCCCGCTCGAAGCGCAGATCCTTCGAGGCCAGCTCTTTCATCCTCGCCTCTATCGCGGCGAGATCCTCGGGCACGAAGGGGCGGTCCACGACGAAGTCGTAGAAGAACCCGTCCTCGATCGCGGGACCGATCCCGCACTGCGCGCCGGGAAACAGGCTCGTCACCGCCGCAGCCATCAGATGCGCCGTGCTGTGGCGGTAGAGCGCCAGCGCTTCGGGACTGCCCGTCGTGACAATCCGTAGACGGGCGTCCCCCTGGATGGGAGCACCCAGATCGACCAGCCGGTCGTCGACGATGGCGGCAAGCGCCGCTCGGGCGAGGCCGGGAGAGATCTGTCCCGCAATGTCCGCCGGCGTGGTTCCGGCGGGCACGCGACGGCTCGAGCCGTCGGGCAGCGTGACGGAGATCTCGTTCATGAAGCTGTCGGTGGCAGTGGGCCCCCCTGGCGCCTGCACCGGTGCGCCGGTACCGGCGCGCCGAATGCGGATCGGGGGAAGTGGTAGGCACGGGCAGACTCGAACTGCCGACCTCCTGCGTGTCAAGCAGGCGCTCTAACCAACTGAGCTACGCGCCTATGTCTTGAAAACACTGGCCTTACCGAATGGGACAGTCTAGCAGAGAGGGATGAGGCCGACAAGCGGGAAGCTGCGCCTTCGCCCGTTATGCGGCCTTCTTGGTGCGCAGATGCTCCAGTGCGGCGTCGAGCATGACATCCTGGTCGGGCGCCGCGGCGCCGAACTCGAGGGTGGGCTCTTCTATCCGGACATCGGGCTCGAGCCCTCGGCCATGAATCGGCTCCCCCGCAGGCGTGAGGTATCGCGCGTAGGTCAGCCACAGCCCGCGATTTTCCGGGAGCTGCACCAGCTTCTGCAGCCCCGCACGGCCAAGCGTCCGTTCGCCAAGGATCTCACCGCGGCCGTTGCCGTCGATGGCGGCGATGAAGAGCTCCGCAGCCCCGGTTGTTCCGTTCGTTACCAGCAGCGTGACTGGCAGGTCGATCGTGCCGTCGGTCGCTGCAGCCTGAACTTCGGTGCGGTCGGCCTTGTCCCGGCCCGCCTTGATCGCCAGCGTGCCTGACTTGACGAACAGCCGCGCCGCAGCCAGCCCATTCTCGAGCGGGCCTTCCGCGGTTCGGCGCAGGTCGATCAGCAGTGACGCGGCTCCGGACTTCCTGAGCTCGAGCGCCTTCCGCTGAAGCTCCTCCGGCGCACCGGCGCGGAACGTGGCAACCCGCAGGTAACCGAGGTCTGCGCCGATCATGCGCCCGCTCACCGACGGGCCATTCCAATCCTCACGCACCAGCGTCACGTCGTGCGGCTCGGCGGCATTGCCGCGGATGACCGTCACCGTCACGCTGCTGCCGGGCTTGCCCCTCAGGAGGCGCGTCCCGTCGAACACCGACATGTCGCGCGTGGGGGTTCCGTCGATAGCCCGAACGTAGTCTCCGGTCTGGAGGCCTGCCTTCCCAGCAGGGGAGCCGTCACGTGCGGCAATCACACGCAGGTAGTACTGCCGCGTCAGCTCCAGGCCGACGTCTCCGTCCGGCAGCGTTTCTCCAGCGGCAAGGGCACGCACCTGCTTCGGCTCCAGGTAGGAGGAATCCGGATCCAGGCCGTCAGCCAGGCCCCGCATTGCACCTCCCATTGCCCGCTCGATCCCGACCTCTTCCACGTAGTTCGACATCACCAGGTTCACGACGTCCTGGAACACGCGCAGATGGCGAAAAGAGCTCTCGCCGGAGCCGCGCTCCTGTCCCACCAGGCCGCCAACCACGACAAAGGCAAGCACGGGTGTCGATACAAGCAGGATTGAGAGTCGGGTCTTTGCAGTCATGGATGTCCAGGCAGGCGCACGCCCGCGAATACGTCCAACGTGGGAACGCAATACCGCGGGGGCCCGAATCACGGGCTCCCTGACAGCCATTGTACGGGATCGACAGCCTCGCCGTCGACGCGTAACTCGAAGTACAGGGCGGGGTTGCCGCCCGGGCTTGCGCCGGAAGTGCCGACTCGTGCCCCGGCGGGGACACTGTCCCCCCAACTGACCTCCATGGACCCGAGATAGCCGTACAACGAGTAGTTGCCGCCGCCATGATCCAGGATGACGAGGTTCCCATACCCCGAGAAACTGTCGGCGAAGGCGACCGAGCCCGACAGAACGCTGCGGACCGCTCGACCCTCCGGGCTCCGTATCTCCATCCCGTTTCTGACGATCGCTTCTCCCGCCGGGCCGGGGGGCTGTCGCCCGAAAGGACGCACCACCGGCCCCTGGAGAGGCCATGGCAGTTCGCCGCGGACGGCACGAAGCGAGGACGCCGGACGACCCCGCTGCAGCCCGGCCAGCGAGGCCTGCAGCTTTTCCTGAGCCGCCTGCAGTTCTCGCGTCAGCTGCACGTTCAGGTCCCGTCTCGCGTCGATGGAGTTCACCAGCGCCATGCGGGAAGCGATCGCACGATCCAGCGCGGAGCGTGCCCGGACGGCTTCGGCCTGGAGTGTCTCGAGCTCGTCAGCACGCTCCTGCAGCGTTTTGCGCTCGGCTGCGAGCGCGTCCACGGTTGCGTAATATTCGTTCACCCTCGCGCGATCGATCGCGGTCAGGCTCCCTGCCAGGCGGTACGCGCGGCCGAAGGACTGCAACTCTCCGACGCCCAGGAGCAGCCGCCAGTACCCGCCCCGCCCGAGCTTGTACAGATGGACGAGCCTGGCTTCGACATCCGGCAGATCCGTCTCCGCCGTGCGGGCGAGTTCCGCGGCCCGTGCCTCCGCGGCGTCGAGTTTCTGCCGTGCGTCGGCCCTCTCTCGCTCGATCTTCGACAACTGCTGCAGGCCGAGCTGGCGCTCCACCTCGCTCTTCCGGAGTTCGCCAAGAAGAGTGCGCTGCTGCGATGCCAGTGCGTCGGCTTCCTTCCGCAGCGTGTCCAGCCGCTCGGCAGGGCTCTGGGCTCCAGGCGCGGCAGCTTCCTGACCGGGCGCCGCGAGTGTCCGGGCGGGCATCGGGGAGGCGGCCGCACAGAGCACAATCGCCAGGACGAGCGGGTGAGACGCGCGGTCAGAAGGCCGGTGTCCCATCGATCTCCGCAGGTATGGGAACGTTGAAGTACTTCAGGACCGTCGGCGCGATATCCATGATTGATGGATCAGGACGCTCGAGCCGCCTGTTCGTGATCAGCACACCCGCTGTGGTGGAGAAGTCGTACCCGCCATGGTCGCCGCTCCACTTCTTCATGTTCGGGTACACCAGACCCTCCGGCGCCCCCCCCAGCGTCGTCTGCCACGACACCCGGTAGCCCTCGTGCATGCCGACCTGCAGATCCGGCGCCGCGTGAATGTAGGGGCCCGAGTAGATCTCCCGCCCCTTGTACACCGAACGGACGATAGCGCTGCCATCCTCAGGATCCGTCATCGTGAGAAGCCCCGCAGTGAGACTCGCGAGGAGCGCGTCGGCCTC
>Ga0183260_10003949_pt1 | contig 11892 bp, 10 predicted proteins | sample AntDrymUQ4972206_2_FD_129768 | JGI IMG/M metagenome (GOLD analysis project Ga0183260, IMG submission 129768) | Polar desert sand microbial communities from Dry Valleys, Antarctica - metaG UQ497 (22.06) (version 2) (version 2) | ecosystem: Environmental > Terrestrial > Soil > Desert | place...
GGCGGGCCCACCCCAATCCCGACCCGGACGCTCACCAAGCTTTCCGTCGGGCTCGGCTACCTGCCGAGCGTCCAGTTCGCTCCGTTCTACCTCGCGCAGCAGGCTGGCTACTACGAGGGCGCCGGCCTCGAGGTGACGTTCCAGAACAAGATCGACCCCGACCTCATCACTCTCGTCGGTCAGGGCGAGCTCGACCTGGGCGTCGCCGACGGGACGAGCGTGATTCCGGCGGTCAGCCAGGGCATCCCGATCAGGTACACCGCGACGATCTACGGCACCTACCCCTCGATCGTGTTTGCGAAGGCGTCATCCGGGATCACGTCCGCCGGGGACCTGCGAGGCAGGAAGATCGGCATCCCGGGTCGGTATGGGTCGTCATGGATCATGCTCCAGGCGCTCCTCGACTCCGTGGGCCTCACGCCGGACGACGTGACCATCGACCTGTACCCCGAGTTCGGGCAGGGCGTGGCGCTGCAGCAAGGCGCGGTGCACGCGGCGACCGGCTTCGTGAACAACGAGCCCGTCCAGCTGGAGATCAGCGGCGAGGAGGCGGTGGTGCTCCACGTCGATGATGTCGTTGCGCTGCCCGGCCCCGGCCTGATCGCCGGCAAGGCCACGATCGACGCAAAGGCGGAAGCTCTTGCGACCTTCAACTCGGTCACGCTGCGGGCCATGCGCGAGATCGCGGCTGACCCGGCCGCGGGTCTCGAGGCCGCGATCGCGGCGGTCCCGGAGCTCGCCGCCGATCGAGCGACACAGGCACAGGTCCTCGATGCGACCATCGCGACCTGGGCACCCCCGGGCGGAAGCGTGGACGACTTCATGTCGATCGATCGAGCCGGCTGGCAGGCCTCCATCGACTACCTGACCGAGCTCGGGCTCGTGCCGAACCCGGTCACAGTGGACGAGCTCGTCCAGGGTCTCGTCAACGGGCCCTTGACCGGCCCGTCGTAGACGCTCGACGCCCCATACTCCGGCCATGGCAATGCGGCGCTTCCTCCCGGGCCCGACCGACCGTCCGATCCCGACCGACGAGCGGGACACCGAGACGGTCCGGCGGATAGCCGGCCAGCTGGATGCGCTGCCGGTGGAGCGGGCACGCTTCCTGGCGGCCTTCGCCTACATCCTCACGCGCGCCGCCGCGGCCGACCTGGACATCAGCCATTCCGAGGTGCGCGCGATCGAGCAGCTCGTCGTCGAGCACGGCGGCCTGCCCGATGCACAGGCCATCCTCGTCGCGCAGATCGCCCGCAGCCAGTCGCTGCTCTCCAGCGGCACGGAGGACTACCTCGTGACGCGCCAGTTCCGCGAGCTATCCACCGAGGCGGACCGGCTCGCGCTCCTGCGCTGCTGCTACATCGTGGGCGCGGCGGACGAGACGATCACCTCCGAGGAATCCGACACGTTCCAGCAGATCGCGAGGGAGCTCGACCTGGACCGCGACGCCGTGACCGTCATTCGCCAGGAGTTCGCCCCGAAGCTCGCAGCCATCCAGCGAATGCTTCACCTCCGCGGCGAGGCCTGACTGGCAGGTCGCCAGCGGGCCTGAGCGATACGAAGGGCGCGAGCCCGACTCAGTCGGCCTCGTACCTGCCACTGCTGGCTACGGCAGCGTCGAGATCCTGGTCAGACGGCTCACGCAGGATCTGGTCCGGTGCCTGCGGATCGCCGATGAGGATGGTCGGGGTGACGCACGCGCCGTCGTTCAATCGGCGGATCCACTCGTCCGCCTCGGGCTCGCGATCCACCCGGCGGTAGTCGTAGGGAATGCCGCGCCCGTCGAGGAACGCCCGCGACATGGTCGTGTCCTCGCACGTGTCGCGGCCCAGGACCAGGATCCTGGGCCACGCTCCAGACGGGTCCGCGGAGCTCAATTCGGGCGCCCGCTGCCGCCCTGCTGGCCGCCCTCGCGCAGGAACTGCTCGATCTCGTTGATGAGCTCATCGCCCGACGGCAGGCGAGCTTCGTCGACCAGCGTCTCCAGCCGTTCGACGTAGGTCTTCGTGGTCTCCTCGCGCGCCGCGGCGGCGTCGAGACGGACACGCATCAGGCGCGCCTCCTCGGGCAGGTGCCCGACATCGAGCTCCACGTCGAGATGCCTGCCCACCGCCCGCAGCAGCTCGATGGAGGCCTGCGGATAGTCGCCCGAGATGTAGTGCGGGATCTGCGCGAAATAGCCGACCGACGGGATGCCCGCCTTCGCAACGGAGATGTCGAACACGGAGATCGCGGCGGCCGGTACGCGGAGCACGCCTTCCGGGCCGGGCAAAACCCCGCCCTTGAGCTGGCCTGAGTGAGATTCAGTGCCGAGTATGGGCACGGGCCGGGTGTGGGGAACGGCGGCCGGGATCGCGCCGAGGCTGATCCACTCGGCGACGCCCAGCTTCTGGGCGAGCGCGATGACGTCCGTTGCCAGCTCGTGCCAGCGGTAGTCGGGCTCCGCGCCGGTGAATACGAGGAGGTCGCGCTCGCCGACCTTCGTGGCGCGCACGGTGAGCTCCGGCCACTGCAGGCTACGGGGCCGGCCATGGACGATCTCCAGGGTGGGGCGCCGGGCGCGGTAGTCGAAGATCGAGTCCGCCTCGAAGGTCGCGACCACGCGCGCGCCCTGCGCCAGGGTCGCGGCGGCATTCGTCGCCGCGCTGCCGGCATCCACCCAGCCATCCAGCGCGACGACGACAGCCGGCTCGTGCATCTCGGGCAGCTGCCGACGGAGCTTGTACAGGGTCACGGGGTCATGCCTCCGGCCACCTCGGCACGGGCGGGCCGTCCACGATCCGCTTCTCGTCCCAGTCGGATCGGATGGGTGTGAAGACGTCGATGACGACGGCGCCCTCTGGGCCCGCCACGACGTGGTGCGGCTTGTCGCCCAGGATCCGCCACGTGCCGCCCGGGCCGAGGTCGCGCGTCTCGCCGTCGATCGTGAAGCGCATCTGCCCCGTAATGACCATGCCCAGCTGCTCGGCCGGGTGGCGGTGCTCGGGCACGACCGAGTTGGGTGCGAGCTCCAGGATCGCGAGCGTGATCCGCTCACCCTGGATGCGCCGCGCGCGTACCTCCTCGCCCCAGATCTCCAGCAGTGGGAAGTCGGCGAGGTTCTTCAGGTTGCTCATCGGGCCTCCGGAGTGGGACATCTCGCGGTCACCTTTGTCAGCTCGAGGACAGTCGTCGCAGGGCAGAGTGTGCCGCGTGCCAGCCGGGCATGCCGTGGACGCCCCCCCCGGGCGGAGTGGAGGAGGAGCACAGGAATAGCCGCGGGTCCGGCGTCGAGTACGGATCGAGGCGCGCCGCCGGCCGCGTGAACAGCTGGCGCAGGTCCAATCGGCCGCCACCCATGTCGCCGCCGACATTGTTCGGGTTGTACGCCTCGAGGTCGTGCGGGCTCGTCCGCGCGATCTTCAGCACCCGCTCGCGAAATCCGGGGGCGAAGCGCTCGACCTGGCCCATGATCGCCTCGGTCATGTCGACGGTGGATCCGTGGGGCACGTGGCAGTACGCCCAGACCGCGTTCCGGCCCTCGGGCGCGCGCGTTCGATCAAACAGGCTCTGCTGGGCCAGCAGCACGAACGGCCGCGGGCTCACCCGCCCGGCCACCGCGTCGGTCTCCGACCGGGCAATCTCCTCGAAGGTCCCGCCGAGGTGGACCGTACCGGCGAGCCCGACGTCCGGGTGCTGCCACGGGATGGCGCCTTCGATGGCGATGTCCAGCTTGAAGACGGCGGGCCCGTAGCGGAACCCGCGAAGCTTGGCGCGGTAGCCCGCCGGCAGCCGGCTGCCGGCGACGCGGTCCAGGGCGCGCGGCGAGGTGTCGAAGAGCGCCAGGCGGCTGGCCGGGAGGTCCTCGAGAGCGCCCACATCGTGGCCGGTTTCGACCGTGCCGCCCAGCGCCCGTAGCTCGGCGCCCAGGGCCGCCGCGATCCGACCCGCGCCGCCCTCGGGAAAGGGCCAGCCGTCGTGGTGGGCGCTGCCGAGCATCACCAGGGCCGCCGCCCCGCTGATGGGCTCGCTGAGCCGGAGGACCGAGTGCGCGGCCGCGCCCGCGAGGACTGCTCGGGCGGCGTCGTCTCGGAACCGGCGCGCGAGCGAAGTGGCGGGCTGCAGGGCGTGCATGCCGAACCAGGCGAGGCGGATGCTGCGGCGCAGATGGAGCGGGACGTGGAACGGCGCGAGGATGTCCGGAATCAGCTCCCCGAAGCTGCGTGCCAGGGGAGCGAAGAGCCGCCGGTACGCATCGCGGTCTCGGCCGAGTGTCGTCGCCGTCGCATCGACGTCGCGGGTGACGATGACGACACGTCCACCATCGAGCGGGTGCGCGATTGCCGCGGGCGGCTCCACCCAGCGCAGTCCGTGCCGTTCCAGGCTCGCCTCGACGAGGAACGGCGACATTCGCCCGAACGGGTAGACGGCGCTGCAGGTGTCGTGGACGAAGCCGGGCAGCGTGTGCTCGGCAGATCGGGCGCCACCCCCGATCTCGTCCGCTCGCTCCAGGACGCGGACGGAGCGGCCGGCTCGCGCCAGCGTGATCGCGGCGGCCAGCCCATTCGGCCCAGCCCCGACCACCACGGCATCCAACCCCGAGCCACTCACGAGGGATTTTTCGCCACCCGCGGCCGCGGGCGGGGAGCGACGTGGAGGAGATAGATCGACAGGCTGGGTGGCACCCTCCGGTCCTTGCTCATGGCCCAATGGTGCGCCCAACCGCACCAAACCTCACCCGAATGACCCGGAACGCACCAAACGTCTCCCGACACATCCGGACCCTCATTTCCCATACCTAACCGTTACTTTCGTACCACCCGGTGATGCACGGTGGCACTGCATATTTGCCGCCTTGAGCACCAGCGCCTTCGCCTCGACCCCATCCGCGCGCCGCCTTGCGGTCGCCGGGCTCCTCGGGCTCATCCTGCCCGGAGCGGGCCATGCCATCGTTGGCCGGCGCTACGCGGCGCTCCTGTTCCTCTTGCCCGTGGCCTACCTCGCCATCGCACTTCTCGGGACATACGCCGGCGGCGGGTTCACGGCGATTCTCGCCTTCGTGATCACGCCCGGCGTCCTGCCGCTGCTCGCCGCAGCAAACATCGTGCTCGCGGCCTGGCGGATCGCGGCGAGCGTAGACGCGGCGCGCACCTCTCCCCGGCCCGGCATCGCCGCGGCCGTCGTGGGACCGGCAGTCCTGATCCTCGTCATCGCGCCGCACGTCTGGCTGGGCTCGACGATCGCGGCCACCAACGACTTCCTCGACGCCATGTTCTCGGGCGGGCCCGAGGCGGCGGAGCTCGAGGTGCCCTACGAGCCGCCGCCCAGCAACTGGACGCCGCCGCCGTTCGAGGACGAGACACTCGTGCCGCTCGCAACGCCCGGGCCAGGCGCCGGCGAGTCGGGCGCACCGGTCGTCCCGACGGCCTCGCCAACCCCGAGGCCGACCAGGGAGACCCGGGGCGACGCCCTGTCCTCTGGCATCGGGAACCTGCCCGGCCTGAACGTGGCCCTGCCCTGGGCGCGGCCCGGCTCGGTCCCGTGGGGCGACGACGGCCGTTTCGACCTGCTGCTCCTGGGCTCCGATGCGGGGCCCGATCGCTGGAGCCGGCGGATGGACGCCATGCTCCTCGTCGAGATCGATGTGAGCACCGGCAAGGTCGCCATGATCGGGCTGCCGCGCAACCTCCAGAACGCGCCACTCCCGCCGGGGCCGGCCAGGGATGCGGTGGCCTGCGGCTGCTTCTCCGACTTGCTCAACGCGCTGTACGTGGAGGCGACGTTCCGGCATCCCGATCGCTGGCCCGGCACCGGGGTGGTGGAGGGCATCGGCGCGGTTCGCGCCGTCGTGTCCGAGCTCACCGCGCGCCCGATCGATGCCGTGCTCGTGGCGGACCTGTGGGGCGTGATCAAGGTCGTCGATGCCATGGGCGGCATCGACATCGACGTCCCGTCCGGCGTCTACGACGCGAGCTACCCGGATCCGGTCATGGGCCGGGTCGAGATCAACATCGCCACGGGCAACCAGCACCTGGACGGGCGCCTGGCCCTGGCCTATGCGCGGAGCCGGCACCAGGACTCCGACTACGGCCGGATGGCCCGTCAGCAGACGATGCTGCTCGCACTCCGGGAGCAGATCGGGCCGGACACGATCATCAACGCGCCGGCGCTGTTCGACGCGGCCAGGGGCTTCACCTGGACCGATCTCCCGCGCGATTCGCTGCCGAACCTCGTGAACCTGTTCTCGAAGGCCGCGAGCGCGCCGGTTCGGCACCTCCGCATCGTGCCGCCCAAGTACCCATCGTGGCTCACGACCCCGGAGATCACGAAGATACGGAGCGCCATCGCCTCGCTCCTGGGCGTCCCGCCGCCGCCGCCCCCACCCGGAACCACGCAGCCGCCGTCCAGGGCCACGGCTGCGCCGCCGCCGGCAACCGAGCCGGCGCCCACCGAGTCGCCCGCGCGAAGCTAGTCGGTCCGGCGACGCCTGCACGGTCGGTGCATTCCGTCGACGCCTTGGTTGCCAACCTGACGTCCGGGAAGCTGCCGCTGCGCTAGAGTCCATCCGGGTCGGGTTGTAGCGGCCGAGAAGGCCCCGCCCGGCTTGGAGGAACGAACATGAAGCACTCTCGCAGGGCCTTGGCTCTACTCGCGTCGGCGGCGTTCTCCCTGTCGCTGGCCGCGGCGCCTGCGCTGGGTGCCGTGGGGAAGAGCGGCATGCCTGCCTGGGCCTGCGGCCCCGGGGACTCGGGCAGCGCGGCTCGGGGGCTTGCCGATCGCACCGGGGTGCTCCGTGAGAAGGACCTCGGCCAGATCGCCAAGGACCTGCCGGATCGCGCCAGGGGCAAGGCTCCGGCCGGCTTCTCGGCGACCGTTCCCGTGTACTTCCACGTCATCACCGACGGCGCCACAGGCAACGTCACCAGTCGCCAGATCGCGGCGCAGATCGATGTCCTCAACGTCACCTTCGGTGGCGGCGAGGGCGGCGCCAATTCCGGTTTCTCGTTCAGTCTCGCCGGCGTGACCCGCACGGACAACGCGGCGTGGTTCGCCCTCCAGGGCAAGGGCGCCGAAGCGGACATGAAGCAGACCCTTCGGCAGGGCGGCAACGACGCCCTGAACGTGTACTCCAACAGCGGCGCCGGCTACCTTGGCTACGCCTACTACCCGGACATCCTCACCACCTCGCAGGCCTGGCTCGACGGCATCGTCCTCAACTGGGAGAGCATCCCCGGGACCTCGACCACGTTCGCGGGACGGTATGACCTCGGCGAGACGCTCACGCACGAGGCCGGGCACTGGTTCAACCTTGCCCACACCTTCGATGGTGGCTGTAACAGGGGCGACCTCGTCGACGACACCCCGCCGCAGAAGACCCCGACGGGTGGTTGCCCCGAGGGCAAGGACACGTGCCGCGCCCCGGGCCTCGACCCGATCCACAACTACATGGATTACTCGTACGACTCGTGCTACACGGAGTTCACCCCCGGGCAAGTGCAGCGCATGCGCGACGCCTGGCTGTTCTACCGCGCTGCCTGAGCGGCGCTCACGGCTGATCTCGACGGCGGGCCCACATGGGCCCGCCGTTCTGATTCCCGCACCGCTGTCCCATTCGCCGGCACGCCGCTGCGCGCCGGCTGCCCGCAGCCCGGAATCAGCGGAGGGTCACCCAGATCGTCTTCTTCTCGGTGTACTGCTCGAACGCCTCGAGGCCCTTGTCGCGGCCGCCGAAGCCGGACTGCTTGTAGCCGCCGAAGGGCGTGGTGATGTCGCCCTCGGAGTAGGCATTCACGCCGACGACACCGGCCCGGAGCGCGCGGGCGACACGGAACGCGGTGTCGAGGTCGCGCGTGTACACCGACGCGGCCAGCCCGTAGGCAGTCTCGTTGGCGAGGCGCAGCCCCTCATCCTCCGAGGCGAACGGGATCATCGACAGCACCGGCCCGAAGATCTCCTCGCGCGCGATCGACATGTCGTTGGTCACGCCGTCGAAGATCGTCGGCGCGACGAAGTAGCCGCCCGTCTCCTCCAGGACACGGCCGCCGCCGGAGACGACGCGCGCTCCCTCGCGCCGGCCGGCATCGATGTAGCCGAGAACCTTGTCCAGGTGCGGCCGCTCGATCATCGGCCCGATCCTGGTACCTGGTGCCAACGGGTCACCGACCGTCCACGCCGCCAGCCCGGAGACCAGTCGCTCCACCAGGGCCTCGTGCACCGACTCATGCACGATCAGGCGCGAGCCGGATGAGCAGTTCTCGCCCTGGTTCACGAGCGCGGCGAACAGCACCTGCTCGGCGACGATGTCCAGGTCCGGTGGCTCCGCGAGCACCAGCTGCGGGGACTTTCCACCGCACTCCAGCGTGATCTCCTTGAGGTTGCTCTCCGCGGCGTAGTGCAGGAACTGGCGCCCGACCTCGGTGGAGCCCGTGAACGTGACCATGTCCACGTCCATGTGGCGGCCGAGTGCCTGGCCCGCCTCCGAGCCGGAGCCGGGGACCACGTTGAGCACGCCGTCCGGCAGGCCGGCCTCCGAGGCGAGCTCGGCCATCCGGATGGCCGAGAGGGAGGTCAGGCGCGACGGCTTCACGATCATCGAATTCCCGGACGCCAGTGCGGGCGCCATCTTCCAGGCGGCCATCAGGAGCGGGAAGTTCCAGGGCACCACCGCGCCCACCACCCCGATCGGCTCGCGGACGATGAGCCCGAGGGCATCCGGCCCGGTGGGCGCGACGGCGTCGAACACCTTGTCGATGGCCTCGGCGTACCAGCGGAAGGTCTTGACCGTATCTGGCAGGTCGATGTCGCGGCAGTCCGTGATCGGCTTGCCGGCTTCAAGCGCGTCGAGAGTTGCGAGCTCCTCGGCGTTGGCCTCGACCAGGTCGGCGAAGCGCAGCAGCACCGTCTTCCGGGCCGCCGGAGCCAGGCGCGACCAGCGACCGTCCTCGAACGCGCGGCGGGCCGCTCGAACGGCGGCGTCTACGTCCGCCGTGTCGCCTGCCGCGACCTCGGCGAGGACCGCGCCGGTGGCAGGGTTCTCCGTCGAGAAGGTCTTCCCGGACGCCGCGTCGGTGAAGCGGCCGTCGATGAAGGCCTGGGTTCGCAACCTGGAAAGTGCCTCGATTGCCACACTCGTGCTCCTGCAGACGCCCTTCGGGATGTCGCGGCAGCCTACCAGCGGGCACGCTGGTAAGGAGCGGGACAGTACGCGCGCCACGGCCGCGCGGCGCGCGGATCAGGGGATGGGCGCGAGGTCGAAGAGCGAGCTCCGGATCGTCGGATCGCCGTACGGTCGATGGGCATTGAAAATCGATCGGAAGACGTCCGCGGACACCTTCTTCGTGGAGCCGTTGGCGCCGATGAGGGTCACGCTGATGAGCCGCGAGACACCACGGTTGCGCAGGTCGAGCGCGACGACCGTGCCGACATTGGTGCGCGAATCGGCCGCGAACCAGGACTGGATCTGCGAGCGGGTGTACGTCGCGGTCTTCCACTTCGCGTTCGGCGAGGCCGAGTCGTAGGCCGTGCCGTCCGGGCGGCGGTCCATGGAGCCGCGGAGGTAGCTGTACACGCCCGCGACCTTCTCGCCCGTGGACGAGACGTAGACGTTGTCGTTGTGCTCCGTGGCGCCGCCGCCGGCCGAGTGGAACAGCGTGTTGGCGATGGTCCCATCGGCCGCCGTCCGCACCACCACGCCGGCGGTCGCGGCGATGGCCGCATCGGTGGAGGCTTCCTCCTCCAGCTTGCCGAAGTAGACCTGCGAGCGCGTGTCGTCGTAGAAGTCGAACGTGCCCCTATCGGGGTGGAGGCGGTAGGCGGCGTAGGAGCGGGCCGCGATCGCCTGGGCCCGGATGGACTGCGTCGGCCAGCCAGGAGAGATCTCCGCGGGCACTACGCCCCGGAGGTACGTCTCCATCGGGAGCTCGTTCACGACGTTCACGCTCGACGACGAGCCCGAGCCGCCGATCAGGCGCAGGACGCCTCGATATCGGTCGTGCGCGGAGGGCTTCGACCAAAGTTGGAGCGAGCCCCCGTCGCTGGCGCGGACGCGGATCTTCGGGTTGGTGGCGCCGCTATGGAGCGTGGTCCCGTCCGCCGCGGTCACGAGCGCCTTCCAGGTGGTGGTCGAACCGGAGGTCGTGGGGACGAACCGGAGCCGGGCGTCGGCCGGGAAGGTCTTGTCGATGCCGTCGATGGCCCACGTGCCGCCCCGCCCGTAGACCTGTACCGGGTTGGATGACGTTGCCCCGAACGACTGGAGCACCAGCACCCGAACTTCCTTGTTGGCCATCGTGCCGAGCACGGTCTTTTTGAAGTAGTGGGCCAGGATCGTTGCCGCGGACTGGCCGTCCGCCGCCCGGCCCTGGGCGCCGTACTGCGAGAGCCCCACGCCATGGCCCCAGCCGCGTCCGTGGAAGGTCACGCTCGCCGGCAGGGTGACGGGACCGGGCGTGGTCGTGGGCGGGGGTGCCGTCGGGGCGACGGTCGCGGTGGGCGCCGGGGTCGTGCCCGGATCGGTAGTGGGCGCGCTGGTCGGCGCGGTCGTTGGTGGCGCACTGGAGCCGGCGCTGGGTGCGGCCGTCGGTGCCGCGGTGGGCGCCGGCGTGGGGTTGATGAGCGTCTTGAACAGCTTGGTCGCGCCGTACACGTAGTTGACGCCGTACAGCGAGGAGACGCTCCGGCCGTTGACCGCGCTGATCTTGTGCCAGTTGGAGCCGGACCGGTATTCGCCCGCGCAGTCGGCGCCGTAGCTCCCGCCGCTGACCGTGGCGACGACCGTCACCTCGGCGCCCTCGTCGACGTTCCCCTTCGAGCTGTTGGTCGTCGACGGACCGGTTCGGAGCCGTACGTCGTCGCACTTCGGCGTGACCATCGTCGCGCCGAGGGTGCTGGTGGACGTGACGATCAGGAGGAGGGCCGCCGCGGCGATCGCGGTGAGGACCGCGCCGCGCGGGATTCGCTTCGGCGGCGTCGACCAGCCGGGCCGCGCGACCGGTCGTGGCTCGGGCAGGCGGATGCGGAGGCGGCGCATGCGGAGGCGGCGCATGCTGAGCCGGCTTCTTCGAAGGGCGGCCAGATCGAACACGGCTGGGGTCTGCACGAGGGAAGGATGGCAGTCTAACCGTCGCGCCTCAATGGCCCGATGGTGCCAGTACGCCACGGACCCCATGGGACTACGCGGCCGAGCGCGCCGAAGCGACGCCGTCTAGTTTGTGCGGTTGACCTGCACGGCCTGGAAGCGGGCGCGCGCGAGCTCCGTTCCGCCGACGGAGGCCACGGCCGAGTAAGAGCCGGGGCCGGGGATGGCCAGGGGACCGTTCACCGCGAACACGATCCGGAGGTCCACGCCGGCAATGGCGCCAGGTGGGCGGCCCGCTTCGAAGTCCGCGCCGATGGTCGGATCCATGGGCTTGCCGTCGGCGTCCTCGAAGTGAACGTCCAGGTGATGGCGCCGGTTGGTCTCGTTCCAGTCGACGTCGATCGCGACCGCGATGCCCACGATCAGCTGCGCGGGGAACTCCGGGAAGCGGAGCACATTCCAGGCTCCGCCGAGGATGTACAGCTTGCCATCGACCGCCTGCGCGCTGTCCGCGAGCATCAGGGAGTGGATGTTCATGAGCCAAGCCTACGCTACGTTCCCGGGCCTCACGCGTAGATAGAGCGCAGGCCCGGACAGCGGACTCTCGAGTCGGTGACGATCGGGCACTGAGCACCCGCGGGTGCGGGTTGGGTGCCGCGGGTGCCGCGGCTGATCCCTCAGCGCGCAGTCGACGCCGATGGGCGAAACGCGGACCCGTGCCCCGGCACGATCAGGTCCGCCACCTCGAGGATGGTGTCTCGGGAGGCCCGCAGCAGCTGGGCGTCCTCCGGATCCTCGTCCTCGACCGCGGAGCCCGCTGTGAACCACGAGTGCGTACA
>Ga0183260_10003950_pt1 | contig 11891 bp, 12 predicted proteins | sample AntDrymUQ4972206_2_FD_129768 | JGI IMG/M metagenome (GOLD analysis project Ga0183260, IMG submission 129768) | Polar desert sand microbial communities from Dry Valleys, Antarctica - metaG UQ497 (22.06) (version 2) (version 2) | ecosystem: Environmental > Terrestrial > Soil > Desert | place...
CGGAACGCCTTCGAGTGGACGATCCTGTCGCGATCGCGCTGAAACGGCGTGCGCACCGGGCTGTCGTCCTCCGGGTGGGCCCGCTTCGCCGGATATGACCGCGTTGCCGGCGCCCACAGGAACTCCTCCTCAAAGCGGCGCGTGCGCGCCTCAAGCGACTCGTGGGTTCCTGCCGCCGTCACCTCGGCCAGCATAAAGTGCCGCTCACTTGCTGCCGATGCATCTAATGCACACGGCAACCGCTTGAAACGGGGAGGAACCATGAGGAAATCAGCAATCAGGCTGATGGCGACACTGACCATCGTCGCGATACCGGCGATCGCGCTGGCCGGAACCAGCCTCTACACCGGCAAGGGCACCGACGATCCGCAGGCGAAGATCAGCCTGCGAGTCGCCAACAACAACGGCGACCGGACGATCAGGCGGATCACCGCCGAAGGGCTCCCGTACGTCAGCGGCGAACGTTTTTGCTCGGCCTCGGGACGCACCCCCGTCGTCAGGATCATCGGCCCGTTCAACGTCCGAGAGAATCGCGAGTTCAGAGCCGTGGCACAGGTCACGAGTGGCCTCGGGGAGCTCCGGGTCACAGGCGAGCTTGGACCGCTTCGCGCCAGGGGCGAGATGCGCTTCACCTTCGGCAAGGACGGCTGCCGAACGACGCCCACGGAGTGGAAAGCACGGCGCTGACTCACGCCGCCGCGCGGTCGTCGGCGCTCGCCGGGCCCTCGCGCAGAATCAAGTAGGAAAGCCAGGCCGCGAGGGCGAACACGGGAAACCCCATGGCCGTCTTCGCGACGCCGAGGGCAACCAGCTCACCCGCGAAATAGAGCGGCAGCTGCACGGCCAGTCGCACCGTGAACATGCCGACCCAGATCCAGCTGGCGCGGGTGTAGAGCCGCAAGCGCCGCTCGTCCTTTCGCCACTCCATCCCTTCCCCGTTCAACGGGCCGATGAACACCCCCAGGAGCGGCCAGCGGACCGCGATCGAGATCAAGTACGCCGCGGCGTAGGCCAGGTTCAGGAACAAGCCCGGCAAGAAGAAGTCCTCCGCCCTGCCGGTCTGCTTGGCGATGAACGCGGCGATCGCCACCCCGGCGAAGCCGGCAACGGCGAACTGAACTGTCTCCCGCTTGACCAGCCTGGCGGCAAACAGCACCGCCCCCACGCCGATCGCCGTCCAGATGGCGGTGTTCAAGCTTTGCCCCGACGCCGTGTAGGCGATCACGAAGGCCAGCCCGGGCAGGCTGGAATCCGCGATCCCACGGCGCCCGCCCAGGGCGGTCATCAGGTCGGTTGGCTCCCGGCTCCAGTCGTTCACGGACAGCGATGATGACTAGCCGGGAGCCCGGCTGCGGGAGGGCGTCTCAGGCGGCGGCTCGCAGGTGCACCTGCGCGTGATGCTCGAGCGTCGTCGTGACCGCCCGCTCGGCTTGGCGCAAGGCGGCGCTCGTAGCCATGGGAGCGGCGGCCAGCGGCTGCGCCAGCGCGTCAAGCATGAAACGGTGCCCGTCGGCTGAGATCTCGAAGCCGTCACGCTGGCAAGCGCCACACACGACCCCTCCCGCCGCGCCGGAGAACGCCCGCAGGTCATCGCCCTCCCCGCACCGGGCGCAGTGCGTCAGCTCGGGGGCAAAGCCGGCCGCCAGCGCCAGCTTCAGGCGAAAGGCAAGCGCCGTTGCCAGGCCCGCCGCGCCATCGACGTCCGCGATCGGCGAAGCGTCGTCCCGCCCCGCCTCGGCGCCGTCCAAGAGCGCCAGGTAGCGGCAGAGCAGGTTGTAGGCAGCCAGATTTGGCTCCGACGAATCGAGCAGGCGACACATCGCATCACAGGCGCGGGCGGCCGCTGCGATCGCCGGTCCGCTGGAGCGCAGGCTCGCATGGGCCGCCACGGTGTGCGCCCCGGTCACCGTCGCCAAGTCCCCCTTGCCTTCATGCAGGATCAGCTCAAGGCGAAAGAACGGCTCCAGCCGCCCGCCAAAGCGCGAGCGGGGCCTACGCGACCCCTTCGCGATGGCCCCGATCCGCCCTCGCGCAGGGGTGTAGAGGTGCAGCACTCGATCCGCTTCGCCGTAGCGAATCGACCGCAACACCACCGCCTGCGTCTTGAACGATCCGGGCACGGCGTCTCATGGTGCCGTGTCGCGCGGACGCCACTGCTCATTCGGACGCTGGGCTTGGGGCGGCGGCGTCGCGAATCGCCGCGGCCGTGACTCGCGCCGCCAGCGCTTGGAGCTGCAGGACCTCGAAGCGGCCCCCGGGCTCGCGCTCCCCCGACGCCAGGCAAAACACCACGTCCCCGTCGACGTCCGTGAACACCGGCTCAACCGCCCGCGCTACCCCCGCGCTCGCCGCGCGCGCAACCCTGGCGCACGCGGCCTTGTCCAACGCCGCGTCCGTCATCAGGCAGACCAGCGACGTGTTTCGCTCCTCGGCTTCGAGTGGATCCTCCTCAAGCGCCGCAAGCATGTCGCCGGTGCGGGCGGCCTTCGCGCCCGCCAGAACGCTCCCGTCCTCGTCGAGCACGTCGCCGAACGGGTTCGCTACCACGAGCGCCGCCACCATCGCGCCGAAGCCACCCCGTTCCGTCGCGTAGCCGATTCCCGTCGCTGTGGCCTGCTCGCGGCCAAGCCCCTTTCCTGCCGCCGTTCCGGTACCGGCTCCGACCGCCCCGCGTTCAGGCACGCCCTCCCTGGCCGCCTCGCACGCCGCCCGGCCCGCCGCGGCATCCGGGCGGGCGCGGGGGTCGCCGGCCGCCAAGTCATAGACGATCGCCGCCGGCACGATCGGCACGATGCCCGCCGGAGTCGGGTAGCCGATCCCCTGCCCTTCAAGCCAAGCCATCACCCCATCGGCCGCCGCGAGCCCATACGCGCTGCCGCCCGCGAGCGTCACGGCGCTGACCCGGTCCGTGCCCGCAAGGGGTCCCATCACGTCCGTCTCCCGCGTGCCCGGACCGCCGCCGCGTACGTCGACGCCGCCGCGCGTCCCCTCCGGCGCGATCACGACCGTGCAGCCCGTCATTCCGACCTTGTCTGTCCAGTGCCCGATCCGAAAGCCTGTGGGAGGCGCCAAAGGCTTGCTCATCGAGCGTGCCGCTTCCTGCGGCGGCGCAGCCGCACCTGGCAGCCGGGACAAAAGTAGGTCGAGCGCCCGCCGACCACGATGCGCCGGATCTCGCTACCGCAGCGCCCGCAGTCCCGACCCTCGCGGGTGTGAACCAGGAACTCGTCCTGCATCGACCCGCGCTCGCCCCGGGAATCGCGATAGTCGTCGATCGAGGACCCGCCGTGGGCGAGCCCCAGCTCCAGCGCGGCGACGATGCCCTCGACCAACGCCTCGCAGTGAATCGCGCGCATCGATCCAGCCGGCGACAGCGGGTGCAGCTCCGCCCGGTGAAGCGCTTCGTCCGCGTAGATGTTGCCGATGCCGGCCACCCGGCGTTGATCCAGGAGAAACGACTTGAGCGGCGCCGTCCGCCCCGCTGCCTGAGCCGCCAAATGCTCCGGCGTCAGTTCCTCCCCCAACGGCTCGACCCCAAGCCTTTCACCCAGATACCGCTCCAATCCCTCACCGGTGAAGATCGCGCCGTGGCCGAACCGGCGCGCGTCCCTGAACCACAACTCGGAGCCGTCGTCGAGGTCGAACGCCGCCCGCAGAAACCGTGCGTCGGGCGGTGACTCGTAGAGCCGATCCATCCCCAGCCTCGTTGCCGCCAGATCAGCGGTTCCGGCCTCGGTGACGTCGGCCGGCCTAAGCAACAGATTCCCCGTCATCCGCAGGTGCATGACCAGGTGCCGGTCACCGTCCAGGGACAGGATCAGGTGTTTGCCCCGCCTGGCCACCGATCGGATCGCCCGACCCGTGATCTCGGCCTCGACCGTGCGCGGAGGCTCGGGACGCGACCAGCGCTCGTCCAGGACCCGCGCGCCCACGATCCGGCGTCCCACCACCTCGGGCTCGAGCTGGCGGCGAATCGTCTCGACCTCGGGCAGCTCCGGCATCGACCCAAGCCTACGCGCGCGCAGCCAGGCGCTGGGAGTGGAAGCGGAGTCAGGGTCAGGTCGCCCGCGGGTGCGCCTTGAAATACACCTCTTTGATCTTTTCCGTCGAGAGGTGGGTGTAGAGCTGGGTGGTCGAGACATCAGCGTGCCCCAGCATCTCCTGCACCGAGCGAAGGTCACAGCCGCCCGACAGCAGGTGCGTGGCAAACGAGTGCCGAAGGGTGTGCGGGCTCATCCTGCCCTCCAGGCCAACCACCTTGGCATGGCGCTGGATGATCTTGTAGAGGCCCTGCCGGGTCAGCGGCCCGCCGCGGAAATTCACGAACAGCCGCCGCTCCTGCTCCATGCCGACCAGGTCAGGCCGACCTGAGCGCAGGTAGCGCCCAACCGCGGTCTCCGCGGCCCTGCCGAGCGGCACCATTCGCTCCTTCGAGCCCTTGCCATGAGGACGGACGAAACCGCGGCGCAAGTCGATGTCCGTCAGCTCGAGGCCCACCGCCTCCGACGCCCGCAAGCCGCATCCGTACATCAGCTCCAGCATGGCGCGGTCGCGCTGCGCGATCGGGTCAGATCCCCCGGCGCTGTCGAGCAGCTTCGTGACCTCACCATGGCTCAGCACGTGCGGCAGCTTGCGGCTGCGCGCCAAGGGCGTCAACGAAGCGGTGGGATCGGCATCGATCAGCTCCTCGCGCCGCAAGTGGCGGTAAAACGAGCGCAGGCACGCGGTCTTGCGGCTGACCGTGGCCGGTGACGCCGGCGCCCGGGCGTCGATGACATCGATAGCCGGCGAGCCAGTCGCCAAGTCGGCAAGAAAGTCAGCGACATCACCTCGCTCCACGTCCGTCGCGCTCCGGCCGCGGCCCGCGAGGAAGATGCCGAACTGAAGCAGATCCGTGCGATAGGCATCGAGCGTGTTCCGGGCGAGCCCACGCTCGAACTCCAAGTAGGCGAGGAAGTCGAGGACGAGCGCTTCGAAGCGCGCCTCCACCTTCCGCTCCGCTTGAGGTTTGACCGCGACTGCCATGGCGGCCAAGTTCCACTCCGGCGGCGGCGCCCCTGCCGGTGCAGGCGTTCGTTCAGGGCGGGAGAGCCCTCAGATCGCGTCCGCGAGCGCCGAGCCCGCCGCAAGGGCCGCCGCAAAGAACAGTGGGTCCTCGTTGATTTCGCGGCCCATGGTCCGCGCCGGCAGGCCGCTGGCCCCGTATCCGGCGAGGTCCACCGGCCTGACGGTCAAGTCGTGCTTGCCCTTGGTCACCTCGATCAGGTCGGCGAGCGCCGCGTCCCCCGAACCACCTTCAGGCGCATCCGGTCCAAGCAGTGGCCACCCCTCGGTCTCGATCTCCGGGACCGGCACGCGCACCGGCGCCAGCAGCAGCTCCAAGACCGTGCGGCTGTGGTGACTCAGGCCACGGTGGCGGCGCCGCTCGTCAGTGCTCGAAAGCCTCGGGCCAACGAGCGTGGGCAGGCCCAGGGCCATCGCCGCATGGGCCGTATCGAGGACGACCATCGCTCCGTGGCCCAGGCGACTCGACGACCCCAGAATCCCAGGCCCGGGCCCGGCAATGCAGGCATCCCAGCCCAAGCGCCTGGCCGCCGCATCGATTCCGCCAGCGACGCTGATCGCCTCGAACTCGCCTCCGTGGCACGGGCCGGCCGTCACATGTCCCGCAAGCAGGCCGCGAGCGCGCAGGTCGCCAAGGTCGCGCGACAGGCCACCCGGCAATGCTCCGCCGGGCGTTTGGATGAACCCGATCCGCGCATCCTCCCGCGCCGCCATCGCGGCCCAAAGGGACGGGGCGAGCTGACCGTGCAGGTGGATCACCAAGACAGGCATCGCCGGGATCGCTTCCACCTCGCCCTCTGCCTCGAGCTCCGGCTCAACCGGGGCGACCGGGCGCTGGAGCGAGGTGTAGTTCAGCTTCATCACGTGCGTCCCTTCCGGCCCCGACCCCTCCAGTCCGCGAGTCAGGTTGATGTGAACCACGTCGAACCCGCCCGAGCCCAAGGCCAGGTCGGCCGCCTCGACATTGACCACGACGTCATCCCCGACCTGAGCCTCGCCGACGGCGGCGACATCCGCCCAAGCCTTGCGTCGCTCGCCGGCGACCTCTACCTCCAGCGGATCCACCCCGACGACCACGCCGCGCCGCAGCTTCAACATCAGGCCCGTGCCCCCACGCCGTGCACGATCGCCTCGCACACCTCAAGCATCTCCTCGAGCCGAGTCGCGGCAACGGACTCCTGGGGCGTGTGGTTCGCCTCCGTTCCGTTGGCCAGCAAGAGGCAGGGGTAGCCCTGGCTGATCAGCGCATTGGCGTCACTGCCCCCGCCCGTCGCGACTTCCCGCGGGGTGTGCCCGCACTTCGTCAGGGCGGCACGGGCGACGCCAAGCGCCGGATCGCTCGGAGCGAGCTTGTAGCCGCGAAACATCTGCGCGACCTCGATGTCGACGTCGCACTGTCCCTCGCTGGCTGCCCGGGTGCACGAGTCGACGAGCATCTGCGTCGCGCTGACGGCCGCGTCGTCGTCCAGGCTGCGCGCCTCGCACTCCAGGCGGCAGGTGCCGGCCACCACGTTCGACGCCGTGCCGCCGTGGATGACGCCCGCGTTCGTGGTCGTGCCGGAATCCACGCGGCCCAGCTGCATGGCCGTAACCGCCTCCGCAGCGGCTTCGATCGCACTGTGTCCATCCTCCGGACGAATGCCCGCGTGGGCCTCGAGACCCTCGAAGTGAGCCGTCACACGATGGTAGGACGGAGCCCGGGTGATGACCTCGCCGATCGGGCTGGCATGGTCGAGGACATAACCAAAGGGCGCCCGCAGTGACGACACATCAAGCTCCCGTGCGCCTCGCAGGCCGTCCTCTTCGGCCACGGTGAAGACCAGTTCGAGGCCCGCCGGCGGAGGCCCGGATTTAACCGCACGAGTCGCAAGCGCGATCAGCACGGCGACCGCTGCCTTGTTGTCGGCACCGAGGATCGTGTCGCCGGCGCTGCGAAAGACACCGTCGACCAACTCCACATCGATCTGCCCCTCGTGGGGCACCGTGTCCAGGTGCGCGAAGAATGAGACCCAGCCCGTTCCGGACCCTGGCAAGCGAGCGATCAGGTTGCCGGCGCCGGCTCGCGCCGGCTCGGCGGCATGGTCTTCCGCGACCTCGAGGCCAAGGGCTTTTAGCTCCGCTCGAACGGCATCGGCCATGGCGCGCTCCGAGCCCGTCGGGCTCGCGATCTCACAGAGGCGCACGAAGCGGTCGCGGAGCCCTTGATCGCGCACGGTGCTCACGACCAGGGAAGCATTCGAGCCAGAGATCAAGCCTCGCGGCGTACGTGCACTTCGTCAGCCGCCGGAGCCTGCTCCGCCTCGGTCTCCTCGGTGGCGGGCCCGTCGTCGGCAGCAAGCGCCCGCTCGGCCGCTGCCGCGACGAACTCGCGGAACAGTGGTTCCGGACGGGTGGGGCGGGAGTTGAACTCTGGATGGAACTGGGAGGCGATGAAGAACGGGTGGTCGGGCAACTCGACGATCTCGACCAGGCGCTCGTCGGGAGAGGTCCCACTGGCGACCAGGCCCTCGTCCTCCATCCGGCGCCGAAGCTGGTTATTGACCTCGTAGCGATGCCGGTGGCGTTTGTAGATGACGGCCTCGCCGCCGAAGATCTTGCGCGCCCTCGTGCCCTCGTGGAGCTTCACCGGGTCGGCCCCGAGTCGCATCGTCCCGCCCATGTCGGCGACCTCCTTCTGCTCGGGCAGCAGGTCGACCACCGGATAGGGCGACTCAGGATCGAACTCGGTTGAGTTCGCGCCCGTCATTCCGCAGACATGACGCGCGAACTCAGCGACGGCGATCTGCATGCCGAGGCAGATCCCCAGATAGGGAATCCCGTTCTCCCGCGCGATCTGCGCAGCCCGGATCTTGCCCTCGATGCCGCGCTCGCCGAACCCGCCCGGAATCAGGATCCCGTCGCATGCGGTGAGCGCGTCCTCGTCGATCTGCTCCGAGTTGACGAACTCGACATCGACCCCGACGCCACTTCGGTAGCCGCCGTGGTCGAGCGCCTCGACCACCGACTTGTAGGCATCCTCCAGCCGCGTGTACTTGCCGACGAGGCCGATCTTCACGGAGCGCTCGACCGCGTCCGCGTTGCGTACCAGGTCCTCCCACTCGGACAGCTCCGGCGCCGGCGCCTCGACGCCGAAATGGTCAAGAACCAGATCGTCGGCGCCCTCGGCGCGCAGGACGAGCGGCACCTTGTAGATGTTGTCGACATCGCGGGCGGAGATGACGGCCTCTTCGGGAACGCTTGCGAAGAGGGCGATCTTCTGGCGGATCTCCCGATCGAGCCCCTTCTCAGAGCGGCAGAGCAGCGCGTGCGGCTGGATGCCGATCCGGCGCAGCTCGTTGACTGAGTGCTGCGTGGGCTTGGTCTTCAGCTCACCGGCGTGGCCGATGTATGGCACCAGCGTCAGGTGCAGGAACATGCAGCGCTTGGCTCCAAGCTCGGAGTAGAGCTGGCGAATGGCTTCCAGGAATGGGAGCGACTCGATGTCGCCGACCGTGCCGCCGATCTCGGTGAGCACGAAGTCGACGGCCTGTGACTCCGCGACGATCAAAATGCGCTGCTTGATCTCGTCGGTGATGTGGGGATCACCTGAACCGTGGCGCCGAGGTAGTCGCCGCGGCGCTCGCGCCTGATCACGGAGTTGTAGACCGCGCCCGCGGTGACGTTCGACGCGCGCGATGTGTTCTCGTCCGTAAAGCGCTCGTAGTGCCCGAGGTCGAGGTCGGTCTCCGCCCCATCCTCGGTGACGAACACCTCACCGTGCTGGAACGGGGACATCGTGCCCGGATCGACGTTGATGTATGGATCGAACTTCTGCAGCTGGACGCGAAATCCGCGCGAGACCAAAAGCCGGCCGATCGAAGCCGCAGCGATCCCCTTCCCGAGCGACGAGACAACGCCACCGGTGACGAAGATGAAGCGCGTTTCGCCCGGCTTCACTGCGTCTGCTCGCGGTATTCGATCAACCCGCGTGCGAGTGTAGACGGCCGTGTGGCGGAATCGGACAACGCCGCCGAAATGCTCCGCTGCGCGTCCGCTTTCGGCGGGTCAGGGCGTGTTGCGGGGAGGCAGGTCGCAAGCATTGTGTCCGCGACTTCGTCGCTAGCTCGAACGTTCACACCTTGGGCCGCCCCAGCTGGTCGAGCCAGCGCAGCGGCGCAACCCGGTCGATCGTCTGAGAGATCGAGCGGAACTCGCCGTACACGGTGAGCGCCACCACGATTCCGAGCGCGACCAGCCTGCCGTCGCCCGACAGCGTCTCCAGCATCGCGATCCCGGCAAGGGCTCCAACCAGGTTGGATCCCGTATCCCCGAGCATCGCCCGCTCGCGAAGCGTGAAATAGCCGACGACCAGAATCGGTCCCAGGAATACTCCCGTGAGCTCGATCGGCTCCAAAGTGGTGCTACCGATGCAAAGCCCTGCGACGAGCGCGACGAAGACCTTCTCCACCCGGCCCGGGCGCAGATCGAGGAGGTTGAAAAGATTCGTCGCCAAAAGCAGCAGAGCCAGATCGGCGACGTAGTCCAGGCCTTCCTGGCCGCGACCCGACGCCGCATAGGCAGCCAGGGCGAGGGCCCCGGCCGCCTTGATCGCCCCCGTGGAAAAACGGCCGCCCAACACCGCTCGAGCGTGCCCCCGCCAGCCCCGATGGGTGTCGTGGGCGCTACCGCGGCCGAGCGCGTCGTCGAGCAGGCCCAGCAAAGCCACTCCCAGCACGTAGACCGCCCAGCGGCGCAGCTCGGGATCCAGCAGGTCCAGGTCGGCCCGGTCATCCAGGAAGGCGAGGGGCGCGAGGGCCACCAGCGAGCAGGCGACCAGGACCGCTCCGGCGGGGAAGGCGACGGCCCGCTTGCGGAAGTTGGTGCGCACCAGGCCCGTGACCGCCATGTCGCGAAGCCACGGTCCCGCAAAAATCAGCGCGATCACGAAGGACAGCGCGAGGCCCGAGAGCATCAGCGCCGGGCGTCCGAGGACGGGCGGGGTTCGCCTTCTCCGATCAAGTCGGGCAGCAAGCTGTCGGCCGTTTCCTTCATCCCGAAACTGCCTTCAGAACCGTCAAGGGCCAGTACCAGCGACACCCGGCCCGGAAGCTGTTCGATGTTGTCCACGGTCGTAAGGCCCAGGTCTTCCAGGGCCTCGATCGACGACTCCGCGACGTCACTTCGCTCCGCGCCGATCACCCGCACGCCGGCATCGCGCATCCCGTTGATCAGGCCCACCTCCAGAACATTTGTATCGCTTGCCTCGCGAGCCGTCAGATCGTCCGAGGATGCGCGGACCACGACGGCGGCGTCAATGCTCTTGGCCTCGCCCTTGAAGCCCGTGACGAGGGCCCCCAGAAGATCGTCAAGGCCCGAACCCTGCCCGATCAAGAGCTTGCCGGCGCGCTCAGACGCCAAGCGGAGGTCCTCGGCGCGCTTCGCCCCCCCTCCTGTCCCCGACCCAAGCAGGTCGATCAGCTCATCGGTATTGGGGGGCTCGCCCACGTTCGCGACCTCGACCAGCTCCGCTCCCGCGGGCGTCAGCGCCGCCTTCAGATCCGCCGTGATTTGCTGGGTGTCGGTCACGCCCAGGGCGATCAGCGCCACCTCCTGGCGCGGTAGCCGCCCTGCGGTGACCGCGGGGACGATCAGTTCCTGGAACTCGCGCTCGGCCTGAAGTTCCTCGGCCAAGTCACCATTCTCGGCGCGCAGCCGATCGAGGTCCTCGCCCAAGTCCCGCTCGAGGTTGTCGGCGGTGCCGGACACGATGTCGGACCCCAGCGCCGCGCCGATCAGGATCCCGATCCCGAGCGCGAAGAAGACGGCGGCAAGCGACGCGGCGTGATAGCGAGATGAGTAACCCATGTCTTCTTCCCCACGGCCCCTACAGCCCCAGGAGCACCTCGATCTTGAGCCAGATCAAGTCCGCGAGCTCCCGGAGCGGGGCCGAGATCAGCACCACTATTACGGTCAGAAGGGCGGCGACGCACGCGAACACCAGCATCATCCGGTTCGAAACACCCGGGTTGTAGAGCCTCGACACGCCCTTCGCGTCCACCAGGATCTCGCCGATTCGCAGCCGAGTCAGAAAAGTCGACGACATTCCGGCGCGGTTCTTGTCCAGAAACTCGAGCAGGTTGAACTGGGCGCCGACGGAGACGATCAGCTGGGCACCGTTCTCGAACGCGAGCAGCATCGCGACGTCCTGGCTCGTGCCGATCGCGGGCGCGACAAGGTGTTCGACCCCGATGTCGTCCAACCGCTCCGAGCCGGGGGCGCGCCCATCGCTGTACGCGTGAACGATCACCTCGGCTCCGCAGCGCAGCGCCTCATCGGTCGCGGAGTCCATGTCGCCCAGGACCACGTCAGGGGTAAGACCCTCCTCGAGGATCGCGTCGGCGCCGCCGTCGACGCCCACCAAAAGCGGGCGAACATCGTGGATGTAGGCACGCAGCGTTCTCAAATCTCGCCGGTATGTGGTGCCCCTCACCACGATCAGGACGTGACGATCTCGGAATCGGGTTCGCGTCCGCGGCAACTCGATGTCGCCCGCGAGTAGGTCTCCTTCCTCGCGCACGTGGGCGGCGGTGTTGGCGGCAAAATCGGCGATCGCGCGGTCGATCCGGGTGCGCTGCTCGACGTGACGCTCCTCGAGCCTGGTCGCAGTCAGATGCTCGCCTCGTGCAACGACCTCGCCGCCGGCGCGGACTATCCCGCCGGCGATCACCAGCTCGTCGCCGTCGCTGAGCGCGTCGAACAGATCGGCTCCGGGCGCGTCGACGAGCATGATCCCGGCTCGCACCAAAAGCAGCGGGCCCGCATTTGGATAGCGATCGGTTGACGAGGGC
>Ga0183260_10003951_pt1 | contig 11891 bp, 11 predicted proteins | sample AntDrymUQ4972206_2_FD_129768 | JGI IMG/M metagenome (GOLD analysis project Ga0183260, IMG submission 129768) | Polar desert sand microbial communities from Dry Valleys, Antarctica - metaG UQ497 (22.06) (version 2) (version 2) | ecosystem: Environmental > Terrestrial > Soil > Desert | place...
CGGCCTCAGCTGCTGACCGAGCTGTAGGCCACCACCCCGCGGCGCAGGGCACCGAGCGCCGCGCGAGCGGTGTCGCGCAGTGGGCCGGGGCCGGCGGCGTCGGCGACCTGGCCGGTAAGGTCGATGAGCTGCTTGACGTTGCGGACGAAGTCCCCGGCGGCAAGCTCGGACTCGGCGAGCACGTCGTCGAGCCCAGCGCCGGAGGCCCAGCGCCAGGCAGCCCAGGCGAAGCCGAAGTCCGGCCGGCGCATCCCGGCCAGCCGGTGGTCCTGCTCGAGCCGCTCCAGCGAGGCCCAGGTCGAGATGGTCCGTGCGACGACCTCGCGCACCTGCCCGCGCGGCAGACGGGGCGGGTCGGCGTCCTCGGGGCTGCGGGTCTCGAACACCAGCCCCGACAGCGCCGACGCGAGCTCAGCCGGGTCGAGGCCCGTCCACACCCCCGTGCGCAGGCACTCGGCGCCGACCAGGTCGAGCTCGGCATACAACCGGGCCAGCCGCTCGCCGTCGGGGCTCACCCGGTCACCGTCGAGGTAGCCGAGCTCGTCGAGCACCTCGCAGACCTTGTCGAAGTCCCGCGCGATCGTGTTGGTCCGCTGGTCGATGCGTCGCCGCAACTGCTGGGTGTCGCGGTCGAGCTTGGTCCATCGCTCGGCCCAGCGGGCGTGCTCCTCACGCCGGGGGCAGTCGTGGCACGGGTGCGACTTGAGCGCGGCGCGGAGCCCGTTCAGCTCGGGATCGTCGGAGGCTGGGCTACGGTGCCGCACCCCGCGACCGTTGCCGCCGGCGTGCTCGGGCGGGGGGCTCACGCCGGTGATCACCTGTCGCAGCGACGAAGCGAGGTCGCGGCGCGACTGCGGGTTGCGGGCATTGAAGGACTTGGGGAGTCGCATCCGGGTGGCCGCGGTGACAGGGGTGTCGAAGTCCACCATGGACAACCGCCGTGCATGCCGCTCGGCGGTGAGCACCATCGGGCGCGGGCCGTCGCGGTCCGAACGGGTGCCGGGGTCGACGATGACGGCGGGCCCGGCCCAGCGGCCCGTCGGCACCCAGATCACGTCGCCGGGGCGCAGCTGCTCGAGCGACTCGACGACCTCTTCTCGGGCGACCGAGCGTCGCCGCTTGGACAGCTGCCGTTCACGGTCGCTGACCGCCTGCCGCAGTCCCACGTAGGCGAGAAAGTCGCCTCGTTCGCAGCTGGCGGCCTCGGCATAGCCGGCCAGTGCCTCCTCGCTGCGGCGCACCTGCCGGGCCAGGCCGACCACGGCCCGGTCGGCCTGGAACTGCGCGAAGGACTGCTCCAGCAGCTCGCGGGCCGACTGCCGGCCCGTCTGGCGGACCAGGTTGACCGCCATGTTGTACGACGGGCGAAAGCTGGACCGCAGCGGATAGGTGCGGGTGGACGCGAGCCCGGCAACCGCCTTGGCGTCGAGGCCGGCTTGCCACAGCACGACGCCGTGGCCCTCCACATCGATGCCTCGACGCCCGGCGCGGCCGGTGAGCTGGGTGTACTCACCGGGGGTGATGTCGGCGTGGGTCTCACCGTTCCACTTCGACAGCTTTTCGATCACGACCGACCGGGCCGGCATGTTGATGCCCAGGGCAAGCGTCTCGGTGGCGAAGACCACCCGCACCAGCCCCCGCATGAACAGCTCCTCCACGATCTCCTTGAACGTCGGGAGCATCCCGGCATGGTGAGCGGCGACCCCGCGGGCGAGCCCCTCGACGAAGTCGTGGTAGCCGAGCACGTGCAGGTCCTCGTCGGGCAGATGCGAGCAGCGCTCCTCGACGAGCGCGCGGATGGCAGCCTGCTCGTCGCGGGTGGTGAGTCGCAAGTTGGCTGCCAGCACCTGCTCGACCGCGCTGGCACAGCCGGCCCGGCTGAAGACGAAGACGATCGCCGGCAGCAGCGCAGCCGCATCGAGCCGTTCGACGACCTCGACCCGCGACGGAGTCCAGTGCCGGTGGCCACTGCGCACGGGCCCGGGTGGACGGCCGCGTCCACCGCGTGCCCCCGGTCGGCGGTGACCGCGTGCTCGGCGCTGCAGCCGCTCGCTGCGCCAGTCGTCGCGGGCGATCTGCTCGAGCTCGCGGTTGACCCGGGCACCGCCGTCGTCCTCGAACAGGTCCAGCAGCCGCCGGCCCACCATGACGTGCTGGAACAGCGGCACCGGTCGTCGCTCCTCCACCACGGTGTGGGTGTCGCCGCGTACGGTCGAGAGCCAGTCACCGAACTCCTCGGCGTTGGACACCGTCGCCGACAGCGACACCAGCGAGACGCTGTCGGCGAGGTGGATGATGACTTCCTCCCAGACCGCGCCCCGGAAGCGGTCGGCGAGGTAGTGCACCTCGTCCATCACGACGTAGCCGAGCCCGTCCAGCGTCGGCGACCCCGCATACAGCATGTTGCGCAGCACCTCGGTGGTCATCACGACCACCGAGGCCGCGCCGTTGATGGTGTTGTCGCCGGTGAGCAGCCCGACGTTGTCGGCTCCGTACCGCTCCACCAGCTCGGCGTACTTCTGGTTCGACAACGCCTTGATCGGAGCGGTGTAGAAGCACTTGGCGCCGCGGCGCAGCGCCAGGTGGACCGCAAACTCCCCGACCAGGGTCTTGCCCGAGCCGGTCGGCGCAGCCACCAGCACGCCGTGCCCGTCTTCGAGGGCACAGCAGGCCTCGACCTGGAACGGGTCGAAGGTGAAGTCGTAGAGGCCACGGAACTCAGCAAGCGACGGATGCTGCTGGTCGGACCTGAACCGGGCGTACCGTCCGGCCGGTAAGGTCATAGCGCCAGCCTACGGGTGGGACTCCAGCTCAGCGCGCGGTCACGCCGACGTGCGTGCTCACAGCTGGAGGGCGACGGTGAAGCAGGCCGGCTGGGCCCCGACCGTCCGGGCGAAGCGCCTGATCACCTCGTACAGCGTGGCCACCTCGAGCGATGTCCCGGGGATCGCCAGCACGAACCGGTCACCCTCGCTCAGCAGCAGCACCTGACCGTGCACCCAGGCCTGGTGGATGTCGTGGCGCAGCTGCTCGCCGACGACAGCGGCTGGGTAGGCGACGTCGGCGGCGAGCACGGACAGCTCCAGCTTCTCCGCACCCACGAGGACTCCGTCGACTCTGGCGCGACCCACCGACTCGCTGGTGGTCCAGGTGCACTCACCCGCACCGATCCATTCCGGCAGGTCGAAGGGGTCGGCGCGGCGCAGGGCGGAGTCAGGCATGGTCGTTCCGGTCGACAGGAGTGTCGTCCGGGTCGTCGTCCGGGTCGTCGTCCCAGTCGTCGTCCCAGTCGTCGTCCTCGTGATCGCCGGCGTCGTCGCCGTCTCGGACCGTCAACGGGGATGCTTCGTCGTCGTCGTAGCCGTCGTAGCTGTGCTCTCGGCGGGCTCGGCGGCGGTCGACCAAGCGCGCAATGACCTCTGAGATGAGGAACAACCCCGCCAGCGGGAGGGCGAGGAACAGCATGCTGATGGGGTCGGTCGAGGGGGTGGCCACGGCCGCGAACACGAAGACACCCACGATGATCCATGACCGGTGCTCCCCGAGGGCGCGTCCGCTCACGACACCGGCCAGGTTCAACAGCACGATGAACAGCGGGATCTCGAACGACACGCCAAAGACCAGCAGCATCCGCAGGATGAAGTTCAGATAGCGGTCGACCTCGACCAGGTTGGCGACATCGACCGGAGTGAAGTCCAGCAGGATGCCGATGCCCTTGGGCAGCACGAAGTAGCCGAGCGCGACGCCACCCATGAACAGCGGGCCGGCGATGAAGGCGAACAGCGTCGACCAGCGCCGCTCGTTGTGGTGGAGTCCGGGCAGGATGAACGCCCAGATCTGCCACAGCCAGATCGGGCTGGACAGCACCAGGCCCGACACCAGGGCGATCTTGAGCCGCAGGATCAACGGGCCGGCCACGTCGTTGATGGTGAGTTCGGCCTGGATGTCCCGCTCCTCGGCCAGCCGCCGCACCTGGCTGAAGAACGGCTCGGACAGCAGCGCGAACAACTCGTCGTAGAAGAAGGCCGAGATGATCGCGACGAGGACGATGGCCAGGACGGCCTTGAACAGCCGGCTGCGCAGCTCGTAGAGGTGCTCGACGAGCGTCATCGACCCGTCAGGCTGGGATCCGCCGCGCCCGGGCGCGCCAGACGACCGGCGCAATGTATAGGCCACGGCGGGTGCGGCTCAGTACTGCTGGTCGCGCGGGACGCCGTCCTGCGGCTGCTGGGAGGTGGGCACCGGGGGCGAGACCTGCTGGGTGGTCTGCGTGCTCGGCGGCAGCGGCCGTCCGTGCGGGTCGGTGTCGGCCTTGTCTTCGTCGGCCATCAGGCCCTTGGTCTCGGACTTGAAGATCCGCAGCGCTCGGCCCGATCCCCGAGCCAGGTCAGGAAGCTTCTTGGCACCGAAGAGCAAGATGAGCACCGCAGCGATGATGAGGATCTCGGTGGTACCAAGACTGCCCATGACTGTCTCCTTCGTAGCGGTTGCACGTCCATCCTACGGGTGATTCGCACCTGGACGCGGTTCAGATTGTGCACAGGACACAAACACTCGTTCACGCTGCGTTGCGCGTGCCTGCATGTCACGGTACTGCGTAGGCGTCCAGGGCGGCGCGCGCCGTGGCGGTGACGCGCTCGGCGAGCTCGGCCGGTTCCACCACCCGCACGCCGCCCGATGCCCGCAACACCAGGCTTTCGAGCCAGGCCGGGTCGCCGACTCGCATCCGCACGCGCAGGCCGCCGTCGCCGGTCTCGGTCTGCGACTCGACCGGGTGGTACTCGGCGACCCAGCGCGCCGACACAGCCAGGTCGAGGATGGCGACCAGGGCGTCCTCGCCGGGCTGGAACAGACCGGCGGACAGGTCGCGTGGCCGTGCGTCGGCCGGTGGCGAGGCTGCCTCGTCGAGCACGCTCAGACCCACGATCCGATCGAGACGGAAGAGCCGGACCCCCTCGGCCCGGTGGCACCACCCCTCGAGGTAGGCGTGCCCCTCGGCGTTGAGCAGCCGCAGCGGGTCGACGTCGCGGGCGGTGGTCTCGTCGCGGGACGGCACCAGGTAGTCGAGATGCACCCGACGTCCCTGCGCCAGCGCCTGCTGCACGGCCGGGCCGACGTCGCGATCCACCGGCCTCGACACGATATGGACCTGCTGGGCCGCCGCGGCTCCGTCGGCGGCCGCGGACTCGAGCTTGGCCAGCGCCCCGTCGATGGCGTCCGCAGTGCCGGCGACCGCCGTCTCGCGCAGGGTGCGCAGTGCCACGATCAGTGCCAGCGCCTCGTGCACCGTGAGCCTGAGCGGCCGGGCGAGGTAGTCGGCGTTGTCGAGGCGGACCACCCCCTCGCTCTCCAGGGCGTCCATGTCGACGTCGATCATCTCGCCGGTGACGGCCTCGGGGAGCCCGCAGAACCAGAGCACGTTGAGGTCGCGCACGATGGTCGTCGGGGCTACGCCGAAGTCCCTGGCCACCTGGTCGACGGGCACCCCGGCCCGGTTCTTCAGGTACGGCACGAGGGCCAGCATCCGCTGTACCTGCTCGGCTGCCCGGTCGCTCATCAGGCCACCTCCTCCGTACCGGTCAGCCGCCGCAGCCGGCGCACCACCGCCGCGCGCAGCTGCGCCGGCGCGACCAGCACCACCGCTGGGCCGAGCACCACGACCTCCTCGGCCAGGCTGACCGGGTCGGTCAGCGCCAGCTCGACCACGTCCCAGCCACCGCCGTCGTCGCGCACGCTGACGGCACGTCTGCGCAGCGCCTGCCCGTGGCCGGCGAGCAGCCGCACGGTGGCAGTCCCGTCGCCCGGTCGCGGCTCGAGCTGTCGGGCCAGGGCGCGCAGGTCGGTGCCGGGCGGCACCTCGAAGGCACTGGCGGAACCGATCGCCCGGACCGGTCCGGTGACCCTCGACAGCCGGAACATGCGGACGCTGTCGCGGTCCAGGTCGTGTCCGATGACGTACCAGCGCCCGTGCCACGACAACACGCCCCAGGGCTCGATCGTCCGGTCGGTCGGCTGCTGCCCGGGGCGCCGGTAGGGGAAGCCGACACGCCGGTGCGCCACGACCGCGTCCCACAGCGGCTCGAAGGCGGGTTCGCCGGCGGCCAGTAGCGGCTCGACCAAGGTCAGGGCAGTGGTGTCGACGGCTACGCCGGCGGCCTTGAGCTTGAGCACCGCAGTAGAGGTCTGACGCGCCAACCGGGCGTGCTGCCATACCCGGGCGGCCAGTCCGACCGCGGCAGCCTCATCGGGTTCCAGGTCGATGCGCGGCAGCTCGAAGGCATCGCGACGGATGCGGTAGCCCGGCTCGTCGTCGAACATCTTGTCGTTGCTGCCGAGGTCGATCGGGATACCGATCTCGCGCAACTCTTCCTTGTCACGCTCGAACATCTTCTCGAACGCCTCATCGCTCTGGTCACGGTAGCCGTCGACGACCCTACGGATCCGGTCCTTCCCGACATACCCCCTGCTGACGAGCAGGGTGATGACCAGGTTCATCAGTCGCTCGGACTTGCGCGCGGTCACGTCGCGCGACGCTACCCGACCACCGTGGCAATCCCGCCCCACCCGGCGGTCATCCGCGGGTTTCGTACCTGCTGATGTGCCCGGATTGCCAGCCGGGTCGGTTAGTTGGCGCCGAGGATGTCGACGACGAACATGAGGTCGGAGTCCGGCGGGATGGTCGGCGGGCTGCCCTGCGGGCCGTAGGCAAGGTCACTGGGGATCGCCAAGACCACCCGGCTGCCCACGGTCTGCCCCTCGAGGCCCTCGTCCCAGCCGGGGATGACCCCGCCCACGCCCAGCTGGAAGTCGAGCGGCTGCCCGCGTTCCCAGGACTGGTCGAAGATCTCACCGTCTGGGTACAGCTGCCCGAGGTAGTGCACCGTGACCGTCTGGCCGGCACCGACCTTCGGGCCGGCGCCAACGATGATGGGCTCGGCGACCAGCGTGTCGACCCGCTTGGGCTCCGTGCCGTCGGCAACGAACGTCTGCGGCACCCCCTTGCCGTCGACCTCGACGCTGGGCAGGTCGTCGGGAGCAGTCTGCTCCTTGCCCTCGGCCATCGCCAGCGGGTCGGCGGCGGGCTCGGGTGCCGGTTCGGGCGCCGGCTGACGGTCCAGCAGGTCCGCGACGAAGACCAGCGACGAGTCGGGCTCGACGCCCAGGTCAGGGTTGCCCTGCGAGCCGAAGGCATCCTTGGCGGGGATGCCGATCACCAGCCGGCTGCCGACGCTCCGCCCCACTATGCCGGCGTACAGACCGGGAAGCAGCCGGTCCGCCGCCAGCTCCAGCGGCACCGGCTGCCCGGTCTGCCAGGAGCTTTCGAGGGTCTTGCCACTGGCGCCGTCGACAACGACGTACTGCGTCGTCACCTGATCCCCCTCGCCGACCGCTTCGCCGTCGCCCTCAGCCACCACCTGCACGGTGGTCTTGTCGATCGTGAACGGGGCGTCGACGGAGACCTTGGGCTCGCTCTCCAGTTCGCCCGTGACGGTCACCCCGGCAAGCTCACCGGTGGGCGCGGCGGCCGGGTCGCCGTCCCCCGCGGCGGTGCCCTCGGTCGTCGGCTCGGAGGCCGTGGTCTCGTCGGACGCGCTGGGCGTGTCGGAGCCTCCACAGGCGGCGGGGACCAGCAGCAGGGGGACGACGAGCAGGGTGAGTCGGCGGCGCACGGCGGCGTCCTTCGCAGTCGGGGGTGGGTGGTGTAGCCGGCGTCGCTGCAGCGCGGAGCGCAGAGCAGCAGCAGCACTTTCGGCCGCCGTCAGCCTAACCGCGCTACCTGAGAGCGTCTCTCAGGCGCCGAGGTCACATCGACTCGATCAGGCGGTGCACCCGCTCGTCGTGCGAGCGGAACGGGTCCTTGCACAACACGGTGCGCTGGGCTTGGTCGTTGAGCTTGAGATGCACCCAGTCGACGGTGAAGTCGCGCCGCCGCTCCTGGGCCCGGCGGATGAAGTCGCCGCGCAGCCGCGCCCGAGTGGTCTGCGGCGGCACCGACTTGGCGCGGAAGATCGCCGGGTCCGACGCGGTGCGCGCGACCGAGCCGCGCTTCTCCAGCAAGTAGTAGAGCCCTCGGTCACGATTGATGTCGTGATACGCCAGGTCCAGCTGTGCCACCCGCGGGTCTCCCCACATCAGCCCGTGCTTGGCGCGATACCGCTCGATCAGCGTGTACTTGGTGACCCAGTCGATCTCGCGCTCGACCAGCGACAGGTCGCCGGACTCGACGGCCTTGAGGCCCCGCTCCCACAGATCGAGGGTGGCTTCGATGGTCGGCGTGTGGATACCGCGACGGTCCACGAAGTCGCGGGCCCGGCCGAGGTACTCCGCCTGGATCTCCAGCGCGCTGGCCTCCCGGCCGTTGACCAGCCGTACGCGGCGGCGCCCGGTCATGTCGTGGGAGATCTCGCGGATCGCCCGGATCGGGTTCTCCAGGGTGAGGTCGCGCATGACCACACCCTCCTCGATCATCCGCAGGACCAGGTCGGTGCTGGCCAGCTTGAGCAGCGTCGTGGTCTCGCTCATGTTGGAGTCCCCGACGATGACGTGCAGCCGGCGGTACTTCTCGGCGTCGGCGTGCGGCTCGTCACGGGTGTTGATGATCGGACGGGACCTGGTCGTGGCGCTGGAGACGCCCTCCCAGATGTGTTCGGCCCGTTGGCTCACGGCGAACACGGTGCCGCGGGGCGTCTGCAGGACCTTGCCGGCCCCGACGACGATCTGGCGGCTCACGAGGAAGGGGATCAGCACGTCGGCCAACCGGCTGAACTCACCCTGGCGGGTCACCAGGTAGTTCTCGTGACAGCCGTAGGAGTTGCCGGCCGAGTCGGTGTTGTTCTTGAACAGATAGACGTCGCCGACGATGCCGTCGTCGCGCAGCCGCCGTTCGGCGTCGACGACGAGCCCTTCCAGGATTCGCTCGCCGGCCTTGTCGTGGGTCACCAGCTCGCCGATGTCGTCACATTCGGGTGTGGCGTACTCGGGATGACTGCCCACGTCGAGGTACAACCGCGCCCCGTTGCGCAGGAACACGTTGCTGCTGCGACCCCAGGACACGACCCGCCGGAACAGATAGCGGGCGACCTCGTCCGGAGACAGGCGCCGCTGCCCCCTGAAGGTGCACGTGACGCCGTACTCGTTCTCGATCCCGTAGATCCGGCGGTCCACGCCCAACAGCCTATGTCGAGAGCGCCGTCCGCGACGCCTGCCGGCGCCCTAAGCGTCCCGCGAGTTCCGCGGGCGGCGCCCACAGGTCCTACGACGAGAAGACGATGGCGATTGCGACCGTGCAGCGGCGACAGTGCTGGAACCACACCACTGACCAGGAGGGGATTTGAATGAACCGCATCCGCAAGACCGGCGCCTCGACATCAGCGAGCGCACGGTCAAGGCGCACCTCACCTTGACCTTCCACCGCATCGGCGTCGTCGACCGTACGCAGGCGGCCTTGTGGGCCGAGCGGCACGGGCTCGTTTGACCCGCCGCGGGATCACCCGTCGGCGAGCGCTGCGGTGACTGCCTGGTCGCTGAGGCGCAGGAACTTGCGCTGCCGGCCACGGGTGCGGTCGAGCACAGCCGCCTCCACGTCCCTCGGCGGGATGTCACGGGGGGTCTCGTCGTTGTGCGCCAACGCCTGCACCGCGAGCCGTACGGCCTCAGCAAGGGTCATCTGCTCGCGGTAGTGCTCAGCCAGCCAGGCGACCGGCTTCTCCGCCGCCCCGCCCATCACGGCAAAGCGATGCTCGTCGGCGACCGAGCCGTCGTAGGTCAGCCGGTAGACCTGGTCGTCGTGCGGTTCATCGCCCACCTCGGCCACGAAGATCTCCACCTCGTACGGCTTCTCGCCACCGGAGGAGAAGATGCTGCCGAGGGTCTGGGCGTAGGCGTTGGCGAGACCGCGTCCGGTCACGTCGCGGCGGTCGTAGGAGTAACCGCGCAGGTCAGCGAGCCGCACCCCGGCGATGCGCAGGTTCTCGAACTCGTTGTAACGGCCGACCGCGGCGAAGGCGATGCGGTCGTAGATCTCGGAGATCTTGTGCAGCGCCTGGGACGGGTTCTCCGCGACGAAGCAGATCCCGTCGGCGTACTGCACGACCACGACGCTGCGCCCCCGGGCGATGCCCTTGCGGGCGAAGTCCGCCCGGTCCTTCATCAGCTGCTCGGGCGAGACGTAGAACGGTGCGGTCATCGCGGATTTCCCCCGGTCCGGTCGGCGGCGGTCACGGCAGGCGTCATGTCAGCGGGGCGGCGGGTCCGTCGGGCCGCTCCATGCGAGCCGCCACGATCTCGTCGGCCAGCGCTGCGACCTCGTCGTCGGGCAGCCGCCGGTAGCCGCCACCGGTGACGACCGCAACCACGGGGAAGATCCGGCGGGCCAGGTCCGGCCCACCGGTGGCCGAGTCGTCGTCGGCCGCGTCGTAGAGGGCCTGCACGGTGGCGGTGACGCACTGCCGCTCGTCGAGGTCGTCCTTGTACAGCTTCTTCAGCGAGCCACGGGCGAACAGCGACCCGGACCCCACGGAGTGGAAGGCGGTCTCCTCGTAGCGCCCGCCCGTGACGTCGTAGGAAAAGATGCGCCCACCGTCGTTCTGCGGGTCATAACCGGCGAACAACGGCACGACGGCGAGACCCTGCATGGCCATGCCCAGGTTGGCGCGGATCATCCCGGCGAGACGGTTGGCCTTGCCATCCAACGAGAGCGGGGTTCCCTCGATCTTTTCGTAGTGCTCCAGCTCGGTCTGGAACAGGCGCACGACCTCGACGGCCAGCCCCGCGGTGCCGGCAATGCCGACGCAGGAGTACTCGTCGGCGGGGAAGACCTTCTCGATGTCGCGCTGGGCGATGATGTTGCCCATCGTGGCCCTCCGGTCACCGGCCATCACCACGCCGCCGGTGAAGGTCGCCGCCACGATCGTCGTGCCGTGCGGCACCTGGAGCCCCGTCGTGGCAGCCAAGGCCGCCGTGCGCGAATCGGGCAGCACGCCCGGTGTCTGCCCGGCCGCGAAGTCGGCGAACGACGCCGAACCGGGCGCGAGGTAGGAGCCGGGCAGGCGCGCGGAGAAACCCGCCTGGGAATCGGCGTGGTGAGCGCTCACTGGCCACCCTTCTGCACGAACGACCGGACGAAGTCCTCGGCGTTCTCCTCGAGGACGTCGTCGATCTCGTCGAGGATGGCGTCGACGTCCTCGTCGAGTCGCTCCTTGCGCTCGGCCAGGTCCTCGCTGGGTGCGACCTCGGGCTCGCTCTCGGTCTCGCCCCCTCGCTTGGTCGTGCGGTGCTGCTGACCGCCGCCCTCACTCGCCATCGCTCATCACCCTCTCGACTCGCCCACCACGGTTCGCAGCGCGCCCTGCTGCGACCCTATCCGCCGTCATTGCCTGGTCAGCGCCGCGAACAGCTTCTCGGCCGTGTCGCAGCGGTCCAGCAGACCTCCCACGTGCTCGCGGGTGCCCCGCAGTGGGTCCAGCGTCGGGATCCGCTGCAGCGACTCGCGTCCCGGGAGGTCGAAGATCACCGAGTCCCACGATGCCGCGGCGACCTGGTCGGGGTACTGGGCCAGACACCGGCCCCGGAAGTACGCCCGGGTGTCGGCCGGCGGGTCCGTCACGGCCGCGGCCACGTCGGCGTCGTCCACCAGGCGCTGCATCCGCCCCAGGCGTACGAGGCGGTGGTAGAGGCCCTTGTCGGGGCGCACATCGGCGTACTGCAGGTCGACCAGCTGCAGCTTGGGATGGTCCCAGCCGAGGTGGTCGCGCTCGCGGTAGGACTCCAACAGCGCCAGCTTGGCCACCCAGTCGAGCTCGGTGCGCAGCTGCATCGGGTCGGACTCGAGCCGGTCGAGCACCGAGGCCCATCGCTCGAGCACCTCGGCGGTCTCCTCGTCGACGTCGCCG
>Ga0183260_10003952_pt1 | contig 11888 bp, 11 predicted proteins | sample AntDrymUQ4972206_2_FD_129768 | JGI IMG/M metagenome (GOLD analysis project Ga0183260, IMG submission 129768) | Polar desert sand microbial communities from Dry Valleys, Antarctica - metaG UQ497 (22.06) (version 2) (version 2) | ecosystem: Environmental > Terrestrial > Soil > Desert | place...
CCTGGGGGAGGGGGCCCAGCGTGTGGATCGACCTAAAGCTCATCCCTGGGGGAGGGGGGCGGGGGCTGGGGGGTACGACGGAGCCCCCGGCGCCGGAGAAGGGCGCCGGGGGCTCGGCGGGTGTCGCACCGGCCGCAGCCGGGTCAGGCGATCTCGGCGACCGCGCGGGCCGCGCTGCGGGCCCGGCGGCCGGCCGCCTCGGCCCGACGCGCCCACCGGCGCGCCTGGACGAGCCGCACGGCACGGCGCTCGGCCTCGGCCGCGCGCCGGCGTTCGAGCTGTTGGGATCGGGCCAGCTCCTCCTGGATCAGGTACATGGCAGAACTCCTTGACGTCTGAGCTGTGGATGATGCGGGTTCCCCGGCGGCGGATCTTGGACGCGCGTGGCGTACGCCGAGCACGCTCGGCGGCGTCGTACGTCCAAGATCCGCGCGGGTCATGTCAGAGGTCACGCGGCGACCTCCTTGCGCGGACGGCCCCGAGGGCGCTTGCGCGGCACCACGACGCCCTGGATGACCAGCTGGCCGCCCCAGACGCCCCACGGCTCCCGGCGCTCGAGGGCACCGGCGAGGCAGGTCGCGCGGATCGGGCAGCTGACGCACAGGGACTTCGCGAGCTCGACGTCGGCCGGTGACTCGGCGAAGAAGAGGTCCGGGTCCTCGCTCCAGCAGGGCAGGTCGAGCGCCTCGACGTCGTCGGGCAGCGCGATCGCGAACAGGTCCACCATCGCAGGTCACCTCCTTGGTTGGGGTGGTCGGGTGGGTCGTGGCGGATGTGGCCGGGCGGTGGAGCCGGGGAAACGAAAGAGGCCGTGGATCCCGGTGAGGGGATCCACGGCCTCGAGGCGGTGGTGGCGGGGCTGAACCTCAGTTCAGCGCCGCCGTCGCTCGAGGCGGATGGCTCCCCTGCTTCATGGCATTCGTCGCGCGGAACGCGGCGAAGCCATGCGTGGCCGGGACGGCCGTGATCGGGCTGGTGGACGCGAGCGTGCCGATGTGATCGGTCACCGAGAGGCAACCCGGGCGCACGGCGGCACGCAGCCCACGACCGATGGCGGTCGCGGTGGTGGCGTAGGTGTTGCGCATGGGGCACCTCCCTTCCGTTCGTTCCTGCGCGGTCCGTTGGCAGCCGGTCCGGTCTGACCCCTCGGTCAGCGCTGGCGCGAGGTTAGGGCCGACCTCGTGACGCCGCAAGCGAATATTCGACACCGGGTCTGGTCGTTACCCGTTCGAGACGAGCGCGAGGACCTCTGCGCCGAACTTGTCCAGCTTCGTCCCGCCCACGCCGGGGATCGCGGAGAGCTCCGTGACCGACGTCGGGCGGCTCTCCGCGATCGCGGTGAGCGTCACGTCGGTGAACACGCAGTACGCCGGCTGCCCCAGCTCGGCGGCGCGGCCCTTGCGCCACTCGCGCAGCCGGTCGAACAGCGCCTCGTCGAGGTCCGCGGGACAGCCGGCGCACCGGCGCAGGTGCCGGTCGGCCGCGGCCATCAGCGGCGCACCGCAGACCCGGCACTTCGCCGGACCCTTGGTACGACGAGCGCCACGGCCCGGCACGACCCGCTCCGGTGCACCGGCGAGGCCGTCGAGGAACCGCGACCTGGTGCGGGTACGACGGCCGCCCTCGGCGCGGGCGAGCGCCCAGCTCAGCGAGAGGTGCCGGCGGGCCCGGGTGATGCCGACGTAGAGCAGCCGGCGCTCCTCGTCGACCTGGTCGGACGTCGCCGCGTGCTGGATCGGCAGCGTGCCGTCGGCCAGGCCGACGAGGAACACCGCGTCCCACTCCAGACCCTTGGCCGCGTGCAGGGACGCGAGGGTCACCCCGGCGACCGTCGGCACGTGCTGGTCGGCGATCCGCTGGTCGAGCTCGGCCACGAGCGCCGGCAGGTCCGCGGCCGGGTCGGTCGCGGCCAGGTCGGCCGCCACGCCGACCAGCGCGGCCAGCGCGTCCCACCGGTCGCGGGCGGCGCCCGCGCCGGTCGGCGCGTCGTCGGGCCGCCACCCGAGGCGCTCGGCGAGCGCGGCGTGCACGCGGGCGAGAAGCTGCTCGAGCTCCTCCACGCGCGACGCCGCGCGCAGCGCGGCGACCGCCTCACGCACCTCGCGCCGGTCGAAGAACCGCTCGCCGCCGCGCACGAGGTAAGGGACGCCGGTCGCGGCCAGCGCCGCCTCGTAGGCCTGCGACTGCGCGTTGACGCGATAGAGGACAGCGATCTCGGCGAGCGGCGTACCCGCGCCGATGAGCTCGCGGATCCGGGTCGCGACAGCGCGCGCCTCCTCCGGTTCGGAGTCGTGCTCGGTCATCCGCGCGGCCGGGCCGTCCGGCAGCTGCGCGACGAGCCGCTTCGCCGGGCCGCGACGGCTCGCGTCCCCGGCGATGACCCGGTTGGCCAGGTCGACCACCTGGGGCGTCGACCGGTAGTCGCGCACGAGACGCACGACCGTCGCGGCGGGGAACCGCCGGGTGAAGCCGAGGAGGTAGTCGCGGCTCGCGCCGGTGAACGAGTAGATCGTCTGGTCGTCGTCGCCGACCACGCAGAGGTCGTCGCGGTCGCCGAGCCACGCGTCGAGCAGCCGCTGCTGCAGCGGGTTGACGTCCTGGTACTCGTCGACGAGCAGGTGGCGGTAGCGCGCGCGCACCTCGTCGGCGACGTCCTCGTGCTCCTCGATCGCCGCGGCGGTCAGCAGGAGGAGGTCGTCGAAGTCGACGAGGCCGTTGCGGTGCTTCGCCTCCTCGTAGGCGGCGTAGACCGCGGCGACCTGGGCGCCGTCCCGCGGGGGCGTACGCCCGGCCCGCTCCGCGGCGACCGCGTACGCCTCGGGCGTGACCATGTTCGCCTTGGCCCACTCGATCTCGGCCAGCAGGTCGCGGACCTCGGTGTTGCTCGCGCGCAACCCGCTGCGGGCGGCCGCCGTCGACACGAGCGGGAACTTGTTGTCGGCCAGGCTCGGCATCTCGCCACCGACCACGCGCGACCAGAAGTAGCCGAGCTGGCGCAGCGCCGCGGCGTGGAAGGTGCGCGCCTGTACCGCCTCGACGCCGGACCCACGGCCGGCCAGCGCGCGGAGCCGGCCGCGCAGCTCACCGGCCGCCCGGGCGGTGAACGTGACGCACAGCACGTGCTGCGGCGCGACCGCGCCGGTGGCGACGGCGTACGCCACGCGGTGCGTGATGGCCCGGGTCTTGCCGGTCCCTGCGCCGGCCAGGATGCAGACCGGCCCGCGCGGCGCGAGGACGGCCTCGCGCTGCTCCGGGTCGAGTCCGGCGAGGATGTCCTCAGGCGTGGTCGCGGGAGTCATGACCGCGACAGTCTCGCAGCCGGCACCGACGCGCGGTCGCGCGAGGAGGAGTGCTCGGGATGAATCCGGGGCAGGTCCGGTGTTGGCCCGGGTGGCGACCGCCCGACCCCGGCCGCTGCGGAGGATCGACGTGTCCGGCGAGCTCGTGATGTACACGACCACCTGGTGCGGATACTGCGTGCGGCTCAAGCGGTTTCTAGACGGCGAGGGACTCGCCTACCGCGAGGTGAACATCGAGCTCGACCCCGACGCGGCGGCGTTTGTGCAGGGAGTGAACGGCGGCAACCGGACCGTGCCGACCCTGCTGTTCCCGGACGGCACCGCCCTGAGCAACCCCACGCCCGCACAGATCCAGGCCGTCCTCGCCCACCCGTGACGACGGGCTTTCCTGCAACGGGGGCTTCCGTGTCAGGCTCCGGGTGCGCCACGATGGTGCCCAGCCCTAGGAAGAGGCACCCATGCACCTGGTTTCTCTGCATGACGAGGTCATCGACGCCGCCGTGTCTTGCGCCGCATCGCTGCTCGGCATGGAGGTCGTCTACTTCGGCTCCATCGACCATGCCGCCGACACCTACCGGTTCGAGCGGGTCATCGGCGATTCGGAGACGGTGAGCGAAGGCGCGGTCGTCGACTTCGCCACGACGTTCTGCCGGCGCATGATCGACGGCGCCGGCCCGACCACCTGCGACGCTGCCACGCACCCCGTGTACGGCACCGTCACGCTGCTGCCGGGCACCGAGGTCGTGTCGTACGCCGGGGTGCCCGTCGTCGGACCGGACGGCACGGTGATCGGGACGCTCTGCGGGTTCGACCGGCGTCGGGTCGAGATCGGCGAGCACGTCGTCGGCGTGCTCACCGAGCTGGCCGGCCTGATCTCAGCCGCAGTCGCGACAGCGCCCATCCCGGACGCCGTCGAGATCCGCCGCACTCCCGCCGGCTGGCTCGTCGGAGGTGCCGTCCACGAGCCCTCGCTGACCAGCGCGATGGTGCTGGCGGACCTGCTGGCGGAGGACCTCGGTGCCCCGCGCCGGCCGGAGCGCCCATCGACCGACCTCGACGAGACGGCACTGCTGCGCGCCTCCATCGCCCAGCTCGAGCACGCGCTCGCCGCGCGTGTCCTGGTCGAGCAGGCCATCGGCGTACTGGCCGAGCGGAACGGCCTCGCGCCGCGGGAGGCGTTCGAGTCGCTGCGCAAGGTCGCCCGCCGCGGCGGCATCCGCGTCCACGCGCTGGCCCACGACGTCGTCGCGTCGGTGACCGACCGCAGCGTGACGCTGCCGGCCGAGCTCACCCGGCACTAGACCCGGGGGCCGGCGCCGCGCCACAGCCGTACCGCGCCGTACCCGAGTGCGCCGGTGATCAGCACGCCGGCGATGGCGACCGCGGCCAGACCCGGGCCGGCGCCCCGGTCGGCGGCGTACGCGATCACGAGCAGCGCGTTGACCGCCGCGATGACCGCGAGCACGGCGAGGACGAGCGCCACGGTGCGCGCCGCGGTGGGCAGGCTCGACGACCTCACGCCGTCGGGGTCGGCAGCGCCTGCGCGAGCTCGTGCCACAGGTACGCCGCCGCCTCCGCGCCGCGCAGCAGGTTGGGCAGGTTGACCTTCTCGTTGGGTGCGTGGATCCGGTCGTCGGGCAGGCCCACACCGAGGAACACGACCGGCGCCTCGAGCACCTCGGCGAGGTCCGCCTCCGGGCCGCTGCCGCCTTCGCGCGTGTAGAGGATCCGCCCGCCGAACGCCTGCTCCATCGCCCGCGTGACGGCCTGGACCGCCGGGTGGTCCAGCGGGGTGAGGCACGGCCGGACGCCGCCGGAGAACGTCACCTCGTGGCGCAGGCCGACCGGCACGCGATCGGCCAGCCAGGAGCGGAACTGCTCCTCGACCTCGGCCGGGTCCTGGTCCGCGACGAGGCGGAACGAGATCTTGGCGTGCGCCTCGCTCGGCACGATCGTCTTGCGCCCGGGTCCGGTGTAGCCGCCCCAGATCCCGTTGACCTCCGCCGTCGGCCGCGCGCCGATGCGCTCGAGCGTGGTGTAGCCGGCCTCGCCCCACGTCGCCGTCGACGCGGCGTCGCGCAGCCACGCCGCCTCGTCGAACGGCAGCTCCGCCATCAGCTCGCGCTCCCGGTCAGTGAGCGGGACGACGCGGTCGTAGAAGCTGGGCAGCGTGACCTTGTTGTCGGCATCGTGCAGCTGCGCGCACAGCCGCGCGATCTCGGTCGCCGGGTTGGGCACGCCGCCGCCGAACATGCCCGAGTGCAGGTCGGTCGCCGGGCCGTACAGGTCGACGTCGCAGTAGACGAGACCGCGCATGCCCACGCACACCGACGGTGTGTCCTTGTCGAAGATCCCCGTGTCACTGACGACGACCACGTCGCAGCGCAGCCGCTCGCGCTCGCGGCGCAGCAGCGCGGCGAAGTTCGGCGACCCGATCTCCTCCTCGCCCTCGACGAGCACCTTGAGGTTGACGCCCAGCTCGCCGTACGCCGCCAGCGCCGCCTCGAGCCCGAGCAGGTGGAACAGCACCTGGCCCTTGTCGTCGACCGCGCCGCGCGCGTAGAGGTCGTCGCCGCGGATCGTCGGCTCGAACGGCGGGGTGTCCCAGAGCTCGACCGGGTCGACCGGCTGCACGTCGTGGTGGCCGTAGACGACGACGGTCGGCAGCCCGAGCGACACGATCCGCTCGGCGTACACCGCGGGGTGCCCGCCGTCGGTCTCCCAGACCTCGACCGTGCCGAACCCGGTACGACGCAGGGCGGCGGCCGCCCACTCGGCGCTGGCCCGGACGTCGCCGGCCCGCTCGGGGTCGGCGGAGACGCTCGGGATGCGCAGCCACGCGTCGAGGTCGGCGAGCAGCCGGTCGCGGTGGGCGCTGACGTAGTCCCGGATGACGGTCATGCACCGAGAGCGTAGAGCGCCCCGGGCACGGGACCTAGGGTGGGCGGATGGACGCGCCTGCGCGGAAGGATCCGGGCGACACCGGCGTCCAACCGGGCATGGCTCATCACGCCGCCGTCGCACCGGCCCCGACCGCCCCCCCGCCGTTTCAGCTCGGACCCGACGACTTCCTCTCCATGGTCCGGGAGCACGACCGCGCGCTGCGCGCGCTCGCGTTCCGGCTGCTCGGCGACCGCCACCTGATGGACGACGCGCTGCAGGAGGCCTACCTCAAGGCGTTCCGCTCGCAGTCGTCGTTCCGAGCGGAGTCCTCGGTCGGCACCTGGCTCTACCGCATCACCTACAACGTCTGTCTGGACCTGCTGCGAAGCAGCGCCCGACGACCGGCCGAGCCGCTCGAGTCGGCGTACGCCGTCGCATCGACCGGACGCAACCCGGCCGACGTCGCGACTGACCGCACCGACCTCGCGGCCGCACTCGCCACCCTGCCGGCCGAGCAGCGCGCGGCAGTCCTGCTCGTCGACGCCGAAGGCCTCGACTACGCCAGCGCCGCCGAGGTCCTTGGCGTCACCGCCGGCACCGTCGGGTCCCGCGTCAGCCGCGGTCGCGCCGCACTGCGCGCGGCACTCACCAATGGAGACTCCCGATGACTGACTTCCCCGACGGCCCGCCGCCGCCGCGCGACCACGAGCTCGGTGCGGCCCTGCGAGCACTCGACGTGCCCGACCACCGCGACGGGTTCTTCGCCGATCTCCGCGCGGGCCTGGGGTCACCCGCAGCCGCCGACCACGTCGTCTTGCCGCTGTCGCCGGCGGCGGTCCGCGGGAGGCGGCACTGGCGTCGCCAGTCGCTGCGCGTCGCGGTCATGGCGGCGGCCGCGGGAGTGATCGGGGTAGCCGTCGGCATCAACCTCGACTCGACGCCTGACCGCGATTCCGGGCGCACGCCGCGCGTCGTCGCGCTGCCGTCCGCGGTGGAGGTCGCGCAGCGCGTCCAGGGCGCGCTCTCGGCGGTCCGCACACTGCGCGGTGAGATGGTCTTCCGCGACGCTGACGGCGAGGCGCGGTCGCGCTTCGTCGTGACCGACGCCGGTGACTTCCGCAACAGCAGCATCAGCCGAGCGGAAGAGCTCGCGTACGACGCGGAGACCGGCATCGAGCGCTCCTACTTCCTCGACCCGACCGGCCCGGACTTCGGCGGAGAGCGCCGCGGACTGTCCTCCGGCGCGCCCGACGACGGCCCGTCGCTGTGGGTGCTGCAGCGCGAGCTGGGCTCGACGGTGCGCGCACTGCTGGCCGAGGACGCCGGACTGTCCGTGACCGAGACGTCGTACGACGGCCGTCCCGCCTGGGCGCTCGACACCGATGTCGAACCGAACAAGATCGGCGGCGGTGGCGACCACCTCCGCGTCACCGTCGACCGCGAGACCGGCTTCCCGGTGCGCGTCGTCGAGACGATCGCCGGCGCGCCGTTCCGTGAGCTGCGGCTCGAGCAGCTCGTCGTGAACACCCCGGTGGACCGCACCGAGTTCACGATCGAGTTCCCGGCCGGCGTGGAGCTCTTCCGGCACGACGCCGGGTGGCGTCGGGTCCCGACGGTCGGCGAGGCTCGCGGGGAGGTCGGCTACGCGCCACTCGTGCCGAACGCCGATGCGCTGCCGGAGGGCTTCGCCCTCGCCCGCGTCGCGGTCGTCGACCGCGCGCAGGGCACCGGGGTCGAGGGGCTCAACCCGCCGACGCGCAAGGCCGTCTCGCTCGCCTTCCACCGAGGGCTCGACCGGATCCTCGTCACGACGCGACTGCGCGGCGGCATCGTCGACGGGCGGGAGCCCGGGACCGCGCCGGGCCGGTGCAGCGAGTGCCTCGGCGAGAGCTCCTGGTCGGACCCGCTGGCCAGCGGCGAGGGCTTCTTCGACGACCCGGACGAGCTCTCCGTCGCAGGCGGCGCGCTCGCGGGGTCCCCGGCTCAGCTGCTCGTCGGTCCGCACACCGTGCCGCACGTCTGGGCACTCGGGGACGACCTCGTCGTCACCGTCTCCGGCGACGCGACGAGGGCCGAGCTCGTACGGATCCTCGAGTCCATGGAACCGCACACCGGGTGACCTGCGTACCAGTAGCGTGAACACCATGCGCAAGCCCACGTCCACCGTCCTCATCCTGCTCGCCGGGCTCGCGCTGCTGGGTGTCGCGGGCTGCGGCAACGCCGGTTCGCACAACCTGCGGTCCGGCGCCGGCGCACCTGCGCAGGACACTCCGGCGACCAGCGGCACATCCTCGCCGGGCTGGGCCCGATACCCCTCGGCGGACCCGACAGGCGTGGCGCCACGGCCCTCGCCGACGGCGCGCCCGACGCGGACACCTGCACCGGAGCCCCAGGCGTCCACCGGATACGTCTCGGCCTCGCCGGCCACAACCGTCGAGCCGGCCCCGACGTCATCGCCGAAGCCGAAGCCGCGGCCCACCGGCCCGCTCGTCATCACCCAGGACGACAGCTGGCTGTGGAGCCAGCCTGAGCTCGAGGGCTCGTCGGTCGAGCTGGCCCAGCGACAGTTCGTCCAGGACCCGGGCTATGCCGAGTGGGAGATCCGACCGGTCGCGGAGGGCACGACCGTCATCCGCTCGACCGGCAGCCTGACCTGCCACCAGGCCGAGCCGCCGTGCATGGCGCCCAACCGCGGGTTCGAGGTCCGCATCGTCGTCTCCTGACCGCGAGGTCGGCGATCACCGCGCTGGTTCGGTCGCTCCGGAGATGAGGGCGGCCAGCTCCTCGGCGTCGTGCAGCCGCTCGGGCCGCTTGAGCAGCCCGGTCCGGACGTAGAGGAAGCCGGCGCTGACGACCGACGGGTCCACCCCGGCGATGCCGGCCCAGGCGAGGCGGTAGACCGACAGCTGCAGCGCCGCGGACACGAAGTCGGTGGGCACCGCACCGGTCTTGTAGTCGATGACGTCGAAGCCGCCGTCCGGCCGGTCGTACACCGCGTCGATGCGCCCGCGCAGCAGCCGTCCGCCGACGACCAGCTCGAATGGCGCCTCGATCGCGCGCGGCCGGCGGGTGCCCCACTCCCCGGCGAGGAAGCGCTCCTGCAGCGCGACCAGCTCGGCGTCGGACAGCTCGTCATCGCTCGCGCCGGGCAGGTCGTCGGGCTCGAGCAGCGGGCGCTCGCCGAACAGCGACTCGACCCACGCGTGGAAGCGGGTGCCGCGGCGCGCCTGGCGAACCGGGGCCGCCGGCACCGGCCGGGCCAACCGCCGGGCCAGGGCGCCCGGGTCGCGGGAGAGCTCGACGACCTGCGACGCGGTCAGCCGCCGCGGCAGGGGGACGACGCGCTCGGTCGCCCGGTCCCGCCGCAGCTCGTCGAGCAGCAGCCGGGTCTCCTCGTCCCACAGGGCTGCCGTCGTCCCGGCCGGCTCGGGCAGCAGCGGTACGGCGAACGCCCCACTGCGCGCGGCGTCGACGGCGGCGGCGGCCTCACGGCGACGGGCGACGGCGACCGGGTCGAGCGGGCGCGGCCACGCGACGTCCTCGCGGGCCGCAGCCAGCAGCGGGTTCTCGGCCGGCGCCGCGTCCTCCGCGACCCATACGTCCTGCGTGGTCAGCCGGTGCGCGTGCAGCTCGGCGAGGAAGTCCGAGGGCCCCTGCACCGTCGCGCGGGTGCCGCTCCACCACGAACCGCTGGCCAGCACCGCCCGGCGGGCCCGGGTCAGCGCGACGTAGAGCAGTCGTCGCTCCTCGTCGCGGTCGTCCGCCGTGCAGTCGGTCTTGAACCCGGCCAGCCCCTCCTTCGTGAGCTCGGGGTCGGGCGGCAGGTCGGCTGCGTCGCCGCGGAGCGAGTACGGCAGCACGTGCGCCGCGCGGGTCCATCGCGACCGGCCCTTCTTCGACGGGAACACGTCGCACGACAGCCCGGGCAGGACCACGACGTCCCACTCGAGGCCCTTCGCCTTGTGCACCGTCAGGAGCTTCACGGTCTGGGCGGAGGACACCCCGCCGACGTCGAGGCCGTCCTCCTCGTCGGCCGCCGCGTCGAGGTAGGCGAGGAACGCGCGCAGGTCGCTCTCGCCCTCGAGCCCGGTGAAGTGCGCGGCATGGTCGGAGAACGCGGCGAGGTTCGCCGCGCGGGCGGCCGCGAGCGCGGCGGTGTCGCTCTCGACCTCGACCGCCAACCCGGTACGGCGTACGACGGCCGCGACGACGTCGACCACCGGCGCCGACACGAGCGGCCGGAGCGCGCGGATCTCGTCCCGGAACGCGGAGAGCCGCTCCACGGCCTCCGGCGAGTACCGGTCCGGCGCGCCGAGGCTCTCGACCGCGTCGAGCAGCGACACGACGTCGACCGGGTCGACCGACTTCGTCGCCTTCACCAGCGGGGAGCCGGCCGGGCGCTCCGCAGCGAGCTCGACGTTGTCGTCGTCGTGCGCCTCGATCAGCGTGAGCCGGTGCGCGCGATGCCCGAGCGCCGCCAGGTCGCGCGGGCCGATCCGCCAGCGCGGACCCGTGAGCAGGCGCACGACGGAGGAGTTGGCGACCGGGTCGGCGATCGCCTGCAGCACTGCGACGACGTCGGCAACCTCGGGCATTTGCAGCAGTCCGCCGAGGCCGACGACCTCGGCCGGCACGTCCGCCTCGGCCAGCGCGCGGTGCAGGTGTGCGAAGTCGGCCCGGCGGCGGCAGAGCAGCGCGATCTCGCCCCACGGCGTACCACGGTCGTAGGCGGCGCGGACCTGGGTAGCGACCCAGCGGGCCTCCGCCTGCGCGTCCGCGTGCAGCGCCGCGACGACGTCGCCTTCGTCGGCGCGGTCCTCGACCGAGGACAGCGCACGCACCTCGAGCCGCCGGCGGCCGCGCATGTCGGCGGAGGCCAGCAACGGCGCCGACGCGTCGTTGGCGACCGCGAGGATGCGACCGCCGCAGCGGAACGACGTCATCAGCGGCTGGGTGGTCGCCGGTGTGCCGTCGGCTGGCGGGAAGTGCTCGAAGAAGCCGATCAGGTTGCCCACGGAGGCGCCGCGCCAGCCGTAGATGGCCTGGTTGGGGTCGCCGACCGCGGTCACCGGGTGACCCCCGGCGTACAGGCGCTGGAGCAGCATCCGCTGCGCGACGCCGGTGTCCTGGTACTCGTCGAGGACGACCACGGCGAACCGCGCGCGCTCGAGCTCACCGACCTCGTCGGAGGCGGCGATCTCGGCAGCCAGCGCGACCTGGTCGCCGAAGTCCATGAGGTCGAGGTCGACCTTGAGCGCGCGGTAGGCCTCGACCAGCGTCAGCAGCTCCTCGCGCTGCCTCGCCGCGTCGGCGCAGGTCACCGCGTCCTTGTGCGGCTTCGCCTGCGCGTCTACGGACTCGATGAGCGCTCGGTCGTAGCGGCGTACGTCGTCGACGCAGACGAGGTGCTCGGACAGCTCGCCGTCGAGGGCGAGCACCCTGGTCGCAACGGTCGCCGGCGTCCACGACAGGTGGAGGAACGGGCCGCGGGCCCGGCGTACCGCGCGGATCGCCAGCTGCCACTGGGTCGCCTCGGTGAGCAGCTGCAACGACGGCTCGCGGCCGATGCGAAGCGCGTGGTCACGTACGACGGAGGCGGCGTACGCGTGGTAGGTCGCGACCGTCGGCAGCTCGTCCTCGCCTCCGTCGCAGGCCCGCGGGCCGAGCCGGAGCAGGCTGCGTCGTACCCGCTCGGCCAGCTCGGCC
>Ga0183260_10003953_pt1 | contig 11886 bp, 9 predicted proteins | sample AntDrymUQ4972206_2_FD_129768 | JGI IMG/M metagenome (GOLD analysis project Ga0183260, IMG submission 129768) | Polar desert sand microbial communities from Dry Valleys, Antarctica - metaG UQ497 (22.06) (version 2) (version 2) | ecosystem: Environmental > Terrestrial > Soil > Desert | place...
CGTTGCAACGCAGATGGCAGATCGGGCCACTGTGGTCTGCGCGCCGTGGCACGGACAGGTATGACGACACCGCCGCGTGTGCTCACCTGGTCGAGCTGCCACTCCAGCTGTGTCTCGCGGTCCACCCGGTCCGAGGACGTGACGGGCGAGCGTGGCGACATACGTCCATAGTCTCCGAACGTGGGCCTGCCACGCGAGGCAATATCTCGACCATATGGGTTGCACGGGAGCGATATCTCAGTCGGCGGTCGTGGGAGAATGGCGATGCGCACCCGACGTGCACGCCTTGACGTGCCGCCCACCTGGGCTCCCTCACGAACACAACCCGGAAAGGCGCCCGTGCCTCTCAACCTCGCCTCGGCGCCGCAGCCGGGTAGCACCGAGCCGTCGATCATCCGAAACTTCTGCATCATCGCGCACATCGACCACGGCAAGTCGACCCTGGCCGACCGGATGCTCCAACTGACAGGAGTGGTCGACGCGCGCCATGCGCGCGCTCAGTACCTCGATCGAATGGACATCGAACGAGAGCGCGGCATCACGATCAAGAGCCAGGCGGTTCGGATGCCGTGGACGGTGTCAACCGGAGTCGACGCCGGATCAACATTCGTGCTCAACATGATCGACACCCCTGGCCATGTGGACTTCACGTACGAGGTCAGCCGGTCGCTCGAGGCGTGTGAGGGCGCCGTGCTGCTGGTGGACGCCGCCCAGGGGATCGAGGCGCAGACCCTGGCCAACCTCTACCTCGCTCTCGACGCCGACCTCGACGTCATCCCAGTGCTCAACAAGATCGATCTGCCCAGCGCGCAACCGGAGAAGTACGCAGCCGAGATCGCTCACATCATCGGCTGCGAGCCCGACGACGTGTTTCGGGTGTCGGCCAAGACGGGTGAAGGCGTCGAGGAGCTGCTCAATCAGATTGTCCAGACCGTGCCGGCGCCGAAGGGTGATGCGGCGGCCGCCCCCCGCGCCCTCATCTTCGACTCCATCTACGACACGTATCGAGGCGTCGTCACCTATGTGCGAGTTGTAGACGGCAAGTTGAGCCACCGCGACCGGATCAAGATGATGTCGACCGGTGCCGTACACGAGATGCTCGAGGTGGGTGTCATCTCGCCCGAGCCGACCAAGGCCAAGGAGATCGGGGTCGGTGAGGTCGGTTACCTGATCACCGGCGTCAAGGAGGTCAGGCAGTCGCGGGTCGGTGACACGGTTACGTCGTCGGTCCACGGAGCGACACAGGCTCTCGGCGGCTACCGGCACCCCAACCCGATGGTCTACGCCGGACTGTATCCGTTGGACGGCGACGACTACCCCAACCTGCGCGATGCCCTCGACAAGCTGCAGCTCAACGATGCGGCGTTGGCATACGAGCCGGAAAGCTCCGGGGCGCTGGGCTTCGGCTTCCGGTGCGGCTTCCTCGGCCTGCTCCATATGGAGATCGTGCGCGAGCGGCTGGAGCGGGAGTTCGACCTCGAGCTCATCTCCACCGCACCCAACGTGGTGTACCGGGTGGTCATGGAAGACGGATCGGAGGTGACCGTCACCAACCCGAGCGAATACCCAGGAAGCGGCAAGATTGCCGATGTCCATGAGCCGGTCGTGCGGGCGACGATTCTGACGCCGTCGGACTTCATCGGCGCCATCATGGACTTGTGCCAGTCCCGCCGGGGCGCCTTGCAAGGTATGGACTACCTGTCCGCTGAACGCGTCGAGCTGCGCTACACGCTGCCAATGGCGGAGATCGTCTTCGACTTCTTCGACGCGTTGAAGTCACGCACCAAGGGCTATGCGTCGCTCGACTACGAGCCGATCGGTGAACAAACAAGTGACCTCGTCAAGGTCGACGTACTTCTGCACGGCGATCCGGTCGATGCATTCTCGGCGATCGTGCACCGTGACGGCGCCTACGCCTACGGCGTGCAGTTGGTGCAGAAGCTCAAAGAGCTCATCCCTCGTCAGCAGTTCGAGGTGCCGATCCAAGCGGCCGTCGGCGCCCGGGTGATCGCCCGCGAGACCATTAGGGCGATTCGCAAGGACGTCCTAGCCAAGTGCTACGGCGGTGACATCACCCGCAAACGCAAGCTTCTGGAGAAGCAAAAGGAGGGCAAGAAGCGGATGAAGATGGTCGGCCGGGTCGAAGTCCCGCAGGAGGCGTTCATCGCTGCCCTCAACACCTCCGAGACCGCCGATAAGTCCAAGCGGTAATTCGGGCGACCCCTTGCGACCGGTCGTCACGATCCCGTCGGGACTGGCTGAGCAAGCCCAGCTCGGATCCGACTGGGTGCAATGGCTCGATCGACTGGCCACGATCGCTTCCGACCTCCTTGAGGAGTGGCACCTGAAGCTGGACGGGGCGGCCATGCACGGTTATGCCTCACTGGTGTTGCCGGTGCGCACTGACTCGGACATTCCCGCTGCACTCAAGCTCACCTTCGACGGAGATGACGAATCCCTGCACGAAGGTCTCGCGCTTCAGCACTGGGCAGGGCGCGGCACGGTCAAGCTGATCACCGGCGGGCGCTGCTGCTCGAGCGGTTGCACACTCGTGATCTCAACGGTGTCGACGACGTGGAGGCGTGCCAGATCGTCGCTGGCTTCTATCCGCGGATCCATTTGGCTGCCTTCCCCCAGCTGCGGTCGGTCACGTCGTACCTGGACAAGTGGCTGTCCGCTCTGGCAGCGGTGTCGCCCGATGGTCCGCTGCCCAAGCGGATGGTCCAGCAAACTCTCTCGTTGGGGCGGGACCTGGTGAAAGACCCGGGCAGCGCTGGCCGCATTACCCACGGAGACCTGCACTACGCGAACGTCCTCGCCGGCAACCGGGAGCCCTGGCTGGTGATCGACCCCAAGCCGATGTCCGGGGACCCGCACTACGAACCCGCCCCCATGCTGTGGAACCGCTGGGGGGAGCTGGTCGCCTCCGGGGATGTCCGTGGCGGGCTTCGCCGGCGCTTCCACGCACTCGTCGAGGCAGCAGGACTCGACGCGGACAAGGCCCGCGACTGGGTCGTGGTGCGGAGCATCATCAACGCCCACTGGGCGATCGAGGATGCCGCGCGCGCTCGTCGGGACCTGAACGGCGACGAACTCGCCTGGATCACGCTCTGCGTCACGACGGCGAAGGCAGTCCAGGGCTGATGTAGGCACCGCGAAGGCGGTGCAGGACTGATCGGCTCAGAGCCGACTTCGGCATCCCCAGTCGTCACTCCGTATGACGGATGACAGCCCGGTCTGCCTGATCATGCGGGTTTCTCGTGTGAAGTCCGATAGGGTAGTCATGTTGGCCGCACAGTTCTGCCTCGGCCACCTTCGCTCCACAGACCACGCGCCGCTGGGCTTCGGCCCGCGCCGGGCAGGACGATCTTTCTCACGTTCGGAGTTTTCAGCGGCCTCGGCCGCCTTTCCATCATGTCTTCTGTACTTGCTGCAAGCCCATCCACCGCCGACGGTTTTCTGGCGCTCGGCGTATCCCCACTTCTCACCTCGGCTCTCGCCAAGGCAGGAATCACCTCCCCGTTTCCGATCCAGTCGGCCACCCTGCCCGACTCGTTGGCTGGCCGAGACGTCCTCGGCCGTGGTCGAACGGGCTCGGGCAAGACCTACGCGTTCGCGCTTCCGGTCCTCCAGCGGCTCGCCGGCAGCAGCGCCAAGCGCAGTCCTGGGCGCCCACGCGCACTGATCCTGGCCCCTACGAGAGAGCTGGCCAGCCAGATCGACGCGGCGATGTCGCCGCTCGCGAAGGCGCTCGGCCTGCGCACTCTCACCGTCTTCGGCGGTGTCGCCGCCAACCCCCAGATCACAGCATTGCGGGGGGGCGTGGACATCGTGATCGCCTGCCCTGGCCGGCTCGCCGACCACATGCAGAGCGGCCACGCCAAACTCGACCGAGTCGAGGTCACCGTTATCGACGAAGCCGACCATATGGCTGACCTCGGCTTCCTTCCCGTCGTACGACGTCTGCTCGACAAGACGCCACCAGACGGTCAGCGACTGCTGTTCTCGGCAACGCTGGACGCCGCTGTGGACGTGCTTGTCCGGCGCTTCCTCACCAATCCCGTCACACACAGCGTCGACTCTGCGCAGTCGCCGGTAGCCGCCATGTCTCACCACGTGCTTCATGTCGCTGGAGATTCCAGGGTGCCGGTGCTGGTGGATCTCACCTCTGCCCCCGGCCGCACGCTGGTGTTCACCCGGACCAAGCACGGAGCCAAGATCTTGGCTCGCAAGCTCACGGCAGCGGGCGTCCCTGCACTCGAACTGCACGGGAACTTGTCGCAGAACGCCCGGACCCGCAACCTGACCGCTTTCTCCGACGGCAGCACGAACACCTTGGTGGCCACGGACATCGCAGCACGGGGCATCCACGTCGACGACGTGTCCCTCGTCGTACATGCCGATCCGCCCGTCGAGCACAAGGCGTACCTGCACCGATCGGGCCGCACGGCTCGAGCCGGCGCCGAGGGCACAGTGGTGACCTTGATGACCGACGCCCAGGTGTCAGACGTCCGCGACCTCACCCGCAGAGCGGGTATCAAGCCGATGATCACCAGACTCTCGGCCGGCCACCCGCTGCTCGCCCAGATCGCCCCCGGAAAACGTGAACTCGACCATCGGGCGGCCATCTCGAACCTTGACGATCGTACTGCCAAGAGAAGTGGTACTCGGCGAAGTGGTCACGGTCGCAGTAGTAGGCGTGGAGCAGTGGAGGCTGTGCGCGGCGGTGCCGTGGGCGGCTATTCGTCCGACGGCACCGCTAGGCGCTCCTCGGACCAGCCAGCTCGACACAACAACGGCGCGGCAGGGAGTCGCAGGCAGACATCGCGCCAGCGAGGTTATGGCGGATCGGCTGCGCAAAGTGCATCCAGCGCGGCTGCGTTCTCGGCGCAATCACGGCCCGCCCCGCGCCGCAGAAACCGTTAGTAGTCGCGCCGGACCCGCGCCGCAGAAACCGGGAGTAGCCAGTGCCTGTCTGAATGTGTTCTTCGTGCCCAATCGTGAGTAGAGTGCGAACGGAAGCTACCGGTCCCGAACGCAGCGACGCTCGCCATTGCTCGGCTCGTTGGCCCACGGGAAGACGACGTCGAAAATCAAGAGCAGGGATATGACCAGCCAGAACGAGCTCGTCGCGATGATGCGGGAAATAGCCGAGTCTTTGCGTGCCCGTCCCGAAGATGACGACACCTTGGCAACCGTCACTCGTTTGGCGAGCGAGAAGCTGCCAAACGTCGACTTCGCCAGCATCTCGCTCCTCTCGCCAGACGGTGTGCCGGAGACCCTCGCGCCCACCGACGAGGTGATCATCCAGGCCGACTCCATGCAGTACGAACTCGGGCAAGGGCCCTGTCTCGACGCGGCCCAGTCCAAAGTGACGGTGCGTACCGCAGACGTGGGTTCCGATGAGCGTTGGCCCGACTACGGTCCCAGGGCTGCCACCCTCGGGGTCGCTGGGCAGATGGCGGTGCACATCTACGCCACCCGCTCATCCAGCGCAGCTCTCAACCTCTACTCGGCCACGGCGGGCGCATTCGACGACTCGATGCACATTGCGGAGCTATTCGCTTCTCACGCGGCGGTTGCCCTGGGATTCTCCCGCAGTGTCGAGACCCTCAAAGAGGCGCTGGGGACGCGAAACGTCATCGGTCTCGCGATCGGCATGACGATGGAGCGCTACGGTCTGGACGAGGAACGAGCGTTCAGCTTCTTGGTGCGGGTATCTCAGACGAGCAACGTCAAGCTCCGAATTGTTGCCGAAGAGATAGTTCGGCAAGCAAGTTCCGGTGAGAACCGATTGAATGAGGCCGCTCAGTCGGGGCAATAGAAGCTGAGGGTTACGCGTTGCCCGGGGGTGGTGCGAAGCCCAGGCCCTGATGGTGAGAAGCCACTCATCAGGGCCGCCCGATGGCTGGAATCAAGGCCGCCGATTGGTGGAAGTCGAGTCGCCGAAATGTCGCGATGGCAGAGGCGAAGTCACCGCTCGTGGTCACCTGGTCACGCTTGGACAGGACGGTGGCCGTGTCCACCCTGAATAGGTCCAAAAGCCGCACATTGCAGCGGTCAAGTGATCAACGCGTTGAGTAAACCGGCGCTATCGGGGCACAGGACGCGACAAGGTTGCCGCACCGCCCCGGAGCGTCGGCAAGCTAGGCCCTGGTGTTGAGACAACGAGAGCACCAGGGCCGCCGCCGCTCCAAACCCCGCGACGACGTGGCAGCGTCGGCTGACCTTGCCGTTGCCGCCTCTTCGCCGGATCGTGGCGAGATTTCGGCAACGCCGTTGCGGGTTTGGAAGAATGAACCAATGCCACCGCGAGTGATCTCGGTCCATGTCGGCCAGCCCGTTGTACATCCAGGGCGGCTCGGGCGCACGGCCATCGAGAAGAAGTCTGTCCTCGGGCCGGTCAGGGTCGAGCAGTTGGGCATCGAAGGCGATCAGGTCGCCGACGTGAAATATCACGGTGGCATCGACCAGGCGGTCTACGCATTCACACGGGAGGATCTCGACCTTTGGGCCGAGCGTCTGGGTGGTGAGCTTCCAGACGGAATCTTCGGCGAAAACCTGACCACTCAGGGTATCGACCTCAACGAGTCGTTGGTGGGAGAGCGGTGGCAGATCGGCACCGTCACCTTACAAACCGCCCTCATCCGCCACCCCTGCAACGTCTTCCAGCGATGGATGGACTCGAGAGGTTTCGACAGCACCCGCTGGGTCAAGCGATTCACCCAAGAGGGACGCGCCGGGGTCTACCTCAGGGTGCTGCAGCCCGGGAAACTGGCGGCCGACGACGAGTTGACCGTCGTATCACGACCTGATCATGGTGTGACCGTGGGCCTGATGTTCCGTGCGCTGACGACCGAGCGCGAGCTACTTCCGGGCTTGCTTGACGTGGGCGACGACCTCGCCCCTGCTGCTCTCACAGCGGTGCAGAAGTATGTTGCCCGGTGACGCAGGAGTGCCGCAGCTGCCGGGCACTCACTTCGCAGCGGCGGCGCGTGCGCTCTGGAGGCAAGAGCTACCACTTGGCCGCGGCTCTGCTCTACGGTCATCTCTATGGTGAGCAAACGAGACGCTGACTCGATCATCGCCAACCGAGCCAGCACTGTGGGGCGCATGTTCTTCGATCGGGTTGAGAAGAGCCGTGACCGGGAGGCCTACAGCTATCCAGCAGGAAACACCTGGAAATCGGTGACGTGGGGTGAGGCCGCCGATCAGGTGGTCCGTCTCTCAGCTGGCCTGATCGCACTCGGCGTCCAGCCTGAACAGCGCGTGGCCATAGCCAGTGGCACTCGCTTCGAGTGGGTGCTCGCCGATTTGGCCATCATGTCGGCCGGAGCAGCCACCACAACCGTCTATCCCTCGACTATTCCCGAGGACGTGGCTTTCATTGTTGGCGACTCAGACTCTCACGTGGTCTTCGCTGAAGATGACGAACAGATCGCCAAATTGCGTAAGCAGCGACCTGAGCTACCCGCTCTGACCAAGATAGTGACCTTCGACGGCACGACAGACGGTGACTGGGTCATCAACCTGCAAGACCTTGAAGCGCTGGGAACTGCCCTGTTGGCAAAATCACCGAACGTCGTCATGGACCGGGTCGCAAACACCCGCCCCGACAGTCTCGCGACCTTGATCTACACGTCGGGTACGACGGGAAGACCCAAGGGCGTCCGACTGCGCCACTCGTCGTGGACCTACGAAGGGGCAGCCGTGGACGCGCTGGACATCTTGTCCGTCGACGACGTCCAGTTCTTGTGGTTGCCGCTGGCACACTCCTTCGGCAAGGTCTTATTGATGGCTCAGCTCGCTGTCGGTTTCTCCACAGCCATCGACGGCAGAGTCGACAAGATCATCGAGAATCTGGCCGTCGTGCGTCCCACCTTCATGGGCGCGGCGCCGCGAATATTCGAGAAGGCGCATAGCAGGGTCAACCGCATGGCTGCCGAGGAGGGCGGAGCCAAGAAAAAGATCTTCGACCGCGCGTTCGCCGTCGGTAAGGAGGTTTCTCGCCGCAAGCTGGCCGGTGAGCGCGTGCCACCGCATCTCCGCGCCCAGTACCGCGTGTACGACCGGTTGGTCTTCGCCAAGATCCGGGACCGGTTCGGCGGCCGGGTGCGATTTTTCGTATCAGGTGCTGCTGCGCTCAACCGGGAAATCGCGGAGTGGTTCCACACCGCCGGCATCTTGATCCTCGAGGGCTACGGGCTGACGGAGACGTCAGCGGGCACCTGCCTCAACCTGCCTTCCTCCTACAAGTTCGGCACGGTCGGGCCGCCGCTCTTCGGAACCGAGGTCAAGGTCGCCGCAGACGGCGAGATCTTGATCAAGGGTCCCGGGGTGACCGATGCGTATCACAACCAAGACGGTTCAACCAGCGCCAATCTCGAAGATGGTTGGTTTCGGACCGGTGACATCGGGGAGCTGGATGAGGACGGTTATCTGCGCATCACCGACCGAAAGAAGGATCTCTTCAAGACGTCGAGCGGAAAGTATGTCGCGCCGCAGCTCATCGAGGCGCAGTTCAAGGCCATCTGCCCCTATGCGAGTCAGTTCGTGGTGCACGGCAACATGCGCAATTTCTGCTCGGCGATCGTGACGCTCGACCCGGACTCCATCGAGGACTGGGCCGCGCACAACGGACTGAGCGGATCGTCGTACGCCGAGATCGTCGGATCCGACGCCGCGGGCGACATGGTGCAGGGCTACGTCGATGAGCTCAACTCCCGACTGAACCGCTGGGAGAGCGTTAAGCGCTTGGTCATCCTCGACCATGACCTGACCATCGAGGAAGGCGAGCTCACCCCCAGCATGAAGGTGAAGCGCAGGGTGGTCGAAGACAAATACCGCAGCGACCTCGACGCTCTCTATCGCTGAGTCGCCTGCGGCCCCGCGCGAGGGGTTGTCGTCAGGCCCCGACAAACTGAGAGTATGGCGCCGTGCCATCTGGGTTGCCCGAGGAGAAAGCTGGTCCTCCCGACGGCGCCTTACCACGCCGGGCATGTGAGACGCTCGGCCAGCAGCCCTTGGGGTTTTACATCCACGTGCCGTTCTGCGCAGTGCGGTGTGGCTACTGCGACTTCAACACCTATACAGCAGCTGAGCTCGGCAATCGCCCCGGAGCCTCTCGAGCAGGCTACGCCGCATCGGTGATCGCCGAGATAAAACTGGCTCGGCGGGTGCTCGGCGACGTTGACCTCCTCGTCGACACCGTCTTCTTCGGTGGTGGCACTCCCACGCTGCTCGCTCCCGCGGCGTTGACGTCGATCGTGACAGCGCTTCGAGAGGAGTTCGGCTTGGCAGCCGGAGCAGAGATCACCACCGAGGCCAATCCCGACAGTGTGTCGGCCATCGACCTGGAGGCGTTGAGGGCCGGTGGGGTCAACCGGATCTCCTTTGGGATGCAGTCAGCGGTACCGACGGTCCTGCGGGTGCTGGATCGAACCCACGACCCGCTTCGGGTGCCGCAGGTGGTCGAGGAGGCCCGGCATGCCGGTTTCGATCAGGTGAGTCTTGATTTGATCTACGGAACGCCTGGTGAGTCGCTTTCCGACTGGTGTTTCAGCCTTGAAGCGGCGGTTGCGCTCGAGCCCGACCACCTCAGCGCATATGCCCTGATCGTCGAGGAGGGCACTGCCTTGTCCCGACAGGTTCGCGGAGGAGCAGTTCCGAGCCCGGACGATGACGACCTGGCCGACAAGTACGAACTCGCCGATGGCGTTCTCTCGGCGGCCGGTCTCGAGTGGTACGAGGTGTCGAACTGGGCTCGACACGAGTCGGCTCGATGCCGCCATAACCTCGGCTACTGGACAGGACATGACTGGTGGGGTGCCGGTCCCGGTGCGCACTCTCACGTTGGGGGCGTGCGCTGGTGGAACGTCAAACATCCGGTGACATACGCCGACCGGCTGGCTGCTGATGAGAGTCCGGCGGCCGGCCGGGAGGAACTTGGCGAGGACACACGCAGGGTCGAGCGCGTGCTGCTTGAGACTCGGCTGGCCACGGGGCTGCCGATCGACGTACTCGACGATCCCGGTCGTGCTGCTCTGCCTGGCTTGGTGGACGAGGGGCTGGTCGAGGCCCTTCCAGATACGGTGCGCCTCACGCAGCGAGGGCGACTGCTCGCTGACGCAGTGGTGCGCGCACTGCTGGCGTGAGTGCGCCGGCCATGTTTCAGCGGATGAAGCGAATGCAGAGCGGGTAGCGGAAGTCGTCGCCTTTGCTGGCGGCCACGGTTCCCAAGATGATGGCCACCAACGCCAGCACCATGACGATCAGTGCGACGGGGACGATGACAAGCAGGCCGAACCCCAAGGTCACCACCGCGATCACGACTGCTATCAGCGAATAGACCAGCAAAGACAACTGGAAGTTCAGCGACTCGGTGGCGTGGCGCTTCACGAACGCGGAGGAGTCTCCTTTCATCAGCAGAATCACTAGCGGTGCGAGAAATCCCATCGCGAACCAGGCTGCCACTAAGGCACCGATGTGCGCGGCCAGCGCCCAGGTCTTGTCATCGCCCGGCTGGCTGAACTGGTTCGGCGGGTGATAGCCCTGGTTGGGAGGCGGATAGCCCGGGTTCGGTTGAGGGTAGCCCTGCTGAGCGGGGTAATCCTGGCTCGGTGGCGAATAGCCCTGCTGTGGAGCAGGATCGCCCGAATTCGGTGGCGGGTAGCCCGGCGCCGGCTTGGGGTCTGGCTGGTTCGGTGCCTGGTGCGGCTGATCCGGACGCTGGCCAGGCTGATCTGGCTGCGCTGGGTAGGACATGGCAGACTCCCTTGCTCGTCGTCGGCGAGTCTACGTTGCGGCTGTATCACTCCTGGCGAGGTACTTCCGTGCGGATGAACGATTCTGAGCCGCGTGGTGAGCTGCTCCGAGCTTGACGCTGAGCTTATCCAAGCTGCTCGTAGCCGCGTGCGACGCCGTCGGCCAGGCGCTGCGGAGGAAACGGCCAGGCATCGCTGGATCGGATGGCATCGCCGACGGGAATACCCTGAGAGTGCAGCGACCGAATCAGTTGTGCGACGGTGGAGATGTCCTCCCGGAAATCCTGTACGAACTGTTGGTCCACAGGTTTCCCATGCCCCGGTACGACGATCGACGCACCCGTGAGCAACCCTCCCACGATGTCAAGCGTGCCGGGCCATTCCAACGGCCAGCAGTCGCTGCCAAAGCCTGGCGGTCCGGACTGTTCGACGAGGTCACCGGCGAAAAGGACATCGGCGTCAGGGACTCGCACAACCAGGTCGCCGTCCGTGTGGCCGCGCCCCGGGTGGACGAGCTCGACGTAGCGGTCCCCGAGGTCGATGGTGGACACGGACTCGAAGGTCCTGTCGGGCAGCCTCAAAGTTGTGCCAGCGACATCGGCCAGCACCTCGGTCGTGATCTCGGGCGCGTCAGGATCGCCCTCGGGAGTCTCAGCGATCAGCCTTTTGATCCGAGCCGCAGACGCTTCCAGGCCGGCCGCAGCGTTCACCTGGGCCGATATGACCGCTTCCTTCGGCATGGCGATGTTGCCGAACGTGTGATCGAAGTGCTGGTGAGTGTTGACGACCCAGCGAATCGGTAAGGCCGACGCGAACCGTCGTACGTCATCGATCAGGTCTCTGCCCTGCTGCGCAGACGCACGGGTGTCGACCAGCAGGATCGCGTCTGACGACAGCACCGCACCGACTGTGACGTCCCACTCGGGGTAGCGCTCGATGAACACCCGATCGGCGATCTCGGAGAAGCGCTGGGGCGAAGACCCGGCCATGGCGTGACCCTAACCCGCCACTGTCGGGGGTGGTCCGTGGCGGCCCAGGGTGTCTCGGTGGTCGATGGTTTGATCGAGTCGCGAGCTCTAGATTCCGGTAAGAGCGGCGCCGGCGAGTAGAGTTGGCACTCCGC
>Ga0183260_10003955_pt1 | contig 11883 bp, 9 predicted proteins | sample AntDrymUQ4972206_2_FD_129768 | JGI IMG/M metagenome (GOLD analysis project Ga0183260, IMG submission 129768) | Polar desert sand microbial communities from Dry Valleys, Antarctica - metaG UQ497 (22.06) (version 2) (version 2) | ecosystem: Environmental > Terrestrial > Soil > Desert | place...
CGGCTCGATCTCGTGCATGGCGAAGGACTCGCGGGCGGCGTCGAGCGTCTTCAGGCCCTCGCCGGTGATGTAGACGACGACGCGCTCTTCGCGGCTGATGTCGCCGCGCTCGGCGAGCTTGGCGAGCACCGCCACGGTGACGCCGCCCGCGGTCTCGGTGAAGATGCCGGTCGTCTCGGCCAGCAGCCTGATGCCGGCGCGGATCTCGTCGTCGTTGACCATGTCGACGGCGCCGCCGGTGCGCCGCGCGAGCTCGACCGCGTAGGGGCCGTCGGCGGGGTCGCCGATCGCGAGGCTCTTGGCGATCGTGTCGGGCTTCTGGGGCTTGCAGACGTCCCAGCCCTCGTTGAAGGCCGTGGCGACGGGAGAGCAGCCCTCGGCCTGGGCGCCGTTGAAGGTCGGCAGCTCGCCCTCGACCAGGCCGAGGTCGATCCAGTCCGTCATCGCGCGGCCGAGGCGGGTGAACAGCGAACCGGAGGCGATCGGGCTGACGATCCGGTCGGGCAGCTCCCAGCCGAGCTGCTCGATCGTCTCGAAGGCGAGCGTCTTGGAGCCCTCGGCGTAGTAGGGCCGCAGGTTCACGTTGACGAAAGCCCACGGGCGCGTCTGGGCGAGCTCGGTGCAGAGGCGGTTGACGTCGTCGTAGTTGCCCTTGACGCCGACCAGGTTGGTCCCGTAGATGCCGGTGGCGAGGAGCTTCTGCTCCTCCAGGTCGGCGGGGACGAAGACGTAGGAGTCGAGGCCCGCTGCGGCTGCGTGGGCGGCGACGGCGTTGGCGAGGTTGCCGGTCGAGGCGCAGGCGACGGTCTCGAAGCCGAGCTCCTTCGCCTTGGCGACGGCGACGGCGACCACCCTGTCCTTGAAGGAGTGCGTCGGGTTGGCGGCGTCGTTCTTGACCCAGACCTCGCCCAGGCCGAGGCGCTCGGCGAGGCGGTCGGCCTTGACCAGCGGGGTCAGGCCGGGCTCGAGCGGGTCGCCGGGGCGGCTGTCGGTCTCGAAGGGGAGGAAGTCCGAGTAGCGCCAGATCCCCTGGGAGCCGGCCTGGATCTTTCGCTTGGCCTCATCGGGGACCAGGCCTGAGTGGTCGTAGGCGACCTCGAGCGGGCCGAAGCACTGCTCGCAGACGAAGCGCGCGTCGAGCGGGTAGTCCGTCCCGCACTCCTTGCATTTCAGCGATTCGATGGCCACCCGGCTGCTGAGTTCCTCTCTGAAACGAAAAAACCTCCGCCTGGTCTGTGGGCGGAGGTTCCGAGAGGGAATCTCTTCCCACATCTTCCAGGCCTGACACGACTGAGAGTCGTCCAACCTGCTGGATTTGGCACCTCTCTCGGAGTCAGCCCGCCGTCATCAGCGATACGTCGTCCGAGTGGTTGCCGGGGTTTCTTCGGGCCAGTCCCTCCACCCCTCGTGATGTGGTGCAGCTATGTGCCGGGAATATACCAGCGGCCCTCGACCCATCCCTTAGAGTGGGCGCATGGACGACGCGACGACCCTCCAGGAGCCGGCCGATGCCGAACCTCCCTCGTCCCAGGCTGCGCCGCGCGCGCGGACTCGTCGCGCCACCTCAGGCTGAGCCCGCCTCACCGAACGTCGAGGAGATCACCGCGGAGGGCCTGCGCTGGATCACGGTCGGCCGGCCCGGCGCACTCGAGCAGGCGTGGCTACAGGAGAACTTCGACTTCCACGCCCTCGACATCGAGGACGTCCTCTCGCGGAACCAGCGCCCAAAGATCGACAAGTACGACGACTACCTCTTCATCGTCCTCCACTTCCCGGTGTTCGACCGGGAGCGCGGGCGCCTCGGGAGCGGCGAGCTCGACGTCTTCGTCGGCCCCGGGTTCGTGGTGACGATCCTGAACCAGCCGATCCAGCCCGTCGAGTACCTGTTCGAGCGCTGCCGATCGAAGGAGGAGATGCGCGACCAGCTCTTCGCCCGCGGGTCGGGCTACCTGCTCTACCGCCTGGTGGACGACGGCTTCGACTACTGCTTCCCGATGCTCCGCAAGATCGGCAACAAGCTCGACGGGCTCGAGGAGGAGATCTTCGAGGGCAACTCCGAGGCGATCGTGCGCGACATCTCGAACGTGAAGCAGGAGATCATCAACTTCCGCAAGGTGATCCGGCCTCAGCGCCCGGTCCTCCGCGACCTCGAGCGGGTCAAGGACCGCTACCTCGCCCCCGAGATCGACCTGGAGATCTACTTCGACGACATCGTGGACGCCCACGAGCGCATCTGGGACATGCTCGAGAACTACAAGGAGGTCGTCGAGGCACTCGAGGACACCAACGAGTCGGTGATCTCGCACCGCGTCAACGGCATCCTGCGGGTTCTCACCGCCATCAGCGTCATCGTCCTCCCCCTCACCCTGCTGGCAAGCCTGTGGGGCATGAACGTCGGCGTCCCGGGCGAGGGCAGCCACACCGCCTTCTACGTGATCGTCGGAGCGATGCTCGTCCTGATGCTCGGGATGATCGGCTTCTTCCGCCGGCGCGGCTTGCTCTAGGTCTCGGCAGATTCAAACTGACTGAACCGAAGCTCCAAGAGGTCCGGATCAGGCCGGTCTTCGGTCCGACGTGGTTGCAGGATCTCGGCGCCGTGAAAATGCTGAAGGCCGTTACCCAGCATCGGACCATCGACCTCTCGCAGCAATCGCTGGCTGAGGTGGACTTTTCCCCGAGGGTCAATCCCAACGAGGTTCCGGTCGTACGCGCGATGGTGAATGGCACATAGCGCCAATCCGTTGACAATCGCAGCAATGCCCCGCTCGTCGGCGTCTCGCACGATGTGGCTGGCTTCCAGGAGATCGGGCTGATTCAGGGAGCAGATCGCGCACCTGTCGCGATACGCGTAGAGGACATCGCGACGGAACTGGACCTGATGCATGCGCCGCCGCACCTCACGGAACTCGTACCGCCGAACGATCTCGGACGACACCATTCCTTCGCCAGCCGTGTCCTGATGCGGCAGCCCTTTCGCCAACTGGACCAAGTGTTCAGCAGGTTGATCAATCGCGAAAACGGGGGCGATCGGCATGTACTGACCCGGCGCGATGCCCTTGAAGTAGATCAGGGGTGCTTGCAACTCCGCCGCGGCTCTGAGGGCTCGGTTGTCTGCAATGTCCGGCGAGCCAGTTCGATAGTGGTAGAGAAACGTCCCCGTCTGCTCGTCCAGTCCGTCGTCGTACGGCGGGACCTTGCCTGGCACAGGCGGGGTGGTCGTAACGGTCAGCGCTCCAGGCCCGCTCTGACGACTCGACCGGTGAATCCCTCGCTGAAATGAGCCATAGCTGATCCGCGCTCCCTCAAACTCAAAGCCCTCGAGCAGAACGTCGCGAGGGACGAGTTGCTGGAAGACGCGGGAAAGGTCGCGGACCTCCTCTAGCGCCGCCAGCCGTATTGCGTGATCCGGATCGGCGGGCGGCATGGCCTCATCCTCTACGACTCATCGCCGTGAGGCAACTTCGGTGCGTTATTGCTCCCTATAGGGGGCAAAAGTGCACCCAAGCTCGTTTCGCCGTTCTCTAGGATCGCCCGTGTGGCCAACCACCGGATCTGGGCGCCCTGGCGCCTCAAATACGTGAAGGACGCCAGCAAGGACGTCGAGGAGGAGTGCATCTTCTGCACGTTCCCCGGTGAGGACGCGGGCAGCGATGAGGCGAATCTGATCGTCCATCGCGGCGAGCGCTGCTTCGTGATCCTGAACAAGTTCCCCTATACGAACGGACACCTGATGGTGGCTCCGTTCGAGCACGTCGCGTCTCTGCCCGACGTCGAGTCCGAGACCGTCGCCGAGATGATGGGCTTGGCCCAGCAGGCCATGCGGATCCTCGAGTCGACCTACTCCCCGCACGGCTACAACGTCGGCTTCAACCAGGGCCGGGTCGCCGGCGCCGGGGTCGAGCACCACATCCACATGCACATCGTCCCGCGCTGGGGCGGTGACACGAACTTCATGCCCGTCCTGGCAGACACCCGTGTGATGCCCCAGACGCTGGAGCAGAGCTACGAGGCCCTCGCCGGCCGGTTCGACGCGCCGGACGCCCAATAACCTGCCCGGCCGATGGCGATCACCTCTCCCCCTCCCGAGATCTTCAAGGCCTACGACGTCCGTGGGATCCACGGCGAAGAGATGGACGGCGACACCGCGTTCGTGCTGGGCCGGGCCTTCGCGCGGCTGCTGGGCCAGCTGCGCGGCAAGCCGACCGAGAACCTGGGGATCGGCCTGGGGCGTGACATGCGCCTGACCGCCCCAGAGATGGGCGGCCGCTTCGCCGAGGGAATCCTGGAGGAGGGCTGCCACGTCCTCGACGCCGGCGAGGTCGGCACCGAGGTCCTGTACTTCCTGGTCGGCTCACGCAGCCTGGACGGCGGGGCGATGATCACCGCGTCCCACAATCCCAAGGCGTATACCGGCGTGAAACTGGTCCGCGAGGGCGCGCTGCCGCTCTCGGGTGAAGCCGGTATCGGAGACCTGCGGGACATGATCGCCGACGGCCTGCCGGACAAGGGCCCCGGCGGCGGGACGATCGAGGTCGTCGACGTTCTCAAGGAGTTCCAGGAGGGCGCCCTGGCGATGATCCGCGGCGGCAAGAGCGTGAAGCCGATGAAGCTGGTGGTCGACGGCGGCAACGGCATGGCGGGGCCGATGGTCGGCCCGCTACTGAGACACCTGAAGATGAAGACGACCGCGCTCTATTTCAAGCCCGACGGCAACTTCCCCGACCACGAGCCGAACCCGCTGCTGGAGGAGAACCGCAAGCTCATCTCGGAGACCGTGACCGAAGAGGGCGCCGACCTGGGGATCGCCTGGGACGGGGACGCCGACCGTTGCTTCTTCATCGACAGCGACGGGACCTTCGTCGACGGCGACTTCCTCACCGCCCTCCTGGCCGAGTCGATCCTGGCGAAGAAGGGCGGCGGCCACATCCTGTACGACGTCCGGGCGAGCAGGGCGGTCCGCGACACGGTCGAAGCCGCCGGCGGGACCTCGGAGCTGAATCGGGTCGGGCACGCGTTCTTCAAGGTCAAGATGCGCGAGACCGGGGCGATCTTCGGAGGCGAGGTCTCGGGCCACTACTACTTCAAGGACTTCTTCTGCGCCGACTCCGGGACGATCCCGGCGATGCTCGTTCTCGAGCTGCTCTCCGAGAAGGAGGCGACGATGGTGGACCTGATGAAGGACTTCCGCTCCAAATACTTCATCTCGGGCGAGATCAACTCCGAGGTCGACGACCAGGTCGGGAAGATGGCTGACATCGAGAAGGCCCACCCCGACGCCGAGATCACGCACCTCGACGGCGTCTCGATCGATTACGACGATTGGCACTTCAACGTTCGCCCCTCCAACACCGAGCCGCTGCTGCGCCTGAACCTGGAGTCGCTGGTCTCGCCCAAGCACATGGCCTCCAAGCGCGACGAGATCCTGGCGCTGATTCGCGGGTGAGCGAGGCCGCGGCGCCGGCGGCGGTCTGGAACACGGTCGACGAGGCGGGGATCAAGCTGCTCCGCATCCCGACCCCGTTCCAGGTCGGGCGAGTCAACTGCTACCTGCTCGAGGACGAGCCCCTGACACTGATCGACGCGGGGCCCAACTCGGGCAAGGCGCTGGACGAGCTGGAGCACCAGCTCGAGGCGCTCGGCCGGCGGATCGAGGACATCGAGCAGGTGGTCATCACCCACCAGCACATCGACCACCTGGGCCTCGTGGACATCGTCGCCAAGCGCTCGGGCGCCGAGGTCGCCGCCATCGACATCCTCGCGCCCTACGTCGCCAACTTCGGGGACGACGCCGAGCGCGACGACGACGAGGCCGGTGAGCTGATGCGCAGGCACGGGATCTCGCAGGACGTAGTGGCGGCGCTGCGCCAGGTCAGCGGCAGCTTCCGGGCCTGGGGGTCGAAGGCGACCGTTACCAAGCCGCTCCGCGACGGCGAGACCCTGACGCTCCGGGACCGCGACTTAGAGGTTCAGCTGAGGCCGGGGCACAGCCCTTCCGACACCCTGTTCTGGGACGCGGAGCGGAAGATCCTGATCGCCGCCGACCACCTGATCGCCCACATCTCATCGAACCCCCTGCTCTCGCGGCCCCTCGACGGCTCCGAGCGACGCCAGGCCCTGGTCGAGTACATCGAGTCGCTCCAGAAGACCCGCCTTCTCCCCGCCGAGGTGGTGCTCTCGGGCCACGGTGAGCCCATCACCGGCCACGCGGACCTGATCGAGAAGCGCTTCGCGATGCACCAGCGCCGCGCCGAGAAGCTCTACGGCCTGATCGCCGAGGAGCCCCGGACGGGCCACGGCCTGGCCCAGGCGCTGTGGGGAGACATCGCGGTGACCCAGGCGTTCCTGACCCTCTCGGAGGTGATCGGGCACGTCGACCTGCTGGTCAACTCCGGTCACGTGCGCGAGACCGAGACCGACGACGGGGTGGTCCACTTCGAGGCGACGACGAACGCCGCCGCAGAGGACCTCGGGGACCTGATGCCGGGCGGTAACCCGGTCCCGAGGAAGGGTTAGGACAAACGATGCCGACCCCGACTATCCCCTCCCTCCGAGACCGCGATCCCTCCGTCTCGGCGGCCGCGCAGCCGATCGCTCCGGACGCCAAGAAGAAGCGGATGCTGATCATCGTCAACCCATACGCAACGACGGTTTCGGACCGCCTCAAGAACCTGGTCGTCTACGCCCTTCAGGCCCGATACGACGTCGAGGCCGTCGACACCGAGGCCTCCGAGCACGCGATCGAGATCGGCCGCGAGGCCCGTAACGGCGACTACGACATCGTCGTCGCCTTCGGCGGCGACGGGACCCTGAACGAGGTCGCCAACGGCCTCGCCGGAACCGACGTCCCGGTCTCGGTGCTGCCTGGCGGATCGACCAACGTCGTCTGCAGGACCCTCGGGATCCCCGACGACGTCGTCGACGCCACCGAGCACCTGATCGGGATCGCGGACGATTTTCGGCCGCGACGCATCGACCTCGGGCGCATCAACGGGCGCCGCTTCGTCTTCGCCTGTGGAATGGGACTGGACGCCACCGTGGTCAAGCGGGTCGACGCCCACCCCCGGATGAAGGCCCGCGTCGGCCCCTGGTACTTCACCTGGGCCGGAATCTCCGGGTTCTACCGCCAGTACATGCGCAACCCGGTGCGGATGAGCGTCGAGCTCGAAGGGAATCGCTTCGAGGGCGTCACCACCGTGATCCAGAACTCCGACCCGTTCACCTACTTCTCCAACCGCCCCGTTCGCATCTGCGACGACGCAGCGCTCGACAACGGCACCCTCTCGCTCGCCGTGCTTCGCCGCGGTGCCCAGCGGGACATGGCGACGATCATCACCCGGGTCCTGAACGACCGTTTTCCCGCCTCGAGGCATCGCCAGATCGACCACGCCGAGAAGGTCACCGACGCCCTGGTCCGCTCGGTCTCGACTGACCCTGACGGCACGACCCGCCGCTTCCCCGTCCAGGTGGACGGCGACTACATCGGGGACTTCGAGGAGGTCGAGGTCGGCATCGACCCTCGGGCGCTCACCGTCGTGGCGTAGGCCCGTTTGTTCGCGAGCGCTAGCGGCAGTAGGCGTTGGTGACGAGAGTGCTGGCGGTCGGCCCGCCTCCCGCGACCGCCGAGCTGAGCCAACTCTGGCCGCTGGGCCTGCTCTCGTAGACGAGGGCGGAGCCGAGCAGACCGTTGACCGGTGTGCTCGTGGCGAAGCCGCCGCCGCGCAGGGGCGTCTTCTTGGGGCACGCGGGAGTGGTGGCAGTCTGAGCGAGTCCCGAGCTGCCGAGCACAGGAACGCTGGCGCTGCGGGTCTTGATCTTGGTGACGTCCGCGCAATAGGCGAACGTTGTCAGGCTGGCGGCGTCGGCCCCCGCCAGGCGGGTCGCGTCGACTACCCAGCCGACCCCGTTGCCCGCAATCGAGCGGGACACGTAGCTTGAGGCCGTTGCATTGGCGGGAGGTACCGCGAAGCCCCCGGAGAGGACCGTCGTGCCGCGCGGACACTTAGCGAGGCCGGTGGCGGTGGAGCCCACCGCCCCCAACGGAACGTTCAAGGAGCGGCGCCTGACCTTCCCCTTCAACGGCTCGCAATAGGCGGATGCGGCGAGGGTCCCCGAGCCCGTGTGTGCCTGGACCCCCGATACGCGCCAGCCGCGGGTACCCACGCGTAGAAACTCATAGAGGTCGATCCACTGGGCGTCGCGTGTCGGCAGCGTCGAGGCGAAACCGCCCGCGGTCGCCTGGGTGCCCTTGGGACACGACACTGACGCGGTACCGGCCGAGAACTGGCCGGCAATGGTCACAGGCGCGCCCGTCACGACTGTCGCGGATTGCTTCCCGCCCCTGGCGGCGCCGGCGGGAGCGGCTGCGACAAGCGAAACCGCGATGGCGGCGGCGAGGAACCGCGTCATGTGCTTGGAGAGGGGTGTCATCGTCACTAGGCTGGCGCGTCGATGGCGACGCCCGAGGAGTGCATATTCTGCCGGATCGCGGCCGGCGATGAGCCGGCGCACGTCGTCTTCGAGGACGAGCGGACGATGGCGTTCCTCGACGTGCGCCCTCTGTTCCACGGCCACGCGCTGCTGATCCCCCGCGACCACCACGAGACGCTCGCCGACCTGCCCGCCGGCCTGGTCGAGCCGCTGTTCGCGAACGCGCAGCTCCTCTCGCGCGCGATCCCCGAGGCGATGGGCAAGCCCGGCTCGTTCGTCGCGCTCAACAACGTCGTCAGCCAGAGCGTCCCCCACCTCCACGTCCACATCGTGCCCCGGGTGAAGAAGGACGGCCTGCGCGGCTTCTTCTGGCCGCGGACGAAGTACGCGTCGGAGACCGAGGCGGGGGAGGCGGCCGAGGCGGTCCGGAAGCAGATCGGTGAAGTGCGCCCTGGCGGGAGCTAAGCCGTCGGCGTGACGCGGTAGGCGTCAAAGACCGACTCGACGTTCCGCAGGCGCCCGATGCACGCCTTCAGCTGCTCGGTGTCGCCGACCTCGACGACGAAGCGGTTCTTGACCATCGGGTCCTTGGTGGTGCACTTCGCCTCCAGGATGTTCAGCCCCGCCTCGGCGAAGGTGCGCGAGAGGTCCTCGAGCAGGCGGGTGCGGTCATAGGCGTCGACCTGGAGCTCGACGCGGTAGGAGGACTCGTTGTCGCCGTCCCAGTCGACCTCGGTGATCCGCTCGGGCGCCTTCTTCAGAGCCTTCAGGTTCCGGCAATCCTCGCGGTGGACGGTGATCCCCTTCCCGAGCGAGACGTAACCGACGATCTCGTCGCCCGGGACCGGGCGGCAGCACTTGGCGAGTCGCACCGCTACCTGGTCGACGCCCTTGACCTTGATGCCGTAATTCGTCGCCTCCTGCGTGCGATTGCGCGCGTCGGCGCCCTTCAGCAGGTTTGTCGGCTCCTCCTCGACCGCGGCCTCGCCCTGCTTCAGGCGCTGCATCACCTTCTTGGCGACCGTCTTGGTCGAGATCTTCGACTGGCCGAGGGCGATGTAGAAGTCATCGGCCTTTCGGAACCCCATCTCGCGGATCACGTCCGCGAACAGCGGGGATCCCGAGACCTTGTGCTGCGGGAGGCCGCGCTTCTGCAGTGCGTCCATCAGGTCCTCGCGGCCGCGGCGCTCGGCGTCCTCGCGGCCCTCGCGCTGGAACCACGCGCGGATCTTGTTGCGCGCCCGCGCTGTTCGCACCAGCTTCAGCCAGTCGCGCGAAGGGCCCCGGCCCTGCTTGGCGGTCAGCGCCTCGACGATGTCGCCGCTCTTCAGCGTGTAGTGGAGCGGCACGATCTTGCCGTTGACCTTCGCCCCGACACACTGGTGGCCGACGTCGGTATGCACCGCGTAGGCGAAGTCGAGCGGCGTCGAACCGGCCGAGAGGTTCTTGACCTCGCCGCCCGGCGTGAACACGAACACCTCGTCCTCGAGCAGGTCGCCCTTCAGGGCCTCGATGAACTGGACGGGGTCGGTGTCCTTCTCGGCCTCGAGCAGCTGCCTGAGCCAGGTCATCTTCTCCTTGGCCGGGTCCCCGGCGCCGACCGTGCCGTTTGAGGCGCCCTCCTTGTAGACGACGTGGGCGGCGATGCCGTACTCCGCGAGGTCGTGCATCTCGCCGGTGCGGATCTGGATCTCGAGGGGCTGGCCCTCAGGGCCGATCACCGTGGTGTGCAGGGCCTGGTACATGTTGGCCTTCGTCATCGCGATGAAATCCTTGAAGCGCCCGGGCAGCGGCTTCCAGATCGAGTGGATCACCCCGATCGCGCCGTAGCAGTCCTTCACCGAGCCCGTCAATACGCGCATCGCGGTCAGGTCGAAGATCTCGTTGAACTCACGACCCTTGCGGGTCATCTTCGTGTAGATCGAATAGAAGTGCTTCGCCCGGCCCGCGATCTCGGCCTCGATGCCGACCGCCATCAGCTCGCGGCTCAGGAACTTCCCGGCCTCGTCGACGTAGTTCTCGCGCTCGGTCCGCTGTTGGGCGACGAGCTCCTTGATCTCGTCGTACTTGCGCGGGTGCAGGGTCGAGAACGCGAGGTCCTCGAGCTCCCACTTGATGGCGTGGATGCCGAGCCGGTGGGCCAGGGGCGCGAAGATCTCGAGCGTCTCGCGGGCCTTCTCCTGCTGCTTCTTCTTGTCGAGCGCGTCCAGCGTGCGCATGTTGTGGAGGCGGTCGGCCAGCTTGATCAGGATGACCCTGACGTCGGTGGCCATCGCCACCATCATCTTGCGGTAGTTCTCGGCCTGCCGCTCGTCGCGGCTCTTGAACGTGATCTCGGTCAGCTTGGTGACGCCGTCAACCAGCTGGGCGATCTCCTCGCCGAAGCGGTCGCGGACCTCGTCGATGCTGGCCGACGTGTCCTCGACCGTGTCGTGCAGGAGGGCCGCGCTGAGGGTCGCCGTGTCCAGGCGCATGCCGGCGCAGATGCGAGCGACACCGAGCGGGTGGGTGATGAAGTCCTCGCCCGACTTGCGCTCCTGGCCCTCGTGGCTCTCGCAGGCGAACGCGAAAGCCCGCTCGACCCCGTCGCGGTCGATCGGCTCGACCAGATCGGAGGAGTGCTCCGAGATCACGGCGAAGAGGTCGCCGAGCAGGGCGCGCTCGTCGGCGCTCAACTGCTTCGTGATCACGTCCGGCTCGGCGGCCTGGTGCGGGCGCTGGGGCTCACCGACGGGGGTGCGCCCGCCGCCGTTCTTCAGATCTGTGCTCTTGCTCGCAGGTATCGCTTTGCCTCCTCGTGCCGGGCGGCGGCGGCCATGAATGCCCGCGACCGCTCCAGCTCGGTCCTCTCCGAGGATAAGACCCGGAGGCCGGGAGCGGGGCCATCCGCGACCCGCTCGGCGAGGCCGAGCTCGCAGAGGACTCGCGCACAGCGCGCCGCCACCTCGGGGGTGCGGGGATATCGCGAGCCGCCTGCGAGGGCGTCGCGCAGGGCCTCACCCTCCAGCGAGCCGGGGACGAGCGCGCGCCAGATCTCGGCGATCCCTCCGCGGAGCGCCCACTCCCGCTCGGTGCAGAGCTCCGCCATCTCGATCTCGGAGCCGCCCCACGCCAGGTGCAGGAACCCGGGTGCGAGCGGGCTGGAGCCACCGGGACCGAGGCGCGGCGCCCGCGCAAGGTCGTCGAGGCGCTCGAAGGGCGGCGGGTCGACCAGCACGACGTGCTGGAAGCGGCGCGCCGCCGACGGCCTGAGGGCCAGGGTGGCCCAGTCCGAGAGAACCAGGCCGCCGGGGCGCTCGTCCTCGGGGTCCGGGGCGCTCTTCACCTCACCGAATGCGGCGGCGAGCTCGGCCTCGCCGCAGCGACAGCAGGCGATCAGCGGCTCCCCCGCCCCGAAGCGGCGAGGGTCGGCCGCCGAGGCGGCGAGAGCGCGGCGCCTGCCGGCGTCGGCGCACA